>Ga0065711_1007412_pt1 | contig 14938 bp, 9 predicted proteins | sample Hoacrofraction12_FD_59098 | JGI IMG/M metagenome (GOLD analysis project Ga0065711, IMG submission 59098) | Hoatzin crop microbial communities from Cojedes, Venezuela - Epithelial fraction 12 v2 (version 2) | ecosystem: Host-associated > Birds > Digestive system > Esophagus > Crop | place... | reverse complement strand
TGCAATCAGGTCTCCCCGCAGCCTTCTCTTCTCCAGGCTGAACAAGCCCAACTCTCTCAGCCTGTCCTCATAGAAGAGGTGCTCCAGCCCTCGGATCATTTTTGTAGCCCTTAGTATATACTAATTTAAATACCAGTAAAAACATCAGCTCATATTTCAAACCTAAAACCAGTAAAACCAGTAAAAACATCAGCTCATATTTCAAACCTACACTGCCAAAGCGGGATGTCATACGAACTGAACAAAATCTAAGCCAGTGACATTCCTCTTTGGTTCTGTGGTTGACTGCCAGAGAACATACTTGTAAAGTGAAGATTCCTAGGGCCTAATTTTTTCATGGTGTAGGGAACCTCTCGCACAGGGAAGCCAACAAGAATTGTATATACTTTGATACAGGCCAGGATACGCTTCCTGTTTTTAGACACAAACTAGCCAGTTTGAGCGTCTCTGTCCAGATGTCTTCAAGAAGATCAAAAGGATTTCTAAAGGCAAAAGGCTTGTTTTTTTAAAATGTAAACTCAAATGATTTACTAAATCACTTACCCTTATTGTGGAGTGCGTTTTTACTACAATTCCATCTGAAGTTAAATTTTGGCAGAACATGACTGAAAATACTTGTAGGATTTATATCTACAGTAGCAGCCAACCTAACAGCTAGCATCTTCTGAGAATGAAAGAATGAGCTCTAAAATAGCAACAATAGTGCTAAACCTGAGTTTATTTTGCTACATAGAACACAAGGTGTAGAAACTCCCTGGCTTTATAAGTGATTAAGACATTTATGGCTACAAAAATGTCATTGAAACTTCAAAATAAAATATTGTATAATCAGGAAAATAGTCAAGATAGTCCCCTGAAATAATAACCAAGGCAGAAACTGTCAGACTCATTAGGAAGACAGAGATAAACTTAGTCAGTCTAACTTAGTCTTAAAGTATTACGAAGCAGAGATGGCATCCTAGTGCAATTCGGGATATGTTTCTATCAGCAGAATTCTCAGCATGATTCATATTATTTAGTATGAACCTAAAAATGTTGACTGTTTTCACATTACTCAAGATAATTCTTCTTGTCCAGTTTGGAGAAAAGGAGACTGCAGGGTGGCCCCATTTCTCTTTACAGCTTCCCAAGCAGGAGAGGGAAGTGCTGAGCTCCTCTCCCTGGTATTCAGCGATAGGACGTGTGGGAATGGTTCAAAGGTGTGCCTGGGAAGGTTCAAACTTGACATTAGGAAATATTTCTTACTGAGAGGGTGGTCAAACACTGGAACAGGCTTTCTAGAGAGGTGGTTGATGTCCCAAGCCTGTCGATGTTGAGGCATTTGGACAATGCCCTTATCAACATGCTTTAGCTTTTGGTCAGCCCTGAATTGGTCAGACGGTTGGACTGGATGATGATTGTAGGTCCCTTCCAACTGAAATATTCTACTCTGTTCTAAAAGATGATATGCCCACTGTTTTGCATTGTTTATAGCTTGAGTTGAAGTAGTATAACTAGAAAAAAATAACAAACCTAGAGAATTTTCTTTCTCTTTTCTTCATAAGGGTTGTTCTGGGATTTTTTTTGACATGTTCTTAAGTTATTATATGGTTCTCAGAAATTCAAAACCAGAGGAAAATGAAGTTGTCTGCAGGTGCCACCAAAGATATAAACTAACTCCATGAAGTAACAGCTTTTTACCTTTCTTTATAGTGCAAGCCTTAAATTACTTGTAAAGAAAGACTGAAAATAAAATAAAATAAAATAAAATAAAATAAAATAAAATAAAATAAAATAAAATAAAATAAAATAGCAAAAGTTCCAGCTACTGAAGGGAATGTCAAGCATCTGAAGGAAGATGGTGACAGATTCAGATGAGGTGGCAGATGAACTTCTATATATTGTACAATAGAGAAAGGATCAACTACAAAAAAAAGCAATAAAGAATGGAATTGTTTTGTACGTTGTGGTAATTAATTCGAATCCAGGTTAGTCTGGCATTTCTTGAAGCTAGAATCACACCTGAATAAACCATGGTTACAAACAGTCCTTGTATAAATATGCTCCTGTATAGGCAGGGCATTGTTCAAAGTTGTATCCATTTACTTTTGATTATTATTATATTTTTTTCTTTACATTATGGCTAATTACAGTGGACCAACAGACAGAATATTTTAAAAGTGAACACAACTTCATTGCTCTCATAACTATTGCCTGTGTGCAGGCTTACACTGATCCTAGGCAAAAAACACAGGAAGACTGGAATAGGATATTGTGGGGAGACGATCCATACCGAGCAGCAGTGTTTTGGTCAGAGGTTATGCTGGTCAGGTCGCTGGTTACGCTGAGGCCGAGTTTGCCTGGTAACTGCAAGCCCCGAGCTTGCCCAACAACAGCAACATGATGCCGCCGNGCAACGACCACAGAAACGCCCAAGGAGAGATGTATAAATTGTTCTCTGAGAGCCNGATTTGAGCACTCCTGAGGAACGGCTGGCCCGTGCCTTGGGGATCTCCCCTTACTTGGGACGCCACGTAAGGATACTTTCCTGGGAACTGAGTGACGTCTGCTAGGTAGATCATAAGGAATTTGGAACAGAAGCAGAATAGTCCCCACTCACAGGGCGGTGTAATTGTTATCTACTTAATAAATGCCTTATCCTAATAAACCTTACTTTGTGCCTTGGAACCTTATTCCTTCAAGGGTTAGATAGCAGCAGAGGGTCTGACCACGGCAGACATTATCAGAAAGGAATTAAAGGATATTAGAAAATTGACAGGTTTACGGAAAATAGGTACAAAATGGGTATTATATACTGTACTTGGAGGCTTAGTTGAAAAAGGTAGCTATGGATTTGTGTTCTGTGAAAATTTGCTCTCCATGCAAGATCTCCCTGTTCCAACTCTCATACCACGCAACTGGGAATTCACATATTCCCATACCAGTGCCGTAACGTCTTTGTAGCATCTCAGAAGGTTCTGGGAACTTACAGAGATTCAGAAAAAAGCTGTAGCTCAAGTGTAGCAGAGTTGAAGAGAAGAAGAATTTTCAGAGTCCTGCATTTAGGTATTATGATGTGTCCTGAGGTGGGACTATGCATGTGATATAACCTGATGTGAATAAGAGAGATCAACATGTTCACGTGTGAGAATGTCAAACCATACATAAAGATAACTATGTTAAAATAATAAATCTAAACTGGTAAAATCAAGATATTTGTGGCTTTATCTTGGTAAGCCTTGAAGCTCATCCAGCTCATCCAGGATGAGTGTTATCCTCCCTGGGTAACTTGCCCTCCTCTGCTACCAAAAATAATTTTCACAGTGTCCAGGTGAACCAGCTAAGCTGCAACTGGAGAGTTATACTTTGCTGTATTATCTTTCAGTATCAAGAGGAGTTTGGTTCTGTCATTCAATATCGAAAATTGTTTCCATCTTCTCTTGACCCATGAGGTGAGCATCCATGGTCTATTTGCAACCTTTCTATATATTTGTAACTTTATCTCCATAGCCATATTCCATACATATAATCAGGATTTTGTATTTTTGGATGTAGAATAGTATATCAAAATTATTCTTTGCGTATTTATAAACTTTACTTTTTCTATATGCATATGTATGCATGAATGAGACAAGATGTTGCCATCCAAAACTAGAAAACCCAAATCCTAACCATATATGTATTTTTACCAATATTAAAATCTATAATTACATGAAAGTTATCAACGCTACATACATCTACTAATGATCAGCAGATGAGAGAGCTGGCTCTTTTTTCACAACAAATATATCAACATGTATTTCTTGCTAATCTACTTTTAATCTTCCTTATATTTTAAGCAAGAGACAGCATGCAAAAAAATAAAGGAAAGCGAGAGAAAGTTTGAAGATAATTCAGAAAGAAGCATGGGCTATTTTATGTCTTGCTTTTATGTACTGCTACATCCATTTAATTTCCTCCTTATTGGTTTTATGTGCAACTTTTTCTTCTACATTCTCCTTTATCCTCTCCACGGCATGATGAAGCTGCTGAATACTGAAATTTGTACATGCAGAAAGGAATGCAATGACCTCAAGTGAGGGATGATAGTCTGGGCAGGCAGGCACTATTTAATACTTTCTACAAAAAAACCCACAAAGTTTCATACACCGCTTGTATCTTAAACATTAAAAAAAAATTTTCTTATCATCATTATTCTTAACTGCCTTAATGTGATCGCTTTTTGTCACCACTCTTCAGCTTTCCGGCAATTGTGTTAACACTGAAGACTGGAACATCTTGATTGAAACAGAAATATCCTTCTTCCTTCTAGCACACAGTTACATTGATATGATAAAAAAGCGAACTGATTCCTCAATGTTCTAAAGAAACAATAGCTCTGACAGTTAAAGACTATTAATGACATCTCATAATCTTGTGACACTGCCATAGTTACTCCTGTCATCACTTTATCTTATTAGTAGCCACATTTACTATATTTTACTTCTCATTCCAGTTTGTTATATAGCAAGTAGCCAATATGTGTTGAGACATTAAAATTTGGAAAAACTGTTTTATTATTCTTCATGCAATTAACTCCTACACACTTGATTAGATATTGCTATATCTCAGATGTCTTTAAGTTTCAGCCTATACTTAAAATTTAAAATATAGATTTAAATCTCCCTTTTAATAAAATATTGCACACTTGGCTAGGACATAAATGTGTAACACCAGGAAATTTGTTATTAATCTAGTATCAGTAATTAGCCTGATATTCTACTGCAGAAATTGTATAGATGGTAAAAAAGTAGTATTAGAAACAGTAATTCAAGCCTAATGAAGCAACATTAGCACTTTTATGTTGTACTTTCTAATTAGGAAGTCTGTTAATGAAATTGGGGCATTTACTTAATTGCTGTGAACAATTATTTTCAAATTAAGCCTAGCAATTAAATAGCATGATTAAACTCATGGTACAGGCTTTTTAGTAGAGAGGTTGCAAGTATCTTGCCTGCTGTGTTATGCACGGTAGTCAAAACCGCAAAAATCTTCTGATTAGCCAACACAGATCAAGAGCAATGCCATTTTATTGGGAACATGAACAAATAGGCAAAGGGGGAAAAGAAACCCACTTCTATTATAGAGGTCAAGGAACAGCCAGAAAAACTGTTGTGAATACCAACTACATTGGTGAAATTTTCTCCTGATTGCTTCTATACTAGGGAGGGTCAAGGAGATGAGTACAAGTTCATCATATCAGGTTGCATTCTGCATCACAGAGAAGATAAAACAAAATGCATTTTCCAGCTGAAGCGACAGTTGATACTGAAAACCCTTTAAGCCATTCAATCTCTCCTAACACCTCACATCAGGAATTTTACTGGTGAATGTACTGAGATAATCGAATAATCCAAAATAGCATTACTACCAGCAGTAGTAAGATTTCAGGGTGAGGGTTATGATTTCACAGGACATATGCGTTTCCTTGAAACTATGTAAACACTTCAGACACCATTCATAAATGCAGAAGACTGGATCTAGTGTTGCATCTCCCATGAGAAACAAATCCTGTTGTACGCTCCTGCTTGATTCCAATAATAAAAAATGCCTTGAAACTTGGAAATAGATTTTTTCCATGTTCAGCAAACTAGCTAAGGGACATATCAAAAATATATGATGATTGCAGTATTACAATCATAGGGAGAAAGAAATAGTACTAGCAAGAAAAACTGAGATAGTACTAGCAAGAAAAAACGAGATAGTGCTTTTTTTTTGCAGGAAATATTTAGGTGAAATCTTTTTTTTTTTTACATATAACTTGCAAAAATGCACTAAATTTAAATAATAAATATTCTGTCCTTTTCATAAAAAATTTGGAAAGTGATTAAAAATAATCTACTTCACAGCTTTTGTTTTCAGAAAGAAATTGATCTAGAAAAATGCTAAATCTCACTTCATTGCAATAGTTCAGCAGGTGTTTAGCTATTATTCTTAAGCACTTAAGGAAATACATTGGATTTAATGGGATCTAAGCATTAAGCACATTCTTAAATGGTTTGATCAAGGACTTAGAAACTGAAGACTGCAAAATATCTAATATGAAAAGAAGTACCTAAAACATTTTAAAAAATGAAATGGAAAAGTTTTAATAAATCTGGTCTATGACTTGAATTCATTTTTCCCAACTCAGAGTCACTTATAACATGGTAAATTGTCTTAGATTCAGATGTCACTCAACATGAAATAGAATGTGCAAACCAGGAAATAAAAATAGGATAAAGAGCAAAGTGAAGAAGACTTAACACACAATGTCTTTCACACTAAAAAGAAAGCTAAATATTGGTTATATTTTGCTTACAATTTGAAAGTGTCGAGTTGAAGACATAAGAAATTAGTTTTTTGAACTCCTGTGTTTCATTACAGCAATCACCCCAATCATATACCTATTCAAAATTTCTGGTTAATGGCAAAAGTTGCTTCTGCATCTTGCAGAGGCCTGCCTCCACGCTCAGAAGCCGCCTCAGAGTCCCTGGCCCTCAACCCCAGCTCTGCTTTAGCCATGGACTCCCCCAACCCCCCCAGCGCCTGAACCCCCCCGGCCCGCTCTGGCGCCCACCATGTCCCCGCTTGGCCCCCCAGGGGCCTTCCTGATAGAAGTCACTTACTCAACGGTCATCACGTCCCAGCTCTCACGGACAGCCCTCATGGAGCCAGCCTTGCAGCACCCCTGTGCTCCAGACCTCCATCCTCTCTTCACTGCTCTACAGCTCCTCTTTGGGAGCTGCAGCCTGTGTGGCTGCTTCCTTGGGCTGGCTCTGGCCCAGAGAGAGGGGACGGACAGAGCTGGCCTGCGCAAGGTGGATGTCAGGCATGGCTGTCACCCTGGAGGGATGTCTTCCAGGGCACTGAGAGAGAGAGTACCCAAACCCATGAATGAGCTCTGTACCAGCCTCCCCACCACTCGTAACGGGGAGGCCCACTTAGGCTCAGCTACTCTCCCTCCTGACCTGGAGACCAAGAGCACAGGCATAGGGAGTGAGTGTGTTTCTATGCTGGTATAAATGGCCACCACATGGTGACCCGCCCCAAGAAACCCTGCCATGACCACTGGAAAGGGGTGCAGCTGGAGGCATGGGCAGCAGAACCCCTGCCTCACAATACACCTTCCTTCATCTTCCTAGGTGAGAACACCATGTAAACCATTGCTCCACTGGTTGTGGGGGTGTCCCATACTTTTGTGGCCTTTTGGTTTGCCCAGAGAGCCAGGATTTCCATGCGCCTACACCCCAACCATAGTCACTGCCATAGACGGGAGGAGAACCATGGAGGGCCATGTGAGATCATTCCTCTTAGGGTAACTACGGCTCCCAGACACTCTGAGATTATTTGCCCTTTCCCATCCTGCACAACTGTCTCTCCAGTCATCCTCACTCTGCCCTGGCTGTGGATGCACAACCCTATTGTTGACTTCCTGCACGAAGGGGATAACCAGAACCTGAGGGCAAAAGGCAGGGTCTCTCAGAGGTGCTTTTCCCCACCCCAGCACCCTGCATCAGCTGAGTAGTTGCCTGGCCACTCTACTGCCATGGTTACTGCCACTAGACCTGTTACGTGGGACTGTGTTTTTTCAGTGAGGCCACTGCCCTGCCTGCCCTGCTGTTAGCCTTAAACCCCTGCTTGCCTCCTCTTGAAGAGCAGAACCATCTTTCTTCTCCAAGACACTAATACACCAGTATTTACCTACAGAATTAATGTTTTGGGATACTTGGAACAGTCATTCTTGCCAGAAGATGGTCAAAGAAGAACAAATATAATCCCAAATGGGTATCGTTAGTATGTGGTAAAACTTTAGATAAATGTAGCATAAATTTCCACAAGCATGTTACTTGAGCATATTTCCATAGAATATACCAGGATGGAAAACACACCAGTACAATTACTAATGTCACAATTGAAAAAGAAACCAAACGTATTACTTTATCTTCTTTTCAGTATGGAATTAATTAGAACACAGATATCTAATTCAGAATAAAAACAAGCAATGAATATCTTCAAAGCAGGATAGGACATATATACACATGTATTTTCTATTTTAAAGCCAAATTATATAGGCGTTGTCATAGATAAATAAAAAACAGGGTCAATATCATTTATAGTATGCTCTACTAGATGACAACACAGTAGACTAATTACAATTATCTACAACAAAACAGATTTTTTAAAGTATCTTCAGCTTGAGCTTTGTTACCCTGTAGCCCTGTAATACATAGTATTGCCACTGGTAATAGGCCACAGGCTTTGTACTGACTTTGCAAGGTCTCTGGACCTGTCAGGCTTGCTCTATCTGAAATTTTCTTAACCTGCCTGCAGCTTTGTTTTGCTTGGTTTAGCTGCAACTGTCCTCTTTCTAATTGACCAGGTAGCTACGGCTAATTTGTTAACTTTTATTTATATTTGTATCGTGTGATCATAGTTTTATATACATGACAGTAACAAGCAGTAATTTGGAATGTGGTATTTATGACTCTAATGTAATATTGCAGTATAGAGAAATACAGGCCTGGTACGAGAGCAGAGAGCTCATACCAGGAATGTCCTCATACCAGGAGATACAGGATACAGCACAAGGGAGTACTGGTATGTGATGAGAAGAGATGGGACACAGGCTGGACACTGGAGACCTCACAGCTATAAACCACTCTCCAGTGGTCAGGTAAATTGACTCAGACTGCAGCTTGACAAAACTGGCTACAGGGGTAACAAAGAGAACAAAGAAATAGTATCTAATATCCATAAAAGGCACAATATAGAGAAAATTTAGATTTGATTCAACGCAAGATTGTTGCAAATGACTCCAGATGCTGACGGCTGACTAACATCCCACCAACACCAGAACGAAGCCACCTACAGTTAGGCCCAAAAGGGGCAGTAGGAGGGCAAGCATAACACCAGGAAAAGGGGGGGAAATCAAGAAGGATGCGTATCACAGTTTTTACTGAATTGTTGGTGGCATGTTTTCTGTCTACAAATATCCTCTTTTTTTTTCCTCTGTAATAACTAGATCTGGACTGATAGCGAGTCTTGTGATAGACTGATAGACTGCTAAGATTTTGACTATAATTATAATAAATTCTTTGCTTTTTGTGAAAGGTGTGTTACCTCTTTGGCCATAAGTAAGATTTTGAGCATTACTAATTGGTGGAGAATGGGGACAGCTCTTCTCTGTCTACCCTTAGACTATTCTGGGGGTACTCCCAATGTCTAAACTTACGTGGGTGAAAGCCTACAGTGAACACAGAAGACCAGGAATGCAATTAACATGTGTTCCTATGGTCTTGAGAAGTATCTTATTTAGAGTAAACAACAGATTTATATGGAATCCAAGCAGAACTTTCTAAGGACTTGTTGAAAATACAAGAAAACAGTAAACGAAAAACTTTGAGACAGAGTAACCCAGAGGTATTGCGTTCTCTGCCTTTGTCCTGGGGTAAGAACATTTCACATTTAGAGGTGGGAGGAAATCCATGCCAGATTTGAATTTATCGAAAGGCCAATATGTCTTGGAGGAGCTACCAAACCTTTTATCTAAGAGGAGAAAAAAATCCCAACTAGCTCTATCTCTATGGCCAAATATATACAGGAACTCCGGAAAATCCTCCCTGCTTCCTCCTCCTCCCTCCCTCCTCTGGCTGTTTGCATCCTAATCTCCGGCAAATTTTTTTAGAAAGAACAGAAAGCCAGACACACTTATAAGACGTCCAAGAAAGTGATATCAAACCAAAAACAAAACACTGCAGTGAAGAGTGCAATTATATCATACTAATCCCAGAATTAACAGCTCCCCCTAACACACATGTCCCGTTTCAGCAGAAATTACAGTTGAGAAACTTGATTTTCCAGTGGGGACCAATCCTTTGGGATCTGAAGTCTTTCAAAAGTATCAAGCAAGCTGAGTAAGAGCTCACAAAATTCAAGAACACCACCGAGTTCCAATTTTTCTCCCAAAGTGCCATAAAATGTGCAGGTGTATGGACAGGGTTGTTAGTAGCAAATAAACTAGGAGGAGAATCAGAATCCACAGGCAGAAAATTAAAAACTAGAAACTCAAATGAAAAAAATCAAACTAGACTAGGAAAGGGAAGAATTCCAGAAATATTTGCAGCTCTGCAACAAGTTAGAAGGGTTATACAGTATCAAGAAGCATGTGGATGAAATGGGGCATATATGACTGAAAATCAACAATTAAAAGACAAACTGTTAATAGTAGAGCTGCTGAGGAGACCTGAGCAGCAGTCCAGGTAACCATGTGGGATCCCCCAGTCCTGTAGAAGCAGGGTGCAGACCTGAGCCCAAAAAGTGAGGTTGACAAAGCTGGAGATGGTGGAGATATGGGTGAAGCCCAAGTCTGCTGCATCCCACGCTGAGACACCTTAGCTGGCCCAGTGAAGGTTCTGACCCTTGCCCACGAGAATGTGAGGCTACAAGCGCCTGTGCTCCAGGGGCTGAGGAACAGGACACATTCAAAACAAATTCTGTAGCACTAACTACTGCTTGGGTTTGTGTAAAAATGAAAGGGCAAAGGATGAGGGCGACAGCCACAGGCTTTGTCCTGAGTTTGCAAAGCCTCAACTTGTCAGGCTTGCTCTGTCTGAACTTTTCTTAACCTACTTGAAGATTTGTTTTCCTTAGTTTAGCTGTATTCATCATCTTTCTAACTGACCAAGTAGCTATGGCTAATTTGTTTATTTTATCTTTGTGTGGAATGACTAGAGTTTTATATAGCTGACAGTAAGAAGTAGTTATTCTAGAATGAGATATTTATAAGATAACTATGTAGTGTAGAGAAATACAGGCTTGGTATGAGAGCAGAGAGCCTGATAACTGGAGACAGGATGCAGCACATGGGAATACAGGCATGGGATGAGAAGAGGTGGGACACAGGCTGGACACTGCAGAACTCATGGCTACAAGCAACTCTACAGCTGTCAGTTAAAGAAAAGCAGACTGGAGCTAGACAAAACTGGTTTGGTTTTAGAAGGAACAAAGAGCACTCAGATATCTAACAGCATCTAACATCCACAAAAGACACCTTATATGTTAAATTCTGCGTAATATCTGCACCATGGAGCTGCAGACCAAGGGAGACAGCAGAGTTTAAAAAGTATGCTAGAAAACATATAAAAAGGGACCCAAATGTATCTAAGGCATGTAAGAAAGAAGGAGCACAGAGCAAGGAAGAGGCAGAAGAAAGTATCAGTTTTAGATTCCTCCTCATGAGGATCTGCAACCATCCTCTGTTGCTACTAAAAGAAATTAATCTAAAGAAAATAAATTCACTTTAGGGAACATTTGCAATTATACTATTTTGAACATGTAAACCACTTACTAAGCAGGACTTCTTGTTGAGGCATTAATGCCGTGAGCTATTTCTGAGAGCAAATCACTAGCTTTGCTTTTCTAATCTGAGTTTTATATTTACTGTATTCACTACTATTGTTCTTTTCCTATTGCTTGAAATGAAGAAATAAAAGAGGAGAAAATAAGTCATTGTTATTAGTAAATCCCCTCTACACAAAGCCCAGGATTTTCTAGAATTTGAGGCTACATTTTTATCATGGAACTCCATCTACTATGAAGAAGTAGTAATCCCTGTAAGCCATTTTTCATAGATGTATTTACTTAATAAAACTTCCCCAGTATTTATGTATGTGGGGCAAAAAAAAGAAGGTATAATATTCAATAGAAATAGCAGAAACAAAAACTAAATTATGATACCCGAAAATCCTTTATAGATATGCCAACCAAGTAAGGTATTATGACCTTAATATAGTAAAAATATTAAATGAATAAAAACTGTGCTGTCAAAAGAAAAATAACTGTACTGATAAGTATTAAATCAACTGCCTTAGTTGACTCCTTACCTCCTCAAATTAACAGAGTCTTTCAGTTCTGCAATGATTTAATAATTCCAGTGTATCAAAGGGAAAATCAACTTATCCATGTGTGGTACTTCAGCTTTCCTTTTATTTTTGTGTGTGTGTGTGTGTAAATATATGTGCGAACACAGTAATTAGGTGTTTGTAATTCATCATCTAATGATCCTTATGTTCTGGAATTTTAAGTATGGAAAAAAATGTACTCCATTTCTACCTGGCTATTTTTCTTTAATATATATGCTGTAATACATATTTTCTAAACTGGATATTATGATTTTTCTTTTAGTATTAATTGATCTGAGAAATAAAAAAAGGATATAGTGTGGGTTTTTGAGTGCAATTCAACTTAGGTTAATTTCTTTGCAGTAATTATTTCAGTAAGATAGAAACAAGAGCTTCCAAGGGACAAACCATGTTTCGCAATATGGTGTATTCCCAGATCAGAATATTTGACTAAATCATTGTCTTGCAGCATTTGTAGTATTTTATGTTTACAAAAAGTAATAGGTACCTTGACAAATCAGAACATTGTTCTCACTAGTGTAACTCTTTATGGCACGAGCTACATTACATAGTAGATATGACTATGCCCATATCTGTACTGATGTCAATACCATGGATATTCAAGTCTTTGGGATTATCATAGTGAGAAGTAGTTACATTATAGACAACAGATAGCAATGAGAAGTCTTCAGTAATCAGTGCCTCTGAAAATAAGGTCATGTTAGGGGTTACTTTCTAGAGATTATTTATGAAAAGGGTATGACTTGCAATGACAAATATTTTTATTAGACAGAGGTGGTTTTTAGATACCAATCTAGTATAGCATGGAGATCTTTATTTGTCCATTTTGAGGAGTCCCTAGGGACAGTTACTAACCCAGCAGAAATGTTGCATGTGTTTGTACAGCACCTAGAGATCTTCAGAAGCATTTATTAAACTAGAAGCATTAATATAGGAACAAATGAAATTTAAGAAGCCTTACACAAAGGGAAATCACAAAACTCAAAATTTTTATGAGCACGTGGAACAAAATCCAAGTTGGTGACTGTTAGGAAATAATCTAGAGTTGAACAACTCAAAACATGCAGTGAGTAAACAAAACTTACAGTAAAGGCTGAAGGGCATTTAACTCTTCATGTGATTACACTCATACTATACTTGATAAAAACAATTAATTATATATATCTGGTAAAGTATTGGACACTATTTCATCCTTATAATACAACGAGTTGCTCTAGAAAACTCAAGTAAACAAAGTTTTCTTGAATAGTCTCCAGTTAAAGGAGTGCAGAGGCAGTGCTGCATAAGCAATGATCAAGAGCTTTATTCCAAACAGAAAGAACTTAAATGCATCTGTATTGCTGTGATGGCCTTAGAGTATTCTGCAAGACTCTTAACTGTTATTTTTCTTTATTGAATTTGGATCTTTGAAAAACTAGCTAAAAACCCACAGAGACAAACTTGAATTAAAATATAAGGAGGGCTGTTCAAAGCAAGTGAAGTATTTGGTTTCCTGATTTCCACTGACATTAACAGATGCTTTATGGTGAACTCTTCTTTAAGGTCTAGAAAACTGTAAGTCACTGGTATGTATGGCATTTTACAAATTTAAAGTTATTTCCTGTGGTATAACTAAGAGGCCTTACATGCTACCAAATAATCTGCCACACAAAGGCAGTAGGCAAAACCCAATGATTCTAGAGAGGAGAAGCTAGAGCATAAGAGGCCAAAGAACTGCAGGATGGGAGAGTGTGGATAAGAGGGGGATTACTTCAGGAGAAATACATAATACTAAGCTTTGTAACATGCAAAGGAAATGAGGGGCTGAAATAACACTAAGCGGTGATCACTTCAGCAGAAATACTTTAAACCAAGCCTCAAAAAGAAGTTTAAAGGGAATCTAGCAACTGTAATAAGGAATGAATTGCAGCAAGATTAAAGTAGCATGGTTTAATGTTACAGTGGTATGAGCATGGAGGTGGCTTGTGTATACTGTCCTTCCTGCTCAGCATCATTATTTGAGTGTGCCAGGCTATCTCATCTACATGAGATGGCAAAGATTATGGGATCCCTTGCTACTCTTTTGACAAAGAATTATGCAGTTTTAGTAAGTATCTTCATGAGACTAACACCTTAGTCATGACTTAGCTGTGGATTCCAGAAAATCTTTGAAACAGACAATGACGGATGTTCATGTATCATAATCCAAGTCATTCCAGAGGATTACCTATGACTATCACACTGTCGAGTGCAGTCAGGCCTACAGGAAGACTGTGAGGAGGTTCACTCTGCAGCTTGGCATATATACCATTGTCCTAGGTTCAGCTGGGATGATGTTAATTTTCACAAGAAGCTGGGAGGGGGCACAGCCAGGATGCCAATCCAAACTAGCCACACAAGCAGGATATTCGATATCGTGTGACTCCATGCTTGGGACTTAAGTGGGGGAACTGGTCGGGGAAGGTGAATTACTGCTCCAGAGTGTGCTGGGCAATGGGCAGTGAGAAAATTGTACTGTTATTCCCTTGCTTTGTATATTCTTTTTATCAGTATTATTGTAGCTATTCTACTATTCACTTCCTTTGCTGTTCTGTTAAACTGTCTTTATCCCAACCCACGAGTTTCACCTTTTTCCGCCAATTCTACTCCCCACCCCACCAAAGGGGAGCAGTGATAGAGTGACCACGTGGTTCTTTGTTGCCAGCTGGAGCTAAACCACGACGCCCATCCAGCCATTTGTTTCAGTATTCAGATGATGTATCACAGGGGATGTGCTGCTGGTAAATGAGGTTCCAGAAGGCAGAGTTTCTTACTAACAGGCCAAATTGTCTCATTATCTGCTACAGTCTTCTTGCTTTCTCTGTGCCATTTAAGGACTAGTGTGTTCTGAAGACCTTTGCTACTTCTTCCACTTGTTCAGCTCCCCTCTCTCTTCTTTCCCAAGATCTGTCTTTTTAAATGTATTCTCCCCTACTTCATAGTATCAATAAATATACTGTGAATCCTAAAAAAAAAAAAAAAAAAAAAAAAAAAAAAAA
>Ga0065711_1043097_pt1 | contig 14940 bp, 8 predicted proteins | sample Hoacrofraction12_FD_59098 | JGI IMG/M metagenome (GOLD analysis project Ga0065711, IMG submission 59098) | Hoatzin crop microbial communities from Cojedes, Venezuela - Epithelial fraction 12 v2 (version 2) | ecosystem: Host-associated > Birds > Digestive system > Esophagus > Crop | place... | reverse complement strand
CTGCATTTGCCTTTGTTGAACCTCATCAGGTTCCTCTCTGCCCAGCTTTCCAGCCTATCCAGGTCATGCTGAATGGCAGCACAGCCTTCTGGTGTGTCTACCACACCTCCCAGTTTGGTGTCATCAGCAGACTTGCTTATGGTACATTCCAACTCTTCATCCAGGTCATTGATGAAGAAGTTAAACAAGGCTGGGCCCAGTACTGACCCCTGAGGGACACCACTTGTTACCAGCCTCCAACCAGACTCAGCGCCGCTGACAACAACCCTCTGAGTTCTGCCATTCAGCCAGTTCTCAATCCACTTCACCGATCACTCATCTAGCCCATACTTCCTGAGCTTCAAATAAGAAGTTTGGATCAGTAACATTTATTAAGCGTTTTGCACTATAGCAAATGTGTAAAATATCTTTTAGATATAAAATATTATAATACAAATTAACATTTCTTAGAAAAAATATGTCAATCAGCTAATATGAAAAAATAAGGCAGAAGTAGTTAAACTAATAAGATGACTTGATGGTTAAAGAACAATTTTTTGTATATTTTCAAATACACATTCTACATGACACATTTAGCAACTAGTCTCCTCAGTTCTCGTTTCTCTGGCGTTTATCCTCATCATGCTAGTTCCCTGCCTATTCAGGTGTTTCTTCAAACTTCAAAGAATGAAGTCAGCCTAGACTAGACTGAAAAGGCTAGTTCCTTTCATTCTGACTGTAAGCGCTTTCTTTGCAGAACTGAAACTTTCTAGACATGTTCCAACAGATAGCTGAAAACTGTCTGAAAGATGTGTGAATAACATTACTATTTCTTTTTCTACCTAATATGGACATTTGACAATTAGCTTTTGCTTAAGAGCTAAGCTTTTCCTTATCTGTGATGATAAGAATTAACATATTAATGTGTGTTTCAGCTCTGTTCTCATCCTCTAAACAGAACAGAGTGTTACTGTATTTGGATTACTCTCCAGTCCATTCAGACTATGAAAGCTCTATTTATCAGAACATATAAATTTATTAGTCCCTGATAAATTGAGAACACCTTTTTCTTACTTGTTCGGCTCATTAACAATAACACTAATCACATACTTTTAAAAGTTAAGCTTTTTTGGTAATTAAGAATACACCCTACCTGATGTAAGCAGTTTTGAAATAGAATGCATAGGGTTTTCTTTATTTTTACCACATGTATGAATATATTAATGGAAGTGGTTTTAGTAATAAAACCAAATTTTCAAAAAGTAAAAAGGACCTCTCTGTGAAGTCAGGTGTTTAATTCTGTTTATTAGAAACATCTCATAAGCTCAATGCAAAAAAATCCTCACATTCTCTTCACAAGAGAATTCTTGTTTGTAGGACATGCACTCACTGCTCAAGCTGCAAGATTTATGAAAATTTTCATAAAGCTGCTATCAAGTATTTTGTTGCACATATTGGTAAAAATGGGCAGAAAAAAGCTTAATTATCTCATTCCCTACATATTCCTCACTGAACATCCAGGCAAGGCAAGGGCTATGGCTTTGGATCATAGCTTTATCATCAACTGTTTGACTTGACAAGGTAACATGAAAAGGTCCTAACGCAGACATGAACTGAGAGACATGAATTATTTCTAAAACAAATGAACAGCCACAACAAAACAACAAAATGGTATTCCATTTCTTAAAAATAAACTAAAATCTCCAGGGTAATCTTGTCACCAGTTTTTGAGGACATGAAATCCACAAGTATTTATGAGAAATTTTCCAAAAGTATTGAATATTTCGTTCATTAATATATCTTCATTACTGAATTTGCAGATGAACATTTTAAATGAACTTTTTTAATGAACTTTGTAAATGAACCTTTTAAATGAACTACAAACTTCAAACCAAATTAAAAATTATATTGACTTTGTCAGACTCAAGGTGAAACTTCACTATGATGTAGTTGGATTGCTCTCATAAAACTTCTTGTTCTAAGGAAAGGGTATAATGTACTCTTTTCCCCGTTAGAAGTGCTGGATGACAGACATAATGTTCCTAATATCTGCTGGTCATTACTCCCTGTTGTACTAATTTGTTGTTAGGATCTTCACCCTCAATTCTATTACTTAAATTATACTGAAAGCAGGGATGGATCACAGAGAACATTTTAAATATGAACCATTTGAAGCTCTGATTTTCTTATCAGATGTATCTCATATACACTTAAATTCAACACATTCAACTAAAATTCAAAGCAAATTCTTGTGTTTCTGCTGTTCCAGGGTTTTGGTATTGTGTTTGTTGGGTTTGTTTTTTTCTGAATTGGTGTCAAGAATTTGAAAGTTTACTGGGACTCCTACAAAGGCAGCTCTTTTTATAAAATTTCTTTCTCAGAGAACTTACTTTCTTCCAGAACAGATGACACATAAAAGTTACTGTATTCTTTTATCCAAGATCATTTACAAGTGCCTTGGAAAAAATCAGTTTTAAAATCAGTTACAGTCTGTTCCTAAATCAAAAATCCAACTGATATTTCAATCATAAATAGATACAAATAGTACCTTTAACAGAAGCAGAATGAGTTGTACATATTCAATGCTAAAACAGATAATTTTTTGAGAATGAATAATAGTGTATTAAATGCTACAAGACCAATTCAAGATTGATTTTTTCATTCATTTTCACCAAAGTTTTGCAACTACAGTTCCAACTATTACTCTTACTACTGGTGGTAGGTTAACACTAGCTGGCTGCCATGTGTCTACCAAGCTGCTCTCTCACTCCATCCTCCTCAGCAGGGCAGGGGGAGAAAATAAGATGAAAAAGCTCATGGATCGTGATAGGGACAGGGAGATCACTCACGAATTCCCATCAGGGGCAAAACAGACTTAACTTGGGGAAGATTAATTTAATTTATTGCCAATTAAAAGTAGAATAGGACAGTGAGAAACAAAAACTAAACTAAAAAGATCTTCCTCCCCCACCTTATTCCCAAATTCTACTTCATTCCTTCATTCCTGACTCTTCTACCTCCTCCCCACCCTGAGAAGCACAGGAGGAATGGGGAATGACGGCTGTGGTTTGTTCAGACAACTGCATCCCTGCCACTCCTTCCTCCTCACAATTTTCCCCTGCTCCAGTGTGGGTTCTTTCCATGGGGTACAGTCTTTCAGGAACAGACTGCTCTAGCAAAGGTTCCCCATGGGCCACAGTTCCTGCCAGAAAACCTGCTCCTGCTTGGACTCCTCTCCATCTGCTGCAGCTTACTTCAGGCATATCCACGTGCTCCACTGTGGGGTCCTCCACGGGCTGCAGGGTGGCTACCTGCTCAAATGTGGGCCTCCACCACTGGATGGTTGGAAACTTATCGCATACCCCATGCCACCATCTGAAACACCATCTTGGGCCTTGCAAAGCAAGTCCTGTGGCGACACGGCACCCTAGAAGGAATAGAGTCAGACAACAGGACTCTGAGAGGAGTCGGGGGCAGGACCTTCAAACACTGGGATACTCATTTAGAAAAAGCCACCTGGTTAGTTAACACCAGAGGATCCACCAATCGAGCTGGCCCTGCCCAATTAAAACTTCCACCTACTGCAGAAGTGGGTAAAGTCCCTGTAGTGCACATGAACAATATGTTAGGGAAAACAGTCTGGGTTAGTCCTGCCTCAGACAAAGGTAAACCCATCCATGGGATCACTTTTGCTCAAGGACCCGGGTGCACTTGGTGAGTGATGACGAAGGATGGGGAAGTCTGATATGTGCCTCATGGGGATTTGATTTTGGGTGAGAATAGCCTACAAGTTAGATTTTATAATGTTAATGGCTAAATAACACTGCTACTGTGTGTCATTACTACTATAGTTGCTATATGCCATATCAAAGCTATTACAGTAAGAATCACTCAAATTAATGGACGGACTTTGATGAAGCCAAGCAAAGTACAACGGTGATGGGACTGGACCTCGCTTCAGCAACTGGCACCCAGAAACTTCATCAAGATTGTCATCTTCCACCCATGGACAGTGGGCATGGGCCGTACCATATACACCAGCCACAAGCTCCAGATGCAGCATGCAACCATTCAACACTACACGTCTTCTCTCTGCCCTCAAAGACTCTTATGACACATGGACCCCAACATCACAGATTAAATGAACTCAATGGACATTTTAGAGGGGTGGTCCATATCACAGAATCACAGAATGGTAGGGGTTGGAAGGGACCTCTGGGGATCATCTAGTCCAACGCCCCTGCTGAAGCAGGGTCACCTACAGCAGGCTGCACAGGACCTCATACAGGCAGGTCTTGAATATCTCCAGAGAAGGAGAAGCCACAACATACCTGGGCAAACAGTTCCAGTGCTCTGTCACCCTCAGAGGGATGAAGTTCTTCCGTATGTTCAGGTGGAAGTTCCTATGCTTCAGTTTGTGCCCATTGCCCCTTGTCCTGTCGCTGGGCACTACTGAAAAGAGTCTGGCCCCATCCTCCTGACACCCACCCTTGAGATATTTATAAGGCCCGCTCTCAGCCTTCTTTTCTTCAGGCTAAACAAGCCCAGCTCCCTCAGCCTTTCCTCATAGGACAGATGCTCCAGTCCCCTCATCTTCCTCGTAGACCTCCGCTGGACTACCTCCAGTAGCTCTTCATCTTTCTTGAACTGGGGAGCCCAGAACTGGACAGAGTACTCCTGATGGGACCTCACTAGGGCAGAGTACAGGGGGAGGAGAACCTCCCTCGGCCTGCTGACCACACTCTTCTTAACGCACCCCAGGATCCCATTGGCCTTCTTGGCAGCCAGGGCACACTGCTGGCTCATGGTCAACTTGTTATCCACCAGCACACCCAGGTCCTTCTCTGCAGAGCTGCTCTCCAGCAGGTCCGCCCCAAGCCTGTACTGGTGCATGGGGTTGTTCCTCCCCAGGTGCAGGACCCTGCATTTGCCCTTGTTGAACCTCATCAGATTCCTCTCTGCCCAGCTCTCCAGCCCGTCCAGGTCTCGCTCAATGGCAGCACAGCCTTCTGGTGTATCTACCACACCTCCCAGTTTTGTGTCATCAGCAAACTTTCTGAGGGTACATTCTAACTCTTCATCCAGGCCACTGATGAAGAAGTTAAACAAGACTGGGCCGAGTGCTGACCCCTGGGGAACACCACTGGTTTCAGGCATCCAACTAGACTCAGCGCCGCTGACGACAACCCTCTGAGTTCTGCCATTCAGACAGTTCTCAATCCACCTCACCGACCACTCATCCAGCCCACACTTCCTGAGCTTCCCTAGGAGGATGCTATGGGAGACTGTGTCGAAAGCCTTGCTGAAGTCTAGGTAAACAACATCTGCGGCTCTCCCCTCATCTACCCAGCCAGTCATGCCATCGTAGAAAGCTATCACATTGGTCAGGCATGATTTCCCCTTGGTGAATCCACGCTGACTACTCCTGATAACCTTCTTTTCCTCCACTTTCTTGATGATGACCTCTGGAATGAGCTGCTCCATCACCTTTCCTGGGATGGAGGTGAGGCTGACCAGCCTGTAGTTCCCTGGGTCCTCCTTGCCCTTTTTGAAGACTGGAGTGACATTGGCTTTTCTCCAGTCCTCGGTCATCTCTCCTGTCCTCCAGGACCTCTCAAAGATGATGGAGAGTGGCTCAGCAATGACATCCGCCAGCTCCCTCAGCATTCGTGGGTGCATTCAATCAGGGCCCATGGATTTGTGGGCATCCAGATTGCCTAAGCGATCCCTCACACAGTCCTTCTCGACAGAGGGAAAGTCGTCCTCTCTATAGGCTTCCTCTCTTGCCTCCAGGGCCTGGGATTCCTGAGAGCCTGCCTTGGCACTGAAGACTGAAGCAAAGAAGGCATTCAGTAACTCTGCCTTTTCTGCATCCTCCGTCACCAAGACACCCACCTCATTCAGCAGTGGCCCCTCATTATCCCTAGCCTTCTGTCTGCTGCTGATGTATTTGAAGAAGCCCTACTTGTTGTTTCTGACATCCCTTGCTAGATTCAATTCCAAGTGGGCCTTGGGCTTCCTCGTTGCATCCCTGCATGCTCTGACAACATTCCTGTACTCTTCCCAAATGGCCTGTCCCTCTTTCCACATTCAATGGACCTTTCTCTTCCACCTGAGCTCTGCTAGAAACTCCTTGTTCATCCATGCTGGTCTCCTGCCACCTTTTCTAGATTTCTTTCTCAGGGGGATGCACCAATCCTGAGCATGCAGAAAGTGATGTTTAAAGAGTGACCAGCATTCTTGGACTCCCCTGCCTTCGAGAGCCCTGACTCACAGGATTCCTCCAAGTAGCTCCTTGAACAGGCCAAAGTTATCTCTCCTAAAGTCCAAGGTTTCGATTCTACTTATCGCCCTGCTTCCTCCATGCAGGTTCCTGAACTCGACCATTTCATGGTCACTGCAGCCAAGTCTACCTCCAGCCTTCACATCCTCAACCAGTCCCTCCTTGTTTGTTAACACAAGGTCCAGCAGAGCGCCTTTCCTTGTTGGTTCCTCCACCACTTGCATCAGAAAGTTATCACTGATGATCTGCAGGAACCTCCAGGATTGCGTGTGCCTGGCTGTGTGGTCTTCCCAGCTGATGTCAGGGTGGTTGAAGTCCCCCACCAGAACCAGGGCCTGTGACTGTGAGGCTGCTTTCAGCTACTTGTAGAAGGCCTCATCAACTTCCTCCTCCTGGTCAGGTGGCCTGTAGTACACACCCACAATAACATCACACATATGAGGCTGTGCCTTAATTCTAACCCATAAGCTCTCAACTTATTCTTCATCCGCCCCCAGGCAGAGTTCAATACATTCCAGTTGCTCCCTCATATACAGAGCAACTCCACCACCTCTCCTTGTTGGCCCGTCTTTCCTAAAGAGTCTGTAGCCATCCATGACAGCATTCCAGTCATGTGACCTGTCCCACCATGTTTCTGTGATGGCGACCAAGTCATAGCTGTCCTGCTGTACAATGGCTTCCAGCTCCTCCTGTTTACTGCCCGTGCTACGTGCATTGGTGTAAATGCACTTGAGCTGGGCTGCCAATCTCACCCCTGACACTGGCATGCCATGCCTGGTCCATAGAACAAGGGAATGATATCTGTGTGTGTGTATTAAAGACAGGAAATGTGGTGGTGATTAACTGGAAAATGGGGGACATGGGCATGACGTAGATGGTATAGAATAAGGAGTGGATAATGTCATGGGTTTAGCTGGGATAGGGTTAATTTTCACAAGAAGCCAGGAGGTGATACAACCAGGCTGGCTGACCTAAACTGGACGAGCAAAGGGAATATTTGATACCATGTGACATCATGTTCTGGACTTAAGTGGGGGGAGCTGGCTGGAGGGAGGGTAATCATTGCTTGGGAGTGCGCTGAGCATGAGGCAGTGAGAGAGTTGCTCTGTGTATTGCCTTGTTTTGTATATTCTTCTTATCAGTATTATTGTTGTTACTGTTCTCTTCCTTTGCTGTTCTGTTAAACTGTCTTTTTACCGACTAATGAGTTTTGCCTTTTTCTTCCCATTCTCCTCCCCAGCGGCGGAAGGGGTGATAGAGCAGCCACATGGTCCTTTGTTGCTGGCTGGGGCCAAACCACAACAAGTGCCTCCTCCACCTCCTTCCTCACTGACCTTGGCGTCTGCAGGGTTGTTTCACTTTTTCTCGCTCCTCTCTCTCACAGCTGCTGCACAGCATTTCTTACCCTGTTCTAAACATGTTATCAAAGAGGCACCACCAACGTCGCTGATTTGGGCTCAGCTTTGGCCAGCAGTGGGTACATTTTGTAGCCAGATGGAACTGACTGTGCCTGACACAGGAACAGTCTTTAGTCTCTTCTCACACAGACCACCCCTGCAGACCCCCTGCTCCCAAAACCTTGCCATGTAAACCAAGTACACTACTGTAATGTGAAATAATTTTAGATTCCTTAACACTCTCAAAGAATACAGATATCTCAGCTTTATATGCTTCCTAGGGTTTTCTGTACGAGAATGTTAGTGATTTCTGCAAAGGCCTGGGTTCAAATCCAAGCTATGATGCTCTTTTTTAATGTATAGAATAATTTTAGGCATAGAGATAGAAGGCTTCCATCAGTGCAGAAAGGTTCTCTAGCAACGCTGTAATAAGAGCTGAGAAAATGTTTTTAAAATGGAGCTTATTAAATTTCTGGGAGGAAGATTACAAAGCACATAGAATCACAGAATCACAGAATTTTAGGGGTTGGAAGGGACTTCTGTGTATCATCTTGTCCAGCCCTCCTGCTAAGACAGGTTCACCTAGAGCAGGTTGCACAGGACCACATTCAGGCGGGTTTTGAATATCTCCAGAGAAGATCATGCTGATGTCATGAGACTGAACACCTTTCCTTTGTGTGCTATACCATATACAGTTTACGCATATACTTGTTGAGTAAAGACAACATGGATAGCTGGGGAAGATCACTGGTTATTCTGAAAAAAAACCCTTAGCTAACCAAAAGTTAAATCAAGGAGTTGGGCTCGAACAGAAGTTTTCAAATTTCTGTGTATGTGAACAGCAAGAATGAAGCAAATTCCTGATGACTCTGGAAACACAGTTCAAGATAATACTTACACCACATGAATTGGCATTTCACCCTTCCTTTCCCACAGGCCAACAACCTTCTCCTTCTCATGCAATCCTGTGGTGAACCAAATTGAGAATCTGATCTCAGTTAAAATTAATCTGGAAAAAAAAAAGGCAGTTTTACCTCTGATTGGTTCCCTGATCTAGTTCAATGAGCAGCAGCGCAAAACATTTCTGCTAGCCCAAGGGAGAAAGGAAAGTAGGGTGAAAATAAGCTGAAAATAAGCTGTCAGGTAGAGAAGGAGGTCAGGACTGCTGCTTAAGGCAGCAGTGCTAGCTGACAGTGTACTTGAAACTGCAGCTTGAGGTGTTTCATATTTGCATTTTTTTCATCAAAACTAAATCTTCATGTTCTGCTCTTGATTAATTCTGATGTTCCCTGAGAAAGGACTACAGTATGAATCTTTTGCTTATTAATACTTTAAAAGTATTAGCCAGATGTTCTGCTTTCTTGAAAGGAACAACAAGGTTTATTAATGAAAACAAAGGTGGAGTCAGTATTTACAACAGGGGAGCAACAAAAAAATGCCCAGACCAATACAAAAAAAGCTGAATAAAATGACAGTGCTCCACCAGTTCAGACCAAGAATCTTTATAGCCTAGTTTCTAGCTTTTAGCAGCTCCTGTCATTGCACACTGTGGAAAATTACCTCTCATGAAGTGCCTTATTTTTAAACGTATTAACGTGCTATTTGAATAGTTTTGCAGGCGGCCAGTGCACATGTGTAGCTGTCAGACATGAAAACTAGCTGCTCAGGAGTAAATCAGTATTTTGATCTGCAATGGTTGTAACTTATAAAGCAGTCATATTTCCACAGAAGACTAAGATTCAATTTATGTAGCTATAAACAGGGAAGACTCAAACAAACCTGTTTCGTGTTGGAAAACCAGACAGCCTTGGATTCATAGAATGACTGCTGCAATGCAGATGACATTAATTTAGAGCTGAAAATCAACAGACATAAAGCAACTATTGCATTTTATCTGTACAATGCTGTGAAACAGCAGTTGAAATGAGGTAAGAATGCAGCAACATGTCGTCTAGCAGTGTTTGCTACCCTGTGGCAAAAGATCACTTACATGGCAAAGAAATCGCCTACTTTTTCACACATTCATGGATCGTAGACTCCTATTAAATACAAATAGCTTCAACTATTTTGCAGGTAAGCAGACCTCATAGATGTTGCTTAAGAAAGCAAGTTGAGGAAATCAATTCCAAGTGACCAATTGATTGTTTTGATTGTTCTGAGTGGCAGTATGAAAAAGAAAGAGTATTTGCTCAACTATGCAGCAACGGAGAGCATTTCAGAATCACAGGCTTACAAGGCAGCAAGATGTGATGCTTTGTTATAGCTGTCAACAATTTGCTGCATTGCAGGCTAGTGGTAGTGGTTTAGGACAACAGTGTTAACGCTAATGTTCAAAGTCTCAGTCATTAACCAGCACACTCAGGTTCTAAAATTAGGTATTAATTGAGCACACAGGAGTGTTCAAATGTAAAAACTATTTTCTGATAGTTTTGAACATTAGTAGATTTCTGCTAGATCTTTACCTCTGCTATTAAAACAACATAACAAAATCTGAAGCAGACTTTTCATGCAGCAACCTCCTCAGAGAGTTGCTTATACAGCTGGACAGATGAATATAACAAAGAAACAGTAGATATCTATTTCTGCTTTCTCTTTCACACATGCATACAGAAATAGTCATACAAAGCACACATATGCATTGTGTTTAATAACCCCAAATATCCCTTGTGCCTTATACCTATTTGTAGTTAGCTTCTCAATATTTCATACCTGCTTTGTTAAAATAGGTTATAAAAAATCTATAAATAATAGTAAGAAGAGAATAGATGCTGCAAAATTCCGTAAAAAGTTATAAAGAACCATATTTTGTTTCCTGACTGAAAACATCACCTATGTGATTCTCCCAAACATTGATATTCAGCAAGACATTGTCTCCTTCCCACCTCTAATTTTCCATAGCCATCCAGCAGTGAATAAAGATTTCAAGAACAAACACACAGAGGCACAGAAAATTACAGGATAACCTTACATGATTAAGGTTGGAAAGAATCCTTCTGCTTAAAAGGCATCTCCTCTCTATTCCTTATTTCCACATGGATTTTCCTGAAACTGTATTTTGTCACAGGGATTTTATGTGAACAACAATTAGTCTTTGGAGCCAGAGATTCCGAAAATTGCACCAAAATTTCCATAAACCCAACAAGTCTTTTTAAAAATTGTAGTGTTATGGAAGTCCAAACTGTGTTCTAATGGTCCCCTCACTAAACTTTATTACTCAAATTTTCTACAGCTATTGCACAATGCCTATTCCTTTCAGTACACAAACTTGAAAATGCCATTTATATGAAGTTTTTGTGTCTAGAACACTGTATGTACATTCAACAAAGTGATGGGAAGACTCGTGTACAGAAAGGGTGGAGACAAAAGCTTTGAAGGCAGTCAGTTGCTAAACAGTTTGTTGACTTAAAGTGACATGCTGTGATCACTGAACCAGAGCTACAATCCTGTGCCGTTAAACTGAACCCTTCCTATCAGAGGTCCCGTCTAACTTGCAGGTATGTTGCTACCATCTGTTTTTGTCAGGGGCGAATGTTATATGGCAGAAAATGCGCCTTACCAGTTTTCACATTCAGCTTTAAAGAATTAGTCAGGTATAGGTCATTGCAGAGTATAATACTATTTTTCTACCTGGGTGATTAAACTGGAAGATAACATTAATCAGTCAGCATTGATTAACAGAAAGGATGATGAAAGACATGTGTCTTCTTTTTAAATCCTGAAATTAAGGTCAAGAGAGTTCAGTACAACATTATCTGTGATATTTAGATATTTTGTTTCTTGGATTGCTTTGGTAGAAAGAGAAGTTTGGTGAGGACAGCAGCAGGGACTCGTGGAAGAGTCTAGAGGCTCTGATAATGAAATGATGGTGTATGTGAAAAGGATAGACTATGGATGGGAGGCTGTAGCACTAAAGGGACTTTTTAGAGATGAGAGGTGTATCTCTACTTTTATTTTCTTATTGAAACTTGCTGTACCATCAAAGATCCCAGACATTTGCAATGGATGTGATCCAGAACCCAGGAAAATCTTGGCTTTCAAATATAAGTGATGGTTTTGATTTGCTTTTCCAAACTGGTTGAATGAAATACCACTAGGAAACATTCATTCTTTTCGCCTCACCTGGGGGTCTGAGCTGTTCTAACTAAACCCTTGAGCAAACTAGAAAAACAGAAGATCTTCAGAGGATTTAAACACTTTTCTTCCCATACATTAGCCAAGACCAAGGGTAGGGTCCACACTTGTGATGCAGGAAATGTCTTTTCCTCACCTGTTCTTTGAACCAGGACTTGAAAACAGCCTACGCTACATCCACTTACTCCAAATTGTGACAGAACTGAGTAATAGACGGGGCCTTTCAATAGCCTTTTTCTGAGCCAACATTTCAGGAATTTTTGATTCTCTGGCAGAGATTATAATTTCTGGATTCTAAGTTACTGATGAGGTTTTAAAAAGGAAAAAAAAAAAAGTTAAAATGCTGATACTTAAACCATGTCTGTGATTTCTTTTCTTGAGCTTCCAACTCCACAGCAATGCCACCTCCAAACACTTAAAGCATAATTATTATTTCCATCATCGCAACCTAGCAAATAATGAAGTATAACTATGAATCATATAGCATCCTCTCTGTTAGAGGGTCATTTGTTATAAATCTGTGTGAAGACTCCAATTACCAAAATAGACATCAAATTCTAGAAGCAGCACTTCTGTATCTCTTTGCAAAAGAAGGGCTGCAACAATCGAGAAAGAAAGAAAGAAAACTCTGAGCACTTAAGTAAGAAGCAGCATGGCATGGCAGTTAAATCTTCAATCTAGCTCATCAGTGACTAAACATATCTTGGATATTATGTACCCTTTATCTTTATAGATACCATAACATTCAGAGAAAAAGACAAACTTAGTGGAAGAAAGTCTATTTCTCACTTTCTCCAAGGAGGGCAATCAGTCCAATGAACAATTTACTCTTAGATTAGTCAGGAAGTCTGTTCCAAAATTCCAGTATTAGCATTGTTATTGCTCTGCTGAAGTTGAATCAGGTCAATGTGCTCACCGGTGATTCAGGTCAATAACACAGGTTAGACAAGAAAAAGATCGAATCTTTCTTTCAAGGTAATCTTTCAAGGTTATTTCTTTGAAGATTATTGCTTTCAAGTATTTCTTTCAAAGTTACTCAAGAGTCCAAAGAAGGAAACTGATACTGATTCATGTATCTTAAGCTTTTTACTTACCGTACACTGCATTCAGTGCCGTTTCTTTTGGGAGAAGCAACACAGCATAGGGATGATCTTCATAATATTTTGTTCATATAAGAAAAAATACCAACTGATTATAATTCCATGCTTATTGCACTCCCTCTCCCATGTTTGAGTTATTGGGGGATTTTTTCATATTAAACAAGAAAAGATTAACATTAACATATTTGATAATCTCAGATTCATGGACACCAAGGGGAAAGGCTCGGAAAAGCAACAAGAAAATTACTGTTGCTTGGATTATTGTTTATTTAGTCATGTATACATAGAAATATCTCCTTGGAAAAAATGCACTTGAGGGATTTCATAGTTAGTGTCTATTCAACTCTTAAGGTAATTCTGTAGAGTAAATTCCAAACAGCGACTCAGTGACAAAACTTCCGAGGTATGTCATAAATCACCACTACTAGATGCTTCAAGACACATTGTAAAAAATCAAACTTCAGAACCTGCAAAGGCTACAACCACCATTTGCCATTTGCTGCCTTGAACACATATTTTCTTTCTAAATGTGATTCTTTTTCCCTGGGCCATGCTCTCTTCCTGAATTTTATTATAGAGTGTAGTGGTGAATATGACATTCATTTTTTGCCAGGCAATTTTCAGATTAAGCCTCTTCTATGATGTAATATTTTCAGACTTGTATTTCCAAATTACTTATCCAATGTGGAAAAACAATAAAAAACATAAATCCAAACCAGTATACAGATTTTAATTCAATATTGTAATGTACTTTTTCTCACCAACCAATGATCAAGTCACAGCCCAAACAAAATTCTGACTCCTGGCCAAGAACAGATTTGAAAAACTCCCAGAAACCCAAAACCCAATATCATTCTTCTCCTGGCCAACCCCATTCATAAACGGAGCATGACGTTTATGGTATGGAATATTTCCATCGGCCAGCTTGGCTGTCTGTCTGGCTATGCTCCCTCCTGCACACCTGTTCATTAGCTGGATACGAGAAGCTGGAAAAAGTCCTTGATTTACAGCAACAACTAAAAACACCCGTGTTACCAACATTCTTCTCACGCTAAATCCAAAACACAGCAGCTACTGGGAGGGAAATTAACTCTATCCTAGCTGAAACCAGGACATCATACCATTGGTGCAGATACAGGTTTTCAACACAGTCTTTACCCTGAAGGTATTCTTAGGCCTTCTGCCCTCCATTTAAGCAAAAGGAAAGCATATATATGGCAAAAGGCACTGGTGCCTTTTGCTATCTATGGGTGAATATGCAGTAAATGTGTGAACCCCTGGCTCTTGCTGTTTTGTAAGAAAGTCACTATATAGAAAGACGTTGAAAATGAAAGAGATGTACTGTTTTCCCTCATTACTAGGTTTAATATTTTTGTTAAAGTTTTCTTGAGCTATGGCCTTAGGGATTCTGCTGTAAGGTAATTCCGTGAGCCTTCCCTAGCCCACGTTTCGGACTTTCAAACCTCGATGTCATTGTAGGAGTTGGCACATATTCAGAGAACTGATGCTAAATGTTGGGAGATGGATTTCTCAATCAGGCCTAGAAGCTGACATGAGCAATTTACATCTCTGACTGTAAGAGGTCAAAGACAAAAAGAAAGTTTTCATCATAATTTTGATAATTTGCAGAGTGCAACCCCATGTCTTCAGCTGATTATGATATTGCTATCATCTGGAAAAAGCCTATGGAAACCTGTTTCTTGTGAGGTTACATCTTCACCTTTTTGAGCACAGTCAAAAATCCTCAAACTTTGAATGTGCTGAAATAAACTCAGCATCATAATATGTGTGAATAAAATATTATCAAAATGATACCATAGATTTAGGATAGCCAGTCACAAAGTAAAAGAAGGGAAGAAGTATGTTAATATCAGTAATAAATATGAATATTTATTCATATTTATGGGCATTGGGGACAAAGGGCAATGGGCACAAACTGAGGCACAGGAAGTTCCGTCTGAACATGAGGAAGAACTTCTTCCCTCTGAGGGTGACGGAGCACTGGAACGGGCTGCCCAGGGAGGTTGTGGAGTCTCCTTCTCTGGAGATA
>Ga0065711_1009373_pt1 | contig 14940 bp, 13 predicted proteins | sample Hoacrofraction12_FD_59098 | JGI IMG/M metagenome (GOLD analysis project Ga0065711, IMG submission 59098) | Hoatzin crop microbial communities from Cojedes, Venezuela - Epithelial fraction 12 v2 (version 2) | ecosystem: Host-associated > Birds > Digestive system > Esophagus > Crop | place... | reverse complement strand
CCTCTTGGGAAGTAACTCCATACTTTGCATTATGAGCTTCAAGGATCGCTTTTACTATGGCGAGTCCTAAGCCACTACCAGAGCTTTCACGATGGAAACCTTTATCAATCTTATAATAGCGATCCCAGATATAAGGCAATTCGCTTTCTGATATACCCTTACCATGATCTTGAACTTCAACTCTAACGCTTTCCTCGCTATCAATAATTCTTAAATAAATACTGGTCTTTTCAGGAGAATGCTTAATTGCGTTGGCTAAAAAGTTATAGATAACTTGTGAGATCTTAGTTTCATCAGCATAGACAATAACTGAGCTTAATTCAGTATGTAGATCAATTTGTTTTTCTTCAAATAAATGTTGCAACAGTGAAATAACATTTTCGCACACTTCCATCAAATCAAAATTAATCTTATTTAATTCAATATAGCCTGCTTGAACTTTGGATAGTTCTTGCATATCAGAAACTAAACGATTTAAATAATCACTCTCTTGTAGGATTACATCGATATGTTCATCTCTTTTTTCAGGATTATCACCAGAGATATCTCTAATCATCTCAGCATAAGCTTTAATCATTGTTAGTGGGGTTTTTATATCATGAGAAACATTAGCGATTAAATCTCTTCTTAATTCATCAACTTTCGATAATTTATCAGCTGCATCATCTAAGGTAGAACCTAACTCATTAATTTCCGTAAAAGAATGGGTTGGGAAATTGGTTTCATAATTTTGATTAGCTAATTTATTAGCTTCTTTTTTCATTTTGATGATTGGCGAAGAAATATTATTTGAAAGAATAAAGGAAGTTAAAAAGGCTATTCCTAAAATAACTAAGGCAATAACTGAATACTGACTCATAATAAATTGCACCACTGAATCTACGGGCTCTAAGGGTGTATTAATAAATAAATAATAATTAACTAAATTAGCTTTAATGCTTTCCCCGTACAGTAACATCTCACTACCATTAATTGGTGAAGTAAAGGTTTGTGAGATATTATTTTCTTTTAATAGTGAGATTGCCTTGCTGGTTTGACGAGAAATGTTAATGGTTTCGTTATTGATATCGATTTGTGAGTTTAAGGCACAATTGATACCTAAAGAATCTGAATAAAATAAAATATCACCATCTTCATTAAAAATATATGCACAGGTATCGGAATTAACTAAAAGATTGTTTAAATTATCATAATTTTTAGTTTCTGAAAACAAGAGATCTTTTTGAATTGTATAAGCTAAATTACTCATTGCTTCTAATCTAGAATTACGATAATAAGGGCGAATTAAAAAGTTAAGCATTAGTCCAAAAAGAGCTAATATCGCTAAAGAAAAGATGACAAAATATAACCAAATATTAAAACGAATACCCTTAAAATCAAATTTCAAACTTATACCCCATACCTCTAACAGTAACGATGCAATCGCGATACTTTCCTAAACTTCTTCTTAACATTTTAATATGCGTATCAACAGTACGATCATCACCGTAATAATCGCGATCCCATACTCCTTGTAGTAGCTTATCTCTGCTTAAAGCTATTCCCTTGTTTTGAACCAGATAGATTAATAAGTCCATCTCTTTAGGGGTTAATTCAATATTTTTACCTTCTATCTTTAAGCTTCTTCCTAATACATCTAAAACTAAATCATCAAAGACATATTTTTCACTGCTTTCTTTCTTGTTTCTTTCACTAACAACTTTAATTCTAGCCATTAATTCTTTAGGCGAAAAAGGTTTAGTAACATAATCATCAACACCATTATCAAAAGAGAATAATTTATCATATTCTTCCTGTCTGGCGCTAAGCATAATGATTGGTACATCTGATTTCTCGCGAATATGTTTAAGGGTTGAAAAACCATCTAACTCAGGCATCATGATATCTAAAATAATACAATCATAGTTTTCTTTTTCTATCATTTGCAAAGCTTCTTTACCATTAGATGCCTCATCACATAAATAATCATTAACCTTAGCGTATTCTTTAACTACTTCTCTAATTTTTAATTCATCATCAACGATTAATATTCTCATTTTCTTCTCCCATCAATTCATAAGAATTAATAATACCCTTATTCTTACTTTCCATCTTAGCTACAAAATATATATATTTAGCTTCTTTTAACTTGTCTGCATGTTTTTCATAAAGCGAGGCAAACATCGTTAAAGAAACGGTAGTCGCTGCATCAAAGACTTCAATAAAAGCCATCTCTCTGCCTCTTTTATCTCTAATTACTCTTATTTTACCAATAAAACCAAAACCTTTACTCTCCCCTATTTCTAATTCCATTAAAGAAGGGCAATCAATCTTTCTTTCTTCTTTTATTTTTTGTAAGGGGTCATAAAAGAAATTAAAACCAAATACTTCTCTTTCATACTTACAAGAATCAATAAAGCTTTCCTCTTTTACTTCTAATTTTGGTTGCAGTTTATTATCCAACAAGCCTATCCTTTGACTAGTATAAAAAGCTGTTTTATCTAAGAAATCCTTAGCTAAAATAGTATTTTTATTAACGTAAGCTTTTTCGTATGGATAAAAAGCATTAGCCTTCATTAAAGAATTAATGGCTTGTTTGTCAACTTTATACTCACTTAAATAAGAAAGTAAATCATAAAACTCACTTAAAGAATAATCTAAATTAACTTTATCTTCTTTAAATTTATCAACGGCCTTAACAATATTACTAGCAACACTACTACCAATATCTTTGATAAGTGTAAAAGGCAAAAGTAAACAGCCATCAATATTTTGATAAGTCTCTTTTGAATTTAGGATATTGACTGGTAAAACTTTTATTTTACGTTTACGTATTTCTTGTAAGTATAAATAAGTCTTACTAGAATTTGATATTTGGCCATTTAAAACTGCTTTATAAAAAGGCAGAGGATAATTAGCCTTTAAATAAGCCATCTGATAAGCAATCATGCCATAAGCATAGGCGTGAGACTTGTTGTAGCCATATTCCGCAAAACGCGAAATTAATTGATATACTTCTTCTACTAATTTCTTTTCATAACCATTGTTTAAACAAGAGCCAATAAAATCACTACGTAAGCCTTCCAAGATTTCAATCTTTTTCTTGGACATTGCCTCTCTTAAAATATCAGCCTTACTTAAAGAGAAGCCAGCCATCTTAGTGGCGATCATTAAAATTTGTTCCTGGTAGATGATAATACCATAAGTGTCTTCAAGTATTGGTTTTAAATCAGGATGTAAATATGAAATATTATTAGGATTTTCTCTGTTTTTCAAAAGAGTAGAAATATTTTGCATAGGTCCAGGACGATACAAAGCAAGAGTTAAAGGAATGTCTTCAAAATCTTTAGGTTTTAATTTCGTAATTAAATTATTCATTCCTTCACTTTCCAATTGGAATACTCCCAAAGTATCACCGTTAGAAAGCAGTTCGTAAGTTTTTAAATCAGCTAAAGGAATTTTATTTATATCGATCTTTTCTTCTATTTCCTGCAAGATTTCAGCTATCACACTTAAATTAGATAAACCTAAAAAATCCATCTTTATTAGACCCATCTCTTCTAAATATTTCATGGTTGTATCTACGGCATATAAGCTATCATCATCTTCGCTTTCTCTTAAAGCGATCACTTCACTTAACTCATCTTTACTCATCACAATACCTGAAGCATGAGTGCCGTAATTACGTGGTAAATTCTCTAACTTTAAGCTATATTCATAAATCTTTTTTAAGGTTTCAGAGCTATCAATTCTTTTTTTAAACTCGCTCGATTTTTCATAACACGCCTTTAAATCTAAATCTCTATCTCTAGGTAACTTGCCCATTAAATTATTTAAGTTTTTTTCATCATACTCAAAAACCCGAGCGACATCTCTTAAAACTGCTCTCGCTTTTAAGGTTGAATAAGTACTGATATGAGCAACATGGCTTTTACCGTATTTATCAGCCACATAATTAAAAAGTAAATATCGTTTATTATCTTCAAAATCAATATCGATATCAGGCATTTTACTTCTTTCTTTATTCAAGAAACGCTCAAAGAAAAGATTGTATTTTACGGGATCAATATCACTGATTCCTAAACAATACGACACTAAACTTCCAGCCGCTGAACCTCTACCTGGTCCTACTAAAATATTGTTTCTTTTGGCATACTTTACGTAGTCATAAACAATTAAAAAATAATCCGCAAATCCCATCTCGCAGATAACATCTAATTCTTTCTTTAATCTGCTTTTATATTTATCTGTTATCTCATTATTTAATCTAATTTCTAATCCTTTATAAGCTAAAGCCTTTAAATAGGTCTTAGAATCGACGTCTTGTTCAAGCTTATATGAGGGTAAAGATGTAACAAACTTAGCTTCAACATTACATTGATCGGCAATATAATTACTTAAATTTATTTCTTCTTCCTGATAGTATCTTTGATAATCATCTTCATTAAAGAAATAATTACCTTCTTGTAAGTATAAATCTTCATTAAACTTCTTTTTTTCGCCAATGCATCTAAAAACCTTATGAGCATCGCTATCTTCTTTTTTCTCGTAATAAGTTCTATTAATAGCTACCCCTATTTCATTATTTTTAGCTAATAGTTCTCTAATAATATCATTACGTTTTGCTTGATAGCTACTGGATTGTTGGACTAAGGCAATATAGTGATCTTTAAATAATCCCTTTTGTTTAGTATAGGCTTCATTTAAATCCAAATTATTATCAATAGCTACACTTAAAGGCATATCATCACTACATAGGAAAAGAAAATTGCCTTCTTGATACTTATCTAGCTTTTCAAGCTCAAGATAATTTTCTTTTAAAGAAAGATAAGAAGCTAAAAGTAATAAGTTTTTAAAGCCTTTATCGTTTTTTGCTAATAAGAATACTTGATAAAAAGTTGTTTCTACTTTTACTTTAAAGCTTAAACCATATATAGCTTTGATATTGGCTTTCTCACAAGCCTTTTGAAAAGGCTTATAGTAAGCCAGATTCTCATCTACAATCGCTACTGCTTCACACTTATTAAAACTAGCCAATTCAACTATTTTTTCAACAGTTAAAAGTGACTTCGTTAAAGTGAAACAAGAACGATTAAATAAAGGAGTATACATATCTAAATTATACTAAAACTATAGCTATCATAATAAGAAGATACCGTTTTCTTTGGCTTCTTCTCTAACTTCTTGAGGCCATAATGAATATTGAACCTCACCAATATGAGCTTTTCTTAAATAAAACATACAGATACGTGATTGACCAATACCACCACCTATTGTTAAAGGTAGTTCATTATTAATTACAGCCTTTTGAAAAGGTAAGTTTGCTCGATCTTGACACTTAGCTAAAGCTAATTGTTTTTGCATAGCTTCAGAGTCTACTCTAATACCCATTGAAGAAAGCTCTAAAGCAATATCTAAAATTGGATAATAGACAAAGATATCACCATTTAATGACCAATCATCATAGTCGGGTGCTCTACCATCATGTTTTTCACCATTACTTAAAACATTACCGATCTCTTCCAAAAAGAAAGCACCATACTTTTTAGCTGCCTTATATTCTCTTTCCTTAGGACTTAAATCAGGATACATATCTAAAAGTTGTTGCGAGGTAATAAAAGTAATTTCAGATGGTAAATAACTACCAATATATTCATATTCATAAGCCATATAGCCTTCAGTAATCTTTAAAGCTTTATAAACCTTTCTTACGATTTCTCTTAAAAAATCTTTATTTCTTTCTTCTAGCGAAATAACCCTTTCCCAATCCCATTGATCAACATATAAAGAATGAATATTATCAGTTATTTCATCTCTTCTAATGGCATTCATATCGGTATAAATACCTTCATCTACCTTAAAACCATATTCATGTAAAGCGTAACGCTTCCATTTAGCTAGAGATTGAACAACCTCTGCTTGATGGTCGTCTTGTTCGCCAATGCCGAAATTAACAGGTCTTTCTATACCGTTCAAATTATCATTTAAACCGCTTTCCGGTAAAACAAATAAAGGAGCTGAAACACGCAATAAATTTAATTGCTTGGCCAGCTCTCTTTGAAAAAAGTCCTTAGTTGTCTTAATTGCAACCTGTGTTTGTCTTAGATCTAAATGTGCTTTATAGTTTTGAGGAATACTTAATTGTTTCATAATGAAACAATTTTAAAACAATTTCAGAAAAACACAAAATTATTTTCATTAATTTATATATCGTTTATAGATATATAGCATTATAATGCGTTAACTATCGCTGTAGCTAATTCATCCATCTTTTCTAAATTAGTTTCATTAACAGCTGATAAAAGCGTTACATTAGGCTCAATAAATTCGCTATTTTTAAATCCTTCTACTTCTGCTTTCATTAATTTATTAGCCATTGGAGCCCAAGTACCATTTTCAATAAAAGCAAACTTACGATTAGCTAGATTACGATTTTTGATCTCTTCTAAGAAAGTTTTCATTGGTGCATATAAATTATTATCTTGAGTAACACTTACACACAATAAACAACGATATTTAAAGGCTTGAGCTACTAAATAAGATACATGGCTTTGATTAACATCGCAGATCTTGATATTTTTAACACCCTTTTGTGCTAATAAGTTAGCCATAATCTCGGCTGCATTCTCGCTACCACCATAAATACTGCCACAAACAATCAGTACTGATTCTTCTTCTGGTTCATATGTGCTCCACTTATTATATTTATCTAGACAGTATGTAAGATCATTTCTTAATACTGGTCCATGTAATGGCAATATCATTTTTAATTCATAAGTGCTTACTTTCTTTAATACAGTTTGAGTTTGAGCACCATACTTACCAACGATATTGCAATAATAACGCCTGCATTCATCGATATCATTTTTCCAAATATCAGCTTCATCATCAAATAAGTTACCATTTAAGGCACCAAACTTACCAAAAGCATCAGCACTAAATAATAGTTTTTCACTTTCTTCATAGCTCATCATTACTTCGGGCCAATGGACAAAAGGTGCCGCAATAAATTTAAACTTATGCTTACCGGCATCTAATTCATCCCCTTCTTTAATACCGACAAATTTATCACTTACATCTAGTCCATAAAACTGTTTAATCATCTTACAAACTTGAATATTGCCATAAATCTTAATATTAGGATATTTATCTAAAATTAATTGTAAGGTGCCACAATGATCAGGTTCCATATGGTGCATAATCAAAATGTCTAAGTCTTCACCATCTAATACATATTCAACATTCTCAATAAATTGTTGGCCAATAGACCAATCAACGGTATCCAATAAGACGTTCTTTTCATCTTTCAATAAATAAGAATTAAAAGACATGCCATAATCCAAAGGATATTCATTTTCAAAATACTTTAATTGACGATCATTACTACCAACATAATATAAATCTTCAACAACTTTTCTAACATTATACATATATAGTTCCTCCACAAAAATTGTAGCAGAGCTTCAAGATATTTCGCTTTAAAAATTGTGAAATCATATATAATTAAATTAGCGATATAAAAGGAGAAATCATGACACAGACAATGAAAGCCTTAGTTAAGGATAAGGCAGACACCGGTCTTACTTTAACGGAAGTTCCAATTCCCGAAGTAGGTCCTAATGATGTCAAAATCAAAATCCATAAAACTAGTATTTGTGGAACCGATGTGCATATTTATAATTGGGACGAATGGTCTCAAAAAACAATCAAATTAGGCACTGTTATAGGGCACGAGTATTGTGGCGAGATTGTTGAGGTAGGTTCAGCAGTAAGTGAATACAAGGTTGGTCAAATGTGTACCGGTGAAGGTCATATTACTTGTGGTACATGCAGAAATTGTAGAGAAGGAAGGAAGCATTTGTGTCGTAATGCTAAGGGTGTTGGTGTTAATAGAGATGGTGCGTTTGCTCAATATTTAGTCATCCCCAAAACAAATGTTGTCCCAGTAGAAATAGATGATGTATTTACCGAAGAGATGGTCTCTTCTTTCGATCCTTTAGGAAATGCAGTGCATACTGCTTTAACTTATGATCTAGTTGGTGAAGATGTTTTAATTACCGGAGCTGGTCCTATCGGTATTATGGCAGCTGCTATTTGTAGACACGTAGGAGCCAGAAGAATAGTAGTAACTGATTTAAATGATTATCGTTTAAATTTATGTAAAGAGTTAACTCCTGATGCGGTAACGGTTAATGTTGGTAATACTGATTTACAGACTGTAATGAAAGAAATCGGGATGAAGGAAGGCTTTGATGTTGGTTTAGAAATGTCGGGTTCAGGAGCTGCCTTTAGACAGATGGTTGATAATATGAATAATGGTGGCAATATTGCAGTACTAGGAATTTTTGCGAAGAATCCTGAAGTTGATTGGCAAAAGATTGTCTGGAACGGATTAACTATTAGAGGTATTTATGGTCGTAAGGTCTTTGATACCTGGGATAAGATGATTTATATGTTGGAATCTGGTTTAGATGTTCATAAGGTCCAAACTCATAAATTTGACTATAAGGATTTTGATAAGGGATTTGCGGCAATGAATTCCGGTAATTCAGGTAAGGTTGTCCTTGATTGGACTAGTGCGGAGGCAGAATGAAAAGCGCATATAAATACTTTCAAGAAACATTAAATTCTTTAAAAGAGGAAGGACTCTATAAAAACGAAAGAGTCATTACCACTCCTCAAAGTGCACACATCGATACCGATAAACAAAGTAATCTAATCAATATGTGTGCTAATAACTATTTAGGCTTAAGTAATAATGAACATTTAATTAAGGTAGCTAAAGAAAGCTATGATAAATGGGGATATGGCCTTTCTTCGGTACGTTTTATTTGTGGTACTCAAAAAATTCATAAAGATTTAGAAGCTGAGATTTCTAAGTTTTTAGAAACTGAAGATACAATTCTTTATTCGTCTTGTTTCGATGCGAATGGTGGTTTATTCGAATCTTTATTAAGCGATGATTGCGCTATTATCTCTGATGAATTAAATCATGCCAGCATTATTGATGGTGTTAGATTATGTAAGGCTAAACGCTATCGTTATAAAAATAATGACATGGATGATTTAAGAAAATGTTTAGAGGAAGCTAAGGATGCCCGTATTAAAATGATTGCTACTGATGGTGTATTCTCAATGGATGGCATTATTGCGAATTTAAATGGAATTTGTGATTTAGCTGATGAATATGACGCCTTAGTAATGGTTGATGATTCCCATGCGATTGGCTTTATGGGTGATCATGGTAAAGGAACGCCTGAATATTGTGGAGTAATGGATAGAGTAGATGTAATTACTGGTACCTTAGGTAAGGCTTTAGGTGGAGCTAGTGGAGGTTATACTAGTGGCAAACAAGAAATAATTGATATCCTAAGGCAAAAATCACGCCCCTATCTTTTCTCTAATACCTTAGCTCCAGCTATTGCAGCTACTGCTTACGAAACTTTTAAGATGTTAAATGAGAGTACTACTTTAAGAGATAAGGTTCATGAAAATACAAGTTATTTCCGCAACAAGATTAAAGAAGTTGGCTTCGATATTATTGAAAGCAGCCACCCTATTGTAGCTATCTTATTCTATGATGCTAAGGTTGCGGGTGAGGTTGCTGAAAGGATGCTAGAAAAAGGAGTTTATGTTACAGCCTTTGTGTATCCAGTAGTACCGAAAGAAAAAGCACGTATCCGTGTTCAAATATCAGCTGGACATTCACTACAAGATTTAGATTATGTAGTAAACGCATTTAAAGAAGTTAAACAAGAGATGGGCATTTAGCCCATCTTTTTTATTTATTATTTTCATTAAAAAGTATTTTCTTATAATCTCTTCTTTGGTAAAGTATTCGATAAATATATACATTTTCGCCATCATGTTGATAAAAGATAATATAATTTTCGCAAATAATATAACGATATGATCCGTAAGTGCCATCAAAGTATTCTAATTTTGGACCTGATTCAGGGAAAATAGATAACTGATCAATTTTCTTCAAAATTTTATAGATTAATTTATTTGCAGTCTTTGGTTCGAGTAATTGAGTTTCAATATATTCTTTTATCTCTTTTAAATCATCTTTAGCTCGATAGGTAAAAACAATTTTTATCATAATTTAATACCAAATTCTTTTTTGATATCTTCAAAATCAATCCACCCTTTTTCTTTGGCAGATAATTCACCCTTCACAAGCTCTTCGAAAAGCTTTATATAAGCAGTTATTTTCTCATATTCCTCAATATCAACTATCGCATATACACCTCTACCATTCTTGGTAAGATATACAGGTTCACCATAGTTAATATCTTTTAAAACTTCATTATAGTTTCTTAAATCTGATACTGGTTTTATATTGGGCATTGTAAGTTCTCCTTAAAACCATTATACATTTTTTAATTAATATTTTACGTAAAATTTTACTAATATTTATATTAATTTTTTAATCATCCATCGCTTCATATTCTTCAATATCATCTATCCACTTTAAATTATCTTCATATTTTACCTTTTTAGTTTCAATGACTTTTCTATCTTTAAGCTGTTTGCGCATTGCCTGTCTTTGCTTATCGTTAGTTGTAATTTCTACCAATCCCTCTTTAGTTTTAATACGCATACGTGAAATATCGATCGGTACTTCGTTTTCTTTTAAAGATTTATTATTAGGAACAAATAAGCTAAAAAGATAACCGATAATACATACAAAAATAAAAACAATTAAAAGTATTATGATAAACATATTTAAATTATATTAATTATTTAAGGAAATCTCTAACTTATTTAGTAAGTACTTACCATATATTAAATAGACAAGAGTGCTTAAAAACCAAGTAATTGGATAAAGCCAATATACTAGATTGATATCATGATTTATTTTGCCAATAGTATATAAGGCTAACACTCTAACCCCACACCAACATACCAGCATTACTATCATTGGTACCATAGGTTTACCAATACCACGCATTATGGCACTAGTAATATGCGAGAAACCAAGTAAACAATAGAACAAAGAAACGGTTCTCATTCTACCAACTCCATAATTGATAACAGCCATTTCATCAGAGAATAAAGCAATTAATTGTGGTGCAAATATATAAAATAAAACACCAATACTCTCAATAACAATCAATGCCAATATTTCGCCAAAACGAATACCATCTTTTACCCTTTTAATATCTTTGGCACCTATGTTTTGTGAAACATAGGTACTCATTGCCGAAGAAAAAGCAATTACCGGTAAAAACGCAAAGCCTTCCATCTTGCTACTAGCCCCTATTCCAGCCATTGCATTGGCGCCAAAAGAGTTAATATAAGATTGAATTAAGATATTAGCTAAATCAATTACACAGGCTTGTAAAGCTGTAGGAACACCATAATAGAAAATATCCTTAACATCTTCTAAATTTAACTTTAACTTTTTAATATCAAAGCGAATAGCTTCTTCAGCATTACATAAACGAACAAAAGAAAGAATAGCGCTAATGACTTGGGAAATTACAGTGGCAATAGCAGCTCCTTCTACTCCCATCTTAAATACCGTAATAAAAACAGTATCTAGCACCACATTAATAATTGAACTAATAATTAAGTAATATAAAGGGTTCTTACTATCACCGCTCGCCTGTAATATTGAAACAAAGGTGTTATACATAACTAAGGCAAAACCACCCATAAAATAGATTTTTAAATAAGCAGAAGCTTCTACAAATACCTCTTGAGGTGTAGACATTAGCTGCAATAATTTATCGCAAATTAAAACACCAGTAATAGAAATAATCACCCCAAAAATAAGTGCTAAAAAGATTGCGGAATGAGTAGCTCTTGAACTTTTTATTTTATCTTTGCCACCTATGTATCTAGCAATAATTATTCCTGAACCTAAAGAGAAGCCATTAAAAAAGCCAATAATTAAAAAAACTAAAGAACCAGTAGAACTAACAGCTGCTAAGGCATTAGCGCCAATAAAGTTGCCAACAATTAAAGAGTCAGCTGTATTGTATAACTGTTGAAATAAACGACCAATTAAAATAGGGATTGAAAAGTAAATGATTTTCTTGCGAAAATCGCCTTCAGTCATTAGGTTTATATCACTATTCACTTTTACCTCTATTAAAAACTTATTTAAATTTTTTCCTTATAATCTATTCTACCCAAAAGAAAAGAATTTGACAGTGTAAACCATCAAATTCTTTTCAGCTGTATATGGAGAGAGTTAACAAACTTTTTCAATCCAACCGTGAGTATCTTCTACCTCTCCGGTTTGAATACCAACTAAGGTTTCATACATCATTTGGGCAATTGGTCCAATTTCACCATTATTTAAATTCATTTCCATACCATGGTACTCTAATAAACCAACCGGGGATACTACAGCTGCAGTACCGGTGCCAAAGGCTTCAGTTAAGGTTCCTTCATCATAGGCATCAAAGATCTCTTGAATAGAAATCTTTCTTACCTCAGTTACTATTCCCTTATCTTCTGCGATTTGCAAGATACTTTTTCTGGTGATACCAGAAAGAATAGATTCGCCTGTAGGAGGAGTAACAATTTCACCATTTATAACAAACATCATATTCATGGCGCCTACCTCTTCTACTAACTTATTATTACGTCCATCTAGCCATAATACTTGATCAAATCCTTTTTGTTCGGCTTCGTAAGAGGCTTTTAAACTAGCTGCATAGTTACCACCAGTCTTCGCAAAACCAGTACCACCCTTAACAGCTCTAACGTATTTATCCTCGATATGAATCTTAATTGGTTTTAAACCATTTTTATAATAAGGGCCTACTGGAGCACAGATAATAAAGTATAAATATTTATCAGCAGCATGTACTCCTAATTGAGCTCCATAAGCAATCATTGCTGGTCTAAGATATAAAGATGTATTTTCCTTATGAGGCACCCAATCCTTTTCGATCTCTACAAGCATTTTCATTGCCTTAACTTGTAGTTCGGGATCAATTTTAGGCATACACATTCTTTCAGCTGATTTATTTAGTCTTCTGGCATTATCCATCGGTCTAAATAATTGAATACTATCATCCTTAGTGCGATAAGCCTTTAAACCTTCAAATATCTCTTGACCATAATGTAGTACTGGACAAGCAGGATCTATTTGTAAAGGTCCATAAGGTTGAATTCTAGCATTATGCCAACCATTTTCTTCGTCATATTCACAAATAAACATATGATCACTAAAATACTTACCAAAAGGCATATTACCTTCATCTTCAGGCTTATCCTTAGGATTTTTCGTTAAGATAACTTTAATATCTGTTTCCATATTTCCTCCTACTTAACGCAATTAGCTCCTCTTGCAAGAGCTTCAATATTTAAATCAACTAATTTGGCTTTAGGTCCAGTAAACATATGCACTAACATCTCCTTGATTGTTTCAACCTTAAGATTTTGCATTGCTTCAATATAAGCACCTAACATAACCATATTAGCTACTTTTAAATTACCTAATTCTTGAGCAATCTCTAAACAAGGCACATAGATTGCTCTCACATCTTTTCTTTCTACCTTTTCACTAATTATTGAACTATTAACGAAGATAGTTCCCTTTTCAACCACGTTAGGTTCAAATTTCTTTAACGAAGGTAGGTTCATCGCAATTAATTCGGTTGGTTTTAAGACAATAGGACAGATAATTTGTTCAGGTGATATAACAACACAACAATTAGCTGTTCCCCCTCTCATCTCTGGTCCATAGGAAGGAAGCCATGATACGTCTTTTCCTTCTTTCATTCCTGCTTCAGCTAAGGTTTTACCAATAGCCATAACACCTTGACCACCAAAACCAGCAATCATAATTTCATTAGTCATTTTTAACCTCCACAGTGTCTTTATAAACACCAAGAGGGAAATAGCTAACCATATTTTCTTTTAACCACTCTAAAGCATCAATTGGTGTTTTACCCCAGTTAGTAGGACAAGTAGATAAAACTTCAACAAAAGTAAAACCTTTGCCTTGTTGCTGGAGCTCGAAAGCGTGTTTAATTGCCTTTTTAGCTTTAGTTAAATTGCCAACATCATGAACGCTAACCCTAGCTGCATAAGCACAACCTTCCAAAGTAGCGATAATTTCACTCATTCTAATTGGTGAACCATAATGGTTTTGTTGTCTGCCTAAAGGTGCTGTCGTAGCCTTTTGACCAACTAAGGTAGTTGGAGCCATTTGACCACCAGTCATACCATATATCGCATTATTAACAAATATCGTTGTGAATTTTTCGCCTCTCATTGCTGCATGAATAATTTCAGCTGTACCAATAGCAGCTAAATCACCGTCACCTTGATAAGTGAAAACAATCGTTCCTGGCTCAGAAACTCTTTTAATACCTGTAGCTAAAGCTGGTGCTCTACCATGAGCTGCTTCATGCATATCGCAATTAAAGTAATTATAAGCAAATACAGAACAACCTACTGGTGCTACACCAATTGTATTTCCTAAAACATCTAATTCTTCTAAACTTTCAGCTACCAGTTTATGGATTAAACCATGAGTGCATCCAGGACAATAATGAGTTTCAACATCTGTTAAACCTTTACTTTTTTGATAAACGATCATTTTAAGGCCTCCTTGGCTGTATCAACCACTTCATAAGGAGTAGGTACTACGCCCCCTGATTTGCCTAAGAAAGAAATTAGTTTAATTCCTTCTAATGCAATTTTGACATCATCAATCATCTGACCCATGCTTAGCTCAACGACTACTACTGCTTTGACACTTTTTTGAGCAGCAACCTTCTTTAAAGCTGCTTCTGGATATGGCCATAAAGTAATTGGGCGAAGTAAACCGGCCTTAATTCCTTCATCTTCTAATAATTTAATAGCAGCCTTGCAGATACGAGATGGTGTGCCATAGGCAACAAATAAGACTTCACAATCTTCAACATTAATCTCTTCCCATCTGGTTTCGTTTTCAGCAATCAATTGATATTTTTTAGCTAAACGTTCATTATG
>Ga0065711_1007411_pt1 | contig 14940 bp, 8 predicted proteins | sample Hoacrofraction12_FD_59098 | JGI IMG/M metagenome (GOLD analysis project Ga0065711, IMG submission 59098) | Hoatzin crop microbial communities from Cojedes, Venezuela - Epithelial fraction 12 v2 (version 2) | ecosystem: Host-associated > Birds > Digestive system > Esophagus > Crop | place... | reverse complement strand
GCACATCCCTTTTTCCATTCTTAAAGAGATCCCTACGCGTGGGCTTATGCTATTCTGCTAGCACGCAGCCATCAATTCTTACTGAGGGACATCGCTGAAGTGTTGCAGAAAAGACTTTTTGTAGCACAAATTAAGTTTCAGATGTTTAACTTCTCCCAGTCAAACTAGCTGCTGATAAAAAGGACTTGTGTGTCAACCTAACCCTAGAAATTCATATGCTTTAACCAAGAATCTCCTCGGTACTTCCCTAACCGAGTGTTTTTAAAAGGCTCTGTACCACTCCTGAAAAACACTGCCACAGTGAGATGCAGAAATGAAGTATTTTAGAATGCTTCCATGAGGGACGTGGAAGAGAAGAGCAGGAAGAGCCAGCACAGTGGAATTTCCTGTAACTACATTCACTTCTCAAGATGAAGAGATGTATTTCAACCATTCCAGTAAAAGTTGTGTCAAACTCTGCAGGCAAGGCTAAGACACTGCAGCAGGACCCAGCCCACAAACCCGAGTTAAACAGGGTTCAGACCCTGCTGTTACTGTCGCCGTAGTATCTCTGGTCGCTCAGCACACCACAGCCAAGAGCAAGCCAGAGAAGCCCCTCCCCGGCAGGAGGGCAGTCACAGTCCCTGCAACAGGAGGGCCCCGACCGTTCACAGGTAACCTAAGAGCCAGCAGAGATCACCAACCTGGTTGGGCGTGTGGATCACGTCAAACTCCTTAACCAACTGGAAGGGAATAAACAAAACATAAAATGAGCTGCAGATCTCAAAGTTTAACTACTTTATGACAGCGTTCTTGAAAAAGCAAGATGCCGCACTCGTGAAACAACTCAGCGCAAACACCACCACCATTTAATATCAATCCCTTAAAATTTTCTTATATTGCTAGCAGGAGAGTTTTCCAACTAACAAGCCTAAAACTTCAGGTGATCCAGTGCAAGAGAGATAACAGAGTCAGCATCCTACATGAGACAAAAAAGAGCAAGCCTGGTGGTCTGTGTGAAGAAAGCCACACCACAGAGGCTGAACTCATTTTCTAGTGAGTAACAATTTGATTAGATGCATTTAAGCTGAATAAATGATCCATATTAAACCAAATCTTTACTGTAGCTACACTACGGTACTTCAATTTTACACGTTCTCTCCCCAGCCCCATTCAGTACTTGGTCCTGAGTATTTCCTTAGGGCTTTAGCACTAGAGGAGGCAACAAATATTACTGCAGATTAGGAAAAACAAACAAAAAAACACCATAGTAAAAGTCCCGTTTCCACACGAAAACTCTAAATTCCTCAAATTCAAGATATACCACGCGGCTGTAACATCAGTCTTTCACCCCCAAGAGGTCACAGTGCAGACACCGTCGGACGCAGTCGGGACGGTGTAACTGCTCTAGCACTGGTGGTTCTGCTCTGGCACAAACAGAAGCATCTCACAGTACACTCGGACCTGTCCATACCAAAGAGTCATTTTTGGGGTTTAGAAACAACCTTCAAAGATGAACGCTTTTATTTTTAATCCAACTTACTCCCCACCCCCTCTTTTTTTGTGTTTCATTAGAACACTGCTAAAACATTCATCCTTGTGTCCTAGCAGTAACCTAGTTGAAAGTAACCTTGTAAGAACAGACACAGTGCTTGGTGTTAAAACGCAGCGTTTGTTGACAGAGCAACTCCCTCAGAAACGAGGAGGACACCTAAAACTATCTCTAGGAAGGCCCTAATAACAACTGAAACGAAACTCCTTCGCAGACGAAAGCTGTGGCTACTTACCTTGTCAGTTCTGCCTCCACGGCTGGCCCTGCCACCACGCCCTCGGCCACCCCGTCCCCCTCGGCCACCACGTCCGGGGCGGCCCAGGTCTCCAAAGTTGATCTCCAGCTGGGATGTAATATCGTTTGCTGGCTTGCGGAAGTGATGATCCATTACCGAGTCCTCAGCGTGAGCCTGAAAGGAGCGTTTCTCCGTCAGTAAGAAAAATCACCCAAGAAGCTTCCTCAGCCCTAGCTGCGCTCTTACCACCACAGCATACGTGTTCACCTCCAAAGGCACTCCCAAATTGACGACTGATTGATTACCTTGATTGATTCAAGTTAAAAGATAGTGCAGGAATTGTTAGGAATCAAGGTGTACCACTTGTGCAGAGGACAAAACCACATACAGGTGATCAAGTAAGTGCTTGAGCAAACGAAGGCATTTTGCATTTCCAAGGTAATTCGGGGAAGCTCTGGCGTTCCTTCAGCGGAGCACGTTTAGGCTTATCCGAGATCACACTGACTACCACCAAGCCAGTACGGCATTCTAGCGTTTCTCTCCTTTTCCCTGCATATCCCGAGAAATCTTCGTGTTCTATCAAATCATTTCATTCTTTTTAAATACTTACTTGGTAACCCATCTTTATTTTGCTCAATGAATACTTTACACTTTCTCATTTGCTTAGCCCTGTGTAAATATTTAAAACAAGGGAGATGGTAAGAATCCCTTATCGGTTCGTATTAGCCACAACAAACAGCAAACGAGGCATAAACAGTTCAAAGACAAGGCAACTGAAGTAGCTAAAACATTAACGCTGCAACAGAGAACCAGTCTCACCAATGACACTGAAAAATAGGACTTTGCCATGATACAACAGTGTCTTGCAGCTGGCTGGCTCCCAGTGAGAAACTGGAGCCTTGAGGAGCCAGGTCTGCGCCAAAGAGTTACGTCTAACACCATGAATGCTGTTATTCAGCACATTTGAGTATTTCAAATTATTCAGCACATGAGTATTTCGAATTATTACACACTGAACACAAAAAACCCAAGTGTTTTTAAATTAATTATTTTTCCTGTTTTACACAGATAGCTTTGCCGTGTAGTAAGTCAGGTTTTGGCACCTATGATGATACACAAGCTGTAAAACTGACCACGCTGGGTCAGACCAAGGGTTTATTAGTCCAGCCCTCTGCCTCTTACAAGCCCAACTATCACGTGTGAAAACGTGACAATCCACCACTCTTTTCCTATAACCACCAGAGATCTGGCACAGTAATTTTCCAGAGGAAAAACCAAGAAAACTGAAGTGCCACGTGCAAGCTTAGCCTACTGACTATGACTGCCTTTTCTTGCGGTGTAATTACACAATACACCGACTTTCAAAGGCACCACACTATCCCATGAAGCACTGTACCCTTTAATCACCGTTGTGGATCCTTCACAAGGCAGCCAATGGATACAGAGAGGTCCGCAGTCCTCAGGCTGAAAGCTGCTTTCAGCGATTCCCTGAGTCAATCGCAAGCCCCACAACGTACAAAGCCATAAAGAGCCTTCTCCCCCACCCATTTCACCACCCCATTCTGCACCCAGCTGTAGATTCAGCCTCCACAACGTCCTGCAGTGGAGGGCACCGTAATTTAGTTAGGCACAACGAGAAATACCTCTCCACGCTGCTTTACTTCAGACATAGTCCACCAGGATGTATTCCATGTAACAGCTGGCCCCCATCCCAGTCCCGAGATTTTACAGATTTGAATTGTACACCCTTCCCTCAGAGATCTCTTTTCCAAACTTAGGGAGTAAGCCCAGGCAGTTATTTTTCAGAGAAAAGTCATTCCACATCTCAGCCCGAGATGGTACTACTCAAACGTAAGCACACCAACAATTTGTAGAACAGTACACAATACCTTTTGCTATGGTTTTGATTCTTTTCCTACTACTTAAGGTTTTATCTACCGTTTTGATCGCTGCAGGGTACCGAGACGGTATTTTCAACTTACTGGTAGCTGTATGGCATTCTCTTTTCTGCCAGGTAGGATCACTGGCTTTGTACAGTAATTCTGTGCATTTCCTACCCTACGCTGCTACTGCTTAAAAAAGAAACACTACAGTCTACAAAAACCATCGTTATTTTCACGACTTCACTTTGGTTTAACCACTAAACCAAACAAATCGCAGATTCTGTACGTAACCCGATGATCTCTTTATCCTGAATAACTGAAGCTAATTTAAAGCACCAGTAAAAACTTGGCACATTCTCCTCATACTCTTCCATCACTCAGGTGACAACAAAGACATACCATACAAATTACTTCTTCTGAATCATCTTTGGAAGCATTTCATTTGTATGTATTGGCAACTCTCAGTAACACTCTGATCTAATAACTGATAGCGTCTCAAAGGCTTTGCTGCACTTATGGGTCTTGGGGAAGGCTGTCAAAAATTAAGAAGAAGCTACTAACAGAAAGGTGGCCAAAGCAGACAGTGAGATACGGAAAAACAGCAGCAACAAAAACCAAAAAGACTCATGATCGAAGTATTTATGATAAGGTTTGAATTCAGCTCAATCAGGACTATGAACGGTCCTAAAAGGTGTGCAGTTAGACAACAGGCATGGACAGAAGAGCTCCATATTGGATCTACTTGTATTCTTGTTTTTTGCGACTTCTTAATATCCAGGCCTTCACTTCAGAAGGGGCTCAAATCAAAACACAGGTATCACCAGTTAGATATAAAGGATCAGTACCTCATTTGACTCCAGCAGACTCCCCTGCATTTCTGTCATCGCCTTTGTCTGATGAAAGTTGCATGTCCACGCCAAAGTGACAAAAGGAACAAAGGGAAAAAACAAAAGGAAGAAATGAGACTCAACTACATACAGAAATAACAGGTAATAAGGTCACATGAGCTTGCTGGGTACAGATGTCACTGAGCACATGAAGCAGCGAAGGGATGAGATCAACAGCTGTGCAAGCGTCCAGAAAGACTAGAAGATGGACTATACCACAGGCATGGAGATAAAAGAAATCTCAGATCGATATCAAAAAGGCTGCTGGGAACTTAGTAGAGACCACACATGCAGGCTGATCCCTAGCACCTCGAGCCATCAGGCACACAGAGGCAGACAGACAAGGGTGGGATGTTCAAGATTACTGTTAATGAGAAAATATATCTGCACAGCCTCAATTCAAGAGTCCTTCCTCCAAATTTTGAGAAGATGAACTACTATTTTCCACAACATTTCTCAGTCTCCCATTGCAACCTCCTCTAAGGAAGCGATTAGATTAGCAAGAAAAGTTTGAAGGCAAGGAAAGAGGCACGACACAGCAGATACATAGAGTAGGAACTCATCTACTAGTGTATCAGCCTTTCCAGGAGACTTCCATCCAACTTCTTCAACAAATTCTAAGATCTCTCCACAAAGTAATTCCTTCCCATTTTTTGTTCAGCTGCACCAGCAGAACTTAAAAGACTCGAGCCACTAAACCAGCTGCAGAGAAGGAACCAACCCCCTGGAAAGAGTCTCATTAGACCAGAGCTGCCAATACACATGGATTTCCTATTAAAGCAGCAAGAATCTGAGACAGCGGTAAGAGTTCGTTTCACACAAAGCATCGCTTTCTGGTAATTGCACAGCAAAGGTGAAAAAAGAGGAAAGACCTCAGGTAGAGTCGAGCGCTTGACCCCTCAGTGAAGGGCACAAGTAGGAGGAGGACAGCTCTTTCACAAGACTAAGGCAGATGAACAGTACTAGATCCTCATACTCCCTTTTCCCCCAGACTCCTAGGGCATTCTCCCAGTAGCTCTCACACTACAGGAATGAGGGTGGTCATTGCAATGCTTCAATCCACATTCCTGAGAAAACCTGCTAGGGCACATTGTGATTTTTCAGCCGTAAGAATACAGAAGATCTGGGGCTGAAACTCAGAATTTACCTAGAAACCCAGTCCCTTCCACACATCAACTCCCTTCTTGTCAAGAAGAATCACAGAAACCTTGCATCAACCCTAATTTCATGATTCTAGGCACGTCCAAGAAGACAAAAAGAAAGAGAACAGCAAGTGATCAGTAGGTTTCGTTCACGACTTCTAAATATTCCACCTTCTAAACCTGCTCACAAAGGAGCCGCAGTGAAGGCTTTCCTAACACCTGTACCACCGAGCTATTCTGCTACATTACTTCGCAAAAAACCCAGTGCTGCTCCCCACAGGATCAGTGAACGACGAGTGAGATGGGCAGGAACATCTGCTGGAGACGCAACCAAAGCACCTACAGTTACAGGCAGTTCTGTCCATACCTCACCTCCATCCCCACACAGCAAGGAGCTGTCACCTTCTTCTGTGACAGTGTTAAACACATCTGACTCATTTCTTTGAGGAGAAGTTAGCCGAATACACCTCTCAAACAGAACCACCTACTAATTACATCAGTTCTTCTATGAAAGTGATTAGTTATTCTCATTGGTTTTGTTTGGGGGTTTTTGAGTTAACTAGCAATTCGTTTTTCAAATGGAAAATACAGTATGCACCTTTCTAGCTTCTAAATTACTCTACAGTACCACTATCACATATGCAGGCACGTTAAAAAAAACTGTCTTCAGTTGACTCAATGTCAAATTAATCCACTCCAGAGAGACTGGGGCTGGGGGAACTTGTAGGACTACAGGTTCAGTAAATCTTGGCAAAGTACATAAATGCTTCTGTTTAAATACACTCTTTTAATACGCAGCAACATTAGCTCAATTTCCCTTTTCTACACAAGCCAGAGAAAGCAGTACTTAATGAACGCTTCAGACACGGAGCAGCTTAAGGTAAAAAAAGACACACAATCATTTAAAGAACTGCACTACCTTACACAGCAAGAAAAGAAAATAGAAATCACAAGGTCAAACTCATCCTGGATTGAATGAGATTAGAAATGGAGTTTTCATTGGAAAGAACTGAATAGTGCCTTCCCACCAGTATTATGCCCCCAGCTTACAAGAAAAAACTGACAAGGTGTGAAAGGCAGAAAGACGTATCAGAAGACCACACAGCACATTACATACTATTTAGTTACTTCAAAGGGAGTCAGAACCACCTGGCACACAAAGCTGCAGGCCACCGACCAAGGGCCGCTTCAGATATTACTGAGCATTACAAACCAAGACTAACGCAGCCCTGCATTAGAAAATAGAGCTCTCAGCACCTCCTTCCCCTTCGGAAGCGAAAGAGTACATCTCTCCTTGCCATCCTACCTACCTTGGAACCGAGTAATTAAAGTTTTGTGTCTGAAATGACTATGCTTCAGAAACTACAATTTTAAAATAATTCTACAGCAACTATGTTGAATATCACTGAAGCATACAAATGTATTTCACCTGGTTTCTCAAAAGCTTCAAGGACACTTGTCCATATAGCATTACAAAATGAGATGATCCCTACATCACAAACTTCAGATACACAGCTGAGGTACTAAGGTGTCTGAGGCATGACCAGTATGTCTTCAATCTTACATTGTGTTCAGCAAGCATCATAGATCTGCTTACTGCCTAAGACTGAGATGCCAGACAACATAACCTTTCTTTAAAAAAAAGCAAATGAATTAATTTGATATTGACGAACTTTAGAAACAGTGCTCACCCAGAGAGAGCCCTCACCAAGTCCCTGCCCAGATGCAGCAGTACTGCAGTCTGATCTCCAGATCACACCAACCTCAGGGTACCGATCAGCTGCTCAAACTGACCACGGTAAGAACAGCTACTCACACTGCTGCACAACTTCAGCTTTATTCAGAGAAATGTTGTTCCCACTTTATGAACTTTTAGCCACAGGTCAGCGTCTCCAGGAACGGAGCTTCCACTCCAAGAAGTGCGCATCAATAGAAAAGCCCATACAATCTAGATACTAGCAAATATTGAAAATCACTTTACCTCCTCACTCTTTGACTTGTGAAGAACAAATCCTTTTTTCCATTGCCCATCAGCACCCTCATTTGGTTTACGGATGTTGAACTCAACTTTTGCACGATCCTTACTTTGAATAGCTTTCCACTCGTCCAGGGTCATTTCCTTAGGACCTTCTTCCTTAACTTCTTCAACCTCATTCTCTCTGTAGCAAATTCATGGATATTATGATCATGACTTAGAACTCACATTCTAGGCACAACAAATTCACAATCAGTTGTTAATCAGCACCAAATTAAAAAAGTTTGTCAAGTATTTAGCAGTTAAGAGTTGCATATACCCCCCCCTTTCCACCACTCGGAAAGCACACATGAAAACTCAGCTCCTTCAGCCAGAGTGTCAATAAAAGAAAAAAATCAGCCAGACACCTTTAAGTAACTAAATGGTGAGCACAGCACATCAAAGTGTTCAAATTAACACTGACCCATGCCCTCTCTTTTCCATATGAATGATAATTTTCTCTACAAATATGCAGGCCTAACTTCTGCAATGGCCTTGTCTGGAGCTCCTCCACTTCTCTCTCAAGGCTCAAGTTAAGGCAGTGAGAGAGCTTGTTCTCACCACACTTCCAAGCTTGCTAGTTTTTTAAAAAAACAGAATTTAGCAGCTTTGAGTAGTCTGCTTCCTTTATTGAACCAAAGACAACCCTTAATTTCCCAGCTAACTGAAACAATCTTTACTTTCAGCTAACTTGAAAAAACAACAGGCTAGTTACCTGCATGATGTATCACTTCTATGTAAATCTTTGGTGCCTCTACCTTCTGCCAAAGAGCTATTTTTATGTAAACCACACCCCCACTATGCTCAGTAACAGATCATGTCCCAGCTACCCAGGCAGTCAATCCTCTAGTCATTCTTCAGTGTGTTCATGCAACTACGTTTCCAATTTATAGAAAACTAGTGCCACGTAGGTGCAGCAAGGATAATTAAAACCTTGAACTTAAGAGAAAAGGTCTGCGTTTCGCAGCCATTCATTTTCATGCAATAATGCTGAGGTTTTCAGTCAAAATCACTGCATTCCCATTTTTTCTCATTCTGTAGGACAGGATTATTTATGACATGGTACATATCCTGAAGCATTTTTGTTGTTCAAGGCAAAGCTATCACCCCTCGGCATTCTGCACATCTTACTGCAGTGAAACATCCTGCAGTTCTGCTGAAACATTTAGGTTGGAGACCCACACCCAACTAGCCAACCTGAAAACAAACCCACAGAAAGGTGCTTTTCTGTAAAGATAACTCGTGGATTACAACAGATGCGTTACGCTTGAAACTGAGAAGAGCAGGCGTTTTCTGCAGATTTGAGGAAGAAGAAAGGACAAACAGGCTGCACAATTTTGCAGATAACTGATCTGCAGATGGACAGGTCAGTGGCTGGTCAAGCACCAACTGCTACTAATGAAGATCCAGACACAGCAAATTTAATGTATCCAGACTTCCAATACATACAATTTTTTTAAGGACTAGCTAGCCTGCATTTTCTGACCAATGCCCAAGCTGTAATTCCTTAAAATTTCTCATAGTACTTCTGTATACAAGATGACCTTAACCTTGGACCACCACAACTCTGGATAAGTAACAGCATTCAGTCTTTTTTAATGCAGCTATTGTACCCTCTTCACCACTAACCAAAGTTATTAATGAGGAAATCAAGCTATAGCAAACTCCACATTAGAAATCTCATGCAAACGATTTTAAAATTCTCTCTCATCTGTTTGCTGTTTTCTTCCGAATCCACCACAAAGCACATTCCTCATTAAAATACACCTTACTCTACTACGCTACCATAAAACTTTGTGTCACTTTTTTACATCAGCTCTAAGCATCCCTACCGCCCATCTGCCCCACCAGTTACTCTACTGCATTCCTGCCCTCACTGGTTTCTTCTATAAGTTTCCAAGTGGAATGGGAAACAATCAAGTTAACTTCTTTGAAAATTGCCTGCATGCACAGAAGCTGGAGAACCAAAGATACACAACCTTTCTTCCACAGGCTAGTCACAGCCTCAACAGCTGTTTGGACAAACTAAGTTTAAAAAAGTTGCCTTCCACTGGCAGAAGACCATTTTGTCCCTTTTGCTTGTTCTACCTAGTCATGAGCATGGATGCTTTTGCCTTTGGTACTTAGGCATTGCAATCCCAAGACCCTAAGCCTATTACACTTGATTATTAATAACTACATCTGAAAGTGACCTAAGAGCCTGTGTGACACTAACGAACAACAATTTTTAGGCATGCAGTTTTTAAGATGACAGTTCCTATCTACTGAAGAAAATATAATCTGAGTTTGGCAAAACGGAAGCAGGACCAAGTATCAGAGGTTAAAGGCAAAGGAATACTACCTCTGAAGCAATCACAGCACCCTGCGAGGGGCGGTACTCACTTATTTTCAGAATCAGCAGGTGGATGTTCCTCTCCCTCTGGCGTTTCCTCAGTTACAGCTGACTGATCCAATTCACTGCAATTACACAAGGTTTGGAGTTCTGTTTTTTAAAAGTTCATCCCTACTTAAAGCTACATTAGATTAATGACTAAGTTCTATAGTGGGTTTACACAACCCACTCTTCTTTAAAAAGAACTCTTTCACTACGGATTGGTGCTCTGTGCCTTCTAAATTCTACACTTTCCACCTTGCCCAACACTTATTAGTATCAATTCTGCAAGCAACTCAAGACACAAAATGGATTTGGGTATTAAAAATACCGAGTTCAACGTAGTACTCGTAAAAAAGCATGCTTAACCTGATCAAAATAGAAAAATAAATTGTTCTATTTTTAGTAAAATAATTCTTCAAAAACCAGCACAAGACACCCCCCCATTCCAAACTTCCCTAAAATTGTAACAGTGAAGCCTTCTCTACCCTACAAAAAACTGCTAACTTTCTAAACCCTGCAAAGGCTGCTTTAACAGTGTAGCAAAAATCAGCAAAATCAAAGATAAAGAAGGCAGCTAAATCTTTACATTTTGCAAGCCATAAGAACTAGGATTTATTAACATTCTGCTAATAGTTTTCTGAGCAATTACAGATTACTAACGTTAGCTCGTCTTTGACGGTTCCCCAGTTGTGTGATCCACTGCCACCACGCTTGTCCTCATGCTTTAGGCCGCTGAAATGTGAATGTGAAACAGAACTAACAAAACTGAGTTAACATTATAGTGTCCAGATACAGCAATTCAAAGACAAATTATAAAACTTGTATTAATTGTAAAGAAAAGCCAAAAACCAACAGAAAAAGTTGAAGACTTACGATCTATCGCTGCCACTATGTCTGTCAAATTCACGTTTGCCACGAGAGTCAAACCCATCTCCTCTGCCCATTCCACGGCCGCGCCCACGTCCTCTTCCAAGTCCACCACGTCCACGCATAGGTCGGTCAAGAATGGGTCTAGCATGGAACAGCCAAAAGTGAGTATTTCACCGCCAAAAATTTACAGCATGGTTTTTCAGGTTTTCTATTGCTCTTCAGAGAATTTTATCTCCTTATTTTTCCTTTGGTAATTACTGTTTGTAACTGTGTCGAGGCTCTAATTTCAATGCCAAATTATTGCACTGAAAAGCCCCACATATATAATGCCCGCATTTTAGAATTTAGAAATCAATGCTCAGGATGACTGTTTGTTTGCATTTTCTGGCATTAAATTCCAAAAGTCCGTGCTTGTATTGTTTTACACAACTAGCTCATACTACGGTTTCAATTTAACTCACGTTTGTCCAGCTTACTTTTCAAAGGATTTTAACTTTGGCTACTAGAATTTTAATATTTGAACATCAGTTCGGAACATTTGAATTCTGGATCCCTCTTGGTACTCGGGACACTTTAAATCTTGCCTAGACGTAAGATGGCTCCACCACTTCCAGATCTGAAGCCACTGCAGCCAAGGCGGAAACACCTACACGGACAAATTTCCCTCGGCTTCAAGTCACTGTAACAGCAAAGAAATCTCATCCTGCAAGCAACAGCTATACTTGAGTTCCTTTCCTACCTGCTACAGAGTCAGATATGGTGGATATCTTCATGATTTAAACTGTATTTTCAATTACACCAATGGAATTGTTCATGTTAGATCACTCCAGTCTAAAACTTGAGTCGAGTTTGTAAACAAAACCAGGGAAAAGGAAAGAAAAGTGTTACAGTCTGCATGACACATGCTCTTCTTGTGACTGACAAAAATTTAGTTAAATCGATTTAATTTTGATTCGATCAGCTGTTTGTTTCTTAACCTAGCAGCAGAAGGCAGGGCAACCCCTTCCTATCAAAGCTCCAAAAGTTCTTTGTCACGCAAAACAAAATTCTTACTTATCGACAGAAAATTCTCCTCCTTCGCCTTTCTCATCAGCAGGTTTCTCAAAGCGGCGCTCACGAGGAGGTCGTCTCTCCGGTCTCCTGTCAATAGGCTTGCCTTCACCCTGCTGCTGCTGCTGCTGCTGCTGCTGATCAGGCCTCCTGCCAATACGTCTTATCCCTGAAACATTAGGCGAAAGACATCAACGGAATGTGGAGCTGCTCAGGGAGAGATACCGACCCGAACACTGTAAAACTCTATCGAAGGTAAGCTGGAATTGAAGTTTTTCTTCTAAATTTGTGGCTAGATTATCTGAAAAACTATACCTTTACAAAAAGTCACTGTACATCATTTGACTCTTATTATTCACATTTTTACGCAGCATTTCAATCAAACTGTATTTTGTACAAGCGCAAACTCTTACAATTTTGTAGGAAACCAACGTGTCAGAGCACACAATACATTAGCAATCCGTGTTAAAATTACAGGGTCAGCTTTCAAAGGAGGACCAAGGTAAGCAATATTTTTTTTATTTTCTCTGAAAGCTGCTGTTCAGGTAGAACAAGTGGTTTTTATTTTGATGTACATCAAAACTAAGTCAGCGTCACCACGCTGGACCCGAGTCCCTGGGACAGCCACCCTGCTCCATCCCACTGTGCTGCTCTTGGCCACTTTCCTGGNCAGGGGTCCCGACGGGTGCCACGTGCACCCCGATGAGCTGCAGGCAGCGGTCAGTGACCAAAGGGTGCGCTCATCCCCGCCAGTCCTCGCAGTCCGACGCACGCTCCCTGACAAGGAGGCACCTCGTTGCACACTTACTTAAAATAGCATAAGAATACGCTGTGCCACTGAGCTGGCTGGCCTTCTTCCCTCTCTACGCCCTCCATAAGTCTTTTTTTAAATAATAACTCCCCATGGGCATTACCTTCTACACTAACACATCTAAAGGATCTTAAATACAGTCTTCCACTCATCTGAAAGACCTGTTTACTCCTCTTGAGAAAGATCCAGACCAACATTAGTCCTTCGTCACATTATTTTCTTGCCCAAACATTTAGGGGAAAAACATGAAGCAAACCACCAAGGCTCGCTCAGGAATTGTGATCCACCTTTTAAATTAAAACCTGCCAATTTTTAGACTTTTTTTAAAATAAACAAGTTTCTGCCTAACAAGCAATGTCATATTTGGGTGGGGCTAAAGAAGCTACAGTTGTAATGATATCCAAGCCAACACACCCAAATGAACAATGTCTTCCTTACCCTACAAGCTGTACTTAGGCTGAAGTTTGCATGACATACATGGCTTGCTAAGTAATCCTTACTCCCTGGGGAAACTCAGGGGTTAAACTCACCAACTCTTACTTTGAGAAGGACTCTTAAACTAAGGAGGACCATTTAATTTTAAGAGGCAAAGCTCAGCAAGGAAAGGGAACAGGCCAGTGTCACATGGAGGTATGCTGCAGGACCAGAATGCTCAATCCACATCTTTGGAATTTCAAGTTCAAAACCTTGCACTGAGAAAAACCTTGTCCCTGCTGAAGCCTAACCAAAAATACAGGTTATTTCTTTTTCTTAGTATCACGGAGCTTTGAACTGGTAATTCACCAGTCAAATTATCTGCACCTTTACAGAGCAGCAGAATAGTTTTAAAACGCCATACATCCACACATGAAACAAACCCCACCAATACCACGGCACCAAATGCCTTCATAATGCTAGAACTACTGTCCCACATGAAAATCAGCAATTTCCAAACTGCAAAGTGACTTTGTTTACTACAGCGCTCCACACGCACCGCTGCAAAAGCAGGCCTGACTTTCTCTGTTTCACTACCATAAAAAGCCACTAAATGCTTTTTTCACAGTGAAGTAGCGCCTGTTCTTGAAAATGAATGTGAAAACCGGGAGGTAAACACGGCCTGCTAGCCCTGCCAAAAGCCCTCCGCGTTCTCGTGTGCTGGCCAAAGGCACTGCCCATGCTTCAGGTTCACCTCACGAGGGACAACGCTGTAATTCTGCGTCTGGCTAGTGCTTCCAGAGGACAGCAGCTTAGCAAACTGCCACTCGGGACAAATTACTGCATTCCTCACGGGGAAAAAAGCTCCCAGGCACTATAGTGCAAAAGATCCACAAGCATAGGGTATTGTAACACCATTCCCAACTCCTGCTTCTCACAAGGCATTTCCAAATAACATTTCGGGGCCCACTTTCTAAAACAACTAGCATGATAAAACTTTTGCTTTCTTAAAAAGCACAAAAGGTGGTGGAGAATCATTTTGCAAGACGCACCGCTGTAGAGGCTAAGACATTAACACGCTCTCGTGCAGCACTGTGCTCTTCCGAACTGGCCGCGTCTCCGAGAAGATGGTTCCGAGCCAGACTGCAGCTGGCAAGCCACTTCCTCGCCCGCACGTCAAATGCTGTCACCGCACTTTGATGCGTCGCAACGATTCCAATTCAGCCGAGTCCCGACCAATTTGCTGAGTCCTGACCAATCTGACCAGTTCCCACCAATTCTTGACGTGCGCCGAAGTTGGCGCGCGGCGCGGCTGCCTGCCACGGGACGCCGTGCGTGCACAAAACCTATTCCCCTGCACGCAGCGCTGAGCCCTACCGATTACTCTGCCCACAGCATACTCCATTTCACCTGTTTCTACGTAGGTATTTTTTAACCAAGTTTCCCACCCGGGATGTGCTATGTAGCTACCCAAACCCGGCTGAGAACTCACAGCACCCATCGGTAAAGCACAGACGCGACTCTTAGCAATGCCACTTGCTAGAAAAACGACCCGGGCAGGTTTTGCAAAGCCCAGACCCCCAGATACCCCATCTGAAAGGTCAACCCCCCCCCCAAAATACCCTGTCTGACAGGTCAACCTTGCCCCCCGCCCAAATACCCCGTCCGACAGGTCAACCCACCCCCATAAAATACCCCGTCTGACAGGTCAGCCACCCCCCCCCAATAC
>Ga0065711_1043096_pt1 | contig 14941 bp, 7 predicted proteins | sample Hoacrofraction12_FD_59098 | JGI IMG/M metagenome (GOLD analysis project Ga0065711, IMG submission 59098) | Hoatzin crop microbial communities from Cojedes, Venezuela - Epithelial fraction 12 v2 (version 2) | ecosystem: Host-associated > Birds > Digestive system > Esophagus > Crop | place... | reverse complement strand
CCCCCCAGCGTCATTGGGCTAGTGACTAAAGGCTAAACAAAACCAGCTTCTCATATTTACCAAAGAGGCCAAACAGGAGGAGAAAATGTCAAGGTGAGGCTGATGTGCCCTTATTCCTAAACCACTTAATGCCTGTGTTTTTCATGTATTCTTTATAGAGTACTATTTGTAGTGTTGTACAGCTAGTACATGAGTATGCAAAATCTTTACTCATGAAGTTAAGAGGTGATACTGTTAGCTTAAATTGTGCCAGAAATACATTTCAGTTTTTAACAGTACTCCGTGCCAGTTTGTAGAATAAGGGTGTATTACTACAGTACTTCCCCTCCGATTTTCTAGTATTCCTCAAACCTGTGCTGGCAGGATATTATGACTCTGAAAGGATCTTTCTGATAGTTCTCTAGAATGCAGTACAGAACAAAGGCAACTTAGTTCTATGTTTTGAAATGCCTTGTCAATTCAAGAAGCAGAGAACAGCATTAGGAACTACAAGAGTGTAAATTATTTCTAGGAATGCCAGAGGCATTCTGACAGGAATCGGACATAAAATCAATTTCATCTGAAAAAGGCAGAATACCCAACACACTGTCTGGAAAAGCAAGAGTCTAAACCAAGAGATCAAATCAAGGAAGATGCTTGGGACAGGGAGAGGAACAGAACAGAGATCTGGGCTGGATCAGAGATCAAGGTCACAAAGGTGCCTAATAGAAGGCTCCAGGACAAAACATAATTCTCAGGAATCATGCCACAAAAATTTTAAATACAATTAGGAGGTTTTGTAACATTCTGTGTGGTAGATGTGTATTCAGTAGCCTCTCTGAAAGTGGGCTGTGGCTCACAGCAGTTAACTAAAAACAATAATGATGTGGAAGTTGATTCATTTGTCTTTGTTAAGATCTACTCAATAAGTTTGATGCAATTGATGAGAAGAAAGCAATGGAGAGCTTTAGGTTTGTGGGTTAAGCCAGCAATTGCATTGTATTTCCTGGCTGTTTTTCAAGCTGCGTTGGCTTGCTACAGCTGCCCATCAAAGACCGGGAAAAGGAGGGTATCCCGCAAGAATGTGGAAAGCCTGGTGCATCAGGAAATTGGCAAGGCCTGAGCAAAATTTGCTTGCAGTCCAGACCCAGAAGCCTGTCATTAGAGTAGCAAGGCTGCAGGATGTGCTTTGTAAGCAACTTCTGCCTTGTAGAAGTATGGGGCATGCTGTGTAAGCGTTTGCAGGACTAAGCTCTGACAGATCTGTAAGATACTTACAATTAAACAATAATACAGCTACAGATTGTTCCTTAATCTCTGAGGAAGAGTCTGCAATATGTGTGGACACAGAAAGGCAGCTGATTCCAAAGTAATCAATTAATTTTCTTCTAGGAATGTTTATCATTCTTATGACTACCTTAAACACCAGGGGTCACTACTGGACATAAAATCTGTACTATTGTTATCTCTCAAATCCGAATATTGTGCAGATTTTTATATGCACAATTAGTATATTATTAACTATTGTGTCCATATCATAAGCATTAGATCTAGCCTGAGTATTTATAGATACTATTTTTCTCATGCAGGCATTTACATGCTGCTGTCAAGTTGTTCATACTTTCCATTACAAGACAGAAGATAATTGTTAGATTAGAGTTTAAAATTGGGATCTCAGTTCACATTTGAACACTTCTTCTTGCATGCTTTGCTAAGGGTAGAAGACTTAGGTCAAGATATATCAGGAGCTGGATGCTGTCTCCACTCATTGGTTGAATGCATTTATGATATTGCTGGATCTTCAAATTTTGGATAAACTACCTACCAATGCAAATGCAGCAGAGTTTCAAGTAATTTTTAAGTCCGTGGTTCTTCTGTTTTGTCTTTCAAGAAATTCAGCAGAGCTTGTTCTAGTGGGTATAAACTAAGAAATGTGTAACATAGACACTAATTATTGCAGAAAGCAACTTGTACGTATTCAGAAATATGATGATACATCATCTCTCTGTTGTTTTTGTTTCCTTCCAGTATTTGTTGTGGTGTAGGTACTACCTGTACTTGTCAATGCAAAAGAAATAGCTTCTAGAGAAATGATAACCAGATGTTCCAGATAGTGGACTTTGAGAAACCAGCCTTGCACTCTGAAGAATGCATACGTTAGAGGGTTGAACTTGATTGTAAAATGCAAATAAATGCATTAAATGTAAAACTGAGAGTTGATTGCTTATGTCAGCAATTTAACTGAAGCAGAGAATCAAACCCTAATTAGTACACTAATTACACCACATTTCATTACTGCAATGACCAGATGACTTTGAGGAGTAAGAGAAATGAGGCAAAAATCAAAATATTGTCAGATAATATGTAACTAATAATATAAGCCTCTGCTGCACACTGTACATTCATTAGTTGAAAATAACCGATAAGTTGAAAATAACTGTGTGCACCAGTTGATCACAGGATGACTGTGAATCATGGATGTAGTGTGGTGATGAGAAAGGCAAACATGACCATAGAATGCGTCTGGAGGTATTTAAAATAGAGAGAGGGAAATAATGCTGCTATTGTAAAAAGTTCTAATAAGCCTTTTTGGAAGTGCATTGTGCTATTTGGAGATGACCATATTCAAGAAAGATGATCTTGTACTTGAAACAAGTACAAAGAATAGCTTAAAGCTTAAATTGCACTGTATGTGTTAGACTAGCATCGAAGCACTCTGTGGTGGTTGGACCCCTTGGGACAGGCAGCTCCTGTCCATACTGACATGAGCAGGAGTAGCCCCTTGGCATAGTAACTATTTCACCACTGTTTGTGCCAACACACATATAAGCACTTCTAGCAATGACTTGTCTCCTCATACACTCTGGAATGGTGTGCCCCACATAGCACTTACATGACACAGGGTCTCAGTTTCAGCTTCGCAAAGTTGTCAAGACATGATGTCTACTTCTGCTGTCTTTCGTATTTCTGAAGAAACGAGCAGTTTGGAGCCACAAACTCAGGATCATTCACAATCTAAGCAACAGGGCAAGATGGTACATAGGAGGATAGCCAGAGCATCGCTTGGTGGAAGAGAAAAAAAAATCATGTTTCCCTTCAGAGATGTTTGCTTTGGCACGTGTCTATGTGCCATGCCATTTTCCTCGTGTAGAAAGGTTTTGGCTGACAGACAACCACTCGTTTGTTCTCATCCATTTGTTTTCCATCATTTAGACTTGTCTACATATGGTAGGCATGGAAAGAATATTCTGGAAGAAAACTAGAGCCCCAGCAAAGTGAGAGTGAGGTTGGTGGAGAATGACTTGTCCTCTCCTCCAGCCTGGTTGTGTACCTTTGTCCTATATCCTGAATGAGGATGCAGATACTACCTCTTTTGTCCTGGTATCCAGTAACGTGCCTGGAAAATCTATCTTAGTGGGATTCTGGCTGGGAAGTGAAACATATGACCTTAAAAAGCTAAAAAAATAAATCTTGAAATGTAATTTTATGGGGAAGAGTGAATTTGTAGAAAGTGCTCTTTGGAAATTAATATAGTGAAGATTCAAAAGTCTGCAAGGGTTCTCAGTTCTGTGTACTGAGATCACTACATCACTGAGATGAGCCATATAGGCCTAAGAAACTAAGTTTGCCAATTATTGTAGGGGTGTTTTTTGTCTTCTAGGATGGCAGGAAGAAGGGCTGAAGGCAGAGGCAGATTGTTAAGTATATGCCGTTTTAAAAGTGTTGCAGTAGTAGTTGGTCCAAATGAGGAAAGTTACAGGAAGCAGGACCTCACTGAAGACTGTGTAGAGAAAGCTACCAAAAAGTTGTCAGGGCATTCCTGCACATACTGCTGCAGTTACAGATACTGTGAGCTGGTTGTTAGTGAGCCAAGCTTTAGTGTATGGTGTTAGTTTGTTTCTGGATTTCTGGCTCTGCCAGTTTGTAACACACTAGAAGCCCTAGACCTTATTGGCTAAACAATGTGCAGTTACTCTTGAATGGGAATAGTGTGAGGCCAGAGCTGGTGGGAGCCTTCTAGAAATTTTTTTGTGCTTTGGTTCTACATAATTGTGGTACTCGTTTACTGCTGTGGAGGGTTTGCCTTCGTAAGGGGTAGTATATATCCTAAGCACATATTTACATATCCTCTCTTCCTATACCCCTTTAAACATACAAATCAAAACATCCATTAAAGCTATGCTTCTAATGTATACTACACCATTCTTGAACCAGCTTTACCTATGTAGTGTTTCTTCAGGTGAGAGCAGAGCATGCATCTTGGTCAAGCCTGGAAAAAGAGCCAGTTCTTCAAGTCTTTGAGCCGCAGAGACCAAGTCGGTGATCTTACTATGACAACATGCATATGAAAGCCCAGTCCACGCTGCAAAAGACCGTGAATAATCACAGGCTCAGTGGTTGCTCATAATAATATTGGTAAGTCTGTGGACCTCCTCCAAACACTACCTTCTATGGCTGGCCTGAAGTGTAGGCAGCTTCTCTTTATGTATTTATTTCAAGCAGTATTGTCTGCTGGTTCTTATAAAGCTAGCCTGAATCAGTTGTGTTTCCATTGGTGTATCTCCTCATATTGCTACAGGGAGGTTTTCCCAGAAGCAAAGCCATGCCTTTGGGCATGGCCCTACAGACACTTATCAGGGCATTCCTCTCTGCTCTCACCACACTTTGTGAGCAATCTATGCAAATGAGCAGGCTGACTCACTGATCTAACGATGTATATTTTTAGTGTGTCATGGATTATGCTGAATAAGGAGCACAGAGGAATAGGGTAGAATGCTAAGCTGAAGTGGTTAATAGCCATAGGGAGTATCCCTGAGGACCTGTTAGTGTGAGGAAGATCTGGCACAACTCATGTCCGTGTTACATAAGTAGGATCTGAATTCCACTCCCATTTGCGCTCCGGTTTCTCTTCTCTGGGAGCACTTTGACTTGCTTCACTGTAGTCATGTTTGAGCGAAGATACATATAGATAAATATATATATGAAAAATGTTTATGTGTTCATCAGCCTTGGTGTAAAACTGGGTGTGTCAGCTCAGTAGTAGAGACACAGGCAAAGTTAATCAGGGAAAAGTACAGTCTATTAAGAGACTACAAAAATGTGGTCCATTTTAATAAAAATGTACACATACAAAACACCTTCCATTCAGGATAGCTGCTCTGCAAAGGAGTGATTGTTAACTACACAGTTAGCACAGACCATCAGTCACCAAGGGAGTTGTTTTCCACCATTTGTGTGTTAGATCATTTTAAGAATACCTTCACTTCAGAAAAACCAACTTAAGTTACCTTTGCAGTAAGGCCTGTAAAGTACCTGTAAGAGTCAGACCTTCAAAAAGAGAAGAGAAAATCTGAGCTTTTCAGGAGAAGTTATGTTAGCAGAGGTGAGCTTCTGTAATGTTTTCAAGTCCTTTGAAACTTGAAGCATGGTTTTCTTTCTCCATTTTAGGGGGCAAGGGTGCAGTAAAAGGTAAAATTATGATTTTTCAATGGCTGACTGTTATAACTACTCATGATTTTTTTTTTAATCAGAACACTCAAAAGAGCAATTTCCATTCTGCACTTCAGCTTCTAGCAGCCTACTTTTGCATAAACACAATTAATCTGTCTTCCAACCTTCATGTTTCTCTACAGGTTTATTTCAGTTTAGAACAAAAGTCCCCAAAAGTTTGTCTTGCAGCAAAGACCAAGCCTACAGCCTAGAAAGTTCAAATTAAAGCAGGTAAAATCAAAGTTTATTTCACAGTTCTTGTAGCATCTTATATGTAACTTTTGCTTATGTGTAGCTTCCACAGGCATAACAAAATATTAATGTTACAATTTGTACCAGGATACATAGCAAGTTTTTCCAGCTTCACAGAGTTCAAGAAGGAAACTATTATAGCTTCTAGTCAGGATCATAAATTGAATGCAGTAGGAGAATTATTTTGTAGATTAGCTTAGTGAGACATGGAAGTAGGACATATTCTTTCTGTTTGACATGAAGAGATACCTTCTATAAATAGGGGTTAAGGTGAAGTGGAACATGCATAAGCATAGCATCTTGCTTCTTGCAAAAAAATTGGAGAATACGGTTCCTCTGCACACCCTTTTTCTGCCTTAGCATATGGCTAATATTGCTTTGTGCTTGCATGCTTGTTTGTAGAAAGAAGTTCCCTGCAGGCAGGGTAGGAAAGTGAAGCTATCTGTGCCCTATCTCATTCTATGTCTATAGCTAGACTTCTGTCCCACTAACAAGGAGAGATCTAATTTTCCTTTCCCTCTCAAAATACAAATATATTCAGGCAGGAGCAGGCCTATGTTATTTCTTCAAATTCCTATAAACAAGAGAGTTAAGCTAAGTAAGCCTTTGCTACAGAATCCTGAAAGTTTGCATGGGTTCAGTGGGCAATGGACACATTCATAGAAGAGAAGTAGATCAACAGGTATTAAATACAAGACAGTGTCTCTGGCTCACAAAGTCCCTGAGCCACAAACTGTTGGAGTCTGGGAATATATTCTGCAGGGGCACTGGTACAGGCTTAGTCTGTTCTCATTCTCTTCCTTAGTGCTCCATTCTTTGGCGACCAGAGACAGGATACTGAGCTGGGTAGGCTTTTGGTCTAAGTTCTAATGTTTTAATTTTCTTTCTGGTCAAGTGAATGATAAAAATGAGTAAGCTTAGCATTATGAAGTTTATAAATTCCATAAAATCACTTCATATTTTAATTACATAAAATCCCTGACCGCAGAGACTATATCTGTGAACTGTAAGTGAATACAAATTGTGGGTGACAGTAAAGCCTTGCAAGTCAATATTGTTGGTGGGATAAAAACTACAATCATAATTAAGTTTGTAATGTGATATTGCATGTGTCAGCAAAGAAGGTGATACTGCTGGGATTTATTTTTGCTGTGAGGACTGAGATAGATGCAGCTATCAATATTTGGGGAAGAAGGAAACCGATAACCTAAAGGAAAGACATTTCTAGCAAAAGAGATGACATCCTGGAATACACACATACGCATAAACACACTCAGAAAAAACTAACAATTTTGGTACACTGCAGAGTCAAAGAATGACCCAGATTGACCTAAACTGTCTCTTAGTGTTTAATATTTTTCTTTTATTCTTCAGTAAACAAACAGACTGAAAGGTCAGGATTTTTCAACTATGTCTGCTCTACGAGTAGTTCATTAAAGTACAGAATCATTTTGCTTCAACTCAAAAGTTACTCCTAACTTTATCTTATTTAATTGTTACTTTTAAAGTAGTCAAAAGCTTCCATTCTGTTTGTTTATTAAAATAATTGATTATTTGATTATTTTACATGCAATTCATTTTTACATAAATGAAGTTCAAGACCATGTAGTAATGTTTTCTGATTTAGTTCAGGAAAAAATGTAATTCATTTAGACTTAGAGTAATGGTAGAAAATTACAAATTTTGATGTCAATATGAATACATTTGACGTAGTTAATTTACTAATTTGATAGCATCTTCATTAGGAAGATTTCTTACCTTTGGGAGTAACTTGTCAAAACAAGTCATGACCAGCATTTCCCTTTCTTCCTTTTCCCCCAACATGTTTTAACCACACTTTTAAAATCACCAAAGGCTTACTGAATGACATTATTCTTGAATGTGAAAGACTTCCATTGAAGTTTGGTTGTCAGGACAAATGTCCTACCAAAATGGCTGTTCAGTATTTAGAGTACCAGTCAATGACTTTTTTGTGAGCAGCACTGACAGTTCTTGGCTTCACCTTAATTTTAAAACTTCACAGGTTTTCATAAGATGGAATAGCTGTTTTCTGTCCAACATTAAACATTGAGCTTTATTAATTCAAGCAGATGAAATCTCTGATGATAATTGCTAATGGCATCCCTTGTTACTGGAACATAATTCAGCAAGTTGAACAAGGACTATTTCTGACATGAGCACTCTCTATGAAGGGAAAAGATATTCCTGGATTAGAGATGATTATTTTTTGTGAGTAGCACTTGCTAGATCATTAATAGTTTCATTATCAATGTCACAAAATATCGCAGGGAGAACAAAACCAAAACCCAATCCTGGAAGATCCATATAATGAGTTATAATTATAAGCCAAACTTTTTTCAAACATATTAAAAGGTAATTAGGGAAACATCCTTTAAAAAAAAAAAAAGCCCAAACACTACAGCAACAAAAAACCTGAACATTTTGTCACCAAAGAAGAAATGTATGTGAAAAGCCTGAAATGCAGAAGAGCTAATCTATCCAAGGAGAGCCAATAGGAATAATTGGTATAGATCACATTAGTTATTCAACTAACCTGTACAAGGAAATTCTTTGGTATCTAATCCTCTACTTCAGTGAAGGCAATCATACAATTTTTCCCTAGAGAACAAATTAATTAGGAAATAACTACTTTGAAGTACTTATGCTCCCTGCAGGAAAATTACCATACCTGCTTTCCCCATAAGCAAATTTTTCTGCATTGTGTTTCAAAGAAGAGCTCAACAAACTGTCTTATTTGAATGGCGAACGTTAAAGTGCAGAGTCATTCCGTCTGTTTTTTCAAGTGATGTGAATTTGAAGTGATGACTACATATAATTTTTATTGTAGCAATCTTAATAACCACTGAACTTCAGTTCTGAGCTACAATTATTTGAAGTATGATCACCCCTCAGTATTCACAGTCTTATGCTGTCCTGCTGCCCTTCTCCAGACATAGGGATTCATACTGCATACCAGAGAGATAGACCTTCTGTCATATCTATCTCAGTATTGTTTCAATTTCTGTCTGAATTTGTGTATTTCAGTGCTGTGTGAAACAACTGTTATGTTTTTATTACACTCTCAAATGATTCCTATTTCTGTGTCAAATAGAGAAAGCATTACGGGTGGAAATGTGGAAGATAACTGTAGTAGTTTTTCAAATTTTTTTTTCCCAGTTTGATCATAGCTCATGGGTGTGACACTTTGGGTGATGCTTGTATCATCCTTCTCCACTACCTTGCTTTTCTCAGTGCATATTTTATTTATAAAAATCTACAGCTGGACTGTTCTGTCATACGTAAACTTCAAACTTTTAAAGGGAACATTTTAGCTTGATTTTTACTATAGTCAGTATTCAAGATCCCCACTGACTGGTAACTGTGATTCCTAGAAACAGTAGGGGAACCCTTCATTCTTTGGGTGTTGCTTGGCTAAAATTTTCCTCACCGAAATATAGGGTAAGTTTAAGACAGAGGGCTTCTTTCTTTGCTGTAATGTATTAAAAGAGGTACATACTATTTCCCTGGCTTCTCCTGAGAGAAAGGGAGAGGAAGGGAGGAGACAAAGAAACCTCTAATAGTTTTTTTTTTTTTTGTACATTTGTAACTGTAGCCACCCATTAGTCCCTGGTGCTAACCTATTTATCTAGAACAGATAAAATGTTAACAGAGGCTAAAGAAAGTAGGTCAGAGCACATGAGCTCGTATGTGCCTGTGAAAGAAGGCTCTGTAGGTAGATGAAGATAGTGAAAAATGTGGGGCCAGAAGAAGCCCCACAATTTTTCTGTGTGTAGGACCACCTTGATGGGTCCTGTCTGAGTAGCTGACATCTGTGTTCCAGCATCAATGCTCAGCTTTCTGACCGCATCTCAGTTTCAAAGAGGACACAGATCATTCTTTGCAAACTGATCGCTCCTGATTTATTCTGGTCAATGGGCAGTTAGCATAGGCTAACTCATATTTATGATGAAAATTTGCCAGCCCATTAGGCACTCTGTCTCTATTTAGTGGCCTCACAGACGTCTCGTTGATCACCACTGGTTCTTCTTTATTCTTCAGCCTTTAAGGAAACTGCAAATAAAACGCTGTTTCTAATATAGGTGGACTCCTAATCCAGTACCCTTTCTAATTCCAGTATTTACCAGGATGTTTTTAAAGCTGGTAACCCCTGTCTAGAAACCTAACTTAAGGTCTACATCCATATAATTTCAAGACCTTAATTTAGTTTGGTGACTCATTCCGACAGCCCTTCTAAGCTTTGTTTGGTTGCCAGCAAGAAAACTCTAATCCATTTGCTCAATGGTTTCTGCAAGAGTTAACTGTAATTGTAACTCTGAAACTATACAATTGGATCTAAACCTACCATCTTGATTCTACCTCTGTTCTAAAAGTAATCAGTGCTTCAGACTGAAACAAGCCAAATCATAGCCCATCTATACTGTCTAACCTCATTCTGTTTAGCCATGCTGATAGCTCACACACAACCAATTTTCTTCCTGCTGCCATGAACTTCCATGGCTACCAGGCTGACATTTGATATGCCAGTTAAGCATTACTGATTAGTCATGGACCTGGAACATGCTGAGAAAGAAAGCTAGATCTGAAATGTTGATAACAACCTGCTTCTCTACTGATAAAGGCTCATTTGCATAATGTCTGACTAGAAGTTCTGGAGCAGGCTCATCATATTTGTATTGACTGGACTGATAGTGGCAAATTTGATATCACTCAGAATTTAAACCTAGCCGCACCTAGCCTCTCACTCTGGTGAAGAGAATTAGAATGCAAGGGGGTTTATTTTCTGCCAAATTAATGCAACACTGTCCAGTACAAGCAGAAGTTCTCATGCATTCTGAAGATGGCAGGTTTCAGCAGTGCATGAGACAATAGCTGCTATAGTATTCATCATCTCTTTCAAACAGGCTTTGCAAACCTCTTTTATGTCCTTCCTATCCAATGTTCATGTTCTTTTCTTTAAGTTCAAAGGCCTAGTATCTCTGAGCAACTACTATATGTCATATATAACCTTGTCTGGAAGGACTTGGAGACAGGCAGAAAATTGAACAGGGAGCTGGCAAACATATGAGTTTGCATGTTAATGAAAGAATGGATGAAAATAATGCCTAAATACCTTTAAAGAGAAGAAAAAAGAGAACATATGAAATTGCAGACATGTTGGCTTAATGAAAGATTAAATAATGAAAGAGGTTTGGATTCGTCCAGAGAATTATAGATTAAAATATAATGACTCTGTCAGCTTGGTTTAGTGAGGGTGATAGGTCTTCTGAACCTGTTGCTCCTTCAGATAAGATTAAAAGTCTGTCTGATAAAGGCAACTGTGTTTGTTCAATGCTATTTATTATTTTTGTAGGTGATCTAAACAAGAGTATAGCCTTTGTATGATAAAGTTTTCAGCTTGTGTGCCTTTACATGCAAGTTTAACAATGTAGTAAATATTTATGGATTATTAACAAACAAATACTATGGCATGACCCAAATAATTTGGATTATGATGACCATTGAAAAATTCTGGTCTGTTCAAATAACAGTTTGGCTTTGTGTTTTGAATTGTTTTTACCTGAAAAGGAAATATTGAACAAAACGAGACTGTAAAAATGTCTTCTTGATTTCTGTTGGCCAAATGGGCAGAAGTCATGCAGTGGACCATGCTGGATCACTCATGGAGAGTGCAGCTCCTGGTGGCTGCCATTTCACTGAAACTCCTGGTCATGGAGTTTTGAATAGTCCCCAAGTCAGAAGAAGTTAAACAGAGGAAAAAAAATGCAGACAGGAAAGGAAATACATATATAAAAATACTTCTACAGAAATGTAAGTTAGAAAGTAGCAAAGACTTAGGTGGTAATACAGTCTACTCTGCAGTAGTAAATTCTCTGTTAGGTGTTTTAAAGTAGCAATACTAGAGAAGTATACATACTATTTACGTGATTCACTGTACACCAGGTGGAGTTGATATATATGGAGCTGCTTGGTGATTATTCTTTTGAAGCTTCTCAAACAACATTTTCATTACTGTCTGAAAGTCCTATAGTAAATACCACAATTAAACCCTGAACTGAACAGATAGTTGACTTTAAAAGGACCAGAGCTGAATTCAAGCCAAATCTAAAGTGCTGTTTGAAACTTGCCCTAAACTCATACTTTTGAAATAAATATAGAAAGCTGTTTAAATGTTAATCATTAATAAATCATCAAGCAAATACTAGTTGTGTGTTTTAAATTAATTGTTAGCCTTATTCTTCCCTTCATTTAATTTTGCCACACCTATAAGAGCTATGCTGTTACTGACAAAGCTTGTATTTCCACCTTATTGTTATGCTTGCTGTTAGACTGGTGAACCCAGATGGAGACATTTTTATAATCTAATATGCAATAAATCTTCCTGCCAACAACCTATACGTATTCCTGCAGTTTCTATGCAAAGTTGCAGCAAAAGTAGTGAGACAACACGAGCTTTATGCTGCTGCCATTAAAAGCAATGACAAAACTGTTGACTGCTTAAGTACATGCATTCACATAAACTAAGTTTGATCTCAGTGCCATCTGCTTTCTGTCATTGTAATTTCTGCATTCACATATAGCAAAGGTTTCCATGGGTTTTTTTATGTGCTTTCTATGAAGCCTAACTTTTCAGCTATTCTGTATCTTCCTTAGATGTGCACATTTTCTCCTTCTAATAAGCAGTAAGTGTTTAAAAGCAAGAGGAGAAATGCATGTTTTGTAGTTACAAACTTGAAGCCAGTCCTGACACTCAGATTAGCAAGATGCTGCCAATTATGTGATCAGCGGCATCTTTGTGTCTGCATGGTCAGTAACATCTTCTGTCACAGAGTTTTGAACTCACCTTTCATGTCTTTCTCTGAATGGAGATATGGTACACCTTCTTTTCCTAATCAGGTCTTGGCACCTCGCTGATACCTTTCCTGAAAAACTCTCATTTTGCGGAAGGTGTTAAGGGACATTCTGTAACTGCAAACATCTTGTCTACTTTGTCAGTCTCTACTTAAAGAGGAGATTATTTTTCGTTTTAATGTATCTGCTTGCATGTTAGAAGATTATTGTTAAGTCTGTGACTAACCACATTACAGTGATAATTCAGATAATCAGTTTAGTGTTAGATCTGTATGGCTGCAAGGTAGTAAAAATTCGTTGTATCAGAAATTCTTGTTTACTGATATTGATCCTTTCCCTATTCTGATATTCAGTATGTTTTCAAGAAATGCAGCTAACTCAGCACCATTTGCATTAAAAAAAAAAAAAAAGGCCACCAGAGATGCTCCTTATAATAGGATCTTGTGGACAGCCTCACAAATAGTGTAGGAGTGCTCTGCCATTACTACAAAGGGTTCAGTCATTTTTTCCCTTCTGTGCCTCAACCTACTATCTGTGCAGTGTAGTTACAGAGAGCTTGAAAGTTCTCTGGTGAGCTCTGGAAGTGCAAACTTTGTCGAAACCAAGTGACTTTGATTCCTTTGTAATTCATGTTTTTCCAGTAATTCCAGAGGAAGAAAGATTGGGATATCATAGATGATTCAACAGGACACACAAAAATCACAACAAACTGTCACTATGTTGTTATCATTCCTCTTGCCTGGTGATATATAAATTACAAATTCTGTGATTCTTAATGTTTGAAACTTCCAGAAGACTCAATATGGCTGAAAAATAATTGAATATGGAATTAAAAATCGGCTGCTTTTTTTTTAGCTTTAGATGAGAAACAAAATGCTCTCAGCAATATTTTTATTTTGCAGTGCAACTACATGGAAAACATCTTTATTGCAACTAAAATAAAAATATTATATCTGATATTTTAAAAAATTAATAATAGGAGATGCTTTGAGTAAAAATATTACTGTAGATATTATTCATTAAATACTTTGAAATTACATAGCATTTTATGCTTTATAAATTTAAATGCTGATTTGAATGTTTCTGATGTTTTCCATAGACTCCAATAGTGAAAGGTCAGGTCTAACCTAATTAATCATTACAACATGGTTGTTAGCTATTCCCAACTCTTGGAGACAAAGCTGAGGCAGGAAATCATCTGGTAAAGGCCAAAGAATGAGTCAATAGCAGACTTAAGATCAGAACTCTAAGTTCTTGCTTCCTGGTTTCATTCTGAATTATAAATTATCTTGTAACTGCTAAAGTGAAGAAGGAGGTCAGTAACAATTTAATTACACTTAGGCTTCTCGCATTTATTTCTATGCTTTCTAAAATCTATTAGTTTAAAACCACTGAAAGGCTGAGATCATCTGATTCTGATTTCTAATGCAAAAATGTAAAGTGAAAATTAAATAGATGTATTAATATGCAAAAAAAAAAAGGCACAGATGGTGGTGTCATTCTAAAACAATGAGATTAGCAGGCTAATTCCTAAGCCTATCTCCCATTAACTAGGCTCGGGAGCCGTGAATCCCAGCTGGTTGTGCTGGCCACCTCAGTGAGAGGTTGCAGTAAGGGATAGCTCTCATGGAAGCTTCTTGTTGACATTCACAGCATGGAAATCTCACTGCTCCTTAAAAATATGTGCTTTATATCCCATGGCTTCAAGAGAAAAAAATAGCAGCAATGTGACTCATCTAATGGGTGAAATAGTGTTTCCCTGAATTTGCTGTACATGGGTCTAGAGCAACGGCTCAGGAGAATGGTGGGAACCTCCTCAGTGGGTGGTGGCTGCGGGATCCCCCTCGGCCCCAGCTGTCCCTGGGTGCCTCTTGCCCCCGCGGCCCATTGCAGGGGTGCGTCTGTGGTGCCAACAGCAGCGCTCGCAGAAAATGAGGCCTGACGGCGGTTGTGTCAATACACACAGTGCAGTGCTTTTCTGAGCTTCAGTTACTTATTTCAGATGACTCAGGAAAAAAATCGTGTTTTGTTACAAACGTTGAAGAGAAATGAATGTTCATGGTTTTAAAGCACGCCTGGGGGTTTTACCTAGAACACCACCTAACGGGTCTGATACGAAGAAGAGCGAAGGAAACCAGCCAGAAAGACCCACCGCCACATGCAAGCGAAGCTAACGCTGACCCCCCGCGGTTTCCACGCTGCCGGTTTCCGCGGCGTGGCAGCAGCAGACCGCCTGCCCTCTGCGCCAGACGGCGAGGTCCCCTCCCGCAGCGGCCCGGCCCGCGCCACCGCGACAGCCACCGCCCGCCTGCAGGGGGCGGCCGAGAGCCGCGCCACGTGACGCAAGCCG
>Ga0065711_1043094_pt1 | contig 14942 bp, 11 predicted proteins | sample Hoacrofraction12_FD_59098 | JGI IMG/M metagenome (GOLD analysis project Ga0065711, IMG submission 59098) | Hoatzin crop microbial communities from Cojedes, Venezuela - Epithelial fraction 12 v2 (version 2) | ecosystem: Host-associated > Birds > Digestive system > Esophagus > Crop | place... | reverse complement strand
ACCCCCCTGCCAAAGCAGGGTCACCTAGAGCAGGCTGCACAGGACCTTGTCCAGGCGGGTCTTGAACATCTCCAGAGAAGGAGGTGTTCAAGTCTCGCCTGGACAAGGTATTGTCTTATTCTCAGTCTTTGCTTTGAGACTAAAGAAGCCACATTCTTTTAGTCTTGTTTGTCTGAGAGAGTCTTCATATTTATCCTCATAGCCCTTACCTTCTCCATCTTTCATGAACAGGATAGTTTATCAGATCAGGCTTCCCACTGCTTTGCATTAGTTATATTCTCCCTTCCTTCTTTCTATTAAGAATTAGTCTCAGGATAAATACGCAGTTAAAACCTGAAATTCATTTTATGTGAACTTTTCCAACAATTAGTCTTTGGTCAGTCACATGTTCAATAGTAGAAGAGTAAATTGTTGTGAACTGGTAAATACACTCAGAAGTTTTGTATAGGAAAGGGGAAACTGCTGCCTCCCTAACTTGGGCCTCTCTTCAATTCTGGCCTCACCAAAGCTTTCTCAGCACCAATCTCTAAATCCATCTTCATCTAATTCTAGATACCGGCATGTAGTAAAACATGAAGTAAATCCTAGGGACAGGACCAACACTTCTTGACAGATTTTCAGATTCTGGGGGGTCGTTTAAAACTTTGACCTGTTGTTGGAGAGCAGTATTTCTATGGGGTAAAGAAACCTGAACAATTTATTGCATACTGGATTACATTTAGGTTTATTCTGCTAAAAGAATGATTCCATATTCCACATGGAGAGGGCAAGGCTTGGTCTTTTTGGCCATTGAGACCACGTGGTTCAAAGGATTTGGTTTTGTATGTTAATTTCCTGATTACAATGTTGATTTTACTGTGTCGATAGACTTTGATTTCTACATCATTTTGGACTCCTAAGTTACAAAACAGCATCAGACCTGGAGTAATATAAAATCGAAATGGAAAGCAATAACTATCTGTATGAAATCTGAATCTGTGTTCCTAATATACCTGTAAGCTTGATCAGTTGGATTTTTAAATCAAAATTATTTCTTAGATGAGAACTAATAGAAAAAATTATTTTTTCCCATTCTTGATATAGCAGTGATGGCCCCATAATGCTACATTATGATATATTTTAAATGGTTTTTGAAATTTCAGCTGATATACACATTCTTCCCTTCTTCACAATCTGTTCCCTCTTTTGGTCTTTATCTGCTAAGAAGGTCAACTAAGTAATTTAGTCTACAAGCTGGGGAAATAAATGGTACAATTAGAGGTAGCAAAATTTGTACGAGACCAGTTTATCTGTATGTCTACTATACGTTTTATGCAGTGACCTTTCCACACAAGTAGTTTTAAACAGACATTCTCCAAAATGAAAATTGGAACCCACAGTATCGTTTTAATTTGCACATCTGCTACCACTGCTTTTATTCACAAGATGCTGGTGGATTTTTTTGGTCTGCTTTACAAAACCTGGGATTTTTTTTCATTTTAGGCTTGAAGTATAAATATCACATCCATCAGACTAAACAATGAAGATGTAGGTACTTTGTATCTGGCCAGATGATCATGAAGTTTGTGTAACTCATAAAACTTCAGTAAATCTAAGTGCCAGCGTAGGATCTGAGAGCTGCCTGGATCCACAGTCTTGTTGCAATTCTGGACATAGCCAAAAGAAAATCAAATGATGGTGAGACACTATAGATCTAGTAACACTGGAAATGTTACAGAATGTTTTTAATAGAAAGAAAACACTTTTATGTTAAAGACACAGGACAGCGATGACACTGACAAAAGAAAAACTTTTAGAAAGTCAGTGAGAGATTCCAAGTAAGTGGATCGATAACAAATGAGGCAGAAAGCGTCACCTGTCAGAAGAAAAACAGGTACTTGAAAGGACAAGGGTCTCATGGAGTGCTGATTAAATGTAATATGCTACGTGAGGATGCACAAATGTGAAATGCTTCAATGAAGAAGATGGACAACAGGTTCTCCACCACATCAGGAAAACAGATTATTCTTGAAGACGTACTTTATCATTAAAGTTGTTAGCATTTGTAGAACAAAAAAATAAGAAGAAGATGTAGGTGTGGAACACCGTGAAAGGGATGATCCAGATTCCAAATGTGCTAGAAGACTAAAAGCTCTGAATTACTTGCATTCACCAAAAATTTTCTCTTTGCTAATCGCACTTATGAATAAGTCACAGCAAAACTAGCTCTCTCTGTGAAGTAACATGGAAACTGCTGAATAAAAGGTTCAGCCATGAACCACGTCCATCACAAACTGAAGGTTGAATTTGAAGGACCCCTTCATATTATCCCTACTGACTAAGGGAAATTTATTGCAAATCCAGGATAAATTTGCCATAGATTACTGCTAAAAAAAAAGAGTTGAAAGCAGCCAAACCAAAAACAATAAATATCCACACAGTTTTGAGAGGAGCTGATTTACAGATAGGAGGTGACATTAAAGGAAAAAGTACAGGTAAGTTCTGGTATTCTCTACCTTCAGTTCTGAATCAGTGCCCAATAAATTTTCATGCCAAAAGATTAGTTAAATTCATCAGCTAGGACTGAAAAGATGATAATAATATTTTGGCAAGACTTAGTTTCTACAGTCACTTGTGGAAAAAGTCATCCACAAAAGCATCTGATGTTTGTTCAGAAGTTAATAACCATCAGTGTAAAGTATGTCTGAATACTAAAAGAGATGGGATACAGACTGCAGTTTATTAACTAATTGGAGAGACTGATAGAGTCCTGCACTCCCAGAAGCACGACTTGTGCTTCATTCTCTTCTATGTGCACATGGCCCTGTCTTAGGACAATGTGGCCAGACTTCAGGACGTTAAGCGCAGGTGGAATATTCCATGTAAATGAAACCCAGTGGTCAGATTTCATTCACTGGGCTGCAGCTTGAAAAAGCATTAGTTAATTTAATGAAGATTAAAAAGAGAGCAATAAGCATCATACTATTGTCTTTGCCAAACTAGTCTCCAGTGTTGCAGAAAGCGTGTAATGCTTGCAACACAGATCTAGAAAGATACAGAATCTTAGAATCATAGAATATCTCAAGTTGGGAGGGACCCATAAGGATCATTGAGTTCAACTCCCTGCTCCTCGCAGGACTATCTAGAAGTAAACCACATGACTAAAAGCATCACCCAGATGCTCCTTACACTCTGACAGGCTTGGTGGCATGACCACTTCCCTGGGGAGCCTGTTCCAGTGGCCAGTCACCCTCTTTGTGAAGAACTTTTTCCTAATGTCTAGTCTGAACTTCCCCCTGATGCAGCTTCATTCCATTTCCTCATGTTCTGTTGCTGGTCACCAGAAAGAGAAGATTAGCAGATCCTCCTCCATTTCTCCCCTTGAGGAAGTTGTTGACTGTGACGAGGCCATCCCTCAGCCTTCTCTTCTCCAGGCTGAACAAACCAAGTGACCTCAGCCACTCCTTGTAAGTCTTGCTCTCAAGGCCTTTCACCATCTTGGTCGCGCTCCTCTGGACACATTATAATAGTTTAATGTCCTTCTGTTGAGGTGCTCAAAACTGCATACAGTACTTAAAGTGGGGCTGTATCAGTGTAGTGCAGAGTGGGAATGAAGGGGAGCAAGGGGGCGCAGTGACTATGGTTTACGGATCAAAGAAGAAGAATCTGTCACAGAACCTTCATTGCTTCATAAAACATAATCCAGCCTGGATTACATTTTACATTCTGATCTACTGCATTGTCTCAGTCAGATGAGATAGAATAGGGTACCCACCCATTTTCAGTATCCCAGCACCAAAGATGCTTTTTGTCGATCTTCTCTATGAACCAAAACCTTGCTGAAGCTACCAAATGCAATTTGGAATTTGACATAGGCAACAGTGAAATGAATAGCATAAGAGCTTTAGAATATGTCTCCACACATTATTCTCAAAATGAAGAGCTTGTGCAGCATTTGCAATTTTATGTCTGAGATGTCACTTTTTTGAAAATTATGTGAAGAATCTAGTTAAAGAATCTATTCAAAGGTATTGGGTAGAGGTATCAATATCGTAGTTAGGCTTCATAAAGTCTTACATGAGGCACAATTTTCTAGATGAGGGTGGAAAGAGTTTCTTCCTTCGTTACAAGATGATTACATTGTTGATGTGTTCATTTGGAAGAGGCATTTAAATTCATCAGCAGTGATGACATCTGCCAAATACATGTCAATGTTGTCATTTAAAACTGTATTTCCATGAATCGTGTATTGCTGTGATTTTTTTTATCACAAACTTCTGACATGAGAAAACATTCTGGCTTTCTTAAGTTAGTTTCATACCGGGGTGAGAATAGCCTTCAGAGGCTGATTACTGCATTGCATTCCATGATTCAATTGGCTTTTGTATATGATAAGCTACACTAAGTATAATACTCTTCATCCAGTGATAATTAATAATTCCTTATACCTGTTCTTCCGTTTCCTAAATATAGATGTGTCTCAGTTTAGCTGGGACATTCAATCTCTTGATGTGAAACGGAGTCTTTCTACCAGAACATGAGTTATTCAGGAGACAGTAAATACTGATACTCAGAGTCTAGGAGGCACAAGGATATTCATTTTCCAACTGTGGACAGCTAGAGGATACCATATTACAACATGGTTTCTGGTGTGTGATTCTCCTGTATAAAACAAGAGAGAAAAATGATAGAAAATGTCTTTTTTGTTTTTTAATTCAGATCAGCAGATGCTTAGTAGTTAAAAAGCCTAGCAAATGTCAAAGCCTTGCTTGAAATGCTTTAGGATAACTGGATAATGTTACGAAGTGCACATTCATCACAGAGCTATCAGGACTACGTATTTCTGTATGCACTATTTGCAAACTGTTGACCTGAAATTTAGAAACGTAGGTTTCTACCTCGCAACAGTTGCTGATTTTTGAATGATGGTCATGAGTATTAAAGTTAAAAAATAAAGGCAAAAAGCTATTTGTCTCTTCTATGTAGGGAAGGGAAAACTTTAAACGGCAACCTCAAGACTTTCCTAACTTTCTGGACTCTGATTTGTTTCTAACATTTATAGAATCGTAGAATCATATTATGGTTTGGGTTGGAAGGAACCTTGAAGACCATCTACTTCCAACCCCCTGGCCATGGTCAAGGACACTTCCACTACACCAAGTTGCTCAAAGCCCCATCCAATCTGGCCTTGAACCCTTCCAGGGAGGGGGCAGCCACAACTTCTCTGGGCAACCTGTTCCGCTGCCTCACCACCCTCACAGTAAAGAATTTCTTTATTATATCTAATCTAAATCTACCCTCTTTCAGTTCCAAGCCATTACCCTTTGTCCTATCACTACACATGCCTGTGAAAAGTCCCTCTCTAACTTTCTTGTAGGCCCTCTTCAGGTACTGGAAGGCTGCGCTAAGGTCTCCCTGGAGCCTAGATTTTTGTGTGGGACACAGACATTAGTGATTAAACTACTTGTATTAAACAAAACTGCACAGGCAGTGGGCAGATTCAGTCAAGGAAGAAGGATGACACAGAGAGCAGCTTCACCAGAAGTAATAAAACAAAAGCTGAGCAAGGGAAAGCTCCTACTTGGAAACACTCTGTCTTTTAATTAGTAAGAGAATCAAGTATCAGTCCCTTTCCACTGCCATTCTATGGAATATCAACTTTAGAAGAGTTGGGGGGAAAGGCAGCAAGTAATCAATAAAAAATACTGGTTTTCTTCTTTTTTTTAACATACTATATGACAGGGAAATACCTGTCTCTTCGTTTTAATATTGTACATTGTGATCTAGTGGCACAAAGGCAGCCAGCAATGTGTCTGTAGTAGTTTCTAAAGGCTCAGATAAAGCGTCGTTGCCCGTGTTGAGTGGTCAGGTCTCAGGTGCCAAAGGTAGCCAGTTCCAGTCAGCATTATTGCCAGAGCTGCAGGTGATCTGCCAGAGTAGAGATTCCAGAGAACTGGAACTAAAAAAGTCAATATTATTATTTGAGATATTTGTTACCGTAAAGAGACAGACAAAAAGCATACAGGTTAAAAAGAACAAATGCACTTATAAATTTTATCTGATTTTCATTACAGTATCCTAGAATGATTGAGGTTGGAAGGGACCTGTGGAGATCAGCAGGTCCATCCCCCCTGCTCAAGGAGGGACACCTAGACCCAGTTGCCTTGTCCAGATAACTTTTGAGTATCTCCAGGAATGGAGACTCTACAGCCTTACTGGGCAACCTGTGCCAGGGCTCAGTCTCCCTCACAGCGGTGTTCCCTGGTGTTCAGAGAGAACCTCCTGCATTGCGGTTTGTGCCCATTGCCTCTGGTCCTGCCACTGGAAACCACTGAAAGGACCCTGGCTGTACCTTCTTTGCACACTCCCTACATATGTTTATATCCATTGATGAGATCTCCCTGAGCCTTCTCTGTTCCAGGCTGAGCAGTCCAAGCTGTCTCAGCCATGCCTGATAGGAAAGATGCTCCAGTCCCTTAATCGTCTTACTGGTCCTTCACTGGACTCAATCCAGTAAGACCATATCTGTCTTGTACTGGAGAGCCCAGAACTGGACACAATACTCCAGATGTGGCCTCATCAGTCCACACATAACAATTTGTTATCATTAAAAAATAATTTTAAAGTGAACTTTACAACAAAAAAAAATTCAACTGATAACAGAAAATGGGTATAGATATGTATATCCATAAATATATATTTTATCCTGTATTTTTTCTCTTCTGCTATTTCAGCACTGTTCAGTCATAGAAGACTGTCACCTTATATTTGATTATCTCACTGGCATTCTCTTATTATACTTCAACCTAAAGTAGTATACTTGCTTGTTTGAATCATTGATATGCAACCTTGTAGCACAATCAACTTCCACCTGGAAGGCATAGCAATAGTGAAGACACCCATGGATTTCATTAAATCATTGTTTCTTTTCCCTGTGTAAGGAAGAAAGAGTGACTAGAAATGTTCATTTTTTAATAACATGCAGGGGGTGTTGTTATTATTATTGTTATTAATTGGAGAGTGACTAAACAGGGCCTTCAATACAGTAGTCATTCTTGGCGTATTTTTATACATCTTACCAAATCCTGTTGATATTTATGATGTTACCTTTAACTTTTAAGATACTTCCATCAATAATTACGTATATTAGTTGGATATCAGGGCTCTGTTTCTCTTTTGATTTTTAATAAAATGCTTCCATCAATAGGTCTGCGTGCCTCTCCAATAACAGAATTTTGTTTTCATTTTAATACAATTTTACTTTCTTGCTGAAGTGCGTGTTTCATATAAAATGCAATCTTTTGATCGGAGTATACTTGACAAAATCAATAGCAGGATTCTGCAAGACAAGGCATTCCTTCAAAGCATTTCATTTGCTAAGTCTGGGTGGCAGTACAAATCAGATCAACAGGCTTCCCAGCCTTTGGTTCCATGGCTTTAATAATGCCATCCAACTTGCAAGAGATTTTTGAAATTGTTCATGCACCAGGAGAAAGTATATAGCTTTATAAATACATAAAGATTTGGGTGGTTGTTTTCCTCAATGTGCAAAGTTCACAGATGTTCATTTCAAGCAAAGAACTGGTGTCATGATTAAAGCACAATGTATGCTATATTATTTGGCTAGAGGTAGAACTGCAGGTGAATGATATCACACAAAGACAAAAATATTGAACAAATAAGTTAGCTCTGAATTCTTTAGAAGGCTGATGTTATGCGTGCATTTGGGATTTTTGAAAGAAATGTGAGTTGGAAAAAGTTTTGTTGATGCTTCTCAATCTGGTTTCATTATTATCTCAATAAAACTCTTCCTAGATGACTCAGAAGTGCAGTAAAGCAATGCTTTTGGAAGTCACACCTACAGACAGGTACTACTGCAAATAATTTGTGGATAGTGAACTTTAAAGAAATACAAAGAATCTTCTATTATCAGAGCAAATTATGGGAAGAACTTTAATTTTCACTTTCAAAGCCTTCAGGATGGATCCCTCAGATCTCAGTGGTGCCACAAGAGGGCAGAGTTATGGAGACAGAGATAGTCTAATGACAAGTTTTGCATGGGAGGCTAAGGTGAAGCATTGAGTGGATATCAAGGTGTTCTGAGATATTTTCATTTACAGCAAGCATAATTTTTACCGAATTTCATTATTGGCCACAGCAGATAGATATATCTTCCTATAGCCAGAACACCTAGAGATCAAAGGAAACTATGCAAAGAACATACAAGAAAATCAGCTTCATTAGCTAAAAAATGTCTTAAAATATCTTTTAGAAACTCATGTTTGTAGATACATGCCAGTGGCAGGGATTACTCCTTGCTGCAAAATAAAAAGAAAGCTAAGTTAAAGGTGCATAAGTGTATTACGAAGTACCTATATTTACCTGAACGTAGTTCAACAACCATGTATTCACCACCTGGATGGGGCTGTTGTAATGTGATCATGATACTTTACAGAACCAGCATATCGATTTTGCTGGTAATATAATGCTGTATTGCTGACTACCTAACTTTTATAGTCTTACATTTGATCAGTAAGATATGGTATCATTGCTGCAAAGAAACACAAATATCACCTGCTTTTGAAACTGGATCTAATGCTGCATAGCTCATCTAATCTGCAGCTAAGGCTCAGATACTCACAGATGTTCAGGCACATAACGTAGGAGTGAGTCTGCCTGAATCTTGAGCCACACTGTATTTGTTTCTCCTGTCAGATACCTGTAAGACTATCCCTGTTCCTCTTGTGTATGATCTGCATCACCCCTCTGAAGAACCCAGTTCTCCCATGGTACTGTCTAGAGAAGGTAGCAGGCCTTGGGTTTTGAAGGTTTCTCTAACCAACTGGCTTATAAGGTATTTACTGAATCAACGTTTTTAAACCTCAAACCTATCAGTGGGCACTTCTACTCTGGCTTCCTTCCAGCTTTTGTTTTGAATCCTGTCATATTCATGGGATTTTCAAATATGAAAATCAAATCTCAAGAGAGCTTGGTAATAATTTTGTATTAGCTGGGGCTGGCTTTTTTTCAGTTTGACAATCCAGAAGAAACTATTTGTCATACAATCCATGAATAAAAGACTCCTTTTAGAAATCACTAATATTTATCATAGAATCATAGAATGGTAAGGGTTGAAATTTGTGACTTTATCTCAGGCATTAGATGCAAGATTTACCTGTGATATCAGAACGCCAGTGAATTGGTATGGAAATATGACTGCTGTGGTGTTTCCGTACTGTATTTGGTCACTTTTTGTTTAAGAAGAAACAGAAACATCACATGTGACAATCCGACTGCTTTGGCAGACACTCTAAAACTGTGCAAACTCAGACAAGGGATGAAAACTCTCAAAGTGTTCTCTGTGTTTACTTTTAAACTAGAAATTACTTAAAATACAGTTTCATTTTTAGAACCAGTTATCTAGTTGGCAGATCAGAAAATTCTTTGAAAAATGATATATTTATTAAGATCAGATCCTTCTGAATCTCTGCCTTTTTGCCGTATCAATGAAGATTTAGATGGCCCATATTTACTGCTCTCTTTGAGACACAGCACAGAGACTTTTAACATCCTGCTGTTGGTTTTTCATTAAAGCAGAAAGTACTATAGCTCTTGGCCTTCTCGCTGACGCTATTTAGCTTGTAGGGTTGTCTTGCATTCACCTAGCTGATCTTATCAGAACTCTCCTACCATCAGAGTGAATGGAAATAACCTTTTCTATAATTGGATTTTCTTGGAAAAGAGGGGCCCATTTCTCAGTGGATAATAAATGATGTTAATCTTCTGATTCCTCCCATAATGCATAACATCCTCTTTTACGACAAGCAAAAAAATAATAATTCAGGAAAAATAATTAGAAGTGAAATTGCTTCTGAGCATTTCTGTTTCCATGAAAACCTCTTTCAACCTTAGTTTTCTATGGGACATATCTAATCTAATCATCAGCTATCACTAAGTAATTAAATACCCTTGAGTTTGAACTGTTACAGAACCAATGATACATGTCTGTTCCCGTTATTTTTGGCTTCAGAAAGGGATGGCTTATATATAATTGCTCTAGGTGGCTCAGCATTCAAGCTCTCTTTGCTTGCTAGCTATATATATGTGCATATGTGCGTGTATATATACACACATTAACACCGTAAAATCAATGATATCAGAGCATACTGCAGTATTTTCCATTCTGTTTAGACATGTATTCATGTCTTTTGAATAACTCATTTATATCATAAAGCCAAAAACTCTCAAGTCTGATGATGCCTGAAGGGCGCTTTATCATTCCTTTGTTTGTCCTCCTGATGCTTCATTGCCTCTCATCATTCAGAGCTTTGATGTCAAAACCCTTTTTAAACTTGCAACATTGCTGAAGCCCTCAAAATGTTTGACTACTGGTTTCCCATTGTCTCCATAATCAAGTTACTATTCTCTTGTTATCACATCCATAATTTACTTCATCTTTTTTCCCTCATCTTCTATTGCTTTGAATACTCTTAAGATTTAGGAACACAGAGCTCAAAGGGACTTCCCTGTCCATAGGTACAGTCTCCAGCCCTGCATGTGATAAGATCAGATGACCACTGGCTGAGCTTCACTCCTCCTTCTCCTTTTCAACAAGCCTCTTTGTAAAAATCTGTCCTCTGCTACAGTATCTTCAGGTCCCTTACCACAGTTTCCTTCAAAAGAAACAGGCATGTAAAAACCATCTATACGCACATGCACACACACATGTGCAAGGAAGTGTAAGAAGAAAATATATAGTGTAACTCTCAAAATGCATTGCATCACACTGAACAATAGCTGCAGATTTCTCCTGACAGCTCGGATTTGAACATAAAATCTAGCAATGTTGCTGAAGCTTAAAGAGGCTAGATCAAGTTTTCTGGGAGCAAGTAGACCCACAAAATTCATGACTGACAAGCAGGGCAGAAACAAGAATGTCTCCTGGTTTGGGGACCAGCAGGAGGAGTATATTTCTGACTCCTAATTTCCTCACAATATTTTCTGCTCTCTAACCCTGCTGCCAGTCATATTTTGCCCTTTTATTGGTAGAATTTCAGTAGATACTACTTCTAAGTACTAAATATATGACAGTGTAGAATAAGACCTCTGCAAGGCTCTTCATCTGTACAGAAGAAAATGCCTGATCCAGAAGGTCTGAAGAAGTTTGTGAGATCATGATTATTCTCTCAAAATTTTTTTTGAGTTCTTCTATATCAGGATTGTCTAAGTTCAGTCTCTGATACAGCAGAGCAGTTGGAAACTTCAACGGTTTAAAACTGCATGATTAATTAAATTTCACTGAAATTACGAATGTGGGATTAAGTAGTTAAAGTCAGCGGTGAATCAGGACACTTCCTCAGAACTATGGAAGTACATATGTTAAGTCTTTATTCTTGCACAGAGATATCTTTGCGTATGTTATACAGTGAATTATGGAACCATTAAAATCAATTGTATTATCAAGACATGAAGAGCAGAGCATTAGCTCAGAGAGGTCTTGATTCAAATATGCCATCTGCACTGGAATTATTTTCACAGGTTTTCACAGACTGTGGAGGTCTGTGAGGTTTTATTGTTTTACAGTCACCCATATGGAAGACTTTAGCAGGTTATCATTAAAGAAACAGTATAATGATTCCCACCATCTCCCACAGCAGTTTAACAAGGAGTTAGATCTGGGCAGATTTGAAGCAGTCAGAACCATCCTCCACGTCTTGTCCTCTCAGTTGCCATGTATCCTACAGGTATGAAGAGACTCTTTCTCCGATTTTTACATTGCCTGGGTACCTGTTGCTGTGTCTTGACCTTTGCCCAGAACTGCACCTCAGAACTAAATTCCTCTAGGGTGTGGTAGGTAGTCCTCTGATGTCCCAGAAGACCTATATGGATTTAACAGACATGCTCTGAAAAAATCTGCCACATTTAACACATTGGTAGTTACTCCTTTATTTTAAAGGTCAAAACCCCAGCCTTTTACTTAGTACCTTAGTAACTATAATGGTAGAAGAAAGGGAAGAGAAAATGCAAAAGGAAGTGGGAGAAGAGTGTTTAGGGTCAAACACCAATACAAAAAAAAGAAAATATTTAGGCTCTGGGCCTGGCTCTGAGGACTGCTTATGAATTTTGTATCAAGTGCTTTCTTGTTCCCTCTCTCTGTCTTTCTCTATCCCAGTTAAGACTGAGTTCCTTTCTACAAAATGGAAAGGCTTCACCAGGACAGTTGGAATGTCTGGGAATGTTTCTCCACTACCCCAACCACCGAATAAATTGCAACTTGGTGGTTAAACCACTCCTTTGGCACACTGTGGAGGTATCTATAAAAGGTGGGAGGTGAGGTGCTCTTCCCATTTCCTGGCATTTTGGCAACATGGTAATCGTTCTTCAGAATTACCAAGTGATCTCAATTTGTTCTTACACATAAGACCATTAGAGTTTATTTTCAGTACTGGATTTGCAGTCTTCCAGCCCATAAAGAAGGAAATGTCTTTCTGCAACATGAAGCAAGAGCTAAAATCCACAGAAATGTAAGATTTGAGAAAATAGGAGTTGTGAGTCTATTCCTACTAGTTAGCTTTAGGCACAGATGCACTCAGCATATTGCTTGTTTTGAGGTGCTCCTCTCTCTCTAAACATTTTATGTTTAATCCAGACATGTAAATCGAGTGTACTGGATTTCCTGCTGACGCAATGATGAGTTACAGGAATGAGGGGACATTCTTCTTGGCATCTATTTCTCAGTCCTAAAAAGCATCACAGCACTTAATTGACTTAATGATCTTAGTCACAGCTAATATGCTGCCATGTGTAAATTTTGTGTGCCAAAGTTCATGCTATTACAGCTCCTATATTAAAAGGAGAAAAATTCACATGATGACAAAGAGACAATCTAGATTTGCAAAGAAATGCACAAAATAAATCAGAAATCAAATTTTCTATAGTATGCACCATCAGTGCTATTTGATCAAAGGAGACAATTGGTTAGTCTAGCAGATCAACAGGAGAGTGAGTGAGAGACACATTGGGTTCCTCAGATGAGAGCAAACCTAAGTCTGTACAACCTACATTTCTGTCATTAAAGAAAAACCTTCATAGATATGAAGATAACACCTACTCCAATGTCCCAAGATGTTCCTGAATTAGTCTCTGACAGAAATTTAAAAACTGTTTTGTTACAGATACTGTCAGTGAATGTTATTTACTCACTTGTCTGAAAGGGAACAGAACAGTAATGGATCATTTAAGCATTTCAGTGATAGCACAACAATATGTGTGCAATATTTGCCCAGCAGTATACCAGAAAGAAATATCCCTCTCCATGGTACATATGACTAGGTAGGATAATAGAGCCACAACGCGGAAAGGGAAGGTAGAAACTAGCCAGATGAAAGTGTAGAGGTGGCTGTGGAAGGAGACCCCTGTGATACAAGAATACTTTGGTTCACCTATTTAGTCTAATCACTGTGCAGTAATGACTAGCAATCTGGATCTCTTATTTCCAAACACTAACTCTTAATGTTTAAATTCACTAAGTTGCTACACAAAAATGTGGGCACAGAGAGTTGAAGATTAAGAAAAAAAGTATCTTTGCAGATAATTCAAAGACAGGTAAAGAATAAATTGCTTAATGGAGTATTTTGGAATCTGTTAATTGGCAGGTACCAAGTTTTAATCACCAGGGAACAAGCCAGACTAGGAATGGCCTCACTAACGAGCAAAGTTATCTTGTGCTGCTGCTGCTCACATTTTAGATAATGTCTTGGTGACTGTAAACACCAGTGAGTTAAACAGAGCACTATCTTCTGCAGTCAGGAACTTAGACACAAAAGTTTCACGTGTTCATAAATCTCTCTTTTATTGGATATCTCCCTTGCAGAGGTATTTTTTGTCTTATTGGTGTTTTTTCATGCGATTTTACTTGAACAGCAAAACAGTAGACTTTATTTTGCTTAATTTCACTGGTATTTTGACTTTGTAATGTTGTTTTTACTAGCTCGTGCTGACAATCTTTAAATCATTGGGTGCTTTTCATTAAATCAGAAAGATTTCCGTAATGCAAGACAAGATCCTAGCTCAAATTAGCACCTGATATGCCTGTTTTTCCTGGAAAATGTTGTGGTTTATTAGGCAAAGAAACCTTTTCTGTGTTCCTCTGATCTTATTGTTCTATTAATGTCATGGTCATTGAAGTAACTCTTTGGTAGAAAGACCACACGGAGTCTAAAACAAGTCTTATTAGCAGTAATGCCATCTGCCAGATACTGTAATTCACTGAAATTACTGAGGCCACTTACATGCTGAAACTAAGCTAGATGAACAATTGCAGAATCAAACTTAAAATTTTACCCATGACTCAACAATAGAAAAGTAGCAGAGTACTGAAAGCGGAAGTACATGGAGTTAATTATATTCACACTGTGAGGTCAGGCGAGTCCTTCTGTGCTGCTATTTTGACTCCTTTCCTTCTGTGAATTTAACTATTCAATAAAAGTATGCACAGTGTAACTGCCTGTTGGAATTCCTGAAATAAGAAATCTGATCCTTAGATATATTTGCATACAATGAAACATATTTTGAAAGTCATATATGCTGTATATGTCAGGGCTACAAGGATGGTGAGGGGACTGGAACATCTCTCCTACGAGGAGAGGCTGACGGAGCTGGGCTTGTTCAGCCTGAAGAAGAGAAGGCGAGGGGACCTAATATATACTTACAAATATCTGAAGGATGGGTGTCAGGAAGATGGGGCCAAGCTCTTTTCAGTAGTGCCCAGCGACAAGACAAGGGGCAATGGGCACAAACTGAAGCACTGGAAGTTCTGTCTGAACATGAGGAAGAACTTCTTACCTCTGAGGGTGACAGAGCACTGGAACAGGCTGCCCAGGGAGGTTGTGGAGTCTCCTTCTCTGGAGATATTCAAGACCCGCCTGGACAAGGTCCTCTACAGCCTACTGTAGGTGACCCTG
>Ga0065711_1007409_pt1 | contig 14942 bp, 7 predicted proteins | sample Hoacrofraction12_FD_59098 | JGI IMG/M metagenome (GOLD analysis project Ga0065711, IMG submission 59098) | Hoatzin crop microbial communities from Cojedes, Venezuela - Epithelial fraction 12 v2 (version 2) | ecosystem: Host-associated > Birds > Digestive system > Esophagus > Crop | place... | reverse complement strand
GATGATGGAGAGTGGCTCAGCAATGACATCCGCCAGCTCCCTCAGCACTCGTGGGTGCATTCCATCGGGGCCCATGGATTTGTGGGCGTTCAGATTGCTTAAGCGATCCCTCACACAGTCCTCCTCGACCTAGGGAAAATCATCCTCTCTGTAGGCTTCTTCTCTTACCTCCAGGGCCTGGGATTCCTGAGGGCCTGCCTTGGCACTGAAGACTGAAGCAAAGAAGACATTCAGTAGCTCTGCCTTCTCTGCATCCTCCATCACCAGGACACCCACCTCATTCAGCAGCAGCCCCACATTGTCCCTAGGCTTCCTTTTGCTGCTGATGTAGTTGAAGAAGCCCTTCTTGTGGTTTTGACATCCCTCGCCAGCTTCAATTCCAGGTGGGCCTTGGCCTTCCTCGTCACATCCCTGCATGCTCTAAACTGAAATATTCTAAACTTAAAGTCTAGAAACAGAGTTACCAATGATTGATTAATGCACTACAGGTACTGCATGTAGTAAATGTGCAGTGCCTCGGAGGGACTCCAGTGCTGTACTGGACCCTTAACTATTCTGGTTTGTGTTTGACAATGTCACGGTTATTACCTGCCTTTCAGTATGTTCATCTGTTACATTCCATATCCGGTCATATCTTAATAGGTGATTCAGGACTTTTAAACTTTAAATATAATTCTATTCATAGACATTTTGGTAATAGGCCATAAATTCACCTCAGTTGAAACATTGTTTTTGTAGAATCACAGAATAGTTCACGTTGGAAGGGACCTCTAGAAATCGTCTAGTCATCTTCTTGTTCAAAGCTCTTACCTTCAAAATCAGATGAGATTGCGCAGGGCATTGTCCAGGTTGTTTCAGAGATCTCCAAGGGTAATGATTATACAGCCTGTTCCATTTTTTTAACTGCATATTTTCCCGTATATTTAACTAGGATTTTCCTCACTCCAGCTTGTGCCCATTGCCTCTTATCTTAACACAGAGTATCTCTAAGAACAGTTTTACTCTGACCTCTTTCTAAGCACTTTTTAGGTAGCTGAAGGAAGTAATTACATCTCTTCTCCAGGTCAAACTCACCCAGATCCCTCAACCTCTCCTTGTATATCATGTTCTCCTGCCCTCAGCCAGGCACTGTCCAGTTTATTAATGTCCTTCTGCATTGGACAGTACTCCAGATGTAGCTTCATGAAACTGTGTAGCAGGGATTAATCCCTTTCCTTAACCCACTTGCTATGCTCTCAGTAGTACAGCCCAGTATGTAGTTAGCCTTCCTCACTGCAAGGACTCAAATTTGAGCCCTGACAGCACCATTTAATTGTCTTTTGTTCTTTCCGTTACCAGAAGCTAAGAACAGCAGTAGTCAGTTTTAATAGATTGATGAAATACAGGTGACGGCAATGAGACTGGTGGGTTTTCTAGAAGGTGATGCAGATTGCTGTTTTTCAGATGTTTCAAGTATGATTTTGCAGTAAGGTTACTGATCAGCTTGTAACACGGAGTGGAAATTTCCTATTTCAAACATTCAGATGCTTGGCAAGGTATCCAGAGATTTTCTTTTGATATATAGCGTTACTGAAAATGTAAGCAGCATTTTGATGCTTGTTTGCTAGAACTGGGCAAGTACACTTTTTGATATGAATGTCCCACCTGGTATTTTCAAAGCTATACCATTGAACCTAAATCAGTATTCTAACTTGATACCACAAATTCAGTCTTCTTAATTATTCATCTGCATTATAACGCACCAACTTTTTATTCTACCGTGTCAACACATTGAATGTTCTGGTCGCTGTTGAATTTTAGCATCTGTTTTAACTTATATAACTTTTCCTAACAAAATCCTTCTGGGCCAAAATCTACCATAGTTGTGTTAAATACATAAGATCATGTTTTTCAGAAAGATTGGTAAAAAAGTTAAACCAGCAATTTCTCATCACTTTTTCAAGTTTGAAAAATTACATCTTTCTCTCATACTTGTTCAGGCTCCAAACATTATATTTCACTACATTCCTGAACAATAGATGTTATAATCTTCTGTGAAGGCTGAGTGACTCAATCTGACAACACCTAAACTTGGGTTTTGAAGAAGACTTGCTTGGCATTTTGGAGCTCTTTGTGCTTAGTAGCAACAAAACAAAATAGGCTTGCACATTGCCTCATTTTAGATGCTCCTGTAGGTTTAGAAACATCCGTAAGCTAGAACAGCGTACAACATCACCATTGCATTATACAAATAAATAGAACGTAATTACATACCATTTGAGTTGCATTTAAATTCACACTTATGTTTAGACAATAGAGGTCCTGTCTTGCCAAGTGTTGGGTGGACAGTGCTCCTATGTAGGAAATTCCTGCTCTTCAGTTCCCAGCAATAAAGCATGGAAGGGTAGAAGCAACAATAACCACTCAGATAACACCTGGTCCAAATGTACTCATAAGCCTGCATGTATACATTTAATCTAGCCATAAGTTCTGCTACTAGCTGCTCGCCTGAGTTCCACATGTGTTCCTCTGATTTCTCAGGTCAGCTTGCAGAGCCTGCACTAAAGCACATCCTACCTCTGTTAGTGGTGCATGAACAGGTTGCACAAGGTTGTGGGGGTGACACATCTCTCATTGCCCAGTAGACAGATCTGGAGGAGTGTTGGCATAGATGTGGAGCTCCAGGCATCCTTTCATGAAGCTTATCTCCCTGGAAGAAGTGATAGTTGGACTGGACAGGCCTGGACTGAGGGTTTAATTGAATTTCATTTCATTCATTATATTCTTCTCTTTTCCCTTTTCCTATCACAAGTAGGAAATCAGAGAAGGTAAATTGTGACAGGTCAGTCTAGGTTTAGAGTGCTCTGACTGTGGATAGCTACAAATGAGAAAATAGTATGCAGTCAGAGCAAAATAATCCTCCACCTTCTCAGCTGCTCTTCCCATGTCAGAGTGATGGACAGAAGGAAGGATGACATCCTTCATGCTACAAGAACAAATGACAGAAGTGCAAAAGAACCAGGCAGCCTTGTTTTTAAAAATACATTAATTTATTACCATCTCTAAGTGATGTCTTACTGCTGCGCTGACTGGGGCATCTGGGGCTGCTGTTACAAGGATAACAAAATTACTTCTGTGTATAAATGACTACTTGTTGTATCTCACCCCAGCTGAACTTGAGATAGACTCTTTGCGAATACAAAGTAGTGCAGGATGACTTCCATTGGGGGGGGCTGAGCTGCACTGCTGAGGTGCTGAGAACTTTCGCTTTCTGAGTGCAGGAAGGATGTCAAAATTGCTCAGCCTTTTGCAGGATCGTGCATTAAAACTCTACCTCTAACAGATTGACAAGCTAAATAGTAGAAAATGTGAGTGGGGAGTTGCCATGGTGATCGCAACATTTGATAACTGCAAATAACATTGCTCCATAAAGCAACCATGAACCAGAATACAAAGATGGACATTTATTGTGATCGAAAGTCCAAATTCCTTAGAGCCTTGCCTTATTGACTAACAATATATTGATAGTTCATTCAATTTGATGTCTATCTTTGATATGACTTTGAACTCAAATCAGGTTTTTTGTTTTGTTGTGCCCTAATGAATTGGCAGGGACTATAAAGAGAGAGAAAACTGAGATCTGAAAACTGTGTGGAGATGGTAACCAAGTAGATATCCGTCAGCATGTGGCTTCCTCTCTGCTGTGTGGCTGTAGGTCCTGGATTCCTCTTCTACAGCTTTGGAAAGACAAAGTACGCAGAAATGGGGTTTTGGCTAAGCCGGTGTGCCACAGACAGTCATGGCAGAATGAAGGCAAGAAGTCATCTGTTTGTCTCCTCGCTTTACTCTCTGTCCTCTAGATTTGTCTGCCTACACTCACAAGCAGAGAACTAAGGAAAAGCAGAGACCCCACTCTTGAATAGAACAGATTTAAGCTTTTGTCTCTGTTACTATAGAGAGGCTGTTCAGCCACCTTTAAAATAATTTCCTCCTAAATATGTAGCTAGTGCAACTCCTAAATCTGTAGCTAAAATTTCACTAGACATCAGACTTCAACCAACTCTGAAAACAAGATTTAATCTGTCTGATCTCAAATTAGCTGCCATTCTGTTTATAATGACTAATTTAAAGTTTCCTGTTGATTCTGCTCACAAATCTTAAACAGATTCTAGTAATAAGCAGAGAGACTCACAGCTACGGTCTGAGAGAATGGAGTGACTAATCAGAGCATCAATTAAAGTCAACACCATGTTGCATAGGAAACTTGAGAAAATGGAAGATTTTGCAAACTCATAGAACCCTTCTCTTTTGGATAATCCCCATAATATATTATTATAGCATTAAAATGAAGTCTGTATGATTCTCAACAGAGAGATTCTCGTAGTCTAACTTCACTTAAGGCTTGGTAGCATTTTTTTGGCAGGGACATCAGTGACTATCTTCTAAGACAGAGGGAGATATTGTCAAGTGCACTTGTGGGAGTAAGGGTTGTATTTTCCGTCACCTGACATGGCCACCAGGCCCAGCTAAACCGGGCTGATACAGAATTAGATTGACAGGCTGGACTGTTGCCAGTCTTTCTTTTGTTTTTTGCCCCCATTCATTCCAAGCACAGAGATAGTACTTGCAGACTGACTCTTTTAAAGGCACTGAGTCATCACTATCTGTTCTATTTCTAAATCTTATCTTTTAGCACTAGCAAGTCCTTTTGAAGTATCCATGCTACTGGTTCTGTGATTTTAGTCTCAATGAGTTTAGGTTTTGTTTATTTACTTCAATTAGGCAATGATTATGAGTTATGAATAAAGTCTAGGGGAAAAAAAAGGATAGAAATATTTAGTTTTGGTAAATCAGAAAGTGCAAATTATTCTTTATGTTAGCATATGATTCAGTCAAGAAGGTAGAAGTTTCTGATTCAAGATCTGAATCAGACCACAGGTTTCCATGCATCTGTTATGTTTCTGTATCAGCTTAAACTAGTTTACAGATGACAGGAAAGTCTAGCTGTGAAGCTTTAGGAAACTAAATTTTTTTGTCAATAAAATTACATTAAAAAGACATTACCTCTAACCTTAAGAAACTGAGGAAATAGTAAAAATTTTAATGAGGATATAATTGATTGAATAACTTCTTTCTTTGAACACTGTCTTTTGTTTAAAATTTAGTTAGTCCTTGTTTTGAGTGAGATACAGACAAAGCAAACATACTTGTGCACACTATGAGGAAAAGACTAATATTAGGGGTGATTGAGATTAAAGGCATTTGAATGTCATGTGAAATCAGGGATTCTGTCTCAGCTGGGTGTTATGGGAGAGGTAATTGCGGCAAAGCTCTGTGGGCTGCTTTGTAGGAAAGGGAAATGAAGCAATACTAAGCCCTAAAAAAAGAATATGAGCAGGAACAAAATACAGAAAGAAGGGAATAATTGAAGTATTAAGTTATGACGTGGCAAAGTAGATAGAGACAAGCAAAAGGGAGAGGAGAAAGAGCATATGGGGGATGCAGCTCTGCTCCAAGTAAATGTCAGAGATGCAGATCCTGAACCTTTCTGTGTATCTCTACCAAACACAAATCTCACATGGGTCCTGGCGCTTCCCACCTCTGCATGTAACCTGAACTCTTTGCTTAAAAACTGCTTCCTACGAGCTGATAGGAAGCAAATGCAAGGAGTAGGCAGAGGCCAGCTGAAGGCTGGTCTTGCGTCGCAGATGGGGGCTATAATCCGCTGATCTAATCACTGTAATCGATTTCTGACTTCCTGTTTGGTTTGGTCAATAATGGTAATTTTCCTCTTTCCTTTCTCTCTACTAACCTTGCCTACAGCCTGGTACCTTCCAGCAAAATGCTTAAATGAATCAGTTGTAGGATGTTCAGTTTTAATGGGGAAATACAAACATGAAAGAGAAACTGCAGAAAATAGGAGGCCTCCTCCTCAACTTTATTTTGTGCCAATATATGGCACTGCAAGGCATCCTTTATTGTTCAGTTAAGTTCATATAGAAACATAGAATCCTAGAATAGTTTGGGTTGGAAGGGACCTTTAAAGGTCGTCTCGCCCAACCACCCTGCAGGGACATCTTCAACTAGACCAGGTTGCTCAGAGCCCCGTCCAACCTGGCCTTGAAGGTTTCCAGGGATGGGGCATCAACCACCTCTCTGGGCAACCTGTGCCAGTGTTTCACCACCCTCACTGTAAAAAATTTCTTCCTTCTATCCAGTCTAAATCTACCCTCTTTTAGTTTAAAATCGTCACCCTTTGTCCTGTCACAACAAACCCTGCTAGAAAGATTGTCCCCATCTTTCCTATAGGCCTCCTTTAAGTACTGAAAGGCCATATATTGACATATATGACAATATATTTTGTTGTTTCATGAAATTAATCCTTTCATGATTGCTGATTGCTGTGTTTCTGATTATTGTCTTTCCTGGAGGAAAACCAGCCCTCAGAAACACAATGATTCCTTTTGAATTAGCAAAATTGTTATTCATTGCAAAAACAGGATTGCCTTTTCCTTAGAAACTCCCTGATTATACCAGCCGTGCTAGTTACTAGATCCTTCTGGGAAAGAAGTTTTCTTCTGCATGCTGTGGAGACCAAAAAACTGGGAAGCAAAGCTAATGAGAAGCCTCTAATAATTGTAACTGAAGATCAAAATATGGAAAAATCATAATAAAGAAGAAAATTCCCAAGTAAGACAGGTCAGGATTTTTAAGGATTTTTTAAATGAGTTTATCCTAATTATCCTGAAACTGAGTCTTTTTGTGAAAATATGCTGCTTTCAGCATGAATACTCCAGAAGTTTCCCTGTTGCATGAAGGATTACCAAGAGTGGCAGGAAGAAAGGAACTCAGAAGATAATATATAATAATCTCACCTAATTTTAGCTGTATAAAATATATGTAACATAGTTATCTAATTTTCCTTGTGGACAACTGAGTGCATTTCTACCGATTCTGAAACATATGCAAGGCTTGTTTGATGAATCACCCTGGCGATGCCAGAACAACTGGTTTAGGGCTGAGTGATGCTGTTACAGAACCAGCCCAGAGAGTGAATCCAGTGGAAAACTAAATTTATTTAGAAAAATAAAAAAAAAAAAAAAGAAGAAAGATTTCTTTGGTTGTTTTCAATGGATGACCTCTTGGAGCAGGCCTTGTACAGTGGAGGAGCAGTGCTAATGTATCTTGGAATGTGGGAAAATGCTGGGGCAGAAGCCAAGGTCACACTGGCTGCACTGGCCAGCCCAAAGCAAATGGATAGCAGCAAGCTCCGACGCGAAAGCTGCAGAGGAGCATTAGCAGAGCTCTGTGGACAGGCAAAGAATCCTTTCTTTCAGAAGCACTAATAGATGCCTAGGTGCGTTAGCACTGCTAGTAGTGGTTACTTCAGAGTTGGTTCACATCTGGCTGGCTCACAGCGCTTCAGAGCAAGTAGGAGTCTGTCTGCAAACGGGAAGATAGCTCAGTGGCCAGAGAGGCTGGTGAGATACACCTGAAATGGTTTGTGTCTCTGCTTCCACAGGTCTTGACTTGTGCGTGTATGCTCTAGGAAGATCTTAGGACTCGCAAAGGTTTATCTCGTAGTTTTGTGCCTAAGTTTTCTCACTGCTTGCTCCTTGGCTTTAGTACAAATAGGTCCAAATACTGCCTTTGTCTTTCCTCTTCACAATGACTTCGCAAGCAGTACTCTCAGAGTAGAAAGCTCTGCATTTGCAGTGCTCTGTAGTTTTGGAAAGCCACTGCTATGATTATTCTGAGGACATTCAGCTTTGACTGTGGCTCTTTGCAGTTTCCACGTTAGCAGCTAATGAAATCAGGCTATGGTGGTAGACAGTACTAATAGCGTAGTTGTTTTTTCATGGTTCAGCAGTGCCATGAGCATGTGCAGACCTACGAAACACAGGTGCCAGCTGAACCCACAATTAACAAATACATGGGGGAGATGGGCGGTGACCACAAGGGTCGGGATAGAGAAGCACAGCTATCGGTGCATTGGGCTTTTCTGTTTTTCAAATGCACTAAAATAAGTTGAATAGAAATATCTGTCTAGATAAGCCCTGTCCTAAGGAGCAGAGATCCTATCTAGACAGATGAAGAGGACGGGAAAGGTCAGCACAGTTTGTTACTTGTCCAGTCGCGGGTTGTGATGCAACTTCTGCATCTGAAAGGTCATTTAAAGGCAGGACTTATGAGTTTCCCAAAGGGATGAGCTCATTCTGACTGAAAGCAGAGGAGCCCAAAAGATGATATTTCTGTGATTTCCCCTTGACCAGGAATGTTTCGATGTGCTGGGCTGCTGCGCTAAAACTCCATTAGAGAAACTTGTGGCTATTTCAGCAGCAGTGCTGGCACAGCAAGGGTGTTGCATGGTCTGCTCTCCTGGAGAGACGCCAATGCCTACTTCTGCGAGCAAGGAGGGAGATCAGTCCTGTGGCTATGTTTTCATAGTGCCCTGTATTATCTTCAATGTCAAAAAATCTGCTCAGGGCAGTGCCATATATGAGGTGGCAAAGTATTGTTCCTCTCCATGGGATTTTTGATAATAATGTTAAACATGATGAATTATTTGGGTATCAGTGTGGCAGTCATTTTTCTACAGCTGTTTTTTCTGCCCTACAGGGGCTGTTTCTTTTACATGCAGGTCAGTGAGCTTTTACTGTAATCATAGCAAACATGCAAATGTAAATTCTTCATATGAAGCCACAGGAAAAACAAAAATATCCTTAGTTAGGATGGATGGACAGTTGGTAATAGAGAAAGATACCTTTTAGAGGCATTCCGAGGCAGTTTATTCTGACCAGTTTGGTTCAGATACATGTCTGGGAGAAACTTTCACAATGGAGTATCTTTCCGAAATGGAGGGCCGCTAACATACTGCTTTCTAGTTTCAGCTCTTTTTGGAAACGTCAGCTGATAATGCTAATTCAATAAGGCTATGGGAATTATAGTTTACCAAGACTGAGTTATTTCATTATTATTTTAAATGCTGTCCCCGGTTTTAGAAAGTAAACCATCTCCAATGTGAGATGTAGATGTACTGACGAAGTTTTGCTACTGAGATCCAGTTCCAGACCTTTAAAAGCACAGAAATTAATGAGAAAGAACACATGCTCCACAGGACTAAAGCTGTTCATGTCACTGTAGGAAACCAAAAGGCTTCTTTCAAATGTGAGAAACCGCCATTGTTCCTTGCTGTGACCTTCTTTCCTTACTGATGTTCCCAGCTGTGGCTCCCTCATTTTATTTCGTATTGTTTGGTATGAGGTTTGAGCGTCTTTTCAATGCAGTTGGTTTCTGGAAACTGAAGAGCAGATGGTTAGTGTTTGTAAATTGCCAAAGCCGCGTGACTTCAAATGGTTAGTTGCCTTGAAAATCTGAGCAGCTAACGTAGCTATTTAAGGGCTGTTTAATCTTTTTCTTTCCTCCTCCCTTACTTCCCTGCATAAAGAGAAAATACAGTCACCTCTGTGCACTTCTTGAACTGTGGAGAATCATTTTATTTGCATCTCACATATTTTAATGATAATATACAGTTTAAGAAAATATTCAGATTCTTTATTTTATACATATATTTAAATACATATGCATTTTTAATAGATTTTCAAATTTATTAACTTATTTGATATCCTTTGAATCTGTGCATTCAAGTTTTGTGATTCAAACAACATATTCTACAGTGAACGTAAAATTGCAGTAGAAATAGACAGTAAAACTTAAGTTTTCATTTAGCACTTATTTAGGAAATTTTAACTAAAATAGAAGTTTTGCCTGACAATTAAATAAAGAATTCCAGATTTAGTCTGTAGATTACAGTTTAAGAACAGGGGTAATTTTTAAAATGAATTAGTAAAATCTGATTTAATCTTGACATTTTTATTGGCATAACTATTGCCACCAAAGAAAAAAAAAAAACCCTAGAATTTATATTATTGCAGTGCGTTTTATAGGCATTGTTCTAGCATTTCCTTTATGATATAAGGAATAAATCAAAACCATGTAACCTACCCTTACAGTACTACAAATAAATCAACCAGTGTTTGATGTCAGGGTGTTTTCTTTGCTGCAAGCAAACAATAAAGGATATTTCTGCATGCTCATTAATCTTATACCATAATAGGGCAGAACCCTATACGTTTTAATTTGGAAGCCCTCTTAGAGTATTTCCATTAACGCAGCCTTTCGATTCCTCTGCTCACTTTTTGTGCATTGTGAATTCCTCCTCGGGCTTCAGCTCCAGTTGCTGTTGGGGCTTGTCCCGACCTGACGGCTGCAGTAGAGCAGGGAGGGCAGCTGAGCCTCGGCCGCTCTCCGGCCCAAATCCCATCTCCCGGCGCTACTGGGAGACAAGACTTGCTTCGCATTTCTTCTCGCCTGCTCCGGAGGAGACAGCAGTCGCCCGACGGGGTGATCTGGGGGCTCCACCTCACCAGCATCCCTGAGCACCACAGGGACCTCTCAGTCCCCTGCAGATCTTGTCGTTCCAAGTGTCTCCTCATCATCTACCCTCTCCCGCAATCTGGGCTTTGTGCTTCAACTTTGCTCCGGGGTTGTTCACGCTCCTCTTTAATCCTCACCTCATCCCTCATTATCCCTTGAAAGGCCCATATACCTACATTTCTGTGCCCATTAATTAACTCTCTGCACAAGAGATACCAAGACAATTGATAATTGTTTCTGCATGTTATGCTCTCTCCAGAGCTTGTCGTTTTTTCTGCTGTTTATCTCTAGGGAGGAGGCAGCTGTTCTCCAGGTATATAATTCATAGCACAGCAGGCGTCTACTTTTAGTCAGACTAGAGCTATTAACCATTAGTAACATGGTTACTGATGATAACAGTGTCTTAGAGGTGCTTTTTTCCTTATTACGGCAAGCCAAGTAGAGGGCGACACTCTTCATCTTTTGGAGTCTAAAGGGATATATATACCAAGGGAATATATCCCTGGTTTCACATTCTCCAGCAACTCTGTATTATCCATCTGTACTACCCACGGTCTGGACTAAGTGATTGAATTCTAGGACTGAGTGATTGAATTCTAGAAACTACCTTATTTATAAATGGTTTTTGAATTGTTTTTTTAAAATGTTGTTGCAAGAAAACAAAAAATAATAGTAATTCTGTTTTGGTTTTTTTTTCTTTTTTCTTTTTTTTTTTGGCTTGTGTTAGAAAGTTTATACATCATCTTGGTTTGGAGCCAACTTCATAAAATTGATACTGTTCTATTTTTTTGTTGGTACTTGGGTAGCTGTATGTGCTGAAAGCTGGCTACACTTTTCTTCTGTTTTGTTCTGTTACAATTAGCTCTTTTCCTCCCAGCTAGTCACTGGATTATGTTTACCCTTTCTGCTATGCTTTTTTGAATTTAATCACCTTATTAACATCTGGCTAATATCTTAAAATTCAATGGCTTCTCATATGCAGTAGTATTCAGTACTTTACCCCTTTCATTAAACCCTTCTCTCCCCCCTGCACTTCGCTTCTCCTACTCATTTTAGCGAAGTGGTTCCTATGGCAACACACTTTCCATATACACTTTAGGTTGTGCTTCAGCATAAAAAACATTGTGTCAGGCTCTCTTCTATTTAATGAAAGCTTAGGCACCCCCACCCCCCCAGATGATACTGACTGACTCACTCTGGAGTTTGGATAAAACCTATTTGTTTCAGAGCAAAGTGGATTTTTTAACATGTAAATGTGTTTTGCAACTAAAAAACTGGGTTTGTCCCCATTTGAGATATTTAACAGTCACAATCTTTCTGCTGTCTTCAGCAGTCTAGGTGGGCTGGTGGGATTTATCATTAATCTTCGAAACTGGTGTTCCCGTTATGAAAGGATGCTGCTGAAAATAGCATCTTCCAGAGGCCAGCAGGCACTTCCAGGAGGGGCTGCAGGACCTGGGCGAAGACTCTCTGGTCAGGCAGTATAGTCATTGCTGCTCCCACATACAGGTAAAAATTGTGCTCACAAAATAACAATCATCTCCTTCAGCCAGCCTTCACAATCCGTCAACAAGTCTATCACAAACAAAATCAACAAGATGTTCCCATTCACAGCTTTTGGATTGTAATGACACAGTCTGTTACAAATCCGTCAGATGTTTCAGTGCTGCGCTGCTTTGCGAGCGTTTGAGCATGTTGCTCTCCAATGTGATGGTTTTCTTAGGATGAAACAATCTTTAAATATTTGCACAATAGTATTTGATAATGTCCACTCGGCTGAATGTGAGAAGATGGGATAAAATACATCCCGTTATTCATATAGGTGTATGTCTGCACATGAATCTATCTAAAATCAGTTTTCCAAAAAGAACTCACTCTTTCCAAAGACAAGAGGTTGTTAGGTGTTCCTATTTACTTGTATTATCCCACTGAGCCTTAATTACACATTCTGTTTTGCTACATGTTTTTTAGAAATACAGAACCTACATGTCACCCCTGTCCAAACCAGTTATATTTCATGTACAAGATGTGATTAGAGACGTCTGCAGACAGGCAGAAGACAGAGTGTAAGGAAAACACTAAGACAATAATGATCAGCAAGATGGACGGCAGCCTAATAATACTGCCAAAATTAAACACTGTTACAGTTTTGTAGGTCTCACGGAAAAGCTGATCAAAGCAAAGATCTAGGAAAATTAATTTTGGATAGATTTCAGTGAAACAAGATTTCATTTCCCAGTCACAGAGAAAAAGAAATTGCAGTAATTGAAACGTGATATGAAAGCTTGAGTAGAAGATTTAGTTGTGTGGAATAGAATTTACTCTGCTAAGCATTAACCCAGGAAAAATAATCTTAATTATATGTAGTTAGAAGACTTTGGCTAAAATTATCAAATGTGTCCGTGAGACCATAGCATTCGTAGGAGAATGTTTTCCATTTCTAAAAAGGACTGAACCTTGTAGCAGTGAGTATGTCTTTGGCTTTGAGTAAAAATACAGGCTTCTAAAGACCAGATTACAAATACTTCTTCTTAGGCATTTAGGAAAATGTCCAAGAATCCACCAAATAGGTGTGCTGAGTAACAACTGTTGACCTCAGGTTAGACATCTGCCTGAAGGTTTACACAAATCTGACTGCCTACCTTGAGTCTTTAGACTCTGACTACTTTTTGAACTTTTGGAGTGGAGATCATTTAAACCTTTTTTTATTTTTTACCCAAGTTTTTATGCTGGACTTGTCCCAGGTTGTGCCTGGGCCACAGAGCTGCTAAACTGTTTTACAAAGCTGGATTCGTAATTTATTTTCTGTTCTTATTTTATCAAGCAGCTGCTGTCTTCTCCCTGCAGTTCCCATCAAATGCTCATTTCTCCATTTTGTGGCGGTTAATTGACTTGCTAGAGAATTAAAAAAAAAAAAAAAACACACAAAATACTCATAATCTAAAGTGTGTCTGCATGGTGTGTTTTAGCAGATGTGAAGTTTCTCTGCCTCTGTTGTGAACTGACTCATGACTTTCATCTGTTTGATCTATTCTATCAAAAATGCTATTGTGGCAGCAGCAATCCTGAGAATATTTTTTCCTAAGCTTTAGCAGAAGTGGTGCTATTCACACTATGCAATAAAACCACTATGTCCAGAAGTCAGATGCTTATAGGATAATAGTTGCAGGAAGAGTAGTCTCTTAGCATCCTGTTTCGAAAATAAACTAGTTATTCTTACATGTGCTGGCTGAGGCTGAATATGATTACCCAGTTGTATTAAACTTACAGAAAATCATGAGATCTTCGCTGTGATTAGCATCAGTCTCCTTTACCGGACACATGGATGGTATAATATCAAGTATCCAAAGGGCAGGCGAGGCAGAAAGCTTTTGAAAAAGGGCTATTGATTTCACACAGCTATAAACTGGTGATTTTTGTGTCATCACTGCAATTTCAAAACACCTTCCAAGTCTGCATTAATTAGTGTAACTAACATATGCTAGCAACTGTTCTTCTTATCTCACCTTTTGAAGGAAAACAGTGTGGGAAGAGAAGTGTTTTGGTTGAATTTTTGAAGTTATCTGTACATGCATAGAACTACATATTCATATTATTTAAAGCAAGATAAAAAACAATGCTTAAAAGCAAATCTGGTGAGGTCTGTGACTGCCTCTGTTGTGTTGGGAATTCATTCCTTAGCCGCTGGCTGACCTGTCAAATTGCGGTTCAGCTCTTGGGTGCTCAGCGTGAGTCATGTTGGTGTAATTCCAGCCCAATTAACTTTCCTATTCTCAACTAATGTTTGGTGGTTTTGAGTATGTGCAGGTCGAGTAACTGCAAATGTTCATACTTACGCAAATCAGATGCAAAGTGGGTAATTTGAGCTCTTACATCACTGGGCATGCTTAAAAGAGCTGGTCATAATTTTTCCAGACTACTACACTTTAGAAGCATAATGAGCTTTTTTGGAGAGGCATTAGAGTGGTGATTATTTAAAGACTTAAGCAAGCAATGTTTGGCATCCTGAAATTAGTGGTGGTGGCTGTGATCAATAAATGAGATGTAGAGGTCGGTATCATTTGTGAAACTCTTTAGAAGTGATTGTACGCACTTAGCAGCTTGTGTCTTGATTTTCAGAATGTGGAGGTGTAAAGTGCGGAAAAATTTCATCTCTGTTCTTGAGGGTTATGAGATTCAGAAAATGTCCAAATCGGGAGATATTCCTACATGTAATTATAACTATAAGCCAATTTTTTTATGTGGTACATATTTATTTTTTAAAGTTTGCATGTTTTGTCTTAAGTCCGTTTAATAAGAATTTGGATTCTACTTCTGTCTTATTTTTCTGAAAGTTTCTGGAAGAGTTTCAGTGTAGGATTTGATTACAACAATGAAAATATGTTAATTTACTCAGTTCTCTGAATTTTCCTTTCCTTTCCTTTCCTTCTTTCCTTTCCTTTCCTTTCCTTTCCTTTCCTTTCCTTTCCTTTCCTTTCCTTTCCTTTCCTTTCCTTTCCTTTCCTTTCCTTTCCTTTCCTTTCCTT
>Ga0065711_1043093_pt1 | contig 14943 bp, 23 predicted proteins | sample Hoacrofraction12_FD_59098 | JGI IMG/M metagenome (GOLD analysis project Ga0065711, IMG submission 59098) | Hoatzin crop microbial communities from Cojedes, Venezuela - Epithelial fraction 12 v2 (version 2) | ecosystem: Host-associated > Birds > Digestive system > Esophagus > Crop | place... | reverse complement strand
TCCCGGCAGCCCCCCGAGAGGAGCCCGGCTCCCCGTGCGTCTCCCCCCCGACTGCCGCCGGGGCCGTGCGGTGTCCCCCGGTGATGCTCTCCGTCGGAGAGCTCTCGGCAGCCCCGGGGGGTGGGATCGGGGAGCAGAGTGGGGATTTGGGGGGCACCGCAGCCTTTTGCTGCCGGCAAGCTCCCTGCTCCCTGCTGCCTGTTTCAACGCCCGGCCTCGCAAGGCGGAGGTGGCCTCCTCCCCTGCAGCTTCTTGGTGCGCGGGGGGATGTTCACAGCCCCCCATCCTGCTCTCCCATGGCCTCCCACTTGCAGCAGAGGTCCCCTTTGGTGGGGAAAGCGAGGGAAACAGCTGAGTAACTCCCTGCCACTTGCTGGCAGAGAAGCTGGAGGGGACGAGTGCTCGGTGCTTTGAGATAAGGAGAAGAAAAGACACATTTTTTGTTTTTTTTGGGGCCTCTGAGGCATCATCTGGGACTGAGTGTGTCGGTCGCTTCCAGCTGCAGCCCAGGACTTCTCCCTGTAAGGACCAGGACGTTAGCATCGCTGGCACAGCTGGAGCAGCCGAGCAGGAGTGGTGACCGTGCACAGCCCCAAAGCCTTCGCTCGGAGGCCTGGGTGGGTGTGGGTCGTGCCTGCAGCGCAGCACCGACAGCCCTTGCTGCTCCCGGGAGGCAGCGGGCCTGGGACATGGCCGCTTTCCCAACCACCCTGCCCACTTGGCCACATGGGGAGTAAAATCTCCTCCAGGAGCAGCTATGGCTGCCTGCACTGGTGAGGCTTCTTTCCTTCTGGGGAGCGTTCGAGGTGCAGAGATGCTCGGGGGGAGCTTTAGAGGAGACCCTGAGAGCAGCACTGCTCCAGGAGGGAAGGTCTAACATGCCTTTTCCCAACAGCGCCTTGATCCGGTTCCTGCTGGGGGCACCTCCCCTCGTGCCATCCTGTGGCCTGGGCCAGGGGTCCTGCCGAGAGCCCCAGCACAGTGCTCACAGTGGCTGGACCCTGTTTCTCAGCAGCGCCCATGTTACTTGTGGGATGGACAAGGCGGGTGCTGACCCCCACAGTGTGGCTGGCTGTGCCTCAGGGGTGGTACCCTGCAGATCTGGTGGTGCCTTTGGGCACTGGTTCCTGCTCACTGGTCCTTCTCCATCCCGGGTAACCCCACCTGCCTGACCTAAATCCCCCAGAGGTTTTAGCGGGATTGTGAATGCAGGGTTTTTCATCACCCTTTGAACCAGTTAGGTAGGATTGCTGTGTGCCGGGAGGTGGTTTCTGCCTGACACTCTGAAGGTCTGCACACTTCAGCAGCGTCCTGGATCCTGCAGGACCCTTCATCCAGAGGGCACAGGAGAGGGGGACTCTGCAGCCAGCAGGGTGAGGTGCCCCTGGGGCCAGGAGATGATGGAGGAGCAGGACAGCAGAGCCTGCAGCAGTGCAGGTGCTTCCACCTCATGGTCCAGCCAGAGGTCCCCACCTGGCCGAGCGCCTTGCAGCACCTTGAAGCCACCAGCAGCACACATCTTGATGGGGCTTGAGCCCAGGGAGGACTAGGCACACCTTGCCACCCCGTGTGAGCCTGGCTGGAGCAAAGGAGAGCGACTGAACTTCAGAGCGAGCATGAAGCAGAGCCCAGCCCAGGCTGCTCAGCTGGGCCCGCAGTTTTCTCACCTCCGCCCTGTGACCAGCGTTGGCTATCGCTGCTCGGCTGCCACAGCTTCCCCCATGCTCTGCGTGTTTGCCAAGCACTCGGATGGTCCCTTGCTTGGAAGAGCTGACAGTCCAGGGATTTTTGTTTGCATATTAAACCAGCTAAGTATTCAGAATCGGCTCCAGCTACCGCCACGGGGAAAGCAGCTCCAAGATACATAATTCCCTGCCAAACCTGCCTGCGCTGCCTCCGAGGAGCAGTGCTGCTCCCCTCCGATGCTGCCAGGAGCAGGCACATGGCAGGGCTCCGACCTGCCAGCCGGCACTCACGTGGAGTCCGGCCGAGCTCGCAGGGAGAGCACCTCTCTGCAAAGCTGCCGGCGAGCGCGTGGGGGGCTTGCCCCGCTGCCGCCATGATGAGGGGCTTCCAAATGTCCGCCCAGCTCTCTGTCCTGGGGAGGCGGTCGGAAAAGAGCAGGTCATGCCCGCCTACACCCCAGGCGCAGGGGAGCAGGACGGGGGAGCCGGTGTGCGCCCCACTCTCCTGTGCCTGGGTCCATGTGGCTGTGGGTAAGAGAGACCCACCCTGCATGGTGGCATGGGGCAGGAGGAGACCTCACCCTGCAGGACAGTCACACTCGGGACATTTGCTGCGTGCCTGGCACTTGCCTCGCTGGTTTTTCCCTGTGTGGTTTGAGGGACATGGAGGCAGCTGGCCTGCTGCGCACGCCACACGGCATGTCCCTTTTCCAGGGCGAGCTAGTCTGGCTCTCCCGCTCCCGTTTTGGGAAGCAAGGATCAGGGGAGTACACCCTGCCCGGCACGTAGTCCATCCTTGGCTAACGACTGTGAGTGTTTGGCCGGTCTGATGCAATGAACTAATTAGGAATTTGCTGTCACCACAGCTGGACTCACCTGGCTTCTATGCTGCAGCCGGGTGATTCTTGCTCCGTGTGACAGTCCTCCAGCCTCCCCGCGGACCAGGAATAGCAGTGAAGGGGATCACATGGCCGCTCTGGCTGTCCTCCCCTGCACTGTGCCAGCCTCCTGGCAGCCACGCGTGTGAGCGTCATGCGGTGGCTTCAGTGGCCGTGGAGGAACGTGCTCCTCCTCACCACCCCTGAGGACAGGCGGCTGACAAGTCTCCTGACGTGCCGGCAGCACACGTGGCCAGGGCGCAGCCCGGGCAGGAGGGAGCAGTAGTTGTGGCACCCCTTCTCTCTGGGATTGAGCCAAGATAGCCCAGGGCACTGGGGTGACCTGATGCCTTTGGAAATGTCTCCCTGGTGGTTTGCAAAGGCCCTCCTGCCAGCCGAAGAGCTGCATTCCTCTGAATGGGGTGGGCACAGTGTACAGGAAGGCAACAACCTGAGTCTGTCTCTATACACAATACAGAGAATCCATCAATGCCAATGAATAGTTTTAGCACCTATCCAGGTGGCACAGGTCAGCCACCGGGTCCTCAGGGCCAATTCTAGCTCAGGCCATCCCAGCATCACTGGGTTTTCCCACGGGGAAGCCATGGAGAGACGCCATTCCCAGCATGTCCCAAGGGCTGGGGTCTGTGAGGGGACATGCTGAGAACCACCTTGATGTCTGTGAAGGTGGGGGGTCCTGGGGACGACATGCTGGGCATGAGCAGACATCAGCTGCAGCTGCTGGAAGAGCCTCCCAGAGTAAATCTGTGCGGCCCACGGAAAATGAATTAGTGTTGATGTTCACAGAACATTTGTTTAGATTAATCAATATGTCTCAAAGCTGCTCAGCTGTGGGGAGCAGGTCACCACGGCACTTATTAGATGTCGTTCGGTGTTGCTGTTCCTGGCACTGGCCAAGTGGCTGGGTGGCGGCGGGGAGAGCTGGCCCCATCCTTGTGACCCTCCTCATCCACCCTGCACTGCACCTTCTCTCCCTGGTTGCTCCTCATAGCCAGAGAGCTGAGCAAACGGAGGTATCCCCTCCCAGGAGTGGATGCTCTGGGTGATGGCCTCTCCCAAAAGGCATTGTCTCTTGCAGCATTTGCAAGGAGGTTGTGGTGGGGACATCTGGTGCAAGGACCTGCTCAACTTTCCCATGAATGTGGGCGCTGGAGACTGGGAGGCAACAGGCAGCCTTGCCCTGGCTCTGCCCCGGCTCTGCCGGGCTGGTGACGGCGGGGTCCCTGCAGTCATCAGGGCATCAGCTCTTTTGCCAGCTTCCAGATGCAGAGTTTAGAAAAGGCTACGGCCAGGAGTGTGGGCTGTGCACTGCTGCCACCAATGCCTCGTAGCAGCTTGCGTGCACGGCTCTGCCGGCTGGGGATGGCCATGCGCAAAATACCTCAGAGGCACGGAAAAAAATGTATTGATTTCCTGGAAACCTATGTAAATTGGAACCATCTCCCAACAAGGAGTGCTGAGTTTGGTTTCCTGACGTAAAGCGGCAGCTACAATGAAGAAAAAGACAAAAAAAGGCTGGACCACCCACCGTCAGCAGAGAAAGTGCCCCAGGCCCCTGGGGCGTTCGGAGGGGGAACCGGCTGGGCCCTGGGGTCTCCGCAGGTGGGACGCTTGCTGCCTGCAAATGCGGGGAAGCCTTCCCGCAGCCCTCCCCAAACCCAAGGGAGCCACCTTAAGAGCTCTCCCTCCATAGGACCAAACGGGATCCGCCAGGCGTTTCATATACCATATTCTATAGCCAAGGAAACCTTAACAAAGAGCCGTACGCTCTCACGTTTCGCTTCAGGCTTCTCCCTGCTGCAGCTGGGGCTGAGTTTTTTAAAATCTTTGTGTCATTATTTCGTTCCTCTTTTGATTCAGCCATCGAGGGACAAGGAGATGCCAAACGAAAAGAATGGGCATTTAAACAGAACTAGATTGAAGAGGCAGTGTGTGCGCTGAACAACAAGTCTTTTTACATTTCATATGATCTTATACATGGGCTCCATTCAGTATATTTCCCCTCTGTTTCATTTGAATGTACAGAATTAGCCATTCACATCCTCTGGAATTACGGCTCTTTAACATTTCCATTCTGAGCTGCCTCCATATTTTGGGGGTTGGGAGCGCTATTAGCTCAGCTGGGGAAGCACAGGCTGAGGTCAGAGTCGGTCCTGCAGGCTGGAAATGAGCTTTTTCTTTTTTTGGAAAGTGTGAGATTTGATGCTTGATGATTGTGGTCAGAAGAATATACGAGCGTCCACAAATATAGATACGTGCTGGAGCACGCGCGTGACTGGTTTCAGCGGGGGGGGGTCTTCTTCACATTAATCCTGGTGGAGTTATTCTTCAGACAGGAACGCGAGCCTCAGTTTTCCGATGCGGGGTGCGCTTTGCGATCACCAAGGTCGTATGCGTGGCCGTGTCCTTGTGCGTGGCTGTGTTGGCTGCCGCCTCATTGTCATTTTGAAAGACAAATTTTTGAAGAAATATTTACCGTGTTATTTACTAAAGCTTCCTGGATACTCGTACAAATTTAGAAGAGTTGGCCCAGCAAACTCAGTCGAACCAAGCTGGGAGTCACAAGAGGAAAACCAGGAGGGACGTGTGCGTGCAGCTAATTCTGCTGAAAAGCCTGGGAGCCCGCACCGCTGGCATTGGTGCATCTCGCAGCCTGCACTGCCGTACCTGAGGGTCCCGCAGCATTCCTGTGCTGTTGCTTCTTGCACCCATCAGCACAAGGAAGGAGGCTGGCGTGGGAACGTTTCGCTTGTGAATCTGCCTTTATTCCTGGCTTTACTTGTCTGCCGGTACAGCCAGGCCAGTGTCCTGTTTCGGGTGTCCCACCTTTCCCCAGTATCTACGTGCGGGAGGGTTTCTTGTCAGGCAGCTGGGATGTGGAAGTGATAAGAGCCTGCAGAGAGGAGAGAGCGGGACCTGCCACCTCTCTGCTGATCACAACACTGGCACGCTGCAGAGAGGTGCTTCCCTTGGAGGACCTGAGGCTGTGGGTGAAGCGGTCCCCAGGGACCAATGTCCCCGAAAGAAGTCTGCCTCCTTTGCCACTCTTTCTTTGCTGTGTCTTGAACTTTTTCTGTCTACGGCTTTGGCATTACCTTTTCCTCAGGCCACCTCATCTGGTTGTTGTGGAAATGAGGACAAGGTGGCAAACAACAAACACGGGCCCCCAATGGGCAAATAAACCCAGCAAGGCTGAGCGTGGCTCGGAAGGCAGCAAGGCTCCCATTTTCCCCCTCACTTGGCTGTCTGTAAGGCCAGGTGTAGCTTGCCTTACAGAAAGGAGCTTGCCTCAAGGGCAGGAACGCAGACCTGGGGGTGGAAGATCGTGCTCTGCAGGTGATCGTGGCCAGTTGACTTGGCTTTAATATGCAGCATCTGCTGGAGAGGGCTCACCGGGGCCTGGCACAAAACCCAGGTCCTCAGCAGACCACCCCTGAATGGGTCAGACGCAATGAGGCTGCAGGCTTTCCCGGAGATCCCTTCAATCACAGCCCCCTGCCTTAATTTAACCTGGTTATTTATACCTTTTCCTGTGTGTGTTTAATTATAGTAGAACCTGGCAATACCGCTGCGCTTAACGGTCTGTTGGCGTTTCCATTATGAGCCCAGACTGGAAGGGATTATATAGCCGGAGTGTTTGAACTGAGCCTCAGACAGAGACTTGGCATAGACTTACAGCCCAAATACAAAGATTTTCAATTGGCTAATGGCAGTTTTGAAAAGGGAACATTTTTCACATGCTTAGGCCCTTCCGTTTGCTTAAGCTGCCTTCCTCTGTTTTAAACTCAGCAAGCAAGGAGTCGTAATTCAGCCTGTCACAGCAGTGACTCACGTTCGTTGCACAGCGATGGCGTAACCAGCCAAGGCAAGGCCTTCTGCCTTAAGAGGAATTACGCTCAGAAAGATGACTGGGGAAAGTAATCTTTTTCACTCACCAGGGTCACACCTTCTGTGTGTCCAAACTACAGCTGCCGTGGCCAGTACTAGTTGTCTGACCACATCTCGGATGCTGCAGTGGAGACATCTAATGTGACCAAGACCTCCTGGGCTTCATGAGCAGCCAGAAGTATTTACAGGGCATCAGTTGTTTCACCCTCAAGTAGACAACTCAGATAGTTTAGCTCGCCTGGACAAGGTCCTGTGCAGCCTGCTGTAGGTGCCCCTGCTTCGGCAGAGGGTTGGACTGGGTGACCCACAGAGGTCCCTTCCAACGCCGAACATTCTGTGATTCTGTGATTTTCTTCCCACCAGCTATATGGGGAGCCTGAGCTAATGAGCTCAGGCAGCAGCGTCCACACTGGGGATAGTCTGGTGGGACCAGTCCCACTTGGAGGGAGTCTAGAGTAGCTCCCATGGTGGGATGTGGTGCATACCTCTATCTCCACAAGATTTTTCTCTAACAGCATGGCAGGCAGAGCAAAAACAGGGGAAAAGCTATGTCTTTTTTTAATGCCTTTGAATATTCGGTATAGAGGGACTAAGTGATTTCCCATAGTCTCACAGCAGGTCAGAGGGAAGCCTTAGATCTAGATCTGCATCACACACTGATGCCTCTGCAATGGGCCTTCCTCCATATGAATGCATGAAATAAGCAAGCTGATAAAACAAACAAGGGAGTATCATGTGCTGGGGAGATCTGTAAGTCAAGTTGGCCAGTCACCAGCAAGGAAAACCAGTCAGTGAATTCAAGAGGAGTTTATAGCATGCCCTTGGCTTTGGTGGTAGGTGCTCTGTGTCTGTATCCCAGGGAGAACTGGTCCATCCATTGCTGTTGTCACCGATCTTTTGCCTTTTGGAGCCTGAGTGGAGGCGAATACCAAACCCCGCACTCGGCCGAATGAGAAGCAGCAAACCCCAAAGCTGCTGCATTTGCAGCCTGGCCCTGGAGGGATGCTGTGCCAGATGCCCTGGCTGCTGCTCCCCCGGAGCTGGGGCCACAATTCGCTCCCTATCTCAGGGGGTATTGGAGAGGGGTGCGCTCACCCGGGCTGCACCCCCTGACCTGGGAAGAGCTGGTGGGGACGAGGCAGAGGAGACAGCTCGGTTCCCACCAGGACTGTCACCATGGGAACTTTAGGGACCGAGCCCATTTACGGCTGGTTGTAAACCCTGACTCTGACAGCAAAGGCTTTCTTTGCTCTTCCTCTGGGCTTGGCCCTGGCTGTCTCAGAGAAAGCAGGCTCGCATTTTACCTCCAGCTGGCTCTGCACAGACGTCCCCTGGCACCGAGCGCTGGCCCACTGCGTGGGAGCTGCTCGCGCCCAGGGAAGAGCCCTGGCCGGCTCTCCCGGAGAAAGTGGAGCAGATGCCTGAGGCTGCCGAGCTCCGCAGGTCTGACAGCTCTGCAGACACCTGCGGACACGGTGGGAGAGAAATGGTGGGCTCACTTTTCTTCCCCGGTGCCGCTGCCCCTTGGAGGAGCTCTCAGATCAATTTGTGAGGCTAAGGATTTCTGCTAAGGTCTATCTCCCCTCAGCAGGCTCCTCGCTTTGAGGCTGGAAAGGCTCATCTCTCGCTTGGCCAAAGCTGGCAGTGCTGCGGCGAAGGGACGGAACGACAGCTGGCAGGAGCCAGCCTGCGGAGAAGTTGAGGGCAGAAGGACTTCGGCGGCCAAATCTCATCTGGTCCTTTTTCCGATGACAAACACTCCTGTGAAGCCACTTCTGCTGTGCGGTTTCTGAGGACTACCCCGGTTCAGATGCCCACCTGGCCCTCCTCTAGAGAGGGTGGTTAAAATGCAGAGCTGGTCAAGAACTGCTCTTTCTCCAGCTGCTCATCTCCTGTCAAGAAGAAGATTCACACTCATAATGTCTCGATGCTGCTCTGTCTCCTGGGAGCTGCAGCCCATGTGGCTCGTGCCCCTCTTGCCCTTTCACAGGCCCTGCTTGGACTGCCAATCCCACCACATGCCAGGATGCCCTGCTAACAAATGTGGTGGCATGGCCACGCTGCTGGATGGCATGGCAGGGGAGAGCTTGACAGCACAGGGTAGAGTGTGGCATGGCAAGACAGAGCCTGGCAGGGCAGAGCAGAGCGTGGCAAGGAAGGGCTTGGGGACCAGGAGGCAACCCTGGTGCTTCGGGGTGAAGTCCTGGGGGAAGGAGGGCACCTGGCCAAACTGCCTGGCTTCCAAGAGTTCAGGTTTCTGTTAAAAAGTAAAAGGTCCCTGCAGAATCCAGAACCTGCTGATAAAACAGATTAAAAGACTCAAGACCAGATAATCTCCAGCCGCTCCGTACAGGAAGCGTTGAAGTGAAGAGCTGGCCAGAGACGCTCCCTTTCTCGAAGACGCTCGCATGCACCAACACTCTCCACCGCAGGTTTCCCCACAGCTTGAGGTCTGGCTCTGCCATCGTGTCTGCCAGGGCCTGTGACCCCGTCTGCACGGGAAGACATCTCCTGGCAGAGTGACATGCTCGGAATAACAAGGACCACTGCCTTCGCCATTCTTCCTCTGCTTCACGCTCCCTGATTTCCGTGGGAGATGAGTCACTGGCTGGCACCCCGGCTGGGAGATGGGCGAGTCACCCCCCTGCTGCTGACACAGCCCGAATGCAAGCTTTCTGCTCTCGCCTAGGTGCGAAACGAGGAAGAGGAGATGTGTTTCCTGAGAAGAAGTGGCAGGCTTTGTCCTGGGCTTCCCGTGGGATGCTGGGGGAAAAATGAAAAGGTATCGCTGCTTTGTGAGTGTAAGTGTATTTTTCTTTCTGTGTGGGTTTTTTTTTGTTTTATTTTTAAGAAAGTGGTAAGAAAATTTTCCTCCTTAAGGGAAGAATAAAGCAAAAGCAGAGACTGGTAGAAATGACCGCTCATCCGTGGAGAACAGCGGTCCCATGAAAGGCCAGCTAACGTCCATAGAGAGACTGTTTGCGTTGGTGCCTGGAGCTAATGAAGTATGACTGTGAAGGGGGCTCTCAATGCAGCGCAAAGCGAGGCTCACCAGCTCCAAATGTTTGCCTGGATGGTCTCCAAACCTCCTGCCCTCCTTTGGGCTAGAGCTGAGGTCAGAGACCTCGGAGCTGCGAAGATTTCAGTGCGGCTGCTTCCAAGCAAAACCAGCGCGTTACAATGAAAATAAATAAACAAATGGAGCTATTCCGAGCCTCAGCCGCACTGGAGGGTTTCATTTGCACCATACCAAGCAAGATGTGTCCCTCTCTGTTTGGAAACAATGTCCTGATTTACAGCTTATTGCTTTCTGATGAATTTCCTCCTCTGTCTTCAGAGCATGGAGCCTGCACACCTCTACGAGACCCTCAGCTCACACTTACAGAGCTCTGCTGATTTCCACTAGCAGGGCAGAACCCTGATACCATGGCGCAGGACTGACTCACTCCCTGCTAGGATGAGCACTCATAGTAACACTCATGCAGCTTCCCCTCCATGCCTTGTGTTCAAGAAGCCTCTTTGCAGATGTGGTCTTGTCCTGACATGCCCAAACGTCAGCTCCTATGCTCCCTGCGCACCTTCTGGCTGTCACCTCTGTCTGCGATGCTGTCCAGGACCTCTTGGTTTTGCCAGGGCCCTTGCCTCGTTTAGTGCTGGTGATACTCAGCAGCTGGCTGGCCCCATCCTCCCGCCCTGCTCCTCATTTCCTCTGGCTCCCAGGATACCTTGGCTTTCTCCAGGGCTGCATCTTTGCAGGATCCTCTGCATTCTTGTGCTGTGCTCTCGGTTGGTCAAAGTTCTTCATGCTGAGTCCTCACAGAGGCTCACCTTCCTCTCCCTTCCTGGATCCAGTCCATCTTCCCTTCAGCCAGATCCCCATCCCAAATCCTCTCTCCTCCCAGCAGTTTCCTGTGGTCCTGTCTCTCGGGCCGGTCGGCTCCTTTCTGTGCCTGCCTGTGCGTGCATTGCTCGTGCTGCCTGGGCCAGGATGGGGAGTTTGAAGGGGCAGGAGCTGCCGAGTCTCAGGGAGGGACTGGACTTGTGCTCTGGATTGCAGTGATCCACAGCTTTGCTTATCTGGAAATCCTGTTCAGCCTCTGGCTGGAGTGCAGCCTGAAAGGGGAAAAGTTTCAGGGAATTTAGCCGATGAGCACTATAAGGCTGTCTTAACGGAGCACATGTGAAACGGGATATTTCAAAGACTTGGCTAAGTTTGGCGGCAGCAAAGGGTGCATCTGGACTAAACCAAAGGCCTTCCCTGCTTCTCCTTTTGCCAAACTTCAAGTCCGCAGGCCAAGAACATGCAGCTTCAAGAGCTCTTCAAAGAAAAGGTCATCGGATTTCTCTGCAACAAAAGGAAGAGAAACCAAAGTATTTCCCCTTACGATGTTCTTGGAAGCAGATGAATCATTTTGGCTGAAACTATATATTTTATATCTATATTTGTATAGATCGTTCAGTGTTAGGCAGCCAACCAGCAAGACAAAGTTCAGCCCTAACGGTTTAAGTATGGCCAAGTTAAAACCGGCTGAAAACCAGTGCTTGGCTTGGGAAGAGTGACACCATGCTCATAGCGCTTGGTAGGAGTGGACCTACCTGAAATGCCTGCCCCTTGTATCTCTGCTTTCACAGAGCTGCTGGACTGGAGATCGTGTTTGGTCAGGGTGAAGGAAGTGTGAGAAAACCCTAAAGCTTACATCCTTTTCTGCCTTTGCTTTCTTCCTCCCCCAAGCCAGAATGGCAGTGCCCAGTCTTTAACCTGTGAGTGGTACCCAGCCTCCAGCCTTGGTTTGGAAATGGAGCTTAGGGTGGACAGGGTATGGTTGCTTACGCACAGCAGAGTTCCTCAGCTTGTACCAGTGCTTTCCAGCTACCTCAGGCTTACACCCCATGACAGCTCTGAACGGTGGTGTGTCCTCCAACACATCCCGCACTGGGGAAGGCTGTGTGGTCCTTGCGGCAGGACGAGGAGGGAAGGAGAGAGGGGAGCCAGGCATCACAGACCAATGTTCTGGGAAGTGCGGCTGTGCAAGAAGAAATCCAGAAGATGAGGGCTCCGGGGCAGGCAGGGCCGGGCGAGGCTGTACCACTGCTCAGGTCTCTACAGTGTCCTCTCCTATTTTTCTGCCGCATGATGAAACGGTGGTTCACCGGTCTCCCTCCTGGTGCTCTGCAGTGTGTCCATGTTTGGTCAAGCTGGGGAGTCAGCATCCCAAATAAAAGTGATGCTGCCCAGGACTGGGAGGAACTTGTACCGCAAGGAGACCGGCACTGGGATGTATAGCTGGGCCATAGCAAATGGCATAGAGCTGCACCGCAGCGGGGAGGCTTTAAAGAGCATGGGAGAAGCCTGAAGTCGCCGGTTTGCAGCACCGTGTGCTGAGGGGTGGGTATGGGCACTGCATCACCGCAGAGTCCTGTGTTGCTGGGGTGTTTTGAGGAGGGGAGAGAATACCCTGAGAGCCAGGGCTCATGGTGCAGCAGCTGCAGTTTTCACAATGACAGCCTCCTTGCTCCCTGTCCTCTGCTGTGTGAAGGGCTCTCCACACCTCGTCAGTGCTCAGGCAGCAGCAAGCTGCACGTCCCTTTCTGCCCATCTGAGCGTCTGTGGCACCAGGCACTCTCTCCCTTTTAGGCACCTCTTGCCACTGGTGGTATGGACACTTTTGATGAAGGAAGGAGGGAGGAAGGACATGTCAGGACCCGGATAAGGAAATAAATATTTAGACTCAGATCCACAGAAGATAACACGGTGCTTTACATCTGGCTGCCACCAAGACGTGTTGATCAGCCTCTGAGGTCAGGAGAGTTTGCTCATCCTTGATTCGGGTGGCCGGTGGGTGCTCAGCACGGCTCCAGCTTTGCAGTATCTGCTGCCAGCCTCGGTCATCTGCTGGTGTTCCTCAGTCTGAAGCTGATGGAGGCTGGGGTATGTGAGTCACCGGCCTCCGCTGGCCTTCATCCACACGCTCCATTTGGTGCTGCTTTGTGTCTGTGAGAGTGCGCTCCCCTCTCCCAGCTGTGCATGCCTGCCTGCCAGCGCACCACTGATGGAATTTGCAGCTGTGCTGGTTGTTGCCTCTCTTCTAGCTCTGAGACTCTTGTTCATGGATTAGGGGAAAAGAAGGAGGAGGAAGAGGAGGAGGGAGGGAAAATGAAAAATAAATTCATGAACCAACAGAGGCAGAGATCCCTCGTAGAAGGAGATGTCTGCTTTCAGAGCTGGTTTCCCCCCAGGCAGTGTGGTGTGCCATCGTCCCCACTGCGCCTTCACCACCAGCAAGCAGAAGATGCCAGCTCCCCACACCTTCCTGGAAGATGAACTGGGGTCCCTGTTGGAAGTCCCCCTGCTTTGGTCATGGACTGCTAACTCCTCCAGGCACCATGTTGATTCCCAAGAGAAACCGAGTCACTGTCTCATGGCTTTGGACTCAGTTCTGCTGCTTCTGGGGCTGCTTCTGCTCTCTCCACATGGTCAAGAGGGCCACCCGTCCTGCAGTTAGATGGACTGGACCTTCCTCAGTAGGCACCATCACCTCTTGACCACCGTGTAGGGCCCATCGAGCACTGAGGTGGCGAACACAAAGCCGGACAGTCCCTCCAGCGGGAGCTGGCGGACAGCTGCAGAGCTAGGACACACAACCTCACAACCCTATGTCCGACAGCCTTCCTCATTCCAGTAGGTGCACAGGAGGTCTCCAGTCGTGGCACCCTGCAAGACGTCCCAACGGGGAGAGTCCCACATGTCAGGAGATGTTTGGAGGTAAGTTCTGTTCTTTGAAGAAGGTCAGGGAGGGCCTCAGGGTGGACTGTCCAGTATCCTGATTCCTGTGGCATCCTGCAGACAGCATAACCCCTGGAGGATCTTGTGTGTCAGGAGGTGAACTAAGAGACCTTCTGGAGAGCTGGAGTGCCATCCTCCTCTCTCCACTGAGTGCTGGGGACTTGGATGTGTCAGTCTGAAGCCTTCTTCTACATATCACAGAAGGCTTTGCCAAATGATGTATACCCCAGTGTGCCCCACAAAAACCTGCAACGGGTCATGGCACCCATTACATGGGGTCTCCTGAGAACGAGCAGGACTATGAGAAAAAGGATGGACCAGCCAAAATGGTACGAGTTGTGCTGCACACTGTCTTTCTTCCCTGCGTTTTAGGGTTGATGGCTTTGACAAAAAAACCCCACAGCCTTCAAAATATTGTCCCCCCACACTGGCTTTCCCTGCAGCAGACCCAGTGTCTGAAAGGGGCCGTTTGGATTTCCTGTCATTCGGCCGTGCTAATCCTGTCTTTTCCCAGGGAACAGCAACGGCCTGGAGCTTGATTGTGCTTTAGCTGGCATGGATGCAGATCTGTGGACTCCAAGCGTTCCCCACCTGTGGGACAACTGTGCAAACGAGATTAGACAAGGCCCCGGGGATGTGGGTCATATCGGGACAGAGCAGTGGCTTCCCAGTGAGGGGCTGGAAGGGCCGTAACTTCCTCAGCACCTGGGAGCCTGCAGATACGATGGGGAAGGCGCCCAAGGGGTCTGGGCCGGTGTTTAAGCAGCCTGGAGCGGAACCAGGCTGACTTTACAGTTGCCAGCCGAGGTGTACGCTGCAGACAGCGGAAGGTATTTTCCCAGTCTTTCTGGCGGCCCCTGCTCACAGCTGGAGAAACGTTTTGGTCGTGGGAGTCTCCTGGTGAGATGTCAAGCCCATGCGCTCTGTGGGCTGTGCCGGGCAGGAGCTTGGGCACGAGAGAGCTGCCGCTGCAGCGAAGACCCCCTCGCTGCTTGTTCAGGTGCCTGTGCTGGCGGGGGAAGGACCTTGTGTGCCCTGGTCCCCAGGCTACCTCCCCCCCAGCCTGACCTCGCTCGTCTCCTGGTCCACAGACTTTCTCCGGCTTGCAAAGGCCAGGGGTGATTGTGGCAGACCTTCTCTAATCAGGGACTTTGCCTCCCAGTCCGGGTGCAGGAGGTAACGTCATGCCACCCCCTGGCACCAGTCACTCCCTGTCCCGGTGAGGCCAGCGCGTGGGGTGGCCCCCACTGGGGACAGGCAAGAAGGGTGGGCTTTGATTGCTTGCAGCACGTCTTGCTGAGCTGTGGGGTAGGGCGAGGAGCGTGGACCCCCATGGCACCAGCCTGGGAACAAGTCTGTGGGTGAAGGAGGAGTAGCTGCTCTGCTGGTGGGGATGGTGGGAGCAGGGAAGGAGTGGTTGGAGAAAGGGGACCGCCATCTTCTGCGGCGCTCAACTCCAGAGGTGGATGCTGAGAACCTTGCAGGATAAGCCCTCGGAATCCCAGGGGGGCTTCAGTTCCGCTCAGGCTCCGCCACCACCCCGGAGGCAGCAGTCAGGGGGTGCCTCTGGCAGGGACCTGGAGCAGGAGCATCCTTCCCCCTCTCCTGCCCCAGCAGAGCAGGCTGCCGGGGTGGGGGGAGAGCAGGAGGGGGCTGCCAGCCGGGTTGGAGGGGGGGGTAGGGTGTG
>Ga0065711_1043092_pt1 | contig 14943 bp, 9 predicted proteins | sample Hoacrofraction12_FD_59098 | JGI IMG/M metagenome (GOLD analysis project Ga0065711, IMG submission 59098) | Hoatzin crop microbial communities from Cojedes, Venezuela - Epithelial fraction 12 v2 (version 2) | ecosystem: Host-associated > Birds > Digestive system > Esophagus > Crop | place... | reverse complement strand
GGCCCCCCGCGCCGCCGGGCCTGAGGAGGCCGCGCCGGAGGCCGGAAGGGGGGCGGGGGGCGGCGGCGCTGGGTGGGCTCCCGGTGGGCTCCGGCCCCGTGTGTCTGCAGGGGGCATTGCTGTCCCGGAGACGGCCCGCCGGCGGGTGTTGGCGGGAAGGGGCCTGCCGGCAGTCGTGGCCCGGGGCGGGGGACGGGGTCATTCCGCTGGAAAAGTTTCCAAACGGAGATGTTTGAAACGGGCTTTCAGACTCTGACGTGATTTCGCCGTACGGTGACGGTCCGTCGTCCGCGCCGGTTCCTCCGCGTTCGGAAATGGCCTCGCGGCCGTGACAGCAACCCACGGGACGCGTCGTGAACTGCCCGAGGTTTGGAGGGTGGCCCTCGGACCAGCGTCTGGAACGGGCACCCCTGGAGGGGTCCCCAAGCGGAACTTGTTGTGCGTGAGGGGGAAATGACACTTCTTTCTGGGGTGGAATGCAGTGGCTTTGTGGCGTTTACCCCAGGTTACTGTAGTCTGGAGGAGAAAATGTATAGAAATACACATTGACTGATATATAGCATCAAGTCACAGAAACAAGTGACAGCACTGATGGCATTTTTGTTTGTTGAGTTGATGTAAAAACTGATTCTTCCCTAAAGACCTTTAGAGTTATGTGCGTTTGCAAAAAGTTGTTCAGGATTCTCCTGTATTTCGCATGCCTCGTCTGAAAGGCTGATGAGTTAAAAGCCCCGTGGGGATCTCAGCAGCTGCAGGGTTTGGTATCTCTGCTCACGCATGCTCCTTGATCTCCTGCTGTGGCTCCACGTTTTCTTGTTCAGCATTTCCCCGGTAAGAAATCAAGCTTAACAACAGCAGACTGTCAGCAAGTTTACTTTCTTGATGACCGTAGTTGGTTTTGGGCAACAGACAACAGAAGAAGGCTGTTTTAAACCACTGCTGACTTGCACCGTCAGGACGTGTTCTTACATTTGCATCTGCTTGTTTTTCCCATTCTCTTTCAGTTGATACTCCTTTGTCATACTAGCATGAGGATTAAATGGCGGGTAGGAGTCAGTTTAACAGACACTGTGTTTCTTTAAGACAAATAGCTGAAAATGTCTAGGATATCTTCAACATAACATTTTCCGTGTTCCTGGTTACCATGCAGAAAGAAGTGTTATTTGTCCAGGCCATCCCCGTCTTCTGTCAAATCCAGGTTAGGGTTCCAACATCAAATACCATGTGAACGTGAAGTGTATATAGATTAATGCCTGCAAGTTCATAATAATTTTATCCTCCTGTATGTATATGCAAATCCATGGAAAACAGGACATAATACAGTCCAAATATGTTGATGATTATGCATATAAAACATTCTGAGCCACGGAGCAGGAGTATATTGGTGACTTGAAGCTGAGATTGAGAGTATATAGCATCATTAAAAGGTCCATAGTTGGAGAAAAAATCTGCCGTACTCGTCTTTCCTTGATTGGTGCTAAGATAAGGTTTATACAGATAATTATTTAATCTAAATAATGGCTAGTTTTAGTGTCACATTTTGTTTTTCCAGTAGAGGAGGATGCATTAGGTTATGGAAATTCTATTAACAGGAAATTAGTCCAGTTTGGCTTTGCAAAATACGGCATGGACCAAGTCCAGACTTCCAAGCATTATCTGTGAAATCGTTCTGTAGCATTGTAGCAGAGGGGAGGGTACGTTCTGAAGTTTGGAAGCATCCTTCTTTACATGTATGCATTAATTTTGTTCCTCAAACAAATCTTTATAATTACTTGGACGTAGGCTAAAGCTCCAGAATAATCACATTGAAAGATTTTGTGTGTGCTTTTAGCTTTTTAGTTTCTTCGTAACAAAAGACAGGTGTGATACAGATGTGAGCAGGACGTGAACGTCGTGGGGCGTCTGTGCAACACTTCCATTTCTTTTTGTCAGTGATGGAGCCAGCGTGGAACTAATCTCTGAGGTTGGAGCTCTGCATTCCTGAAATGTCGCTCAGCTTAGCACAGGCCAGTGCTGGGAACCCGCTTGTTCGCACAGTGGTAGTGCGCGTGCACTGAACTGCCATGCGGCTGTGGGATGCTGTTCAGACAAAATGGGCTGCTGCAGTAGATGTGCCCGGTGAGTGTCTGGGTACTCGCTTTCATCAGCTCCTGATCAGCAGCAACTTAACACTTCACAGTATAGTTTATGCAAAATCACTGCTATTTGGTTTTATCCACGACCTTTTTACTTATTCCAGTAAAATAAGATTAGTAAATTCTACTGATGCAAAAGCAAATTTCTAAATATTTAAAACTAGTAAGGAAGTAAGACATTGTGCTAGCTTATTTCTTTTTGTGAGATCCTGAAGCTTAGCTGCTGATGTTGTCTAATTCATTCCCCTTCAATTGACGTCTTGGTAGAAGTTGTCTACTACACTCAAATTTACCAGAGTGGAGGGATCAAAAAGGAGGCATGAAGAAGTGAACCGGGGCCATTTTATACACATACGTGTATATACAGGGGAATAAGAAATGTGGAAATCTAGGCTTTTTTCATTCTGCTGTTCACAGAACAATTTGAGGGCATTTTCCTAGTTTTGGAGGCAGAAAATTTGACTTGCTAGACTGGCAACAAAAGCATTCACTTGAAAACTTGCCAGAATGCAAACTATTTGTTTTGGCATTTTTATCTTGCATGTGAGTGGGCCGACATGCTGCAATTTTTTATACTCAAACTGCGTCCATTCTGGACACGTATTTACTGTATGTAAAAATTTCTTAGTATGACTGAGGCTATTTACTGTCATCCAGATTTGCACTTGTCCAAAGGGTTCCAAGCTTATTTTCATATTTATTATGTAAAATCCCTCACAATTAGATTTCCACCTGGCTAAGTAAAACAAATGCAGTAGCTGCCAAGGACTATGACCAATGGCAGTGTGTGCTGTGCCAGGCACCTGCAACTTTGCAGTGACAGCAAGCGCACCACCCCTGCAGCTGACTCTCACTGGTATCAAGCCTGGCACGTACAGATGAAGAACCCTGTCCGTCCCAAACTAAGCAGTAAACCCAAAGCCCGTTCGTTGCAGAATACTCTGTCTTAGGCAACTTTGTTTTTACGTGATCAAATTAAAAAAAAATCTGATACTTTCCTAGCATCTGAAATTTGATAGTTCAGGCTGTAGTTTCAAAGAGTAATACCTTTTCCCTGTCCTTGCTCTGTTGAAACTTCTTCTGGAAACATGGCAAGTTACCTCACCAGAGTCCTCTGGAAAAAAAGGTGTCTTTGACAGTGCAGTAGGGCTGGTAGAGCAGTGCTCTGTCACCCATGTCGTTTTTCTTGTGGTTGTTGCTTAGAAAAATAGCAGTTAAGTAGCCTGGAGTTTAGAGGCCACTGCAATGTTTTCTTCTTCCTTAGCAGTTATGCTGGTAAGCTGTCTCTTAAAAAAAAGCTAGGCTTTTTTTTACTGAACATCCTAAAACATGCTTATCAGTTGCAATGTAGTCCTGCTCACACTTAAGTTGTTTAAACTTGTGCCGTTACATTGTGTGTGTGTGTGGTAAGCTGTAGTTAGTAGAGCTACAGGTAAGTTGTGCCTGAACAGAAACTGAACAGAAGCAGTTTGGCTTTATGTAAAAAGGACTTGATTTTCCCAGTGTAAATTCTGATGTCATGTCATGTCTGCCAGTAGTCTCCGTGCAGACTCTGTTTTGCTTCTGGTTTTTGCCTTTTGGTCCTAAAATGCCTGTAAAAGTCTCATTAAGGCGCAAGTTTGGAGGAAGCACTGTTGTTTTTAGTGTTATTATGAATAGGTGACTTCAAGACTCCCTTTAGCAAGGCCTGTTGTGACAGGACAAGGTGTGATGGTTTTAAACTAAGGGAGGGGAGATTCAGGTTGAATATAAGGAAGAAATTTTTTACCATGAGGCTGGTGAAACACTGGAACTCTCTCAGCCCAGAGAGGCAGCGGAGGCCCCATCCCTGGAGACACTGAAGGTCAGGTCAGACGGGGCTCTGAGCAACCTGGTCTAGTTGAACCTGTCCCTGCTCATTGCAGGGGGGTTGGGCTAGATGACCTGTAAACATCCCTTCCAACCCAAAGCATTCTATGATTCTAATATGGCACCCTTCAACAACACTAAATTTACTTAAACTCTCCTAAAGAAATCACAAACCCTTTGAGATCTTTCATAAATTAATTTGCTGTTGCAGGAAGGACTCAGGGCAATGTGCGTGTTTTTAATATTACCAAGTTAAATCATCTTGGCTGCAGCTTTTTATTCATTGCAGAAAGCATTATATTAATATTCCAATTAGGTACCGTTTAGTTTTTTGGTAGAATAATTTTGAGTAAGTAGAATATGTCAAACACTGCAGCAAGATTATTGAGGTTCAAAGCACAGCACTTTGCATTTTGTTAATACCATATAGTTCTTAATGGCATCTTTACAGTTGAAACAGCATAGTGCGTTTATGTCAGCATTTGTGTTACAGAATTTAAAAGAGGCCTTTCAGCAAGAAAACACAGATGTTTTTTTAAAATGGAACTACACTTTTTGAGCTACGCAATGCTTCTGGCCTGCTGCATAGTAAACCATTTTTCTGATTAATGTGTTGATACTCTGAACATAGAAATCCTGGGAAAAGGGTTTGATTGTGTGTATTTTAGAACTGCAATTGAAGTATCACGTTTATCTTAACATTAATTTTATGAGCTATAGCTTGCCACAAAACAATTATTTTATTTTTGCCTTAACAGGATGATGGTGCTTTGTTTCCTGAGCAGAACACTGCCACTAGCAAGACGTTCATCCTGTCCACTGGGAAGACAACTCTGTTCAGCCAGCACAAATAAGCCAGTGTTGACTTTGTTCACCAAGGTAAAAGTTGTTTACAGAATAAAGCTAGGCAAGACTGTGTATTTATCAGCTTTGATATCTATGAGTCCCAGACGAGATGGCTTGGCCATGCTTTTTGTCCCTTCAAATTTGTGTAGTATTGGGTATTTTACTTTCGGGGTGTCTTTTACACCAGGCTTTATGACACACCCCTACTCATTGTAGCAAGCAAGTAGTTGCAACCAACAAATGAAGATTTCAATATGGCTGTGTCACAGTGATGCTACGGTCCCCTTACTAGGTGAAAATTGTTCTCTAACTGCCAGCTTTTCATCCTGGAAGTGGAGAACAAAGAGGAGTTGTTATATATCATCTGCCCAGGACAACCCTCAACAGCCAAAATAGGGTCTTCCAAACACTCATGTTTAATTTCAGCACTGCCCATGAGACTGAAAATATATCCAAGTAGTGCTGGTAACGAACGAGGAAGAAGTAGATTGTGCTTTACCCTCTTTCTGCTTTATTGGTTGTGTAATGCTAATGGGAATAAAATGCAGGCAAAGGTTTGTCTGTGCCGTGAGCGGGTAGGAATCTTAAGCATATTTAGAAAACAGATGTGGTGAGCAGGAATGGCCATTTGTGAACTGTCACCTTCCACGAATTGTCATCAGTTTAGATTAGAAGTGAATTAAAAGTAGAGTATTTAATCCAAATTAATTCACATGCAGGAAATAAGAATTAGCTGTTTCAGATTAGGTCCATGCTTACACAAACCCTAGTAAGACTCTAAGTGGGAGGGAGAGGAGACGGCCTTTTCCAGCTGTGAAAGGTATTTCATGGCAGAGGGACAGAGCCATCACCTTCACCACTGTATACCTTGCTACGTGAATTATAGGCCAAATTCTGCCATTACAAACACTGAAGCAGCGTGCCTTCATGTGGGTCACTTCTTCAGGTATGCACTGCTCTAATGATCATGATGCCTGATCAACAGAAGTCAGCTGTGTAACTGTAGTGGAAGGCCAAGGAGTTTTCAAAAATGAGAGGTTTTCTTTGACCACACCACAGGTCAGAACGCTGCAGCTGTTTGACAGTTCTCCCTGCTGGAGGTTACTGTACTCCAAGCTCTGCCAGTTGGAGGATCATGCTTAATTCCATTCAGGCAAAGTCAGCCAGGTTATCTTAAATCACCTTCTTCTGCTGTTTGAACTGACCCAAGTGACTTGATCTGAAACACATTAGAAATTACTCATGTGACTTCCTCATTCCCCTTCCAGCAAGGGAAATTCTATCAAGAGTGGCACCCACAGTGGTTTTCAGTTGATGATGGAAATGCTTTGAATATTGCTGCTGACCAAAAGAAAGGGTCTGTGCATGACCTTCCAAACCATGCCCTTGAATCAGCCTTTAGAAGAGCCATTGAAAACTGTTAACTTGCACCATGAGAAAAAATAACAGCAAGAGAGAAATAATTAAATTCTGTGGCTAAACAGTGAATTTTCATCCATGCTGCGCTGATAAAGATTTAGAAAGCAGTAAGACAGGTTGGTACAGGGGAGGGAACCCGCATTTGCAATAATGGTCACTCCTGTCTGTGTGTGTCACTTTACAGTACAAATGATCTGTGTGTTTTACTGTATGCTTTAATTGGTCCGAATATTTTCCTTTAGAAACCATGCCCTCTATGTGACGAAGCAAAAGAAGTGCTTGAGCCATATAAGAGAAGGGTAATGTATTGCAGTACTGTATACATTTTCTGTATAGAAAGAACAGTTAATCAGGATTCTCTCTTTATAAAAGAACATTGCTTGGATTTATTTGCATTTGTTATTCGTTCACGGGTGACCTCTTCAAGACAATTTCAGCACTGATTTCCATAAAACTCATTATCCAAAAGCATTTTGCGACAAATGTTTGTCAAATAAGTATTGGCAAACTAAACCAGTATACACCTTGTTGCAATAGTTTTTAAAAACACTGCTTTTGTAAATACTATTGTCTTGTCTGATAGAGGAGTTTGCAGCTTTTATTAGGCAGGTAATTATATCATTCTGGAAAAGTGTTAGTACGTGGGCCTTCAAATATTTGAACGATGTGTGACTGCAATTTTTGCCATTCTTCAACCAGGTTTTGATCTCTTTTCTTGAAGGAAGAAATGCAGAAGCATTAAGAGGTGTTCCACTCTGCTCCCTAACAAGCACCTGTTGTGTTGTCAGCTGCGTATTTGTTGTGGCTGGTGTTCATAGAGCGGTTCTGCACGAAGGATCAGGAGTATCATCCTGGCCTAGGAAGAGAGTCCTTTGCGGACACGCAGCCAGTGATTATGGCTACGTATATTTTGTATCCACAAAATGGGCAATTGTCTGCAACATGGAAGAAGAAGTCCAAAAGCACCAAGAAAACAGCCTTGCATTTCTGAAAAAAATACTGATCAAAAGATAAGCAGGTATTGCTTTTCAGTGTCCCTTAGGTACTAACATATTTCTTTTCTGTCACAGTTTATTTTGCAGGAGGTGGATATTACCCTTCCGGAGAACTCGGCGTGGTATGATAAATACAAATATGACATACCTGTTTTTCATTTAAATGGGAAGTTCCTAATGAAGCATCAAGTAGACATTCAAAAGTTTGAGGACCACCTTATGAAACTGGAGTTGCAAAGTGATGGAAACCAGTGAAGAAAATGCAGCTGCTCTGATGTGCGTCTGAAAGAACTGTGCAACATAAATTGTGTGAAAAGCAGTATTCATTATATGGCCTCACATTTCTAAGAACACAGGGATCTAGTGTCCTAAAACACTTGAGTGACTTGTACTTTATATTGTACAAATCATCCAGTCCTGCTGCACGAGTAGCAACCTTTTCTGTATCATTCGCTGCTCTCCCAGGCTGGCTTTCCATTGACAGAATAAATGCTGCTTCATAACAGCAGATAAAGTGAAATGTGTTTGCACTGGGTTTGCGTGGCAAGGTTTTGGTAGCAGGGAAGGTTACAGGGGTGGCTTCTGTGAGAACCTGCTAGAAGCTTCCACCATGTTTGATAGAGCCAATGCCAGCTGGCTACAAGATGGACCTGCTGCTGGCCAAGGCCGAGCCCATCAGCATCAGTGGTAGTGCCTCTGGGATAACATATTTAAGAAAGGGGAGGAAAAAAACTAGACAGTTGCAGCCAGGGGGAGGGTGACATGATGCGAGAGAAACAAGTCCACAAACATCAAGATCAGTGAAGGAGGGGGCGGAGGTGCTCCAGGTGCCGGAGCAGAGGTTCCCCTGCAGCAGCCCGTGGAGCAGCCCGTGGTGAGGCAGGCTGTGCCCCTGCAGCCCAGGGAGGCCCGCGGCGGAGCAGATCTCCACCCGCAGCCCCGGGAGGAGCCCACGCCGGAGCAGGTGGGTGCCCAAATGGGGCTGTGACCCCGTGGAGAGCCCGCGCTGGAGCAGGCTCCTGGCAGGGCTTGTGGGCCCGTGGAGAGAGAGGAGCCTGCGCCAGAGCAGGTTTGCTGGCAGGGCTTGTGACCCCGTGGGGGACCCACGCTGGAGCAGCCTGTTCCTGAAGGACTGCACCCCGTGGGAAGGACCCACGCTGGGGCAGTTTGTGAAGAACTGTCTCCTGTGGAAGGGACTCCACACTGGAGCAGGGGCAGAGTGTGAGGAGGAAAGAGCGGCAGAGACAAGGAACTGACAGCAACCCCCATTCCCTGTCCCCCTGCGCCACACAGGGGGAGGAGGTAGAGAATTCGGGAGTAAAGTTGAGCCTGGGAAGAGGCTGATTGATTTCAATCCCTGATTGATTTGATTGGCAATAAATTAAACTAATTTCCCAAGTCTGTTTTGCCTGTGACAGCAATTGGTGAGTGACCTCTCCCCGTCCTTATCTCAACCCATGAGCCTTTCATCATATTTTCTCTCCCCTGTCCAGCTGAGGAGGGGGAGTGATAAAGCGGCTTTGGTGGGCACCTGGTGTCCAGCCAGGGTCAACCCACCACAGTGTTTCAAGATCGTTAGTACATGTAAGCTGTAGGTCTGTAAGAGACTTCCTTGAAGAAGTCTAGGAATCTATCCTAAGTGCTCATTTGAGATGAAGAAGAGAGCATTTACTGTAAATGAAACTTCATTAAAGACAGCACACTCTCACTGAAGCAGAGTCACTGTAGAACAATGATCACAATTTGATACAGCTGTTACTAACACATGAACACTGAACAGTTTATTTTTCTTGTAACGAGATGAGCATATGTTGCACTTAAGTCTATTTTATCTACTACAGCAAGCTTTGAGCTCTGTAGTACTTTAGTTAGTCCCAGTCACAAGAAAAAATGAAGAATGAGCTATAACTGAGCCAAAAGAACCAAAGATGTAACAAACACAGCATTTACTAACTCCGAACATGTCTCTCTGAATGCTACAAATTTCAGAGTATAATGTGAAAGTAAGAAAGCCTGAGTGTCTTTCAAAATTTCCTGGCCTAAGATAGGACACTTCTCCCTCAGACTCTAGTTATGTTCTTAAAAAATAACTATGCTAATATATGGTGTTTTGCCCTGCTTAGTGATGCTTGTGGCATAGTTCCCCATCACTACAAATCCAGTGAACAGAAAACATGTTTCTCTGATATTACAGGAACAGTGCTTGGTCCTACGGACTAGAGTTCTGTGGCAACTTGAGTCCAGCTGTTACACGTTCTGACAGAAAGGAATCACATTTCCATTCTGTCTGCAACACAACTGCAAATCTGTTTATCGTGTGCAAGAATACGTTTTTATCTAGGGTTCCCACAGTTCTGTTAGTGCCTCATTGGCAGCGTAGGGAGGTGAGGTAGACAGAATGCCTAAGTTAAATACATTTCCAGGAGGAGGAGAAACACAGATTAAGGAAATGTCAACTGTTTTAAGTTGAGTAGTCTGTAATAAGCGCTGGAGAAAGTTGTTGGTGTTTTTCATCTCCTTAATAGATCCTTTAACACACAAATGAATCGCTACCTGCTGCATTTCTGTCCTTTCTGCCATGGTGGTATTTGGCCTTCTCTCATCAGTAGGAATTTGAACAGGGACACTTGGCAGATGTGTCTTCACATCGGGGAGAATCCAGACACAATACCCAGTTAGAATAGCAAACTGAAATTCACTGGGATTCATTATGGACCTCAGCTTTTGGAGTATGGTTCAGTAGGAAGCCAGCTGATCTGCTATGGTGAAAGTGGGCAGTTGCTGTATGGCCCCATCCTACAGTATCTTTAGTGTCTGACAGATCATTTGCAACCTGATTCTGATGTATTCTGCAAGATGAAAAATTTCTGGGCAGCAGGGCATGAAAAATTAAAATTTTCTTCCAGTTCAGCAACTTGAGTCCACTCAGGAAGGGATCTGAAAGTATCCAAGAGATCTCAGGAGGGACAGCCGTTCCCGTTTTATAGCAGAGAGCTTTAGGAAAGCTCAGCCACATCATCTAACCATACCCTGTGATTTGTAGGACTTCAGAAACTTCCATTTCATAGCAGTTCACTTTCCTCAAGAGGTCTACAGAAAGAGAGCGGCATCAAAGAGGATGGATTTACTAGACTTGCAAGAACTAAAGAGAAGCTTGGAAGTTGAAGTATCTCCTTAAACCTGTTGAAGTCTTTTCTTTGGCAATTCTGTAACTGATCCAAAACAGACAATACAGCCAACTGTTGCTTCTAAAGGAAAACACTCGTGCTGACTTTTAAGTAACCAGTTTATTCTTTTTGTAGCCTTAGTTTACCTTTAGAGCCTGCTGCTTTACCCTGAAGTGGTCATTTACATTGTAGAGGAAGAGTAAGTTGAGGGTGTTGTTAAAACAAAACCAGGTGAAACTTCTTAGGACTAAGTAACTGAACTTGAGTAATGTGGGAAAGTGTTAGGTGTGATGCTTTCCCCAACATGAGGAGAAAAAAAAAAGGCAAAACTTGAAATAACAAGGTGCTTCTCAAATTGTGTGTTGCAGCACAGCTTTGCCCTATCCACAGTGCTTTTCATCACCATTGGCAGAAGAATAGGACCCTAGAGGCAAAAACTTCTATACTTTCTGCAGTTCATAATGATACAGTCAAACTTTAAGTGTATCACAAGTTACTGTTAAATGATAGGTCTGAATTATCCCTGTATCAGCAAGCTAGTGCCATTTGCTTTTCTTCTATAATCTGAGATGGTTTCAGAGGGCCCAGTTTTTTCCTTACTGAGGTTTTGTAATGAGAGAACTGGCGTACAGCACTTCTCAACCATAGTTTAAGGGCTTTTCTAAAATATTTCATTATTCTCTCAAAGATATGGAGGACAGAGGTCATGTGGACTTGCCCAATTTCCCAATATACGTTACTGACAGAGGCTGGAACAGCCATCAGAGAGCAATTTGCCTTAGTTTGATATTTAATAAGATCTGTTTTGAGAAGAAGAAAAATGGACGCTGAAAGCAAACTTTTTAATCATGTAAGAGATAATGAATCCCTTGTTCCTTATTCATTCTGACTATGGAGGTTTTCTTCTGTAGCCAGTGCCAGATTTTTTTTTCCCCTTTTATTCTGTAAAGTGAATGAAAACAGGATTTTTATAATAGCTTTTGTCTATGGCATAGCCTTTATCAGTGAGATAGAGGTTTTCCATTATTTCCAGCTGGGGGTGCTAGTTGCATATAATGTACAGAGAAGGGGTGGCTGCTTCTTCCAACTGCTTCTTCCAACTCTTCTTCTGGCCTACAGTCAAACACAACCCTGCACTGTGCATGTCTCAACCCTGTTTTCCTTGTTAACACAAGTAGCGGATTCAGGTGTGTGAGAAAGGTTGTAGACCCATGTGCAAGCAACAGGCCTGGACTCCAGGGTTAATGTTCTATAGTATGGAAAGATCACAGCCAGCCACTCTTCTCCAAACACCGCCCTGTCCTTCCAAAGACAAAACTTGGGATAGACTGCCAAAATCTTCCAGCAGTGTGTGAGAAGATGCTGCTGTTCTACTGTTCTAAGGCAGTGGAAGCCATATTCTCATCAGTCTGGACACAAAGATAGGAGGTGGCAACATGTCAATATGGAGTGCTGGCGGCACATCTCAAAGCGGGAGCTGTGCTGTAATTGTTTCCAGATAAAAGCACCGCAGGACAAGGTGATGAGCAAGAGGCTGACGATTCATTTTGGACTGTAGGTGCTCCTGCAGGTTTCTCCTTGCAAAATTTGGTTGTGTCAAAGTTGCTGAAGATGTTATTCCCTTCTCTGTTACCTTCTTTGAGAAATACAAAATTCTGAAGTAAAATCTCCAGGAGGCCACCGTCTCTTCTGAAACAGACAGCTCTGCTTAGAGGAATACGGCATTCAATGACTCTCTTCACCGAGAGTTTGCATCTTGTAAGTAGCAGATCAGACAGAGAAGTGTTTCAGTGTCATCTTCCACTTCCCTGCCATTATCAGTCCTAAAAATAGTCATGTGAATTTGTGATCCCATAGGCAAAATAATTTATTAACCTCCATGGGACCAGAATTTTACTTCAAATAGTGAACTACTTTCCATTTCCTTTGACATGTGGGGAGACTGAACAAGTCCTTCTGTGACTTCGCAAGCCTAGCAGGTCTGCCACCTTCGTTTTCCAAAAACAAGAAAGGATGTATCATACGTAAATTTGAGGGGGTTTTCTTCTTTATAATAAATCCAGCAGGCTCCCAGCACATGCATCTCTTTAATCAAATGTGTTAAAGTGTAGCCTTAAAACGAGAAGGCATATACCCCCACTGAATATATATTTATGGAGGCATATGCAACTTTGTGAAAACTGGAAATTTACTCTTTTGATAATGAACGTTGGCAGGGTTGCAAAGCTCCATAATGTACTATCCCTGTAATGTAAAAAGAGCTGGAATACAAGAAGAACTTATTACCTATTTCTGGCCAATTAGAAAGCGCATACACAATGTCCTGTCTTCTTCCAGTAGCTATAAATAACAGATACCCACCAGGCTTACTTGCTTGTATGTTCTACTCTCCAACTCTTTATTTGTGTCTTTAAATTACACTTTACATAGGAGGGATCGTCTCAGTTTCTTTAAGCATAGAACTCCTAGCACAATGTCTTCCCATCCAAACTGGCCTGTGACACATAATCTCAGATTCCCTCCTAGCTCCTTAAAGAAAGCTCCGTACAGCATGGTTCTTATTTATATTGTATATTTTATCTCTCTTATTAGCATCTAACTCCCCCAAATAACAAAAAATCTGCATGTAGGCTTAGCCAATTCTGAAAGTATTAAACTCTGTTTCAGTCTTGTGCATGCATTCATCTTTAATTGCATGGCCATCTGGATTAACTACGAGTGCGGCAACACGTGGAAGTAAACAAAGCCACATGTGCAAGTGTTTGCCAGTTCCTAGCTCATTTTTTTGCTCAGTGACAGCATCACTTTCCAGTCAGCTTTGCTGCACCAGTATCATGTCTGTTTTCTATCACGTCCTGCTGGCAAGAAGGCTCTGTCCCATTCGTGTGAAGTTGCTGGACCTCGGACACCCAAACCTGAGTTCTTGCAGGGCAGGACAGGAGCTGTGAGGCACACCTGAACAGGAAAGTTTCAGCAGTTAGGGAAATCCAGCCAGGTACTGACTTGTGCTGCCTTGGCAAAAGGCACGGTAAGAACAACAAAACCACCTGCTGTCTGCTACGCTCACCTCGTAGCATTTCACATCGAATTCTGCTTCTTGGTCTTTACCTTGAGGTGATACGTGACACATGCTTTCCTCGTTTTGGTTAAAACAGAACTGGTTCTCTTTTCATGAATCTTCCTTGCAGTTAAGTTCTTCTAAGTAACTGCATTTCTCTGAAGCTGGCTGCATATTTTACAGACAGTGTCCGCTCCAAAGCTGGTAACACCTAATGTTTATAATTACACTGAGCTAATGGTAGGAAAAGAACACAGAAAAAAGGCAGTTACTTAGAAGACCAGGATATCCAAAGAGTAAAATGGGTTGCTCCAAGAGACAAATACTCTCAGGTGTCTGTCCTGTCTGGGGGATGAACAGCAGGGACCGAGGTCGCTCCAGACCTTCCACATATTTCCTTGATGTTGCCTGCTGGAGTGTATACAGTTGATCAAAACTCTTTGCACAGAATATAAAATAAATCCCCCCCAATCACACACACACACAAATCTCACTGCAGTGAGACACAACGACACGCACTGCTCCCAGGGAGAAGCTGAAAGAACAACGTGTGACACGCACTACTGGAATGCATCTAGATACTGTGGTGATCAGGGCATATAAAAATGTCAGCTTTAATTCAGGGCCTTACCATAGACCATATATTTTTTAGGCTGTCTCCTAAGGAAATGAGGCTTGGACCATGCAGTCGTGCACCAGTCCAATTCTTTTCCTTCCATTCTCCCCTTCCTCTCTGACTCCTTCCCAGGAACATTTACCCAGGCACCAGTTCAACCAAGCGATGCAGCTGCGGTTTGTTTGTTGTTTTTTTTTTTTTTTTCCCCTGGACTCCTACATTCGTACAAGTTCCCTGAAGATCCGCACCCAGGAAGGTGACAGAAATCTCTCCGTCCACACGTCCCAGCCACCACGCGTGTCGGCCGGCTGGCTGCTCCCCGAGGGGCCCCTCTGCACCGCCGTGACGCCGAGCACCTCCCGCCCGGCAGCCGTGCCACCGCAGATCGGACCGGCGGCCGGTCAGCTCCACCGGAGGCTTCTTCTCTCCGATTGCCCAGAAACAGGCATCCTGAGATTTTGTCTTCTGCGTGGCAAGAAGCCGGTGAGTTGCTTTTCCGCGTCTGTTCGGTTTTTGTCGGGGCTTTTTTTTCTCCTCGGTCTAGGCAGGGGTGCCGCGCTGCAGCCCCCTCGCTCCGTCCCCGCTGCCACCCGGCCCCGGCTGCCGGGTGCCCGGCTGCGCGGTCCGGCGTCGGGGGAGGAAGGGGGGGGGTCCGGCTGGGTGAAGTGGGGAGCCTTGCCCCCGCGGGGGCGCACGGCTGCTGCTGTCTGGGTGTCGGTAGTACGGCTGGGGTTTCATTTGAGCTCTTACCATCAAAAAAAAAGAAAACCCAGTACTAACGGTAAAAAGGCTGAAGCGATCCAGCTGAAGGCTCGCTCAGGCAGAGCGGCATTCGGAACTTTCCGGGAGGAGAGGCGGG
>Ga0065711_1043091_pt1 | contig 14944 bp, 14 predicted proteins | sample Hoacrofraction12_FD_59098 | JGI IMG/M metagenome (GOLD analysis project Ga0065711, IMG submission 59098) | Hoatzin crop microbial communities from Cojedes, Venezuela - Epithelial fraction 12 v2 (version 2) | ecosystem: Host-associated > Birds > Digestive system > Esophagus > Crop | place... | reverse complement strand
GTGTTTTTTTTGTGTGTTTTTTTTTTTTTTTTTTTTTTTTTCCAGGATTAAAGCAACAATTAATGTTCATGTCTTAATTCCTTTCTGGAGACCAGAGTAGATTAACAACTAACTTCCTGCTTGGAGCTCGTTAGATTTCTAGCTGTATGCTATGCAGTTCCTGTTCCCTCAGTATGAGCCTTAGGGTCTGCATAGCACAGAACTTCCTTGCTTTCTGTTAACTAATCCATTGAATAGTTGCTTCAAATCGTAAGATTTGTTCAGAAATGTTAATTCAGTTGCAGCATATGCTTTAGGGTGGGCCTTGTTTTCATTTGTTAAGTTACTAATAAATTGGAAGAAGATATAAAACCAATGCAACAGTATCACTCTGTTTTTCAGTTCTGGTTTTGACGGTTTCTGGAAGACCAATTCTAAACCTCAGGCTGAGTTGAAATTTGTTTCTTGTGGCAGCCCGATGGCATAACTCTGCTGTACAGCAGATTCTTGACCTGCTGCACAGAGAGCAGCTCAATGATGCTGTTAGTGTGTTGTGTGAATAGTAAAGATCTGCTTGACTAATAGCAGCTTTTTTTCCCCAGTACGTTTACCACAATGGTATGAGGAACTTGGATTAGAGGGCTGGATTTAATTTTCCTGGGTCTTGTACAGTTGGTTAAATATGCAAATCAAGAGGCTTAATAGGAATGGGACTTTTTGAATCTTATCTTTTCAAGAACTGTATGCTGTCACAAAGTGGTTTGGAGTAAAGTATGATTTTTTTTTTTTCTTTCTGTAATCTGTATTACTTCAGTGAGTACATAAAACTCATAAACACTGGCCTTTCTCTGGAGGTTTTGTCTTCCTGCTCTTGAAGGGTTTGATTTAAAACTGGAAAACTTAGTTAGCACTTTGTACACATGTGTAGGAATAATTTTCTTAACTCCTGATTTACGTCACACATTTCTTCTGAACAGTTCAGTGTTTCCTGTATTTTCAGCAAGCAATTTATCTTTGAGTGGCTTGGATGTATGGGTAATTATTGTGACAAAGGGTGTCTATCCAGTTATTGCGTAGATGTAAAACTTGAAGTAGCGTGGGTAGGCTTGGTTTTAGTGCTGCTCTGCAGTGAGGAACATTGCTGTTTTAACTGAACTTAGACTGCCTGTTTCTTTCTGGAGTTCACAGAATACTCCATGTGCATGTTGCAGTGACCAACTTTCTTAATGGACCAAGTACTATTTAAAGTATCTGTGGTCTAAATACTATCAACATGTCTTAACAAAAAGATATGCAGTGCAGTTCTACTCATTTACTGACTAGAAATTGTTCTTCTCATTATAGATCATGTATAGCCTTTGGACCCAAGAATCGCTCAATTGGTGCTGCAGCTAAAAGCCAGGTGAGCGTATAGTTTGGGTAAAAGCAACTTCAGTAGTCAAGAATCAGAGTAGCACCGTATATTTTTTTATCACTGGAGATTACAAATGCCTCTGAGCTGGCTTCCTAGCGTCTCCAGAACGGTAATGAACAGCTGAGCTTAGTTCAGCTGTCAGTGTGTAATGCTGCTTTGTCATCTTGGACAGAAATCTAAGGGGTGATCATTGTACATAATGAAATGTAAAAAAAAAAAAAAAAAATCTCTCAAATTCTGATAAATAGTAATTTTTTTAGGTTGCAAATGTGAATTCTAAAGCTAAGCAGTAGTGTTTCATCCTACCTTAGCTTGTTCCAGCTCATGTGCATTATGATAGCCTCTAATTATGTGGCTACGTTCTATAGAATCCCATTAAGTGCATAGTTTTAAGTGCATAGTTTTGGCAGAAAGGGGACATACCTGAGTGTAAACATCTATGGCTTTCTTGGCTCTTTTGGCAGAGTTACAACCTAAATATCTAAGGTGTTCTGGCTCATACTTTGAGTTTCTGTTGGTGTAGGTAGGTAAATGTGATTTAAGGACTGAGAAGAAGTTAAGCTGATTTATCCTGCTCATGACATTTGGGTCCTGCTGTATCATATCTTGTGTTGCTGTAAAACCCCTATAAAACATGATCTTTTTTTTGAAGTCCTCTACAGGAAGTGACTATTCAAACACTTGGTTTTTCTTAGCCTAAAATACCTAGAGATGTGTGAAGATTCATTATCTAGAATACAAAAATGACTGGACACAACCATGTTATTCAAGAACAGAAGAACTGTACTAGAACTAAATACAGATGTTTTTTCTGGAATTGAGTGTCTGCTTAGCTTAAAGAAATGCATTGATACAGAGATCCAGTAGAGATGAGGTATGTCCTGCAGAAACTAAACTTACAGAAAATCAAAACCAGGTTACTTAGGAAATAGACACATGACTGAAACTGAATCACAGGTAAATGTTATATGGTACAGTGCTTGTCTGCCTTGTCAACTGCTGTGTTTTGTTTCAGTATGTCTTGCTCTAGTGTAAATGAAAGAATGAAACAAGTTAGCTTGTTTTCACATAGTGCAAGTGATCATGATTTTTCACTTCTCCATTTGCACTGATCTCTGCTATTAATAAAAGACAATCTACCTTTTGTCAGTTAAATCAAGTTGACAGTATCATCTTGGGGCCCTCCTGACTTTTTAAAGCTTCATGACAAGGTTCTTGAGCTGTTTTGTGAGAATATGTGTGCGTTGACTGTCACATGCATGTGATGAACCTGAACTGGATTTTATGTCAATGTGCTTGTTGTGTTTGCAAAATTACTGGCTGCAATGCAGCGGAAAGGTAGGGTGGTAGGAAACAGGTAAATGGGAAAGACACTTTGCTAACACACTTAAAGAGTGTCCTGCACAGGCACTATGAAAATTGAGTGCTATTTTAATCAATTTTTGATACAATCTTGGCTCAGTTTTTCTAGTGTACATTTTATTTTAAATCTCAAATTACTGTAGGTTACCTGAGCAGTCAGAGGGAAGTTGCCTTCTAAGCAACAGCCCTCGTACTATTAAGATACAAGTGATAAAAATATTCTGGTGAGGGAAGCATGAGAACAAAACTGTCTTTTGTTTGAAATTCAGATGTTCCCATGACATGTTGTATTAAAGATTTCTTTTCCTCTAGGTTATTTCAAATGCAAAGAATACAGTACAAAGTTTTAAAAGATTTCATGGTCGTGCATTCTCAGATCCCTTTGTTCAAGCTGAAAAAGCAAGCCTTGCGTATGAACTTGTCCAGCTGCCAACAGGCTCAACTGGCATCAAGGTAAGTCTGGCATATTTGAGAGGGAGTCAGAGGAGGAAACCGGTGGAGTTTCCTTTTTATCTCTTCATTTTCAATCTGCTTGCTGTAGTTTGTTCTCTTGTTAATGGAGAGTCTTAAACAGGCAATAAGACTAATAATGCCAATAGTCTCTTCAGGTGTTAGGTGATGCTGATCTTACACAGTTACACAATTTCTATGCCTTGCAAAGCCAGTCGCACACAAACTGTTTTAGCAGTGCTTTTTTTCCTTTGCTCTGTGGTAAATCTGGAAGATTGTGATTAATAAAAATCTATGTCCAGAGTAACTTTGTATATGTGAATTCTTCTTGCAATTTCTGTGCATGAGCTAGGCTGTCAGAGATGGTTGTCTAGAGCTGTGTTACTTTTTAAGCTTGCTTTTAATAAAGACTGTTTCTTGTAGGTGTTCCTTAGGTTTGTAGTAAGTGGTTTTTACTGTACTGTAATGTATGTACACAATTTCTATTTGAAGGCCATGTATATGGAGGAAGAAAGAAGCTTTACTATTGAACAGGTGACAGGAATGCTTCTTACCAAATTAAAAGAGACTGCTGAGAATGCGCTTAAGAAGCCTGTAGTTGACTGTGTTGTTTCTGTAAGTATGTGATAGTAAATAAGTCTTGCATGTTTTGTTGGTATCATAAACTGAAGACTGCAGCATTAAATTGCCCATTAAACTTGAAGATTTGGGTATTTGTCTTTTCTGTTTGAAACTGAATCTTAGACAAGTCCCCTCTTCAAAGCTAGTGTTAATCTGTTAATGGTAAAATGTCTTCAATTGCTGCTTATTAGCAGCATAAATGATACTTGATAGCTGTTTCTAGTTCTTTGCTCCTAAAATGAGTGGCTTTTGAGAGGAAATGGGAAAAGATTCACAAAAAGTAACTTTGTCTTCAGGTCATGTTTTCTTTGCCTTTTTCTCTGTTGCAACTGAAATGAACATTAGATTTGAAGAGTACCTGAGCTGTGCTCTGTACCAGCTCTCTGAACAGTTGTAACTATTGGCTAAAGATGGCTCTTCTAAATGTTAATGTGAGCTGTCTGATCTTCTGGCAGGTTCCTTGTTTCTACACAGATGCAGAAAGGAGGTCTGTGATGGATGCTACACAGATTGCTGGTCTCAACTGTCTGAGACTAATAAATGAAACAACTGCAGGTGATACCTTGATTTCTCTCCCTCACTTAGTATTGTACTTTTGTTAGATAAAAGGGCTTTTAATCTGTCACTGATCCTGTTTTAACGCATCTGTTAGGAGGGGCCAGTGCTGTTTAGTGTTTTTCTCTGTTCCTTTAGCATTGGGAATTTTGTTTTGATGAGAGAACCAATTTCTGTATCTTGAAAAGGAAGCTGAAATGCTAATGCTGTTTACTGATGTACTAATTTCTTAAGTAATTACAAAACTGGATGTCCCTAACTACTCTGACTCTTCTTTCTGTTTAGTGGCCCTTGCTTATGGAATCTATAAACAAGACCTGCCTGCCTTGGAAGAGAAGCCACGGAATGTTGTTTTTGTGGATATGGGGCATTCTGCGTATCAAGTTTCTGTTTGTGCATTCAACAAAGGAAAACTGAAAGTAAACAATCTGTTATGCGTTCTTTCTAATTACCGGTAGAAATACTCATCAGTTCATACGTGGACTGTAACAGGCAAGGTTGCCTGTCTCTACGTAAGCATGTCCAGACAGCTCAATTCGCATTGTTAAAACTGCGATTTGTCTGGAGTTACAAGTAGGGCAGGGAACTAGAGGGCTTCTGAGCGATATGTGGAGGAAGCAAACATGCCTTAATCAGCAGACTTTGGCAAAGAATAAAGAACCTGGAATAAATTACCTGTTCAGAAATTATCATATCTGACTGGATGCTGCTTTCAAAAAATACTGTAGTTCAGTTGTGAGATCCAGCATTAAAACAGGAATTCCTGGGATGGTGCAAATGACAAACATTTTTTTTTTAACAGTCACTGTGGTGCACATGTAAAAGAGCAAAAGCATTCTTAGTTACTTGAAGCTGCAAATGGAAGCTAAGTGTAAGTTGCCAAAGCGTTACTATTTTCTAGCAAATACTAATGTTTTTTTAGTTGGCTCTTTTAAGATTGCAGTTTGGATTTTTGCAGTTGCAATAACTTTCTCTTAATTGGCTAGAGAAACAAACACAAACTTTAAAGCACGGGGTAGTGAAATGAAGAGAAGGCCAGGGTTCTGAAAACACTAGTCTTGTTGTAGTTCCGCTTCCTTTATCAAAAATGGGCACCTATTTGCAAGAGTTAGTAACACTTGCTCTCTTCATGTTTTATTTTTAGCTTGACGTAAGCATGTTCCACCCTTATGAGGCATCAAATATTAAACTGGGATATGATTCAAACTGACAGTGGCTAAGCAGAGTTTGGAAGCTCTGGTCTGCTTACAATATGAGTTACTGCACAGATTGTGTTGCTAAGCCTTGCCCTATCTTCCTGAATGTCTTTTAGCAGATGTGTTATTCTCCTGGAGTTTTTAGCTGCTGTATGTAGGCACTGCAATTCTTGTGCGAATTACCAGTCGTGAAGAGGTCTAATATTCGTGTAGCTGCCAGAATTCGTGGTAATGGTGGTTCTTTCTCCAACAGCATTTTGACTGTAACTAGTATCAGCTACAAAAGGTGTAGGATAATAATTGTTTAGACTTTGCTAGGCTTTAAAAAAAAAAAATCTCATGGTGTGTATACAACTATTACAGCAGTTGCAGTCAGCATAAACTATCAGATGTTAGTGATGCAGTTGCTACTTAAATTGCCCTGAAGTATAAGAGTAGCTTAATTGTTGCCAGCTGTGTCACAGACATGTGAAAGATGAGTATGGGACATAGCTTTATCATTTGGGATAGGTTAGACTTGTGGAAAAGGCTTGTTGAAAGAAACTCCTCACTGGTGATGGCAAGGGCAGAGTAAAAATGAACTGTACTGGATTTCTTCTGTTGTGGTTGCACCACTACAACTCTTCCTCCATAGTAATGTTGTGATACTTGCTTTGATTTAAAGCTGGACTGTATTTGAAACCAAGAAATGCTTTGACATTAACTGCTAATTGGTTTCACTGAGGTGATGAGAAATTATACTGTTACTGAAGAGTTCAATTCTTTTAAGGTTCTTGCCACATCATTTGATACAACACTTGGAGGCAGGAAGTTTGATGAGATGCTAGTTGAATACTTTTGTGAAGAATTCGGAAAGAAATATAAACTAGACATAAAGTCAAAGATTCGTGCGTTGTTGAGGCTGTACCAGGAATGTGAAAAACTGAAGAAACTGATGAGTGCTAATGCCTCTGATCTCCCAATGAACATAGAATGCTTCATGAATGACATAGATGTCTCTGGAACAATGAACAGGTAACACACTTTTACAAAGCTAAACTTTATAGAGTGCCCTTCACTCAAGCTGCTTCAGTCGAGAAAGAAACTTGGTATACCAGATCTTAGGACTGGAGGGAGGTGGGAAGTGTAAGAACAAGGTGTGCAGGGGTGCTGCTCTAAGTTACAATGTTTAGAGACCGGTCAATGACCTTGAGTTGGGAGGGAGGGCTCTGAATGTTGCAAGCATGCCTAGATTGCTAGAACCAACTTTGGCTGGGGAATCTACTAAATAAGTTTAAAAGTAGGACTGGGGAGAGAAAACCTTGGAGTATGTAGTTAAAATGCCATTTTTTCAATTTTGGCATCTTGTATTTGCAGTATTAACTTGCTTATGGTGTGCTATAGCTTTATTTATGGCTTCTTCCAACAGAAGCAAATTTTTAGAGATGTGTGATGGGCTCCTTGCAAGAGTAGAACCACCCCTTCGCAGTGTGCTGGAGCAAGCCAGTAAGTGTACGCGCATTCTGTATCCGGCATGCAGAAGAGACATCCATAATGCAAGCTTCCCTTGGGTGTTGGCAGAACTTGGGCAGATCAGTTTAGCACAGCTAACAACTTCTTGCTTAGCAGTTACAGGCTTCTTGAAACACTTTCACACAAGCCAAGATCTGAAATTCTTACTGCTTAGAAACTTGGAGAACAAACTTAAAATAATGGTTGGTCTAGTAAAAGTTCTAGCTTACAATGTCAGCATATTTCTGTAAAGCAGAAACATTTATTCTAAAAACTAATGTCTGCCTCTTTTCTAGAGTTAAAGAAGGAAGATATTTATGCAGTAGAGATAGTTGGTGGTGCCACAAGAATCCCTGCTGTGAAAGAGAAGATCAGTAAATTTTTTGGCAAAGAAGTCAGTACAACTTTGAATGCAGATGAAGCCGTTGCACGAGGTTGTGCACTGCAGGTAAAAAGTGCTGTTTGTTTTAGCTGTGAGTATTTTAATTGAAATTCGTAAATACTTGAACCATAGTCCACAGGTAATGTGAAAGGTAATTCATGTGTATGCTAGAATGGATTCAAACGAGCTTCAGGAAAGCGGTTGGAAGAATGAGGATACCAGCTTTAAGTGGTTCCTTTGTGCTGTCTGAGCCAAATCAGTGGATCAGTGTAGCTTGTTGGAGTGAAACATAGACTCTGCTTCTGCTGTGCCTGGAAGCTGGGAGTCTGATAGAGCTCACAGGGTGATGTTTTTCCCTCCAGGCTCCTTTGGGGGCCTAGGTTAAATGGGGAAAAATTTTTTACAGCACTAATGATAGACTTGTGATATGGCAATTGATTAACAGCATGGATGGAAATGAAAGCTTAGGTTGTTGCTAATGGAAATATGTCCTTAGCTGGAATTGGTTGCTCTTAAATGGCTTAAGCAGTAGTAAATACTCTGTAGGTACTAGTGCTACCATCTCTTGAAGACACTTTAATTTTGCTCTCATCACCTAGTTTCTCTAAATGTTGATATGTGCCTACAGCTCTTCCATCAGTGATACAGACTAGCTGTTGGAATCTACTTAAAAAGAGATTTTTGTGTTACAGTAAGCAAAAAGCCTGCATAATACCACTCTAAAAAGGACCTTTAATTGAGGTTTTCCAATTTCTTATGTTGGCACTAAAACCAGTTCAGTAGCCTAACCATAGCAAGCCAAACATGATGGCTCTAAATTAAAACTTGTGTATTTCCCTTTTTAGAGGGAGAAGATTGTGACAGCTTCCTGAAAAGGAAGGGTACATATGAGCTTCTAGTGCAGGTCCTCAGTCCATCAGTATTAGTCTCCCTTGACCTAGAGTAAATCTACATATTAAGCAGCATAAATAGGTACTTGCTGAATTAAATTACTGTTCACCTGAGGTATGAATGTTTGTAATATGGCTCTTGTGCTCTTTCAGTGTGCTATTTTATCCCCGGCTTTCAAAGTGAGAGAATTTTCTATCACAGATTTGATACCATATCCTATTTCTTTACGATGGAACTCACCAGCAGAGGAAGGGTTAAGGTAAAAAAAATTGGGTGTTCAATCTTCTTGCATGATTACATACAGCTTCAAACTAACTGATTACAGCTACAGTAAACAACACTTTTAGAACAATGCCTACTTAACAATTCAACCTTTGATACTTTTTCTGAAGTTAATGAGAGTAGAAAACAAAACTAAGGATGGGTGGCAACTTAGCATTTCCTACATGGCTATTATTTTAACCTGGGAGGTTAGGAGACTCTTTTGTCACTTTTTAAGCTTTTTCTTAAGGTGTTAGAGTATCTGGAAGAGTTTTGTTAACTATCAGATGCCTCATTCCACATGCTGAACAAGTGCTCTGTTTTCTCTTGCAGTGACTGTGAGGTGTTTCCCAAGAACCATGCCGCTCCATTTTCTAAGGTCCTCACATTCTACAGAAAGGAACCTTTTACTCTTGAGGCGTACTACAGTTCTCCTAAGGAGCTGCCCTACCCAGATCCTGCTATAGGTTAAGACCATTCTGTAGCTTCAAGCTGTATCAGTAGTCTTTTATACATGTTTCAGGACTTCTTTCTATGTAATTATATGGTCTGGAAAGTGCAGTGCACTACAAGTGCTGTAGGGATAGGTTTCCAAAGTTGTGGATCTGTAGTAAAATGAGTGGAGTAGCATGAAGTTTATGGACAAATAGGATGCTCTTCATTTAGCCTAATGTTGGAGCAAACCTGAAAGGGGCATACTGAGAGTTGTGCAGTCTCTTACTATGATACAAGTTACGCCAGCTCTTCCAGCACACAGTAGAGATTTCCTAATTGCTGTGTATCCTAGCATTGGCAAAGAATAGAATTGTTTGGTTTGAGCAGGATTTGCTGTCCTCTGAGTGCATCAGTGATCTGTTGTCAGCAACAGGCAGGTTTTACTTTACATTCAGTGATTAAGTTAATCAAGTGGTATGTGTTTTTCTTTTTTGGGATTGTTTAGCTCACTTCTTGGTTCAGAAGGTCACTCCTCAAACAGATGGATCCAGTTCAAAAGTGAAGGTCAAAGTTAGAGTAAATATCCATGGCATCTTCAGTGTTTCAAGTGCGTCTTTAGTGGAAGTTCATAAATCTGATGAGAATGAAGAGCCTATGGAAACAGATCAGCATGCAAAAGATGAAGAGGTAATTGCTCTTAGCTACTTAAAAAACTGATGAAGCACAATTGGCCGAGTTCTGGAAAGGTTTTAAGCCTTGTGTAAGGATTTAGTAGATGTGTCCAACTAAAATAGGATGATGTGATTAAATACTAATTGAAGTATGGTTACACCAGTGTCAGATCTCTTGAAACCAGGAGTGTGAGGTATAAGTGAAATCCTTAGCCATGCTAGGAGTGTTGCTTGCTTCAGCGAAGACTAGAAGCTTATAATTTTTGCAGTGAGGTTCTGTTTCAGTTTTATCCTTTCTTTTGCCTAAAGAACACTAGGTGTAAGTGAAGTGATCAGCCTAAGAGCTGGAGCAATGATCTGTGTATGCATTGTTTAATATGTCAAACTGGATCTCTATGAATTGCAGAAGATGCAAGTAGACCAGGAAGAGCAACAAAAGACTGAAGAACAACAGCAGCCCCAACCCGAAAATAAGGCAGAGTCTGAAGAAATGGAGGTAATGTGAATATCTGAGAACTCTGTTTTCTGACAGGATGCTTCTGGAAGATTCATGAGAATATGTAGTGTGTGAGTGTGCCTGCTGCCTTTGTCTGTAGCTCTGGAAGCTGAACTTTTATTGGAGTATGTTGGTAGTGTGTGTTGTGATTAGAGCTTTAGAAATACGTAAATGGCATGGGTGACTGCAGACCTGTCAAGTGACCTAGTACTGATAAAATGGGTGAACTTTTCTCTTCATGGAAGATGTAGTTTATTTTTCAAGAACTTAAATACTAGAAAAGTGTTCTACTGTCAGCACCATCACCCTGTGAATGTAGTTGGTGTGCCCAGGAAAGGTCGGTAGTTGCATACATTATCTCTGACTCTAGCAGCTGAAGTGTCAGAATGAGATAATGCACCTCAGCATCAGAAGTACACACTAACTCAATACTTTTTCTGTTATAAGTCTTAAATACTCAACTGAACTGACTGGTGATGCTGTGTTTACTTTGATTATATTTCTTTAATGCAGACTTCTCAGGCTGACTCAAAAGACAAGAAAGTGGATCAGCCACCTCAAGCCAAGAAGGCTAAAGTAAAGACTACTACCGTGGACCTTCCCATTGAGAATCAGTTGGTGTGGCAGATAGGGAAAGATATGCTGAACTTATTCATTGAGAACGAGGTAAACTCTTACTTGCCCAAGCTGAAAATTTCATTAGCTCATCTCTGGAAATGTTGCTGTTTGTTAAACATGGTTAATGGTTCAGGGTGACCAAGGAAAGATGAAAAGGGTGGGGGGAAATGCAGGTTTTTTTTCAGGTGAACAACAGGGCCCCATGGAGCCAAAATATTATTCCTGTTAGGTGAATGCTGTAACTCTTCCTGAAGAGGTGTTCTGCAGGAAAGCTAGTTCACAGCTAGTTCCAGAACCACTGCAGTTACAGGGCACCTGATGGCTGCTGCCATTGGGGTGCAGGTTCCTCGACTGTAACAGGATTGTTCTGTACTGTATTGGATATCCCACCAAAACAGAAGTTAGTTTTTATTCATGGTTTGTGTTTAGAACAGTTCTGTAAACCACAGGATTTCAACTGCTTGAGTCAAATGTAAGCCTTTGCTAACAAGGTATCCTGGCAATAAATGTTAACTAGCTTTTCAGCCAACTAATGTGACAACTTGTTCACAGGGTAAAATGATAATGCAGGATAAGCTTGAGAAAGAGAGGAATGATGCCAAGAACGCGGTGGAAGAATATGTGTATGACATGAGAGACAAACTCTGCAGTGTTTATGAGAAATTTGTTAGTGAAGATGTAAGTAGTTCTTGCTTGATTGTCTTCCAGTATATTTCATTGCAATGAACAGTTGTATTTTAGTGACCCTTGACCTGTATCAGATACTATGTTTCCTTAGACTGTATTTTCAGACTTTACATTTGGAGAAACAGCTTTTAACTATTCTGGCTGTGGAGATAACCTTCTAAATGTGGCCCAAGTACAAGCAGATGCTGCCTAGGATACATTGGGTGTTCTTTTCCAAAACAGTTGCAGTAATTAGGACACTATCAGAGCATGTGTTTTCAGACAATCAGACTAGGAGCGCTTGCACAGTCATTTTGAGGCAACCTATTCTATTTTGGCGCTCTGTCAGTGTTTAGGAATAGTTTAAGATTAAAAAAAATATCACACTGCTGCCCTACCTAGGAACCTGATAGGTGGGATTAGTCTGACTAAATATGGGCACCTGTGTCTGAACAGGTTGCCTAAAAGTCTCTTGGTGTTATTAATTGGCTTTCCCTGGTGCATTGAAGGACCTTGGTGTGTAATCAATACAATTCTAAGCTAGATGACTAAACTAGTCAGATGAATCCCTCAAAACTCTTGATGAGATCTCCATTGATAATAAAGGGAGCCTTGCCAGCACGGTGTCGGCAGAGCCTGGATGCCCCAGTTTCAGCTCTGATGTAGGGAATTGGAGTGAGGTTGATGGCACCTTTGCTGAAGATGAATTTCCCTCTGCTCTGAGTTGCTTATATAGTGATGGAGGGGGAAACAGGCGTTAATGTGACAGTATTGATCTAAACTGTGGGTGTCATAAATGGCCCAGCCTCCACCACAGAGCCATATGGAAGAATATTGTGCTTCCTATTCTTCACTAAAATCGAATAAAGAGGTTCAGACAGAGTTCTCTAGGTTTTGAAGATGTAACCCTTCCAGAAAGGTTTCAAGCATTGGTTAATGCCATCTGCCATCTAACAGAATTCTCACCTATTTTGTATGGATTGCTTCAGGATCGGAATAGTTTCACACTGAAGCTGGAAGATACTGAAAATTGGCTTTATGAGGATGGTGAAGACCAACCCAAACAAATTTACATTGATAAATTGACAGAGCTGAAGGTAAGTGGTTCTTGCATTCCCACTGGAACTTACTGATTCTGGAGAACCTGGTTCCAGCAGGGAGCTGCCCCAGGTCTTCTGCTCAGAGATCAGCACTGGTGACAAACGGCTTAGCTTGCTTGTTGAGCGTGTGAGGAGCAGATCTCCAGTAGGCCCATAATGATACGGGGTTGGGGGAGACTCTGCCTTCCCTGTACATGGAGTGAGGAGCAGGAGTTCCAGGGAGTTCGGAAGTGTGGATGTACCCTGCTGAGTCTCATGGGATTGTATTGTGATGCTGCATGGTTTTTGATATCTGTTGTACTTTGTTTCAGACTCTGGGTCAACCGATTCAGGCAAGATTTCAAGAGTCGGAGGAAAGACCAAAAGCATTTGAGGACTTGGGGAAGCAAATTCAACAGTACATGAAAACTGTTCATGCATTCAAAGCAAAGGTATTTCCATACTTAATTTCTGGCAAATGCAAGGAAGTGGTGTGAGTCTCTTCTGCAGGAGCTTACTTAAAGTACAGACAAAAAGCTGCTGTGACCTGCTGGCTGGCTTCTGGGTTCCTGATATGTGCCATATTTTCAGAAGTAGCTGTTGGCTTGAAAATCTGTCAGTCTCTTTTCACTGGGTGTTGATCTCCTCATGGAGGGATAATGCCAGCAGCAGTAGAGCTGTGGGTGATCAGTGTAATTGCTCTGCTAACTGGAACAGCCTTCTGGCTCCATGGTCTTTCCAGTATTTTGAAGCTAAAACTCTGAAGAAATAAGCATGCAGTTGACATGTTCGAAATGAGTATTTGCACAGCTGCTGCTGCTTTGGCTGTTCCAGGATGAACAGTACGACCACCTCGATGAAGCGGATGTAGCGAAAGTGGAGAAGAGTGCAAATGAAGCGATGGAGTGGATGAACAACAAACTTAATCTTCAGAACAAGAGAAGTCTTACTTTGGACCCGGTTATAAAAGCTAAAGACATACAAGCTAAAACTAAAGTAAGTCTTTATGTAATTCACTGAATTTCTGTGAATTGTTCTGTTCCTTGGTCTCACTGTTTGTGCTTGGTTGAAAACTCTTGTTGGCTTGAAAGTGAATTGGAACAACAGGCTCAAGTGCAACTGCTGGTAGACAAAAACATTTCTAACTTTTTATTTCTGTGTTTTTTTCTAGGAGTTGACAAGTGTTTGCAACCCTATAGTCACCAGACCCAAACCGAAGGTGGAACTGCCGAAGGAGGAGCAGAAGCCAGCAGAACCCAATGGACCAGTGGAGGGGCAGGGTGAGGCTGGCAGTGCACCCCAGGATGCTGAGCAGAGTGCGGCCCCTCCAGCCCCCCCGGAGAAGAAGCTGCCTGAGATGGACATTGACTGAAGGGCAGCACTTGCTGATGTTACTGCAGACTACAATAAAGCTTTAAGTTGTCAACTGTGTATGTTCTGGATACAGAGGGGAGCAAGTGACTGCCTCAGCCCTCCCAGTCGCTCTGGGACAGGGTGGGTCAGTGCAGGGCAGAACATGCAGGTAGTTACTGCTCCTAGGAGTAGCTCTTTCTTCCTGTTACTGTGTTTAGATTTTTGGTATTTGTCTTAAACCTACAGAAACAAAAAGCTGATTCTTCCTGTTACTGTCCAGGGTGAGTCAGTCCAGAGTAGCGAGATGGCACCTGCTGAAGCTTGCTTTCTGTTGTGGATCACAGCAGTGCCTGGTAACGCTGGGGCTGCTCCTCCTGCAGCTTCACTCAGTGTCGGCTCACCGGGGTTTAGTGCCGCAGTCCTGCTTCCGGGCTGCGGGTTGCAGAGCAGGGGCTCTACGTCTGCTCTAGAGCAGCTCTGTGCCCTTCCTTGGGGGGATGCTTGCTTCCACGAGGCCTTCATAGGAATGCTTGGGCTTTTGTTTAGAGCATTCCTTTCTTTTTTTCTCCCTTGGAAGAGAGACGTGACACACTTGGTGTTTTGTTTGTTTTTCTATGACCTTTCTAGAATGATTTGCTTCTCGTACTGATGTTGCTGAGCTCGCTGCTGTTAGTCTGTACGTGTCAAACCCACTGCTGAAACACCCCTTGTGCTCTTCCAAGAAATAAAGGCACTAGGTTCTCCTGGGTCCCCTTCTCCAGCTGGTGATTGCGGGCGGGGTGGCAGCGAGGGCTGCGTCCTTGGCGCTGAAGTTGTGCTTTCCAGACCTTCGTCCCGACCCGTCTTAATGAAGTAGGGCTAATGAGCGCGGGGGGGGCCCGGTGCGTGGCGGCGAGCGGAGGGACGGCCGTTCCTCCCGGCCGCCGGGGGCGCTGCGGCTTCGTGGAGCGGTGCTTCCGGCCGGCAGCTTCTCTGCTCTCCGCGCCGCGGCGCCGGCCGGGCCGCGCCGTGAGAGGCTGAGCTG
>Ga0065711_1011126_pt1 | contig 14944 bp, 6 predicted proteins | sample Hoacrofraction12_FD_59098 | JGI IMG/M metagenome (GOLD analysis project Ga0065711, IMG submission 59098) | Hoatzin crop microbial communities from Cojedes, Venezuela - Epithelial fraction 12 v2 (version 2) | ecosystem: Host-associated > Birds > Digestive system > Esophagus > Crop | place... | reverse complement strand
TTTAGTCCAACCCTCCTGCCGAAGCAGGGTCACCTACAGCAGGCTGCACAGGACCTTGTCCAAGCGGGTCTTGAATATCTCCAGAGAAGGAGACTCCACAACCTCCCTGGGCAGCCTGTTCCAGTGCTCCATCACCCTCAGAGGGAAGAAATTCCTCCTCATATTCAGACGGAACTTCCTGTGCTTCAGTTTGTGCCCATTGCCCCTTGTCCTGTCGCTGGGCACCACTGAAAAGAGCTTGGCCACATCCTCCTGACACCCACCCTTCAGATATTTGTAAGCATATATTAGGTCCCCTCGCAGCCTTCTTTTCTTCAGGCTGAACACGACCAGCTCCCTCAGCCTCTCCTCATAGGAGAGATGTTCCAGTCCCCTCAGCCTCTCCTCATAGGAGAGATGTTCCAGTTCCCTCACCATCCTTGTAGCCCTAATGACCATCTTTACTGTGCCAGGCATGATTAAATTGTCATCTTACATTAATGAGTTAAAAAAAAGAGTAGAATTCTTTATAAAATGTCTGTGTCTGTGGGCCTGAAGAAACTAAGGAGTAAGAGGATTAGAGCAAACAAGGGGGATGTTGGTAGCAGAGCAGGGTGAGGGCACTGACTCTTGGCTCTGGTGTCCTAACTGAAAGATATGCAAGAACAAAGAGTATTCACTAAAGAACAAGAACAAAGAGTATTCACTAAAAATTACTATTGATCTTTTATATTTGTTTAGTTATCTTAATCTACAAGCTTACTAAAAGTTACATTCTTAAATATGTGTAGAAGACACCAAAGGAAGAATATGACTTCTACTATAGTGGGTAGCATCATGCTGGCAAAAAAAAATAATGTGATTAATCCTTATACTTTGGGGGTAGCAATGTTTTTTGTGTGGTATTGGTATGTCTGGATTATAATATAAACAGGAGAGGTGTCATTCTTGTCGGGAGTTATGCCTTTAACAGATTCTTAAGATCAGTGCTCATTGTGCCCCTCAAGGGCACATGAGGACCCCTGAGCAATTTGAATTTCGCTGCTGAAACAAGCATGTCTCATGCAGACACCATTTGTTTGAGGGATCAGCAAACAACAATAATAACAACAATAACAAAGAAAAACAGGCTGTGTCTGAGACCTGTGTTAGGCAGGAGGCCAGAACACATGATTTTGCTGTCTCTTTTAAGCCTTAACCAATGTGGATGTGGATCCAGTAGATTTTTGACCAAGGGCACTAGAGCAAATCTCCAGTTCAAACATATTTGGCTGTATGCATACCACTGAAGTAAGCAGTGTCAGTTGTCATTTCTGTATGTGGGGGAAGCTGCTTGGAGACATGAGCCTGTCTGGAAACTTTTGGTGCCAGATATGGAGATATGCCCACAGGATCTCATCTGTACCAAGATAAGCACCTCTGTATCATCTGGATGGGTATGGGTTTGGAGAAGAAGTGATACCAATGTCTTCCTGCTGAATACAATACAGGTCTTAGCTCCTGTGTTTTCTCCCCAGTGTGTGCTCAAGCCGAGGCTCCAGCAGGCTCTGGCACTACCTCAGTGTTCAGAAATGGGGCAAAAGAGCGAAAGGAATGGGGTACTAGGGGATAAGGGACCTTTATTAGGTAGTCATATAAATTGTGTTGAGGTGCTAGTTCTTATGAGCAGTATGGAGCTCATTAAGAGGAGGCTGGGGTCTCTGTTGTAGAGGTGGGCAGGTACAGAGGAGAAAGATAACCCAAGGCCAAGGATCCTGTTGTGAGTGGGAGTTTATAAAATAGGGACCATGATCAGAGACTTAGTGGCAGCCTAGATGTGCACACAACCTGTGCCAAGAGATGAGGCTGCTACAGTGACCAGATACCTTCCCCTAAGCCACTACCCCTGACAGCAACACGTTCTCCAGCAGCCATTGCCAACAACAACACCTGCCCTGCTGCCGCTGCTCATGATGGTAGCCGAGCCTGCCATCATGTGAGTCAGGAGGCTTGCCCGGGCCATGGTTTCCAGGACTGCATCATATGATGTTAGGAAATTTCTCTTTTACTTTATTAACAGTAATCTGGGATCCCTGATATCTACTCTAGTCCACCACTACAGATGTGTATCATAGCTGAGATACATCATCTTTCAGCTATAATTATTTCACTTTAATGACTTAAAAAATCATATTCTTTTGTGACCCTTGAACCTTAGCACAGCTCACTGAGGGTCGTTTCCAAATGGCATTGCTGCAATTGCCTACTATGTTTTGTCGTGATTCTGTTTCCTGCTCAGCTCCACTCGCTAATGAAAGGACTTGATGCAATATGGGTTGCCGATCAGCCGTGGGCCACACCTCTGGACTCTGCCATTTCTCACTGACCTGTACTGGTAGGATGACTAGCCAGGCGTACTCGGAAGCATAGATCGTTCTTTCTGTGCAAACAAACCTGCAGGAGTAAACACCATATCTGTGGCTCATGGCGCTTGTGAGTCACTCTTTGTTGATGGGTGGCGGCTTCAAGTGTGGGACTGTAGCAAGGAAACTGCTTTGTTTCTGCTTTGCTTTTATCCCCTGAAAAGAATATAACTACCATACTTAGCATTTTCAAAGCTCTGTACAAGCTAATCCTTGCAACATTCCCATGAGGTAGGCAAGTATAATTAACCCTATTTCAAAAGATGTGGAAGCCAGGACATAAAAGGAGAAGTCTTTTGCCCAGGACTTAAAGGTAAGTCAGGATCTGAATCCAGAAGTAGTATTTTATGCCAGACAAATTGGTAATGGACTAGGCAAACTGCTTCTTAAGCCCTGTCTCAGTTACCTGCTGAAAAACAAGTAGGACAGTTAAAATAGCAGGAGTAGTACAGGCTGTGGGTCCGACTGAAGCTCCAAATTCAAAAGCAATGCCTGCCATCACATTAGAGGATGTTTGGATCCAGAGCATAGAGCACAGTACAACTCAGCTTTATGCCTTGCTCTGATTTTATGGTGAGATGCTGTTAAAATTTAGCAAGGATCTAGTGTAACAAAATTGCATCAAACAGCTTACAACTTTTTCATTCTGCCTCTGCAGCAATTGTCACCCCAGTTGCCACTGACCACCATCATCCTTCACTTTTCCTCAGGTCTCCTGTATCCTTCTTCCTTGTTACTCACTCCACCCTTAAAATCTCTCTCAGCTACTTACCTTTTCCCTTCCCCAAGAAACTCTTTCTTGACCTCACCCACCTCCTTTAAGCCACTTAACTGACCTCACAGGTGCCTATTTCCTCCTCTCCCCGCTCGGGAAACATCCAGCTTCTTCCCTGCATGAGGCATCACAGACATCTCCCACCCTTGCTGCTCACTCTGCAACCGCCTGAGAGTGCATAGGCACTCTCTGCCGACCCCAGGGTCCGGGCGGTCCTTCTGCTCATTTAGCTATCTGCTGCTTGGCATGTCTTTCCACTCGTGTTCCTACAAATAGGATCAAATTATCTGCAAATAAAAAGAGTAAAGGGACCATAAATTTAGTCTGGAATGGTTACAAATACATGAAGGAGATGGGAAATACAAAGCAGATCAGACTGTACCCTAGAAAAAATTGGGGCAGCTTTGATTTTGCCAGTGAAAAGACGAGTGAGAAAAACTTGGCCATCTTGACCAATTTTTAATTAAAACTGACAGTATCTTTCTCTGCAGCATGACTCTGCATATGCACGTCATTCCATTTTAGAATCAGAGGAGATAGGTTTGTCCTCACAACTAGTTTGTTTATATATTTAATGCCAAAGAAGATTCATTTAAATTTACTATTTACCTGCACCTGATACTGACAAATTGTAATACACAGAAGGCATAAGAAAACACCAAGCAAAGTTAAAAGCCATGTTAAGATTACACAATTTCACTGAATGTTTTGTAGTTTTTCCCTTTTGTTATAAACTTAAGAATTACCACTTCATTTTTTAGGGGGCCAAAATACGTAATGTATGAGATATATTTACAAAAACACATACATATGTGTTTCCATGCATGATTGTGCATCTGCATCTCGATGTGTGTATTTGTCTCTGTGTGTATGCAGAGATAGATTTAGATAGGCATGACATTTGTGGAAATTGTCCTGTTTTCAAAGTCTACATTGTTAATATTGAATAATTCATTCTAGAAACCTCTCCTTCACAAAAAGTGAAGTAATTTATGTTTCAGTAGAGTCTTTTCAGCTTTCTCATTTAATTACAAAACTGAAAGCTCTCTCTTTGCAGATATTATCCTGGCAAGGAATATCTATTCACTAGTTCTCAGGCAAACACCCTATGCCTGGACTGACAAACAGGTTTGGAAGGGATGATTGCTAAGGAAAGGTGGATGTATCCTTTGACAGATGGGTTACTGGTTTATACCTAGCTGAGTTTGTTAGTCACTGAAAGACATACTGTATTGCCAAAGCAGCAGCTTTTGTTGGCACTAAATCTAATTTTTTTGAAACATCATTAAGAAAAACTAAGATTCTGAACTCTGTTTTATTTTATACTATTTCAAAGAAGCAGTTTTAATGATCTCAGCTTTTATCCTTTTCCTTGTTTTCTCTCTCTTCCAGTAATCTCTTAATTAATGGTTTATTTGACCTAGCTTTACAAGTCCTTTGCAAATGGAGATTCAAACCAGTTGACAAAAATAATTCTGAGAAGTTATAATTCAGCAGAAACTAACTTCACAACTTCACCTGCGAACTGCTGCTCAGGAAAGACACAAATTGACATTCTGCATGTGAAATATCCCAACTTTCAGATATTTGCACCTGAACTTAAATTAATGAGAACTGCTCTAGGAAGAGGCCTAGATATGGCTGCGAATAGGTCACTAGAAACCTCTTTAACATATCAATCAAAAAAGGCAAACACAGAGCTGAGCTGCAGAATCTCTTTCACTGAAAAGGTTATAAATACTACACTCTATGTCGGGGGGATGCAGGGGTCCAGGGTACCTGTGGTAGCAGGAATAAGGAGAGACAGAAGATGGTTAGACACGGACGGGCCACACGACTGCTGCCACATTGAGTGACCTGAATGCAACCCGCCAGTGCTGCAGACCCCGAGGAACTACAGCAGCTCCCCTTCAAAGGGACCAGCCTGGAGAGAGAAAGAAAGGAAAAAAGGGAGGGGGGGATAAAATACACAGCAGAGAAAAGCAGAAAGATCAGGGGACTATGGAGATGAGGAGGCCATCAGAGCATGGAAGGGAACTGGGAGTAAGGGAGACTGCTTTTCTCTAAGTAATTAAAATTCAGAACGGTTAAAAGAAAAAAAGAAAGAAAAAGAAAAGTGACTGGCCAAGTTTCAAGGAATTGTTTTAAGTCCACTATCAGATTTAGGTGATTCAAATAATTCAAAGCTTCTTGCTCTGCTTCCCAGATTGCTCCCTGCAACTGCAGGCTGATCTGTTCAGAGGGCTGGTTTTTATTCTCCAGATATCAAATTTGTAGTAAACAGATAAACCTTTCACATAGTAAGGGCTATTTAATTGCAACATATCAGTAACAGATAAGTGCCTACACAGAGATTACCGTGCTCAAAACACTGTGGAAGCATTAACTAATTGTGTAAAGTATTATTACCTCCATTTTACACGAGAACATTGAGCAGAGAGAGGAAATACCACACCCAAGATGACAAAGTTTGAAGGGTTCATAAGCCTTTGGACCATATTACCTCTGTGTTTTACAGATCTGTTTACTAAAAATACAGAACATTTTTGTTTATGAAAGATGAGGATTAATAATTTACCTGGAACATCAGGCCCTTTGTACCTGGTTTACAGTAGCGTGCACTGGAAGTGCTTGAACTTTTCACAGAGAACTGACAAAGTTTAAATTGGCACACGGTACCTCAGGCCACGCTGGAGTCATGCACGACCTCCAACTGGTAAACGCACATACGTGTTGAGGGTACTTGCAGGGGGGTGACAAAGACAGAGAGAAAAATTCAGTTAAAGTGTGTTTCTTGTCCCACATGTAATGGTGATGTGTGCTAAGGCACTCGGTGATCTGTACTGTGTGAGGTTTAGATGTACCAGTCCCGCGGGTAAAGAGGATTATGAGTTTAAACACGCAACATCTTTCTGCTTTCTTCTTACATCTTGTTCCTGAAATACATGCAGATACCAATAACAATACCTATTTCTAGTTATCTGTGTTAAAAGTGCACTTGCACCGTGCATCAGCTATATTGAAACAAACTGCTTTATTTCATTACCACAGGCTTTTCCATCAATCAATTGTAGCTTAGATCAAAAAAGCAGCATTGCTTTCTCTTTTCTAGTTCATCTACCTTGTTCAAGTGTTTGCTTTCCTGAAGTCTTAAAGGACTTCAATAGGGTAAATTGTTTGTATATTATTCACTCTTCAAGATGCCAATATATTCTAGCCAAACAAGGACTTTATATGCATGTCTTTATATATTTATGTGTGTTTGTGTATATATGTTCCAAATAATACTATTTTGGTGACTGTCTAACATTCTAAAGAAAACATTTTTATTATGGAAAGAAAAGCTCAAGCATTTCTGCATCATCGACTTTGCTCATCGTACTAAAAACCTCATTTCTCTAGATCATAGAATCGTAAAATCATAGAACGGTTTGGGCTGGAAGGGACCTTAAAGGTCATCTGGTTCCAACCCCACTGTCATGAGCAGGGACATCTTCCACTAGATCAGGTTGCTCAGAGCTCCATCCAACCTGGCCTTGAGCACTGCCAGGGAGGGGGCAGCGACCTCTTCTCTGGGCAACCTGTGCCAGTGCCTCACCACCCTCATGGTGACGAATTTCTTCCCACTATCTAATCTAAATCTGCCCTCTTTCAGTTTAGAGCCGGTCCCCCTTGTCCTATCACTACATACCCTTGTGAAAAGTCCCTCTCCATCCTTCCTGTAGGCCCCTTCAGGTACTGAACGGCTGCTATAAGGTCACCCCAGACCCCTCTCTTCTCCAGGCTGAACAGCCCCAACTCTCTTAGCCCGTCCTCACAGGAGAGGTACTCCAGCCCTCGGATCATCATCGCGGCCCTCCTCCGGACCCGCTCCAACACATCCATGTCCTTCTTATGTTGGGGGCTCCAGAGCTGGATGCAGTACTCCAGGTGGGGTCTCACAAGAGCGGAGTAAAGGGGCAGAATCAGGTCCCTGGATCTGCTGGCCACGCTTCTCTTGACGCAGCCCAGGATACGGTTGGCTTTCTGGGCTGCAAGTGCACATTGACAGCTCATGTTGAGCTTCTCATCCACCAGTACCCCCAAGTCCTTCTCCTCAGGGCTGCTCTCGAGCCACTCTCCACCCAGCCTGTACTTGTGTTTGGCGTTGCCCCAACCCATGTGCAGGACCTTGCACTTGGCCTTGTTTAACTTCATGCGGTTCATGCAGGCCCACCTCTCCAGCCTGTCAAGGTCCCTCTGAATGGCATCCCTTCCCTCCAGTGTGTCAACCACACCACACAGCTTGGTGTCGTCAGCAAACTTGCTGAGGGTGCACTCAGTCCCACTGTCCATGTCACCAACAAAGATATTAAACAGTATCAGCCCCAGTACCAACCCCTGAGGCACACCACTCATCACTGGTCTCCACCTGGACATCGAGCCACTGGCTGCAACACTTCGAGTGTGTCCATCGAGCCAGTTCCTTATCCAAAGAGTGGTCCATCCGTCAAATCCATGTCCTTCCAATTTAGAGACAAGGACATCATGCGGGACAGTGTCAAATGCCTTGCAGAAGTCCAAGAGACTGGCTTGCCTTGCACATCCAACAGATGCTTAGCTGCTTTTCTTAAGAAATTCCAGTTTCCTACAACCTGGTATATGCCTTCTCAACTTAACTCAGCTACTCCAAATCCATCTGTCTGAAGCCAGTCTGAAGTCCTAGGTGTTTTCCAAAATCAATAGCTTTTAACACACTTTCTCGCATATTCTAGCCTATGTTCCTTGTCCTCTAAAAAGCCAAGAACAGATGTTACAGACATCTGTTATTATACTGCATGTGGACATTTTCTTCAGGCTTACTGTTTCTCTATCCTCTGTGTAATTTTTTTTTCTCTCTCTGTATTTTTTCTAAGAGTTAGAAACATAGAGATGAAAGCTGACCTCCTGTATTCTAGCTGTTAGTAAACCAGCACTGGCAGGTTGCTGGGTCTGTTTTGTGATGAGTCCAATAGTATGACAGTGATATTTTATCAATAATAATCATTCACATCATTATTTATGCATCACATAATAGTATTTCAAGGACCTTTCTTAATGTCATAGACCTTAGCTGTATAACTTAGGTAATCAAACCTCTGAAAGCATTTCCATCTTTATTCCGTAAAGAAGGAGCAGCCCCACACGAATCATGGCATCTTGACTACCATCTCTTGTTTTGTATACATACACACACACACACACACATATTTATAGACATGTATATATAAAAAAGCTTCTTGACAGCATATGTTCTTCTCAAAGTCTCAGTTCCTGGAATCAAAGGACAATACAGGCATTTCATTTTTCATTTCTGACACAAAGTTGCAAAGGTAGATGCCATGACCAAAATATTTCCTATGACTTTTAGAATCCCTAAACCAACACAAAATAAAATCAAATAGCATCTCTGAGTTCTGTCCTTGCTTAATCACCCAGTGCATGAGCCAGTCACGTGATTTAGAGATGTGACTTAAGTCTATGGCCTGTTTAGGGCCAGATATACAGTGGTGGAACTACTGCTATGCGTGAATTTAAGTGTATGCTTTAGTATTTTTTAGGTTTATGTCTTTACACATATCCGTACATGGTAAACTGTACTTGGGAATGAGGAGCTGCACTGCACTCTGGCTATCCTCAGGGAAATAACTTCATTTTCCCTTCTACGTCTATTTTTCACTCCAATGTGCCTGTATACTGAAAGGAAATCTTGGGTTCTCTTACTGTCACAGGGATGAAAAGCCAGAGGAAACCTTGAAAAGCAAAGTTTTTTTCCACTAATCATGTTGGGAAGAGGGAAGAAGGAGGCAGTGAATACTGGTGATGCTGCGGCTGGCAGCCACCCCGTACAGTAGCAACTACTGTGTTGCACATCCTGTTCTCTGTCTCAGCAGCAACACGAGGAGAAGACTCTCAGATGGGCAGAGGAGTGGGATGAGTAGTTCAGGGTAAAACAAATGTTTCTTGTCTTCATCAGAGTAGGCAGGCTTGAATACACTTGGAATTTTCTTCCTGAGCAAGCGTATGCCTCTGGCAGAAGCACAGATGGGGAATGAGTAATTTTTTTTATTACCTGCTACTCTGTACAGGGACAGCCCAGATGTGACTGGCTGAGACCTGGAGAGAGGAGCATGTGACACATCAATGCTGATACTAAGAGTGTTAGAGGAATGCAAGATATCACAACTTACTGGATTTCCTCAATACATCTGGGCTTGTGATTTAACACCTCTGTTAATGGTTGCTTCAGGTGGGGAACTTTAGACATCTGCATTGTCAGCATCTGTACCTGAGATAGACAGTGTAGGCTCCCCTTCTATGCAATAAAATAAAGTGAATTTTGTGGGCATCCCTAGGCCACCGTTCCTCTCACCAGATACTGATGGCTATGTGCGATCAGATGAGTTGCACTCGAAATGCCCTTTTACTGTTTGGTACTTAGAGAAGGTGCCTCAAAGCTGAGAGGCAATTTATAGGCACACAAGCTCAAGACACTTGGCAGGTGGGGTGAAAAGAACAGCTCACTGGAGAGACAACCAAATCAAAAGGTGATGCTGGTGTCCCATCCCACCCTTCTGTTAGTCACCAGGCTCTGTGTGAGCCTTCATGCACCATGCACCATGAAGTCACCTGGAGTTTTCTGCTGCGTACTGGAAAAGAAGTACTTGTGTGTGATGTAAGAAAATGGGTGGGTAGAAAAGCCAACATCTCCCAGACTCTGAAAAGTCTCACCTGTGATCTCAAAGATGCACATGAGGTGATACCTAACCTTCAATAATGGCCTATCTGCAGCAGTACTTGTCCGACAGGCCTCAATATTTTATCCCACAGAGTAAATAGTGAATTTGTGACTACAACCTACAAGCATGTTGCAACCTGCAGTGGGATGCTGGAGCTCAGAGCAGACCAGCCTCAGATGCAAGTAAAGCTCATACTGCGCATTAGGATATGACAGGTGCCGGCTGGTAGCAAGAAGGTTAGGAGGCTGGTTCCCATGGGAGGTTTTCAATCCTTGCACACCTGCACATCCTCGCAAAGGGTCCCTCTTGCTATAAAATCAGACTATTGCTGATTACAAACCAGGGACTCACAAGTGGAACCGGCTGAGTTCTGAAGTAAATGTTTGTTCACAGTTCAAGGTCAGATGAAGAAAGAGTACAAAATTGCTACCTGAATCTTGATTTAAAAAGTCAAATAACATCTATACTGGGATAGCTGTGGTACATTAATATCTCTGATGATAAATTGGTGCAGTTGCATGAACTTTTTAGTTTTACAGATTATTTCAGTGGAAATAATAGAAGCGTATTCATGTTCATAATGCTTTTCCACTATATTTGATTTTTTAAATCTAAATCTAAGTCATAGTGACAGGAAATATGCCTAATAAAAAATAAAATCATGTAAGTAATCTCTTGTTTATTATCAAGTGAAATTTGTTGAAGTAATGCTATTTTTTCCATCAGATACCCCGAATTACTTAATGTTCTGTATCACAAAAATGCTACCCAACCCCTTCAGCAGGTTTCTGCTCCTGATACACTGGTAAATATAAAAATAAGTAAACCTCAAATATTCAATGTATATGAAAAGTGAGTAAACTCTATAATAGCTGGACTTAGAAGTCAGTCACATTTTAATGAGCTGTGTACATGATGGAAGGATGTTGTCTGAAAACAATGACATTCTTAAGCCTTGGCAATGTCATATTGATGTTCTGTACTAGCTACATGTGCTGGTTGTTGTAAATGATCGTCTGCTCTCACCCTGGGAGCCAGCGGTCTTCAGTATGGGGGTTTATATGGAAAAGGGAAAATGTGTTAGCTTTTAGTTATTCCATCTACATATGTAGATATTGTAGTGGACTCATATTGATCTTTGTGCAAATGTTTGCCTTCCACAAGCAGATGTAGACTGAGCAATCTTTACTCAAGAAACTGATCTGAACCTAATAAAGGGAAATACGGTGTTATAGCAGAGCATTAATGGAGCTGTATCAAAAGTAAGCAAGCAATGGATCAATGCCAGAAGAATATTTGGCTCCTAATGTTGAGTTTTCAGCTCAAGCACATAGGATGAAAGGTCATTTGAGGTGTTTCCAAACAAAGTCAGTATTTTCTTGAAATACTTGAAATATCTCAAACTTACTATCATTGCCATTCTACATCTTAGCAAACCACTTAATTTTTTTACATAAATTACTTTCAGTTCTGAAGTAAGATCTTTCAGGAGGAGAAGGGAAAACAGAAATGAATCAAAATTTAGATGATTCTAGTGAATGATAGTGTCCTTGCACATGAACATAAAAAAGGGAAAAATGCAATAAATCATATTTTGAGTCTCTGAACAGTGCACACACTGCAATTACAGCTATATTTTTTCACCTAAATTATTAATATAATTTAGCTTACTCAAATTAGTCACTTTTTATGCAAAGATTATCAATGTCAAACGTTCTTTCGATTTCAGTCAGGTTTGGCCCAGGCTATAAGGTTTTCAATACTAAGCCATCCATTATTGAACTGGCCATTTTTTAGAGATTCCAGCAGTTACACAGGTTTAAAACATAAACCAAAAACCGCTCCTTCAAGAGCTCTTCACTGTATATTTTAGCTCTCAGACTAAAGGTTCCCAACCTCTTATATAACAGAACGCCTCAAGTGAGGAAAAGGCTGGAAACAAAAGCAATTAGCATTTGCTATTCAGATGAAAGTGTAGTTAAGTGAATGCAGCTTGTGGATGCTGAATTCCTGAGGAGCAGCAGAGAGAGCACAGGCCTTTTTGAGGCCACCGAAGGAAATGAATTCATCTGCTTTATTTGAGGGTACTTGCAAATGAGAGGAAAAAAAATTCCACGTTGCAGGCCACCACAGCCCAGCTAAACAAGACATACTAAGTACAGTATGAGAGTCCGGATAAAAAACAGCCTTAAGAAATGGAGCATTACTGAAAAATGTGCAAGACATATTATCCTGCTGCAGGTATTCTCCTGTTCCCAGATGTCTGCTGCATACCATAGCTACAAAATATGTGTCTCTATTTCCATGAACCCACTTGTAAAGGTTTTTTCTTGGCTGATTTTTCAAGTTAATGATAGTCAAGGCATTTGGGAGAAAGATTTATGTCAGTGATACACAGGTTCAGCAAATTGTCCAAGAGTTCTGCTGTGCAATTAATCATCTTTTCTCCATTACAATTTGTAAGTACCAAGCATATACACAGAACCATTTTTATAATATAGATATCACAGGTATGTAAGTACTATATGAAACAGCTATAAAAAATAAATACAAAAAGTGCTTGCTACCACACAGATTTGTAAATCTTGCTCTGCAGAAGACACCCCTCCAAAAATTGTAAAGGCTGTTGCATTTAACTGTCACCATTTTTATGGTACTACTTTAAGCAGATCTGCATCTCAGTTATGTCTGCGCTCCCCAGGCTGCTTCATCTAGAATTATGTACATTAAGTTTTGGTTTTTTTCCAGAGGGAAGCCACTCCTAGTGGAAAAAAAAAAAAGAAAAACACAACCTTAAGAAAAGGTATCACCTAAGAGTACTGGCTTGTTGCTGTCTTTTTTTTAATACAGGTGGGATTGAGGAAAGAATCTACATAGAATGAGAGACTGGTGGTACTTATCAGGCCATTGACAGCGACTCCACTGAATCTTCTCCAGTTCACCCAGCCAACATGCCATGTCCCAGGATCAAGCCAGGAGGCAGGCGGATGTCTTCTTTTCTCCGTGCTAGAGGTGCTGCATTGCCAGCAGCAGCCCTGAAAGATGCCTTGATTCAGAAGGAGCTGAAGATTACCTTTGTTCAGTGGTTTCTGTGAGATACTTTGGTGACTCAGGCTTGTTCTTTGAGAAACAAAAGAAGCTTTCCTCCTTTTCAAGGAGAGGTAGTCTTACAGTCCAAGCCCCAAAACGGGATTTCTGAGTGATGTAGATGTAGGTTCCTAGGTCACCCTCATTAAGCCACATGCCTGCCTCTGTTTCCCCCTCTTTTAAATATCCTCAGAGTCAAGCTCCTTATTACTCTACCTCAGTATAGGCTCAGAACGCAGCTTCTTATAAAGCGTATTAATAAGTAAGCCAAACTACAGCTTGGACGTCCTGGCAGTCGCAGAGGAATTCCAGGGGAAGCAGGTTCATCTCCAAAGGCATTGGAGCTGTGAGTGCTCACATCTTCCTCCCTCTGATCATTTTCCATCTTCAGGGGATTCTGTGATAATTCTGTTAATTTTAAAAGTCACACCCTCAAGAATCTATTGCATCTCTTACACACAATTTCTTTTTGGAACTCAAGAATACAAAATATCCAGATTATTAGTGTTTATTACCTCAATAACTTTTGGAAGTCAGTTTTATAATGTGTATACTACAGCATTCCACACAGATCAAAGCAAACAAACTGCTCTAATTGGGTTTTGAGATCAAATACGCCAAACTTTACATTCACTGAGCTGCATGTGGCTTAAATTATCTATATTGTACAATCCTGGACTGCATATTTTGTGCTGTACAGTGAATAAATAGAGCGCATGCCATTTGAAATGTGTCTACTATATGCATTAGTCCTCATACTAATGAACAGGATCACCTAAATGCACTAAGAGCCTAATAAAAGTTGGTTGAGATATCCAGATTCAGACCTGATGTGGACAGACACCAATTCATTGACTTCAGTGGAGTCTATGGGTGCCACAAGTAGTGTTGAGCCCTTTATGTGAGGCTTCAAACACACGTAGACAGAGAATCAACAGAGCACAGAGCAATTTATGGCCTTTCTCTCGTCAATATATTGAATTGCTCTGGATTTACATGAGCAGAACAGGTGTCAGAATATGTGCATGCATGGATATCTAGATTGCAGAATTCCATCTCTTTTTGCCTTAACCTTTTTTTGTACAAGAAATGCAGTACTCACACCTAGACATGAGTAGTTGCCAATAAAATAAATACATTCAAGCCCCACTGCTAAAGACTATGAAAATTTTTGTTAATTTTAATGGATAAATAGAGGGACCAAAAATTATTTTATTGTGTTTCACTGACATTTTTAAAACATAATTCCAGAAGATACGAAGAGATCGCCTTGAGGGAACGTGGGTACCAAAATATGTTTGAACTACCTACACAAATTAACATTCCAATGTTGATATTTTTTTGTAGCTATTTGTGCTCTTCCAGAAACATATCAATTCACCCACAAAGTTACCAAGTAATTTTCAAATACTCAAAATCAGTAATATTTCAAATATTACAGGAAGTTGTTGATTACTAAAGTAAGGCAGAATGTAAAGCCTGCCATAGCCAGAATATATGAGTGCATTTAATCTGTTTTCTCACTTTCCAGCACTTTTGGCACCAACAAACCTGAAGGCACACTTGCTAGAGAGCTGTCACTAACTTGTCTCACAGGAACAGCCTTCACAGCTGACTATAGTGAAATCTTTGTCAAAGCTTCTACTGACGCATGTTTCTTGATGCTGCACTGTTTGGAAAGAAGTGTAACAGAAACAGAGAGGCTTGGGATGTTTTTGAAGCAGGAATGCAGGGGGAATACACAGCTGTAACTGGACATCTGCTAGTGCAGAAAAGTAACATGAATACGAGAGATGAATTCCTCATTTTACCATGGTGCATTATGCGGGAATTCACCATACAGCCAGCAATGCTAAAGGACAAAATAATATTCTAGGTCAAGCTATAAACCACTCTGCTACCACTAAAATTCAAAAAAAAAAAAAAAAAAAGCCAGAAAAATG
>Ga0065711_1043090_pt1 | contig 14945 bp, 18 predicted proteins | sample Hoacrofraction12_FD_59098 | JGI IMG/M metagenome (GOLD analysis project Ga0065711, IMG submission 59098) | Hoatzin crop microbial communities from Cojedes, Venezuela - Epithelial fraction 12 v2 (version 2) | ecosystem: Host-associated > Birds > Digestive system > Esophagus > Crop | place... | reverse complement strand
GCCCCGCCGCGCCGGGGATGCGGCAGCCGCCGGGCACCGCGGGGCTGTAGCCGCCCGCCGCCCCGCAGCCCATGGGATGCGCCCGCCGTCGGCTGGGTGGTGAGTACCCCTCCGCTTTGTGTGCGTGTGTCCCCCCAAAACGGAGCGGCGGCTCTTCCTCCGCCCTGCTCAGCACCGGGCGTTCCTCCTCTTCCCCTCTCCGGTCTGCTCTCCCCGCTCCCCGGGCGATCGGTGAGGGTATCGCCACGGGCAGAAATCCGTTGCGGGCTCGGTTAAACTATTTCCACCGCCGCTGTGGAAATCAAATGAAAGAATAGGGTATGGGGAGCCGCGCTCTACCGGTTGCACATCTGCGGGACAGAGTCTGTCCCGGCTATTTCAGGTTTCAAACAAAAGTGCGGAGGAAAGAACGGCGACGTTCAGCGTATCGATAACCGCAGCTCCAGAGGACATAGAGTATCATGAAGGAAGGACATTTTTCTGATGGAAAAGGCAGTAAACTTTTGTTGCTTGAAAAGTTTGCACTGGGATGAATTTATATCCGTGTATCCTGCAAACAGCTTTTGTGCTTGCTGGAATGTTGCAAAGGCTGATGTCTGATACGGCTCTACCTGTTTCTTGAGTCGTAACCTAGTATTTCAGTTTGTCTAAGTATTTGTGGCAGTTCTTATTTGTTATATAAAATAATCTCTGCGTTTTATGCACAGTGGGGATTTCTCTTTTTCTCCGAAAGATGTTCTGGGGTCAGAGCATGCTTCAGCTCATTTTCAGGCTGCATTAAAGTCGATCCGGACAATCCCTTGTTGCCTGCTAACATTTCTCTTGCGAGGGCACTCTTACGAGAAACTTATGCTCTGCTCCACAGCTGAACTTTTACGTATAGGATGAACCCCATCAAATTCAAAATTCAGCCTCTGTGAAGTGTTTGTGGAGTCAGGGCACCGTAGCTTTGCCATGCGGGGTTTTTTGGGAAAAATCTGGACCCTGCTGAAATGAGTGGGAAGGATCCTCATGATACGGCGAGGCTCAGATTTTCCCTTGTATTTTTAGCCTAAGAACTTTGTGTCCTCTTTGCAATGTCCAACCAGCCAAAAATCAGCTGCATACAATGGGCACTTTTGCTTTTCAAAGGCAGTCTCCCATCTCGAAAAAGGCAGCTCGCCTCAAATTTGCAAACCGCAGGATGGGAAATGGAATTTGCCTTCAGTATAAAAATCCCAAGTGTTTGCAAACAGCCCTGAGAAGAATCCGGGCTCTTGGCTTGACCTCTCTGCGCTGAATTCCAGCTTGGGGAGTTTGCGGTCTTGCAAAGAGGGCAAACGAGCAAAGTGTTGCTGAGCACCCGGTCGTCTTTCTGGAGCGAGGAAAACAGTCAAGCTGGAGGGAGTTTTGGGTGCCCAGGAAGTGCAGGATCTGGCCCCAAGCCAAACTGCTTTTAAAGTAGCCTTGAAGACCTGCCCGTATTGGAGTAACTTTGCTTGCGGCGTGTGTTGGCATTGCCAAGGTCGTGCTAAGCCGGTATAGTCGTGGGAAACCCGCTCGAGAAGCCGAGTAAACTCCTGGGCAGTTATTCCTCGCCGAGCTCTGTGCTGTTCCCACTGAAGTGTTAGCAATACCTCCGCCAGCTCCCGTATCGGAGCTGCAGCGACCGCGGGGGAGGCAGAGCCGGGGGCTTGCTCCGTCCTAGGGCCTTGCTCTTGCTCTTATTTTTTGAAGTCTGCTGGAAAAAAAAACCCTTCTCTATAGTTGCCCGGGCTCGGAGATCCACTGCGATAAAGCAAGGACCAGAGTGCCGGTCGGTTCAGCAAGGCTTAGGGCAAAGAAACTTCACACCCGCTCAAATCAGACTCTTAAAAATGTAAATGGCTGATAAAATCGCCCTTTTGGGGGAGGACCGGAGTGGGAATGAGGGGTGGTCTGTCCTCCGTGCCTCCCGTTAGCAATGGCAGGAGCTGTGCTTGCTCTTTCCCCAGACCTTTGTTTCTCGCCCAGCGCTGTTTAGGGAGGGAGCGACACGGGGCGGTGGGGACCAGGGCTCTCCTGGGTGTAAATTAGCTCCGATGGTGGGAACGGAGCAACCCAACACTCATTTCTACTGGTTGTGGAGCTGGCTGGGCTGCTACCCCCATTCCAGGCAAGATTTCAGCCCTTTGGAGATGAGCTTTGGAAATGGCGTCAGGATCAGGCCCTCGCTTTGGTCACTCTCTCAGATGGGGCTTAAGTGTCTTTCTTCTCTGATACAGAACTCAGATGACTTGTCCAGAGAGGGGAAAGGCCGGCAGCTGGCATTCAGTTCACGATTTGATTTCATTGTGGTTACTGGGCCCGATCCTGCAGTTTCAGGAAAGACTGTTTAAACGTCAAGTGGGAGGTCAGCCCCCAGCACGTCTGGTAGCGACTGAGAATACCAACCGGGCTGCGAGCTGTTCTGCTAGCCCCGAAAGCCCCGGCCCTGCACCGCCGCGCGTTTCTGTGCTTCGGTACTGGAGATAGTGCAGCCAGTGCCGTGGGTGAATAACACAGACGCTGGGTTTTATGTCATCAACACTGAGAAGGCTGGCGCAGTGTAAAGCAGAGATTAAAAAAGAGGGCAAAACAGCACTCAGGTTGACTGGATTTCTGCTGCTGTGGCCAGGATATGGCCCAAGCGGGTGTAAAGGGGGAGGGAAACTTCAGGCAGGATCCTGAACGGTCATTGAAAGATCCACAGCTCCAGCCGCAAACCCCTTGCTCCTTCCCTCTTTCCACCTCTTGCTCCAGCAGCTGGGAACCTGATCCTGCAAGCGCAGCCCCGCTGCGTAGGACAGGGCTTGATTTTTTATGCAAGTTTGGTAATGAATGACCGAGCAAGCCGAAAGCCAGTGTGGTTGGCATTCGAGACAACTCCCATCTCTGCCTGCGGGATGGCCTTACGCGGCGTGTGTGCTAAATTAAAAAAATAATCATCCTGGTGGCCACTACGTACTAGAACTGGTTTTATCTGGTTCCAGTTATGCTTGTTTTGAGTAAGACGAGCGGTGCCAGATTCTGATCTCATTTGCACCAGTGGAGTCATTCGGAGGAGCCGGTCCCAGTTTACCTCACACTAAGTGAAAGCAGAACTGGGCCTGCTGGGAGAAGCGCTCCCTGGGGAAATCGCTGGTGCCTGTGTGCAAATCAAACACGGGTAACAGTGAACGACTCTTGGGACCCTTCCCAGAGGCGGCGCAGATTTTACTGCCGACCCCGCGAAAGCTGTTTTCACCGAAAAAGGAGGGGAGAGGCTGCGGCTTCGGTTGCAGGGGGGAACGACGTGACTGCACGCTCCGGAGCGAGCCGGGTGCTTTGGGGAGATGCTGTCGGCGAGTGATAGTGGTCAGGCTCTCGATTAGCGATGCTGTGGAGGAGGAAAAGACAGAGCCTCTTTCCACGCTGGGTGGGAGACCGTCGCTTGCAGGGGTCAGAGACAGCTTCCGCGAGAGCAGCCCAGCTGGAGCGCAGCAGTCACGGTGGCTGCGTGGGGTTTTCACGGGGTTTCAGATCTACTGTCCACGTTTGGACGCGTGCGGTCCTCCAGCCGATAGCTCAGCCCCCGCCGGGCTGACGGTGCTGCCCGCGGCGGGTGGCTCTGCCTGCGCGCTCTGCGGCAGCGAGCGTGTGGGAAACGCCAGCTCCAGGGGAAACGCGGGAGGGAGTCGAGCCTCCGTCAGGTCCAGACATGCGAGCAAGGCCTCTGGCTGAAACGCTGCTAACAGCTGTGTTTGAAAGCGCCGATTTCTCATCTTATCTGCAACGCGCTGGGATACGACCTACCGCTGGGGACTGTTCTAGCCAAAGCTCTCCCTTTCCCCAGTTCACTGAGGCACCCCGGTCCCTCCGCTCCCCAAAACTGCTGGCTGCTGGAGGCCGGTAACAGGCTTGTTTTCCAGGTCCCCAACGCAGCTGATCCTTGCTCCCACCCCACTGCTCTCAGCGGCTGCAGAGCCCCGCATTTTGAGCAGGGGCTGGAAGAAGAGAGGGAGTGGATGGTAGTGTGGGGCCAGGATATATTCCTGTGCTTTAGGCTGATGCGTTTTCCTGGCTGTGATTGTTCTTGATGCTGAAGAAATTGAGCAATTGAAATAAATTACCAAAAACTGTTTATAGTACTCTTGCCTTCTCCAAAGGCCATTAGTGTGTCCCTTTTCCAGCAGAACTCCTTTAGGACCCCATTCTAAGCCTATCTAAGTCCATAGGTAGCTTTCTGATTACTTTTGTAGGTAAAGGAACTTGAAGTTTTTTCCCAGCTGCAAAAAATGAGTTTCTCGAGTGCTCAGTGCGTGGTCGAGAAGCCAGATTTAAACTCCCAATGTACCAAAGTCTTTTGAAATTCTGGCCAAAGTGGGGAGGGGAGAGGGCTTTAAGAATGCTGCACTGCTTCTATCTCTGCTTTGTTTCTGAGAATCACCCACCCATGCTGGAGTGGAAATTAATATGTTACGGAAAGGGAAGCTCTAACATCTCCTGCTTTTGAAAGGAGCAGAGACTGCCAGACCCACAGTGAGAAACGACATGGCTCTTGCTCCATTATCAAAAAGTTTTTAGGATTGATTCCTGTACGTTAAATATCAGATGTCTTCCTATGGTAGTTCCCTTCTTATTTTTTTTGTAATTTCTGCCCAGATTCTGCAGCTCAGCCAAGCAAGGCTGAAGCTCTCAGCTCAGAAGAGAGCTTCTGTGTTCAGTTAAGCACTCATCTGTCTTGCTGTCCTGAAGAATTACCTCTAGACATTTTCAGTGCGTAGTTCTCTTCCCTCTCCCCTGGCGATATTGTCGTGACATCGGTCAGATTAATTTGGGCTATTGCAGGCTCAACAGTAGACCCCCCAGAAGAATGTTGTGCTTTGTAATTTTTGCAACCAAATTGAAAAATGTAAAGGTCTAGCTAAATGCAAGTTTCAAACAAGAGGGAAGGATTGAATAAGGACAAGTATTGAATAAAATCACTTGTTTTGATTTTTTTTTTTTAGTACACTGATTTTTGAGGTTTTCGCAGTTTAGGTGTAAACTCTTCCTACTAATAATGCTCGCTTATAGTATTTTTTGTTCCGTGTAAGCAAATATTATTTAAGATTCCTAAGAGGCAATTCCCTGTAGTATTCAGAAGTTTCTGTATAGACAAAATCCTTTGTCTAAGGAGACCTGTGCCCTGGATCTTCCTGGGACAAGTACATGTTTCTTTCCAGTTGCCACCAAATCAGACACTTACTGTGGCTTTGCTTCCTTTTAGGTGCCCAGATAATGGGCTGCCTTTTAGCATTTACAGCTACCTGCAAGAGGGATCGCTCCTGGCCACCTCCACACGTGGGAGTGATCCCACCCGAGTCCTTGGAGAGCTTTCTCTTCTCCAAGGCAGCAAACTGCCCATGCCCTGCGTCGCAGTGTCCCCGTGTGACTCTCCCACGGCACAGCGATGTCCTGGCCTGACTCCTGCCTGCCTGGCACCGCAGTGTTTCCCCCGAGCACCTTCCTGGCGAGGAAAGCGCGCCGCACCGTGTGGGGCAAGGGCTGTTGGCAGCCGTCCCTCTGCTCCTGCCCCGGGCAGCCTCTTCCCTCGAAGGAAGTCTGGCACTCCAAAGACCTCCCCGTGCTTTCCCGCTCTCCCCTCACCCGTCAGCTCGCTTGGTGTGCGGTGCTCTTACGAGCAGGGAAACTGAGGCACAGAGCAGCGCATCTTTGGGGACTCCTCCCAGCAGCACCGTGCAGCAGCTTTTCTCAGCAAAATGGCCCAAATAACTACTTGAACACAAAGGCCTGACCCGGTACCGCTGTGGTTTGTGTCTAACACTAACGTGGGTTTGCTGTCGGCAGCTTGGTGTGGTGTAGCTTGAGAGCCAGGCTGGGTGGGAAGGACAGCCATGCGTCCAGGGACTCAGGAGAGAAAGGGGAAGGTCCCACCTCTGATCCAGACCGGGAGCTGAAACCTTCACCTCGTCCATCTCGCTGAGATCTCACGCATCTCCCACAGGGGCTTGAATCACTGAGTTAGGCACTGAGGGAAGGCCATTTCCCGGCTTCATACCTTGTTTTCCTCAGCCGCAGCGTGGAGCTGACACTATTTCTGTGCTGTATTCATAGGCTTTGAGCCTTGGCTAAGCAATGTTTGTAAAGCTTAGGGATTTCTTGTCTCTCAGACCCTGGGGTGCTGTGTGTGTGGCCATGAGCACAATATACCTGTGTCTGTGTTTTTATGTGTCTGGCAACATTGCAAGATCTTGGATCAGAAAAATACCTATAAATGTATTAAACTACTCATGAAATGTTCCCCATGTCCACCTGCAGGCTTGTCTTGTATTATGGTGTAAACTTCCCTCTGGAAAAAGAAGGTAAAACTGATTAGATCTTTTTTATTTCCTCCAGAAGTGTTTGGTTTCCAAATGGCCGGGAACAGCTGTGGGCTGGATGGTGGGAACGTGGCCTCCGAGGTAATTCCCGTGATTGTCCTCCAGCCCAAGTAATGATGTAGATTTTCCCAGCTGCTTCCAGGCGTTGGCGGGGACTGTCCTGCTTGCAGGACTCCTGAGAGTCCCCGGGACTGCCGGGATGGGAGGAAGAAGCTCTTCTAGGTGACACAGAACATCTGAGCGTGCTGCCACCAGATCTCAGAACCAGGCTTGTGGGAGGCTCAGCCGTTGACAGGACTCCTGCAGACGCTCCAGACCTGGCGGGGATGCTGAGCTGGTAGAGCTGAGACCCCCCAGCCTCGGACATTTTGCCCGTTAGCTCCTCGGGCATGGGGACAGGGTGGAAAAAGGCTCCAGGGCCGCTCACCACAAGGCTGCAGCTGTGCGTGCGCTGAGGAGTTGTTTGTCTCCGGAGTCCGGGATGTGCCAGGCTCAAGGGCTGAGTCATTTGGTTTCTCAAACGCGTGCTGAAGGGATGGCGGAGGAAGCTGCCCTGTGCTTCCCTGCAGAGGCGGGAGAGCCTCATGGGCTGATGGGTCTGCCGTTACGGAGCTGAACTTTCTGCTTGAAAAGCTTTGACTAGCAGGAAAAAAAATGTGCCCTGGTGCGGAGGAGAGAAAGAAGCCCCTGTGTGTGGGGAAGTGCTTGCTCCCGCCGGCAGGCCAGGGCCGGGGTCAGCGCCGGGGAGCACACACTTGTTCCTTTAAGGGCTGCAATGTGTAATTTAGCTTGTCACGGAGGAATGTGCTCAGTGCCTTTATTTAATCGGGAGTTTGCAAACCTGCTGGGGTGCCTTGTCTTCCTTTTTTCCTTCCCTTCCCAGCCGGGGGGAGAAGGAACACGGTGCTTTTGTCTCTGACCCTGTGGCTGCTGTCAGATGAATGGTTTTCGTGGCAGCTCTGTTCGCATGACTGGTTTGAACTATGGCAGTGAACATGCCATGGTTGTGAGCAGGCTGTTTCCAGCTCCCTCCCAAACTCAGCTGCATCAGATGTTTTCCTAGGCACTGGCATAAACCCTGTTGCTTGCTAGAAATGTGGCCCTGCGGGTTCCAGGGCATTCTTGGGAGAAGGAAGACACTGTGTGTGGATGTGGCCTGTTCAAGGCTTCAGATCAGAGGGGGACAGCAGTGCTCAGCACCCGAGTGCCCTGGAGAACGGGGTGCAGCTGCCATTACCCCAGCTCTGTGTAGGTACCCAGTTCCCCAGCTCACCGACTGCCCCTCTGCACACCGGACCAGTGGCCATGCTGCTAGGGGCCCTGGTTACAAAGACATCCCTGCTCGGGAAAGGAGAGGGCTTAAGCGTGTGTTTAAGTGCTTTCCTGAATCCAGGCCAGGTTCTGTGCTTTAGCAGAGCCCCCTCACTCGTCTTCCTCTCAGTATTGGAGGGAGACAGGAGCTCGGATGCTCAGAGATGATGCTCCGTGCCGCTGGCAATGGATCTGCTCTGACCGGTGCTGCAGAAACACCTCTCTGTTGAACACCTCCCTTCAGGACAAAGAAAGGTCCCGGGGAAGCAGAGCTGTCAGCGCAGACACAAATGTTTGTGTCTTTGCCGCTGGGTAGAGATGAAGAGAAACCTGGAAAAAAACCAGCCACCACCTTTCTTTGGAAAGAAGGAAATTGCTCTCTAATCGGGCATGTGGAAGTGAACTTGTGTGCTGACTCCAGAGGAATTTCGGCTGTTCCCCCGGGGGCTGTGATTGCTGTTTGGGTCACATCCCAGCTCTGATCTCGGACTTGCCTTTGGGAGCGGGATTCCTCAGCGCAGAGCTGCTGGCATTTGGGGAATGAGTGATGTTCGTTCCAGAAAACCAAGCAAACCAAGTGTGTGTGTGCAGCTTAGCCGTGTTCTTCTTAGCAGAAATTGCAGAATTCCCCTGCTGAAATGGAAGGAAATTTCAGGGAGCAGATGTAAGCACTAAGAGTTGTCTTCAGGACAAATGCATTTAACCACAATGCTCTCATTAATGGCAGAAGAAGTTCAAGGGCTAAAACCCTCTGCTTATGTCAGGCTGAGACCTGCAAACCCTGCTTCGTGCAGGTATTCTCACCAGGGCCCCGTGGGATTCACATGAACAAGTGCTGGGAGGATTAGGAAGCCAGGGCTATGAAGGTGTTGCTGCGTTATACCATTATGATTCCTGCATCACCAGGAAATAAGAAAATTTAGCAGAGACCCCACCTGATTCCTCCAGAGATCCACGGCCAGGGAGTGAGGATGTCCTTTTCTGGCTGCCATGGGATGGAGAAGCATCTCTCTCTTGTCTCTCTTTTGATTCACATCCAGGAGGTTGAGCTCAGTGGAGGGGTAGCAGGGCAAACCCCTCTGCCCCATAATGACCCTAAAGTATCTGAGCTGGAGCCGTGAGAGGTGCTTAGTAGGCCATCTCTGTTATTTAGGTAAACGTGGTGGGCCTCCAGCCGAGGATGTGATGGTGGAAACTGCAGATAGACAGCGACCAGGGGACTGCCCAGCTGGGAGTCCCCAGTGCGCGCTGCCTCTGACGCCGGCGTCTGATGCACAAGGCATTTTTCCTCTCGTTCCCCGGCAAGCGTTAGAGGGCTGGGCCCAGGAGCCATGGGAATCAACAGGAGTCTTTCCAGTGTGGGCTTTGGATCTTCATCTGGATAAATAAATAGAAGGAAGTAACAAATAATATGGTTCTAACAAATATTTTAGATGGTATAAATGTCTGCCTTTCACTGTGACTCCATCCAAACCCCACAAAGGAAAAAATTTCCCTATTTCTATGATGCTTTTCCGTCTGCCTTTCCCCAGTGATTGGGAGTGTTAATGCAGGCACCTTGGCTGGAGAGCGCAGCTGGCCTGCAAGGACACCCGGCGGGGGCTTGCTCTGGGGGTGGTAAGTAACCCTCTCGGCCGACCACCTTTGCGAGCGAGGTTTGTGCTTGGTGTTACAAGGACCCCCCTTGTCTGCAGACTGAGTTCCCCTCCGCCCAGTAACCGTTTGCTGAGTGCGAGTGGCTCTGTAAAAACAAATGCTGTATTGGTCTTTCCTGCGGGTGCCTGGCCGCTGCGTTGAGGTTTCCACGTCTCCTCGCTTGCTGCTGCCTCGCAGCGACATCTGCTGCGCACTGCCAGGAGGAGAGGGCTTCTCTTCCCCGGGAATGCCGTCCCTTTTCCCTGGGAAGGCCAGCTTTGGCTTTTAAAGTGGGAGAGAAGGAAGTGGGGAAGTGTGCTCCTTCCTCAAATAAAAGCATTTCTGTGGTCCGCGACTTCTCCAACCTGGCTGGGCCCGTGGCGGTGACGCTTTTGTTTTGCAAACTTCTCCCAGCCCAGCTTTGTGGGGGAAAGGACGAAAAGCCTGCTGTTGCTCCTGGCACAAAGCTCGGCAGAAGTACTGCAGGTGTCTGCCTGCCCCAGAGCTGGTTTTGAAGAGGGAAGAGGCAGAGCAGCATGTCCCGCTCCCTGGGCCGTGTTTCGGGGAGCCTCCCTGGCCGTGGAGGGAGATGCGAGTACCAACACCCTGGGAGGACATAGCTGTGCTTGTCGCAGCCAAAGACTCCTCTGGGGCTGGAGAAACGGGCCGGCTTGCCTCTTTTCCTTCCTACGAACACTTTGCTCTCTGTCTCCAGTTGTAGGATTTTGGCAGAGCTGGCCATGATGTTATGGTTCGTGGTTGGTGCCCTCTTCCCAGCGCTGCTCCTGGCCGCACCGCCCCCCATAAACAAGCTTGCCCTCTTCCCGGACAAGAGCGCTTGGTGCGAGGCGAAGAACATCACCCAGATCGTGGGGCACAGCGGCTGCGAGTCCAAGTCCATCCAGAACAGGTACAGACCCACCCTCAGCGCCGAGCTGGGTGCCGCTGACTTCCCTTTGTGGCTTTAGGGACCGTCCCTTGCACAAGAAGCCAGGCACAGTGTCCTGCCTCTGCCCGGCTGCCTTCAGTCTGTCTCAGTGGAAGGTCGAATCTCCTTCTGCCTCTGTCGGGAAGAACAGGCACCTCCCCTGAGACCTCATCCCTCCTGTTGTCTTTGCAGGGCCTGTCTGGGACAGTGTTTCAGCTACAGCGTCCCCAACACCTTCCCTCAGTCCACGGAGTCTCTGGTTCACTGCGACTCCTGCATGCCAGCCCAGTCCATGTGGGAAATCGTGAGTATCCCTGCCTGCTCCACGGTTCTCTCTGCAGGGCCTCGCTCAGGGGCTCTCAGCTCTGCTCTGCCACCGCTTTAGGGCAAGTCGTTCCCCTTCCCTGAGGTTTTCCCACTTGTAGTTTCCTTCCAGAGTGTCTCTCAGGTGACTTTACCCTTTCTTGAGATGCCTGGGTGGAAGGGGCTGCTGGAAGCAACGTGACTGCTGTGGTGAATGGTGCATTTGTCACTGTCCGCAGAAGCATCCCTGCATTATTCATCCCCGTGCTCTTCCCACGTGCCCGTTCTCTCCACCGCTCCCTTTGTCACCTCCTCCCACTTGGGAGTTTTTGCCTTCTTCGAAGTCCAGAAGCGCTTCCCACGGCCCATCTGCCAGTCACAGCTTCGTGCCAGCGTTGGTCCTGGCAGAGCCACACACCCTGCCTCCGAGGCAAGCCTGGGCACCCAGGGACCTGGGTCAGCTCTCTGCTTTGCTTTCAACTCAGACATTTGGGCAGATGGTTTAATCCAAGCTATCTGAGATGCTCAGCAACGTGCCTTGTGGCTGGCCTTTGCATTTACCACCAATATTTCTGTGCCAGGAGCGCCTGGCAGCAATGTCCCTCTTGAGTCGGTGCATTTTCCCTGGGTCTCTGCAGCTTGTGACCTTGCGAGACATCCCCAGAGAGCTCTTGCCATCCGGGCATTGAGCCTGCAGGCTCACTCACTGTGTCCTCGTCCTTCTGCCCAGGTGACGCTGGACTGTCCAGGCAACGACGAGATCCCCAGGGTTGACAAGCTGGTGGAGAAGATACTTCACTGTAGCTGCCAGGCTTGCGGCAAGGAGCCGAGCCACGAGGGAGCCCTGTTCAACGTCTACCTGAACGCAGAGGAGAACATGCCCGCTGAAGGTCCTAGCCCCCATCACTATGCCCACCACCAACAAGAGGTGGAAGAGCCTCCTGCCTCCAGCCACCACCATCACGAGGAGGAGGGCGACGAGTGACTTGGCTCTCGTGGACTGTCCTTGCAGCCGGCGGCGCGGGCAGGGGGTGTGTGCGAGGGAGAGGGCCGGGGTTTGGGGAGGGAGGGGGGTGGTGAAGTCTTTGCTGTCTCATAGCTACCCTCACGCTTTGCTCTCCACGACACCCTGGGGCTGGAGGGACGTTCTGAGGCACCAGCAGGGCTGAGGGGTGGCCGCGGGGCTGGAGCGGCAGGGTGAGGGCAGAGGACTCGGGGTTTTCTGATGCAAAACTACTTGCACATAATAGTAATAATATATTGAGAGGAGCGGGAACCTGGACGAGGGGGCTTCGGCTGAGAGCAAGAGCTGAGCTGGGCTCCCCGGGAGCTGTCTGCAGGCTCCTGAACCTGCTGTCGAGCCCGTGCTGAGTCCTTCTGGGTTTTTCTCTTGCAAATGGCTCGTGCCTGGGGCAGAGGAAGAAGGGACGCAGCCTCTCCACAGTCCCACCAGAGACGCACATCTCTCCTGGGGCGTGCAGGACCAGCAGCATCCCTCCTTGCTCCCATCTGCCCTGCCTGCGGACGCGTGGGCTCAGCGTGGACACGCCGTTCCTCCTGCACCCACCGGACCTTAACCCCAACCCTTGTGTCAGGTAGCTCTCGGGCAGTGTTTTGCCCCAGGATGTGCCTCTGGGGCTGCGTGCGTGAGGTTGCTGGGAACCGTGGTGGTGAGAGCCCCTACCTCGCTGGTCCTCGGGCCACCCCGTAGCTCCCTGGCGACGAGGGAGCTGGATCATGCTGTGGGCACTGGCGTTTTGCGTTTCGTGGCCCGCAGGGGAAGGCCAAGGGCAGGCTGGCGCTGGGGTGGTCTGGGGGAAAGGCAGCCCCTCTCCCCCCTCTCCCTGCTGCACTTCAATGGTGGTGGAGGGAGAAGAGGGACGAGTGCCGGGATGCTGATGGACCTTCGCAGGGAGCAGCTCGAGCAGGGCTGGGGAGGCTCGGGGTGGGGGGACGGCCTTGGGCCCCTCCTGCTGCCCCTTTCTCTGTTGTATAAAGCTGATTTCTTTGGCGCTGTCCTGACAAGAGCTTCCAGAGCTTGTAATCGATGCCTCCCCCTCCTTTTTACAAATTGGTGGTTTTGTTTTGGTTTGGTTTTTTTTCTGAAATAAATTAGTTCTGACTTCCATTTCTCAGTGCTCTGACGCCTGTCTGGTTTTTGGCAGTAGGCTCCGCAGTGCTGACGAGGGAGAGGCCGTTTACACCAGGACACCGGGTGGGACAGCAGCGCAGGAGGGTGCGGGGCTCGGGAGAGCGATGGTTCCCTTTGGCTTTCTGCTGCGTTCGGTTCGGGAGCAGGAGGGAGAGCCGCTAAGAGGAAAACCGACCCCAAATACTCACATACGGGCTGCATGTGGACATGGGGAGCCTGCACATCAGCTGTCCAGGCGTGGTGGTGCTCAAGGTCCCTTGTCACTGCAGGCTGGAGGGTGAAGGGCTGTCGGATCCCACTTGTGTGGGGAGTGCGTGGGGTCTCTGCGGGATCACGCAACCTTTATCAGCTCTGTTGCCACTAGGTGACACTCTTGATCCGGCGCGTTTCGTGGCATCCAGATGTTCATGGCCTGCGGGAGTGCCTCTAGAGTGGAGGAAGGTGAACTTGGACATGGACATCCCTTCGTGGGTGAGGAGGAGACGCAAGCGCCTTGGCTGAAAACCGGTGGGCTCTTTCCGAGGGTGTTTGGATCAAGCGTTCCCTGGGCAGGGCAGAGCGGGCCCTTGCAGACCTCGGGTCCCACCAATGCCTGGCCACCCACGTGGCTGTGCCCTCAGAAACGACCAGATGATGCTCCCTTGCCCGAGCTGAACCCTGGGGAAGGTCCCTCCTGCTCCTGGAGGGCCGGGAGGCTGTGCCGTGCCAGCGGCCAGCGCTTATTGCCCCTCTCTTTGAGTCCCGGGCTCTGGGGGCTCTGCACGAGCGTGGAGAGAAGATCTCCGGGTGAGGGTTTGCATTCAGGCAGCAATTGCCACAGCGAAGGGGATGGGCTGAAAAGGCACGAGCCTGGCAGGGGTGGAGGTGTCCTGTGTGTTAAGATCATGTCTGTTCTGGCTGTGAAGAGTCCTCCCAAGGACAGGAGCTTTATGGGAGAGCCAGGAGGCAGGAAAAGGTGGAGAAACCCATGCTGTCACCAACCACCATCACAGGGCCCTTGTACTGGAGTACAGTGAAAACAGGCTGGATTTAACAGGGAGACTGTTCCTGTAAACTCCAGGAGCTGCAGCTCAGGGTGTTCGGAGCAGGATGTCTCCACCTCCTTTTGACACAACCTGAGCTTCAGTGGAGGCAGTCAGCGGAGGGCTGGTTCGCAGATGAAAACACAAATGTTTACGGGTAGCTCTGCCCAAAATCTGCCCTAAGGAGCCATCCCAGTTGAAGGATGGAATGAGGTCCTGAGAGTAGATTGCACTATTGGAGGCCTCTGTGTTAAGCCCTGGATGTCCTCACCAAGGCCTCTCAGCCTTCCAGTTTTACTCATTCCATCTCACCAGCCCTTACTTTGCCATATTGACACCTGGGTGGCTGTTGACAACCTGGTTTTGCTTTCCCTGCTAGTGGTACTGGAGAGCAGAGCTGGTGGAAACCGCGGTCCCCTGCAGATGTGTCCAGAAACGCAGCACAGGGAGAGAGCACAAACAGGTCAGCAGAGCTGCCGGAGCAGAGAAGCTTTTGCAGGGACAACGGTAGGATTTGGACCTCATTTTAAGGCAGGTTTTTTTAAACACATTTTGCTTTGATCAGTTCAGATTCACTTCCCCAGCAAATGCATCCAAACTAAGTGCACGAAACCTCCCACGTGCCTCTGGCCCAGTCTCCTCTGGAGCAAAAACTCTGGAGATAAACTGAGATGCTCCTCAGGCTGGGGTGCAGCAGGGCTGAGAAGGAAGCGTGGCTTTGCACTGTGGCACGAATTCCTCTCTGAGCACTAGCGTGGACCCAGCTGGGAGAAGTCTGTGCTGCTGCATTGATTTATCCTAGCTGGGGAGGCTGCCGCAGTGTGGGCTCGGGGGTGTGTGTTTCTTGCTTGTTCCCAGCGCAGATGGGACGAGGAAGTGAGGGTTTCCCGGTACGAGCGCTTTTCTAAAGAAACCTCCCGCTGCGATCAGAGCCTCGCATGCGTGTCTCTGCCCTGGGAGCCTGCCAGGACAGAGCGACGCAGAGGTGGCTGGGGAGGTTTGGCTGGGAGCATCCAAGGAGAGGGTCCTGGGGAAGCCGAGGGAGGGCAGGCGCCGTGCACGAGCTCCCAGGGGAGCGTGTCCTGGTAGGAGTGACAGCAGCTGTTTGTGGGTGAACAGCTTTCCGCTGGGGGGACAACGGGCTGCGTATGGGCTGTGTCCGGGCACGATGCGAGCCCTGCTTTGCATCTCCCCTGTCCCTTGCTCAGAGACCCGAAATGCCTATTCAGCCA
>Ga0065711_1043089_pt1 | contig 14945 bp, 10 predicted proteins | sample Hoacrofraction12_FD_59098 | JGI IMG/M metagenome (GOLD analysis project Ga0065711, IMG submission 59098) | Hoatzin crop microbial communities from Cojedes, Venezuela - Epithelial fraction 12 v2 (version 2) | ecosystem: Host-associated > Birds > Digestive system > Esophagus > Crop | place... | reverse complement strand
GTGGGGGGTGCGCCCTGGGGTCTCCTCTCTCTCCTGGCACTTTTGCTGCCTTGCCGCTGCGGTTTTGCCACTTCAGAAAGGGTCCCTCAGCGTGAACCTCTGCTCCAGAGCCCTTCGCCTTCAGTGGCATTCATAATACCTCTGGAGAAGGAGAGGGAAACACCATTAGGGAATTAGAAAATTCATAGGAATTTGAGATCCCGAAATGGTAAATTGCCATCAAACTGTTCTTCCAATATCGAGTTTGCATCTGTGGTTATAAAATGGTTGCGTTCGAGAACTACTTCTGCTGACTTGTCGAAGTGTTTTGATCGTGTTCTGTTAACAGTTGAGCTAAGCAGGAATAAAACCATTCTAATTCTGAAAAAGTTTCTACATATTGTACTGCTGAGAAATCTGTTCATCAGAAACCTTGTAAATTAGGAAAAGATCATAATTCTTTCTGGTTGTATAGAGAATACTGAAAATGGTATTTAAAAAAGAAAAAATCAATGAATATCATCTTTCTGAGATTTACTCATGGAATGCTTCATTTATTTCAGTTAGTTTGTTGTATGAAGTTGACAGCAAATAGTAAAAATTTCAAGAGAAGTTGAAAAAATTTGGCATATGGGTATCAATGGGGACACGGAGCCTAATCCCAGTGCCACTCTTGAAATTAGCAATACAAGGCAGATCTGTGAGTTACTGCCAGTTGTTTTGAGAATACAATTTGGATAAAACAGTCACTATTTCATAAAATCTATCCTTCTACTTCATGGCCAGATCTCCAATTTTCCAGTTTTCAAAAAACTTTCTTATGCAATTCTTTATTGTCAATATGAATGCTACTGATCAGTGGACTGTAAATATGAAATATAATCAGAAAACTGTAAATATGAAATGAATATAAATATATTGAATGTCAAAAGAAATGGCTTGGTTTCTGTAGTAGTTGTATCATTCTATTACACAGGAGATTTATTAAAACACAAGACCACTCCTAACTTTCTGTTCTCCTTTTTTTGAAAGATAATAATGCCAGAGTTTTCAGTTATTTTAGTAAAGTGGTGTTGAATTTACTACTAGGCCAAACAATGCACATCTGACTTACTTCAGAGGATGCAAATCTCAAATTTCATGTGTCTGAACTGGTAAAAAAAAAATTATTATATCCACAGCTTGATGTTTCTTGTAGTTTCTGCTACTCTCTGGGCTATGTTGGCTTGACTAATTTTCTTGACAAAAGGGTAAACAATTTTTTCCAATTATTTTCCAGTGTACTTTTTACCTCTTTTTGGATCATTATTTTCCAATATCATTAGAAATTTCAGCATTTTAACAATGATTAAAAGCAATTATTTTTAAATAACTAAAAACTTGACAGTCCTTTTCTCCGTCTCCTTCATTGTAATAACAGTGATAAAGATCATAAGGAAATTTGTAATGTTTCTGTTGAACAACTGCCCTGTTTCTGCAAAATAATACTGTTTTGCACACTGAAAGCTTCTGCTGCCAATCGCCCCCCCTGTATTAAATGTGCAGAGAATATAATATAGTATAATATCTGCATATCTGCGCTGTGTCTTTTTCCATCTCCAGATAGATTGTTACCAGTGAGTTAACTGACTGGCTGTCAATGAATTGTACAAGATCTTCCATAAGTGTTCATTTCCAGAGCCATTTATAAGGTTCCCACATCAATCATATTCAATGAGATCTAATACCAGACAAACAGCACCAGGCTTTTAACAGATGCATGTTCTGTATGCATGGTGCACTGAATTATACAAAGAAGTCTCTCACAACTCATTGCCACACACGTTCAAGTTCCTGCTGCTTTTCAGTGACCTGTAACTGAACAAAGTTTTCAAGAACTTAATCCACACAATACTTTTAAGAACTGGCATATCTGTTCTCCAAAAATACACTCTTCAGTCAAAGCTTAACATAGGTCCATATCAGTGTCTAGGTGCAATGTGCAGACAGGTTCCACAGATTTTGTACTAAATAAATGGTGGGGAGGTGCTGAGAGAAAATCACAGAAATTCTTGTAGAGTTGGGAAAAATTATCATTTATGTTCATATAAGGACCAGACAATCAAGTAGCGCAAGAGTCATTTTGACCTGGGACTCTCAGTGGTATCAGATTCTGTACACAGTTATGCTCTTTCACATTATTCCTTTGATTTTGAGATATTCCTAGTAACTACATTGCTGGTCTGTAGGCACCTGCCTCTGAAATACACGGAGACGCATTTAACTGTCCAACAGTGTATATAAAGAAAAAAGGGCAACTCTACATTTTTTATTGTATCTCTGTTCTATTGGAAACCCATTGTGTTTTGGACTGTTTGAATTAAAATGGACAAATGATGAGAAAATGTTCTCTAGGGAACGATCTGCTGGGGTTCACTGCTGGAGTTAATTTAAAATATCTTTTCTATATTTAGATTCTTTCTTTAATACTTTAGGACACTATAAACTTGAAATAATTGTTCTGTCTTAAATTAGCTTAAGCTACATCATGTAGATAAGACACTGAAAGATGAAAACATACCTTTTCATTTGTATGAAGTGTGGACATGCCCTCTCAGGCAGGGTAAAATAGCCAAAGATAAGATTAAAGAATTCCTGTCTGTCAGAGGATGCTATAAAATCTTGAAATAGGAGGTATTATTTTGACAGGACATAGAAGAAACAAACAAGTGTAAAAGTCCTTACAGAGACCACAGTCCTTTTTTTAAAAAAGCAAATTACATTGATTTGTATTTCTTCTGGATTTGTTTTGCTTAATGGATAAATTGGATCTTGAAACAAAGGCCCTGAAACAGAGTCTAGAATAACGCTGTTTTTGTCCCGGGGTGCTGAAATAGTCCGACAGCATGCATATAGTGTTCTACACTATTTGGATCATTAATAGAAAAAATTATATTCTTTCTTTCTCATTTACAAAGTTTGACTTCATTTGTGAAATATGCCACAATTAAAAGACCTGTTTTCAAATAAAACTCTGTTTTTGAATGTGTGCCATTTTACCAACGTGCCTGTAAAGTGCTATTACGATGTCTAGGCAAGTTCTTTTTGTGACACTCAGTCCTGTGATATGTTCCAGCTTTTCCTTCCCAAGTTTATTTGAGCTAGCTGTCAATTAATTAATTTACACAGACTTTTTGATAATATTTCTTGTTAGACTTTTGATTCTTTTGATGTAAACATAATTTCTCATCATGCCTTTCTATTTGGAAATGAAAAATTCAAAAATCTTCAGTGTTATTAGTTTTTTTCCATTATAATATTTGTTTTTAAAGTAAAAAATTTCCCTGGTTTTAGGGTATGGAGGGGGCGGATTTCATGCACTTGTTTTCCAAATCTTAATTCAACATTTAGTGAACAAAGTCCAGATTCCAAGGAGTTCAAAATCTTACATGATTAACATCAGGTAGCATCACAGAGAGTCAAGCATTATTTTTTACATTCTTTCCTTCTCTTCAGCTTTTCTTATTGACACTTAGCATCTTAGCATTATTGTGTTGTGCTTACAGAATCACAGAATCACAGAATCACAGAATGTTAGGGGTTGGAAGGGACCTCTGTGGGTCATCTAGTCCAACCCCCCTGCCCAAGCAGGGTCACCTACAGCAGGCTGCACAGGACGGTGTCCAGCGGGTCTTGAATATCTCCAGAGAAGGAGATTCCACAATCTCCCTGGGCAACCTGTTCCAGTGCTCCGTCAATGTGACTGTAGTTTTCATAAAACTGACAGATCAAGTTTATTGCTTTGTACAACTCATGATGAACTTCTTGACAAAGAGTATCATCTTCCATTGCTTTCTTGTATGATTGTCTGTGTGCTTCCTGAAACAGCTTCAACTACATCACATGTTGGAATTTTAACCTGCTTTTACCTTTTCTTAGAGATTTATAAAATCATTATTCTTTTGAAAGTTGGAGGGACAACAGAATATCTACTTTGACGTCCTCTGTAATAGCGGCCATAGCCCATTTCTTGTAATATTGTTCTTTATCACAGCATCTGTAACTAGTCTTTGTAGGTATATTTAGCATTATTTAGGTTTATTATGTAGTTTTAAAAGAGTAACTGTCATTTAACAGAAGTAAGAAAGGCTGACAAAAAGAAAAAAATCTAAGGTTCCAAATAGAATTTCACATCATTTACTTGAAAAGATTTATTCTGAAATATTTTTAAACTTGAAAATTTCATTCGGGGTACAAGTTTGTATTAGAACATATATAGTTTGGTCTTCCTTGTTTAACTGTCAACATTTTAACAGGATGGAATTTATCAAAACTGCGTGTTTATCACATTAATTTCTAATGCCATCAGAATATTTCTTTTGAAAATCTTTAACTCTTTGGAAAACCACTGACATTTGGTCTGTCTCAGTGGAGTAAGATATTTCTGAGCTCGTATCAAAACAAACTTTAAACTGACAGTGGCTTTGTCAGTGATATTTTTTCTAGGGTTTAGGTATCATAACATGCATCTAGTTACTGATAGCATTATTCTTGCCAATGTACAAGTATTGTTGCTGGGTCCTATGAACTCTTAATGAACATTTTTTATCATCTACATACCAAAAGATGCTGCTTTTCTCATACATACATCCTATCTCATACATTTTCTATGACATATCCTTTACAATTTTAAGAGGATAACTTCCGTATTCTAATTCTGAAAAACTTCACTAGTGAATTTCTATTTGTTGTTCTGCAGTAACTTTAACATGTCTGGGACATATTCTACTTGTGAATAAATCAGTGAAAAAAAAACACCTCTAGCCTCTCTCACTTTCAGCTTGCTGAGTGCAAGTGTTTTACAGGGCCTGTCAGTATCTGGCCAATAGCCTAAAATTTTTAAAATTTTTTTAGAAAGTTTGTGTTTTCTTTTTATTTGGACTTAAAATATTTTCAGTGATATTGTCAGTGATCTGTGTGATCCTTAAAGAATGATCTGCTTCACGCCAGTGTGGAGGAGTATTTCATGCTTCTCAAATTCAGCTCAGCTTTCACAACTTGGCTACAAGGTTGTGGTGGGTTGACCCTATCCAGCAGCTTCCACACAGCTGCCCACTCATCTCTCCCCCAGCAGGATGGGGAAGGGAATCAGAAGAGCAAATGAGGGAAAAATCTTATGGGTTGAGATAAAGACAGTTTAACGGGGAAAGCAAAAGCTGCATGGGCAACAAAAACAAAGGAAAGAATTCATTCACTAGTTGCCATCAGCAGGCAGTTGTTTAGCCATCTCCAGGAAAGCAGGGCTTCATCACACATAACCCTTACTTGGGAAAACAAAGGCCATAACTCCATATATCACCCTCTTCTTCCTTCTTTCCCCAGGTTTATTGCTGAACATAACATCACAGGGTATGCAATATCCCTTTGGTCAGTTGGGGTCCCCTGTCCCAGTCTCTTGCCCACCCCCACCTACTCGCTTAGGGGAGCAGAGTGGGAAAAAGGAGGAACAAAAGATAATCTTAATGGATTTTCTTGGGAGGGGCAATGTGAGAAGCAGAAAAGGCCTCGATACTGTGCAAGCACTGCTCAGCGATAGCCAAAACGCTGGTGTGTTAACACCGTTTCGGTCACAGATCCAAACCATAGCAACATAAGGGCTTCTGTGAAGAAAATTAACTCCATCCCAGCCAGATCCAGGACAAGGTCAAATTCCATCTTGTTTTTCTGGGCCTGATTATTAAAAACTTTGAATCATATATTTCCATCTCCAGCAGAAAAAGTAGAAGGTAGCTACAACTGATAGCTGAGGCACTTTTCAGGCAGTTAGGGCTTGTAACTTCATTAGCCCAAGATGCTTCCAGATATGAGGTCTCACACTTCTCAGGCAAGTGCTATAAGCACCAGGCAAATGGTGGCCTCTCCATTCCCTTGCAGAGCACCTCAGAGATTGATCAGCCCCTTCCTGTTTTTGGGCTTCATTCTTGTTTTTCTCTCTCCTGACATCGGGACTGCAGATCTGAGATGTGCATTGTTCTGACAAACCGAAACATTTAGAACACTGACTTGGTTTTATGTGCTTTTTACACACATATTCACAAATAGACTTGAGTGTTGCAAGGCTGACCAGTACAAACTTTTAGCACAGTTTCTCAGCGATTAAGGCATTTGCCCAAGACCTGATTTCTGTGTTTTCCCCAGCCTCTGCTTTCCAGCCTCAGATGCATTGCCTTTTCAAGCTGTGAACTGTGCTGTGGTTAGTAGGATGCTTATGTCACTTCTCTTGAACTGATATGAAATTGCACAGTGGGAGAAATCTGTTGCATGTTGTAAGATAGTGCACTTCAGGCAAGGCAAAGAAAAAAAGAACCATTAGGCAGTGAAAATTAGCCTGTGTTGAAGTGAACCAACTATTATCAGGGGACATTTCAAAATTACAGCAACTAGGTTATGTAAAAATTTTGTTTGGGAGCTTTTCTTTTAGCATTTCCCACTTTGCTTTCCCCTGTGTAAAAAAAAAAAAAAAAGAAAGAAAATGAAAAAAATCAATGTGAGTCCCAAACTTGTTGACACCACTCTCAAATTCAGCCGTGAGCCAGGAAGCTATTGAATTAATGTCTGATTTGCATCCCAATCAGATTAATTTTGCCAGGAAGGGGAACCGTATATTCTGGGATTGGGAGAGGATATTCTTTCTGTAACTGCGTATCTTTCTTTAAATAATTAGTCCTAAAACATGTATTTCAGTTAGAATTCCTAGAGTTCCACTAATTTCAGTGGATTTTTCACAGACTTAAGGGTATTGTCAGATTAATCAGTTGCTCTACAGGTCTAAAAGCATTTTCTCATATTGACATTTTTTATGTACTCTATTATTAAGTAGAAAGGCAGAAAAAGGCTGTAAGAAAGAAGCTATCCTGTTCTGGGGCTTCATTAGCACCAATAAATCCTGTTGCATGTAAATGATCTGAGAAACTCAGAGCAATTAGCTATTCCTTTTAACTTGAGTGTTTTAGCACAGATTGGTAGCTAATCAAGCTGGGAAATTGAAATAGAGTGTGTAAAAAAGTTGTTTATGAGTAATATTGTAAACAAGCATTGCAGACAGTTCTGTACCTGCTTTAATGCTGTAATAAATTAAGCAGTGAAATCAGCATTGCATCCATTTAGGTGTAATTGTACAAATTGCTAGCTAATCAGAGTGAGAAAATTGAGCCAGGGCTTTGGAGAACAATGCTGTGTGCTATTAACTTCATGTTTAACTACCTATTTACAGCATTTGGAGATGAAGACATTTTTAAAAATAAACATAGATTTATTTTTTTATAAAAAGCATGCCTGATTCTGAGCTGGTTTCATCAATGTAATCCAGAAGAAATTCCACTGACATTTGTGAAATTAATTCAAACACAAACTGATGTAAGTCGTATGAGAATCAGCACCATTTACTTTATTGTTTTCTGCTGTGTTAAGCCATAGGCATTTCGTTAAAAATGCAAAACTGGTCAAATACATAAAAATCCCACAAATAAGCAGCTCAGTTTTTCAAGCCAGCTGCAGTCAGCAGTTCAATGGATTTTGACATGCTCAACACAGCAGGGTCTTAACTGGAGCTGTGTAAGCCTGGCTCAAAGGCTTGTGAACTTTTCAAGAAGTTCAAAAAGGCTTGAAAATTCATGAAATAAGGAAGGATTGACTTGGTGCTTCTTTCCTGCAAATTCTGCTTTATTTGATGTTTTACATGCGCTAGTGCTGTGCATTAACGTGTGAACTATCCAGCCTTCTGGATGCAACTTCATGGTATTGATTTTTAAGAGGTATGACACAATGTGAAGCTCACCCTTATCAATCTGGCAAGAACGTTTAAATACTGCTGTCATTTACCTGTCCCACAGCAGTACTTTTTGAAGTTCTGCTGCTCTACTAAAAACACCTCTGCATGTGACATCTATTATATTCACAGAAATAACACAACAAACATGTAAAAAGAAAAATAATCATCCTGTAATCATGTATTCACAGTGCTGGAAGAAACTTCAGGTCATCTAATCCTTCTAATACTCTAGACAGCAGCAACTTTCCCTCAGTTATTTCTAACGTGTTAGTTCAGCTCACAAGAAAATAAAAGTGATGAGATGCCACAGTCTCACAAGAAACCACTAATACTACCATGAAAAAGATTTTTCTTAAATGCAAATTTATACTTTTTGGGGGACTGAAAGCTATTAATATTTATTCTATACATTACGGTCACAATTAGAGTATTCCTTTCTTCCCAACAACAGCCTTTTATGTTTTTAAAGGCTTTCTCAATGCACCCTAGTCTTCCTCAGGCTAAACAATTCCAATTCTTCCAATGTTTACTCATAGGTCATGTTTCCTAGACCTCTGATCATTCTCATTGCTCTTCCCTATACACTCTGGACACAGTGGTTCAGCCTTGAGGCCTACAAATAACAAGTAGAGAGAAAAAAATACTACATGCATCTTACAAGCAATGCCACTCTTTATATATGTCATTATAATCTCTGGGGTTTTTTTTGTTGTGGATTGTTTTCACTGGGTTTTATTTGGCAGCATTTAGGTTCATGTTCTGATCATGATCTACTACAACCCTTACATCCTTTTATATAGAACTATTACCTAACCAGATGCCTTTGAAACAAGTTTATGCAGATGATTAATCACTTGACACTTGCTTATGTTGAGTTTCATCCAATTTTTTCTTCAAATTCTCAAAATGATTTTGAATTTTCTTTCAATCCAGCAGCATATTGGCTACCCCTGTTGGCTTAAGGTTTTTGGAAAGGTGAATAAGAACACCCTGTACTTAGTCAACCATGTCACTGATGAAAATATTGAATGAGGCCTCACTAAAGACAAGAGGAATTAAACTTGACAGAGAAACAGACCACTTTTTTTATGTATGTTAATCTATTAACATAGATTTCGTTAGTAATAAAGTAGATGCACACATAAACACACATGCACACACATGCAAATAATTATATATAAATATGTGTGTGTGTCTAATTAAGTTCCCTTCAGGTTTTATGTTATGGAAATTTTAATATTCAATACAAAGTTAATTAAGAAAGAACACAAATAAAATTTGAGTTGTGTCCAAGTGTCCTTGTTGTCTATTGCAATATTTAGTTAAGATTTAATAAATCTTACCCTAGGTTACTTACTTATCTTTTTATTATGATATCTTTTCACCATCTCTTCTTCCGTTTCGTTACTGCCTTAGCCTAAATTACTTCAGCACCCATTTCAAACAAAGAAACTTGCAGGGAGAAATGCAGTAACAAGGGTTGTGTAATATAGTGACATCTACAGTGCTGTAATGGCCAAAAAGTTGTTAATGAGAAATAGATAATGATTGGCGATGGAAAAATAGATCTGCAATTGTAAAGCCTTGGGGTAAGTTAGAGAGAAAAAAGGAGAAAAGGAAGGAAGAGAAGGTGGCTGTCAGTAACCAGACACCATCACCAATTCGTTAATTATGTTGTGGACACCATCAGAAAGCCAGACTATAGAGACATATGCCTGATCAGATTTGCTTTGTAGCAGCCCATCTGTGTAATGACAATTTACCACTTTTTAACAAGAACTTGCTCTTTAAATCAGGACTGATCCCCTGTAATATTTTCCTTGAATATTCAGTAGCACTGGTAACACCACAGTGTACTGAGCATCTAGGTTTTTATTGAATTGTTTATTTACTCTTGCTGTATGTAAAGAATTATTTTTTTATTATGAAATCAAAGGTTATATTGCACAACCCAAGAAGAAATTGGTTTGCACATTATGATAATGACCTTTCTCTCTCTTATAACTGAACGGCACATTAGCAGAAACAGAATTCATCCAGTGGATTCCTGTGAATGACTTAAACCAAGAGAGAAATAAGAAAGTGGGTTGCATGCTTAAAGATTGGAGTATATTATTCATTACTGAAATACTTAGCATAATAAGTCTGTGATATTTTAAGCAGATGATTGTAATTTACAGATCTCCCATAGGACTTGGTTTTTAGGACATTATTTCCTCGTCTTTAGTAGAGAAATTGTTTTTGTACGGTGACTGAAATAAAACTCAAACCAAATTAAATCAGGATCTTTTGAGGGAATGTGGGAACAACTGGGAAAGAGTAAGATACAGGAGAAGGACATAAATAAAAATCTTTTACGGTAAAAAAAATCAAAAACAGTATTTCTGTGGAATAAGATACAACAGGCAGAAGGGTTTTAAGGTGAAGATTACTCCCTTCAAATTATGACAGTTCAAAGTGATAAAAATAAAAATATTCATACCATGAAAAAAACTGTAAGAAACTGGTCAGTAAACCACGAATCTGTTCTACAAGAAGAATTGTCACGATGGTAACATACAAAAATCCTCAAGGAAACAATACCTGCAGGAGCACATATACTTCTTTGTTTGTAATACACAGGGAAAAAAAGGAAACTGATTCAAACATAAGATTTCACTGTCCACCACATATATGTACTGATAGATTTTTGAAAATTAATTTGAGAACCAGAAAGCAGCCCTGGAAAGCAAAACTTACTCCATCGTTCTTTCAGCAGTTTCAGACAGAGTTGTTACTGCATTATGAAAATAAGAGTATAATCTGTAGCAAATATGGCTGAAAATGAGCTGGAAAGGTCCTCCTATCCGTTTGCTTCATGATCCTATATTATTTGATACTCAGAAGAATACCCTGTGAGAGACATAAATCACCAATAGGTTGAGGTAATTTTAACCAGGCTGGAACAACAAAGAATGCTCTAAGTAATCAGGTGGAAAATTTTCACTGTATAGGCATATTGAGAACCTACATCCCTCTGCTCCCCAATTCTGAACCTTCTTCTCTCAAAACCCCATAAAGATCATCTAATTTTTCTTTAAGCAGAATCATATGAAAAAAAGTAAATAAGTTAAAAACACTGAACCTTGCTTTTACACAGGATCAACTTCCACAAACAGAAGATCTTTCTGACTTTTATGTATAAGAATAGGTGTAAGCATGTTTAAACTTTTCATTATTTGAACTTATCTTTGGCTAGCAAGTGTCAACTCCATTCAGTCTAAAAAAGAAAAAAAAAATATCAAGAAAAAATTTGAAAGCTAAGGCCAGATGAGTAGAATCAACATTCAATTAACATCTCAAATAATGGATCATCTGTCTGAAATAAGAGAAATGGCTCTGAATTTTTTTCAGTATGTCTATGAAAGTCTGAAGAAAGAAGACAACTGCAAGTGAAAAATAAGTGAACATGGTAGAACTATTCCATGCCCAGCAGTAGTAAATGGCATTTACTTTACTAGTATGCTAGAGATTAGGTTCCTTAACAGTGACAGGCCTAGATGTAGCTTTCTAGAAGGGGGGAGATATTGTTTCTTTTCATCTTCTGCTGGTCTGTACCCAGGGAAAGAAAGCTCCAGGAAGCTATAAAGTCTAGTAGAAGTCAAGAAGGAGATCTAGCCCAGGGTTAGCAGCTTGTACATGAAGCAGGTACAATACCATTTTGAGAAGCAGGGAGTAGGAAGTCATGGCCTAAAAATCATAGTAAAGGTTCCTAAAGGATCAGAAATCATTTTGAAGCATTTGCTGACTTGATATGCTGCCATACCATCTCAAGAATGTGAACTTAAGCAGCAACAGCATTATGAAAACCTGGAGGGGTAAGGAGGACTAAAGTATGAGACAGTTATGTTTCAAAAAATCTAAAAAGTATAGCTTACATATAAATGAGCTATGATGATGAAGATACCCTCAAATAGAACGTCCAAGTTTTAAAGACAAATAGTTGAGTAGACTGGAGGTCCTGAACTCCGAATGTAGAGACAGATTATTTGCAGGCTCCTTTTTTTCAAGTGTGAAATTAATACTGTATTTAAAACTTGAACAGTTAGGAAAGGGCAGTATTTATTTACTGTCCTCTCATTTGGCTTACAAGGCACTTCAGTAGTATTTCATTGATTAATGGATACTCTTCGAACAGATATGAAGGGTATATAGCTGCATATTTTAATGATTCTTCTGTATCTAGCACCACTTGTAAGAAGTATCTAGAACAACTGGAAGAAGTGCTCCAAGAGATCAGAGACTGTATTAAATTTAGGCTGATATAGAGAGAAACAAAAATAAATTAAATCTGTATTTTTTGCTAAAAGAAGGGATGCTAATGTTTACAAGTCCAAGCTATGCTAGACAGATCACTGTAAAAAGCATTTAGTAAATAGGAATGTGTGGAAAATTTGTTCTTAACTTTTCTACAGATTGAATGTGATCTGGAAAAATGAGTAAGCTAGACCTGCCAGGCAATGAAGACAACCATCTGTGATTGCAGGTCTTCAGAGCCCAAATTTGTTGGCTGTGTGCATAGCCCAACCCGAATATTTCAAGAGTCAGCATGGGAACAGTTTTTCTAAAAGGAAAGAAGCAACAGATGTAAATGTGAAATTGTTTCTAGAGAGACAAACTACAGCAGTGTCCTGGATTGAGCCACAACAGGGTTAATTTTCATCAGCAGCCAGGATATGACACAGCTGGGCCAGCTGACCCAAACTGACCATACAAACGGGGTATTCGATGCCATGTGCCATCATGCTCGGTTCTGAGGAGAGGGAGCTGGCTGGGGAGAAGTTGATCGTTGCTCAGGAGCATGCTGGGCATTGGGCTGTGAGAGTTGCTCTGTGCATTTTGCTGTTTGCCTTCTATATTCTTCGTATTAGTATTACTGTTGTTACTGTTTGCTTCATTTGCTGTTCTGTTAAACTGCCCTTACCCCAACTCACAATTTTTTTTGCCTTTTTCTTTTCATTCTCCTCCCCACCCCAGCAGGGGGAGGGGCAATAGAGTAACCACTTGGCCCTTTGCTTCCTGCCAGGACCAAACCGCAACAAGTAGAAAAAGCACTTAAGGATATAAAAGGTCAATGGAGAGTTCTAGGTCAGTTATGTATGTAGACCATTTGGTTTTGTTTGAAGACTGCAGAGTATGACATATTAATTTTCTGGGACACCTGGGAACCATAGGATTGAGCATTTAAGACAATCCAGAAAGCAAAAGTGAGGATAGTGTCTCTTGGTTAGCCCTAAAGGAAAGAACAAATTAACTAGCAACGAATTGTGGCATAGGCTGGAGAGAAGAACAGATGTCCTAAACAGCTGCTTTTAATTAGAAAGTGGAAGTGAACCCAATGTATTCCCGGAGAGATGCTGCACTGGAGACAGGTAGGATTCCTAACGGAGACACACAAAAGACATACTTCAGTGAAGGCAAGAGGGAAGAGGAGATTCGACATATGCAGAAGAGTGGCCTGCTTCTTAACAGGCTTGGATTTTGCTGGATATGTGAATGATTTTGTGAGTTTAAAAGAGAGGAGAGACCCAGATGGTAGTGAACTAGGAACAATCCAGTCCTTTCTAAAGCGCATCTACTAGTCACTTCTGGCTTCCTGTCTCTGTTTCTTTTACAACCAGTAATGGCTAGATCATCTCAGGCCACTTGATACACCAGGCAGCTTGTGACCGAGGTCTGACACTCTACATACTCTCCTTTCTGCCTAAACTCGTAACTACTTGCTAGCAATCAACCTCCGTCTCTCTTAGCAATGACAAAGTGCAAGAGCAATGGAATATGACCAACAAAGCCAATGGAAAAAAGTCACCTTCTCATTTAGTGCCCATTAGCACTTGATCTTGCCCCAGCTATTGTGAAGGATAATTGAATTGTTTAATTTGCAGCTGGATTCTTTCAGTAGGTTTTTTTCTGCTACTCTCGTTATTGAGTGATACTTAACTCCCATAGGAGTAATTCAAACGTCTGCCTTTGCTTTGCATAAAACTGAGGCCAGCTGCTTTATAGAGAGTAAATAAACAATGTAGTGCTTTAATGTTGTTTTACACCTGAAAACTGCTACGTAAACTACATAAACAACTCTATGCTCTGTTACATATGTCACTTTCATTTTCTACTGTAAGTGTTTAATTAGATTGGCATTCGAGAAGCTAACTGAAATCCATTTACTTTCATCTGGCATGAACTAAACATTGAAACTAGATTGCTGTGAATACTAGAAAGACTGAATGATTAAGATGAGCCATAACAAAACCAGAAGAAAAGGATTCTGATACGATACTGATTACAAAAGAAAGAAGTTTAATGCCAGTGAAATAAATCAGTGGAAGGATTACTTTTGCTGAGCATTCTCATTCTTTCTCTTAAACTTCTAATATCTCTCCTGAACCGACGCTTTTAATCAAAATATTCTGTAATTACATGAGGTTAAACAAAATCAGAATAATTGTTTTCCAAAGTGTGGCATTTGATTTAGAGTGCAGATAAAACAGTGAATATGATATCCCTGTTAGCACTCGTTAGGAGGCAATAACCATAGAATCATAGAATCATACATTGGAAAAGACCTCTAATATCATCAAGTCTAATCATCAAACCAACACCACCACTACATGGCTACATTTAGTGTATGACTATATTTAGTACTAATACTAAATGGTCTCTCATCCTATCACTAGTTACCTGGGAGAAGAGACCAACACCTGCGTCACTACAACCTCCTTTCAGGTGGTTGCAAAGAGCAAGAAGGTCTCCCCTCAGCGTCCTCTTCTCCAGACTAAACAGTCCCAACTCCCTCAGCCACTCCTCACAGGAGCTGTTCTCTAGACCACTCACCAGCCTCGTTGCCCTTCTCTGGACACCCTCCAGCAACTCAATGTCCTTCTTGTAGTGAGGGGCCCAAAAATGAACACAGTACTCGAGGTGCGGCCTCACCAGTGCCAAGTGCAGGGGCACGATCACCTTCCTACTCCTGCTGCCCACACTGTTCCTGATACAAACCAGGATGCCATTGGCCTTCTTGGCCACCTGGGCACACTGCTGGCTCATGTTCAGCCAGCTGTCAAGTAACACCCCAAGATCATTTTCTCCTGGGCAGCTTTCCAGCCACTCCTCCCCA
>Ga0065711_1007408_pt1 | contig 14945 bp, 7 predicted proteins | sample Hoacrofraction12_FD_59098 | JGI IMG/M metagenome (GOLD analysis project Ga0065711, IMG submission 59098) | Hoatzin crop microbial communities from Cojedes, Venezuela - Epithelial fraction 12 v2 (version 2) | ecosystem: Host-associated > Birds > Digestive system > Esophagus > Crop | place... | reverse complement strand
GTTTTTGCTAACCCACATCATGTGCACTATCAGAACTTTCTCAATTGCTATTCTTAGCTGCCCTTTCCAGCGGCCTGTTCAGTTATGCTAACTGTTTTGCTTAAGTGGCCTAGTCATGCTAACTCTCAAGCTACATCAGCCCCAACAGGCTTAATGTCCAGATGGAGATCAGTGACAAGTGGTGTCCCTCAGAGGTCTGTGCTGGGACCAGTACTGTTTAGTATCTTCATCAGTGGCAGCAGGACCAAGTGCATCCTCAGCAAGCTTACAGGTGACACCAAGCTGAGTGGTGTGGTCGACATGCTGGAGGGAAGGGATGCCATCCAGAGGGACCTGGACAAGCTCAAGAAGTGGGCCCATGTGAACCTCATAAGTTCAGTAAGGCCAAGTGCAGAGTCCTACACCTGGGTCGCTGCAACCCTGAGTATTAATACAGGCTGGGGGATGACAGGATTGAGAGCAGCCCTGCCGAGAAGGACTTGGGGGTACTGGTGGCTGAAAAGCTGGACATGAGCCAACAGTGTGTGCAGTCACAGCCCGGAAGGCCAACCGGATCCTGGGCCACATCAAGAGAAGTGTGGCCAGCAGGTCGAGGGAGGGGATTCTGCCCCTTTGCTCTGCTTTGGTGAGACCCCACCTGGAGTCCTGTGTCCAGCTCTGCAGCCCTCAGTGCAGGAAAGACATGGAGCTGTTGGAGTGGGGCCAGAGGAGGCCACAAAAATCATCCGAGGGCTGGAGCACCTCTGCTATGAGGAAAGGCTGAAGGAGTTAAGCCTGTTCAGCCTGGAGCAGAGAAGGCTGTGGGGAGACCTTAGAGCAGCCTTCCAGTACCTNAAGGGGCCTACAGGAAAGATGGGGACAAATATTTTAGCAGGACCTGTTGTGACAGGACAAGGGGTAATGGCTTTAAACTAAAACAGGGTAGATTTAGACTGGATATAAGGAAGAAATTTTTAACGATGAGGGTGGTGAAACACTGGCACGGGTTGCCCAGAGAGGTAGTGGAGGCCCCATCCCTGGAAACATTCAAGGCCAGGTTGGACGGGGCTCTGAGAAACTTGATCCAGTTGAAGATGCCCCTGCTTATTGCAGGGAGATTGGACTGGATGACCTTTATAAAGGTCCCTTCCAACCCAAACTATTCTGTGATTCTATTTCATTAAATTAGATTTGTCACGTGTGGCATTCAAGTGGCTAAATTGCATTAGGGCACATGCAGATAAGCACTAATGTTAAGTATGATGTATGTAAATGTATACTAAAGTAGAACCATGCATGTAATCACATGCACTGCGATTGCTTCTTTGAAGTTATGTGCATTTCTGTGTCCCTAGGTGTGGATCTTCAAGCTGATCAGAGGTCCAACTGTTGCATTTCATTGATACAGCTGTGAAGACCAACCTTATTCTAAATTGCAAATGTTTTCAGGATCCAGCTTGCTTTTCTTGTGAATTGAGTGCTGACTCAGATATGTGGAGATGGGAGGAAGAAAGGATTTTAAAGTGCTGTTCCCATTCAGAAACATTTAAGTCTTGAATTTAAAAATACTAATTCAGATAATTGTCACAGCCATCTTGTATCTCACATTGAAAAGATTTCATTCCTTCAATCCTAGCTAATGTATCGGGTGTACGAAGAATTCTTCTTTTGAAACTGAGGACTTGTTTGATAGGCTTGTGATATTGCAGCAAATTATAGAAGAATAGTAACATAGCAGAAAGTTGTAATGTCATCCTAATCTGAACTCAAACCCATTTTGTTTCCAGGCAGTAATAATCAAATGGAGGAGACTCAAGCACTGAGGTCTGCTCCCAGGTAGAGCGACGTGCTTTTGGCTAGATTCATTTGCACATGGGTCCAAATGTTCCAGCTTGGATCTGTCTATTCTTTACCTTGTTGATTTCTTCTCTGAGACTTTCCCTGCTAGTGTTGTCCTCTTGGAAATATTCTTCTGTTGGATATTCCTTATGTTATTGTTTGTATGCTTCTGTGTTCCTCTACACTTTCTTCCTTGTCTTTTCCTTTTACTCTGGTCCTCTTTGCTCCTTTTTTTACAGGTAATTTTAATATACAGTATACGTTTAGTTTTAGTCCAGCTTCTGGTGGACAAATGGTCAGAAGATTTTTTTCAGATGGCTTAAACAGATGTTCATGTCAGAGTCAAAATATTTAACTCTTGAATTACTGCTAGGCATAGTGCCTCTAGAGCTGATGAATATTGCCAGAATGGTGTGCAGGGGGCTTGTATGGCTCCTTTTCAGATTGCATTACTTCATATCTCAATCTGACATCTTTCAGAAGAAATGAAGTCTGCTGAGAATAGTTTATATTGTCTTCATTGCTGCGTTAATCTGTAAGCCACAGTTAGTCAAGATCTCCATTTGTGCCAAAATGGGAGCGCTGTTTTGAACTAGTTGAAGGAATCCGTACTGAGTGCTCTCTAGCAAGGACTGAGTGAATTTATTTTAAATCAATACATTCAAATTGTCACTTTTTTTTTTGCCTCCATACCAAAAATGAAGATGGCATCAAGATATTCAGAGAAGAAATTATGCTCTGGGGCATATTATTTGGATGTAAATATATTGTTTATGCAAGTTGTTCTTCAAATGTTTTAATACTTTGATGCATAAATTCTAATTTTCATAAAGTTGTGATTTTAATTTTTAATCCTTTATTTAATCAGGGAAAGTGTACAAATAATTTGTAACTTACAAAATATGCTAATAAAAATAGGAGTACATGAGTACAGTCATCATGAACTAAAAATGCAAGACTATGATCAGTTCTTTTAAAGTGAGTTCCTTGTAGATGCTTATCAAGTTTTAGAAAATGTACAGCTTCAGAGCTGAAAAGCTTTAGTAAGAAACTAGTTAAATGCTTGGAGTGAACTAATCTGTAGACGTAACAGGAACTTGATGGTATAGTAGGTGGTAAGATTCATTTATGATAAGTTATAATGGAATTCCCCTGGAACTATGTATTCCACCTACTTGAATGCACAGTAATTCAATAGATGAACATTATGCAGCAAATGCCAAGATACAAAAAAAAAATTGGCAGGTTATTGTAAAACATGGTACTGTGTATATGACTAACCCACTGTTTGTAACGAGTTCCTAGTAATTCTGGTGTACATCGTGGTCTATATGACTACAACTTCTTTTATTTGTCCAGAATACTGAGCCTGTGTATATTTCAATTTAAAGCATGGGGTCTGCACAGAGCAGGAAGTGCTACATATCCTTTTTGAGACGGAGTTACATCTATAGTACCTTATAACTGTGGTGTGTTTGGATGGGTCTATTTTAAAATCATTGATAGGCAGAAATTCTGGAAATGTTAAGAGTGATTGGGATATTGGAGGGGCAAGGAGAGAGAGAGAGTAACGGTTTGAATGGGCCACTTTGAACCAGCTTCCTGTTATTACTGGAGTTTTAGTAGAGTATTCAATGTGCACACTGTGAATATTTGGTACACTTTTACCTATGCTTGCCTGGTACAAACAACATAGTGAAAAAACATATAAAAATGTAATTGCAAGTTTCTAAAGCAATAACGTCTGTTGGTTTTGAGGGGCTTACTACTTATCTCTTCAGGATGTTACGTCTAACTGAAATAGGTTTAGATGATAGTGTTTTTCTGGTCAGTGTGACACAGTTTGTTAATTTGCTAAGTTGTTAGCAATGAACTTAGTATTTCAGCACATAGTTTGTCAACAGAAATAAGCTGGTGCACTCTGAAACTTGTATTTCTGAAATAAATAGAAAAGATTTCTTTTTACAGAGGTAGTAATGTGTTGTCTACCATGACGAAAGTGACATGGAAGAAGAATTCTGTCTGTTTTGTTATGCTGAGCAGTAACAAAATTGAAAGGAAAAGTGATAACAGTATCTGCTAGGATGACCAAATTCACTTTGTTATATAAAAAAAACCCCAAATTGTCTAAAATAGTGGATGTAGAGAGAACTTTTTCGCAGCTTAAATTCTTTTGACAAATCTTTATATTTTTTTCTATACGGAAGACTTGCTTAAGGAGTTCTAAGGGAGCTTGTGAAACTAGCCCAGAAATGCCTTTTTAGTAAAGGGGGGAAGGGGAGGAAAATCTGATTCCAATTTCTGCATCTTGAGAAAAGTGAAATACTGAAGCCTGTGAGAATATTGACTGGAATGTTGTCCCATTCAGGACAATCTGACTGAATGGTCTCTTGGCTATTAACTGTCTCTGCAGATTGACCGTTCTTTGGGCATTGGCAATAATTATCATCTGAATTTAATTCCCTTTCTAATACCAGTAAGATTCTGTTGTTGGCAAAATGCATCATGTGCATTTTAGTTACAGCAATTGGAAAAAACCTCAGTAAATAGTCCTGCCAGGTAGTGATTTGTTGCCAGGAAATGTATTCTGCTTTCTTCTGCATAGCTTCATTAAAAGAAAGTTACAAAAATACTTCATTGCAGATACTGCAGGAACATAAAAACATTGAGAAGAACCCACCACAAAACAGCCAAAAGAAACTCTTGGCTAAAATTTTTTCACTTGACAGCATGCAATTATAGTTTTACACCTTAAATTGTACTGTTATTGACAAAGAGTCATTCCAGATCATTTTGCTTTTCTTTGATGTGAGTGCAAAGCTGTTGATCAGATCCCAGTCTTGGGTCAGATTTCAGTAGCAGGTACATTTTTCTGAGAATCTTCATAAATCAGTGACACTGAAATATGTGATGTACATGTTAATACAGCTAATTAAATTTGTATTGACATCTACAATGTAGTATTATTGTGAAGAGAAATTAATGTAGACTGATAAATCTACTTTGTGGAGAGGCTTCAAACTGTTATTTTCAAGAATTTATTATACCACAGGGCAGAGAGAGAGAGACATCGTAATCTTATTATGAAGAGTTCTATTGAAAATCTGCTCTATTTCCAGATACAGATGAATGTGCTCTACTGATGGTTATTACTTTCAGGTGTGTGTGTAAAACTGTACATCCTTTCCCCAGTTTCAACTTTTGCTCTGCAAGCTGCTAAAAGTTTCGCTGTGATCCAGAGAAGCCCATAAGCTACCTACCTGAGGTTCAGAGCCGCTCTGAATGGAGCACCACAGTATTTTGCATTACTGTACTGATTAATGTGTGTAGCCGTTGTAGTAGGTAATTTAATTGTCGTATTTCTGGCATTAAGCTGGTAGAAAGAAGTTTCTCAGTTGTCACATGGAAGGGATTGAAAGGGTTGGGCTCATTTTAACACTCCAGCTAAATATGCCGTTACCACAGTAATGAGGAAGTGGTCCAGTTTAGTAAAGGTGGTGGTTTTTTTTTTTGTCTAAGCATTTGTTAGTGTATATATACATATCAGGGAGAGGAGTGTGGGATTGTAAGGGTGACAAGAGGGTGTAACGTCTGTCTAAGAATAATGGTGCAACTACACTGTTGTGAGAGGAATGGCTTGTACTGTTACCCCTGGGACTGGTTGTGGATGACTAACACACCCACATAGAGCTCCAAACCTCTAAGTAAAAGAATATTTTAAACAAATTATTTAACATAATGTTTTGTCCTAAGACTAAAAGATCCAGATTTGTGTGTTTCTGACCATTCTGACTTGAAGCATTAGAAAAGTAGAAGAGACAGACTCTGGTAGGAATATTAAGGCACTGTTAATTAACTTGACCAAAGTAGCAGTTTAACTGGTGGTGTTATGCTGGTTTCTTATATCTTCATATCATGTTTTTACCCTGTTTTGTAGAAATTTTTGGTAGTTCAGAACAGATATAAGAACCATGCTCTTCTTTGAGGTTCTGATTCATGTTTTATTTAACACTGCAGATGAGGAAATGCTGGTTGCTCCAATATTGTCCCTGATTTGGGAGAAATGATCTTCTGTGAGCCCAATAAAATGGAGTATGTTTTAGAGGATAAGATATCTGAAGACCAGGAGAGCTGTTATGTGATCACTTGCTTTGTCTGCAAGATGAAAATAATACTGGTTACCCATTGTTTTAAGTGTGTTTCTGTCTCTAGAGGAAATCTTTCCTTACTGTTATATATTAATAGATTAAGTTCAGCTGCAGGGCAAGTAGAATGAACTGCAAAGATAAAGAAACCACACCCGGGTCAGTAATGGCTGAAATTGCTTAAGTTTTGACCTGCTGCTGTTCTGCAGTGTTCATCCACAGAGCATGTGCTTGCAGAATGTGCGGTGTCCAGTTGCTGATAAACTTGCATTTCAGAATAGCTTGGTCCATATGAAGGATCTTTGTGAATATAAAATAATTTGACATTTTCCATTAAAATGATTATATATGTTTAGTTATAAGGATTATAATTTCGTTTTGTTAGTGAAATCTGTTAGGTGTCATATAGAGTGCAAGAATGGAGTGAGTACTGGGCTCTCTGCACTCTCTTGTGGCTTTGTCCTCTGTGTGTTACTAGAGTATGATCTGTCACCTATAACTCTGGTAACTTCAAACTCTGTGCTGTACCACTTGCTGTTGCAAAACAAGTTTTGATGAATTTCAGCCAATGTTAAGAGGGGTCCTGAAATACCAGGGTTTCCAGGCTGTGAATCCAGGAGCTACAAGATATCTATAGGAGAGGATCTGAAAAGCACAGCTTTAAGGAAGGAATCTTTCTATTATGTCAGCATCGAAGTCCAGTTTTGGACAACAGTGTGGACCACTCAGGTGAAACACGTAAAGAATGTGATCAGGCTTAACTTACAGTGTAACTGTTTCTCAGTGAGGAACAAAAACTTTCTTCACTGAAGAAAACCATGATATAGAGCTATTATGATGGAGAACAACGAGCTGTATCAAAGTTCAGTTCTGCTGAAAACTTCAGAGTGTTGAAATCTAGAGTGACTTACTAAGCTACGGTGTTTTGTTAGCTCAGACATATGTGAAGTACAGGTAAGAAACTTCAGATGTGAAATCATTCATGTAAATAGTCCCTAGGGGATATGAAAGAATGTAGTTCTTGATGAAGGCAAACATCTGTAGACAAAAGGTCATATGTTGGTGACCTTCTTGTGTTGTTCATTTGCGTTATAAATCAAACATCTAAAATGAGACGCTCTGTACAAAATTATGTAAGACAGTGGTGCTCAGGCAAGCATTAAAATGCATTTAGTTGTTTTATCCGCAGCAAAGTCTGAAGTCAAATGGAAATATAGTGCAGAGTTCACTTCCAGAGCTGGTGAAGCTTTTCTCTGTCAAGATATGGTTGTCCAGGGTGTCAGGTTTCATCACTTGGCTTGTAGCTCTTTACAAATCATGAATTGCAAAATCAGAATGCTTTCCATCATGAAGCAGAAGCTGCTTATCTTTGTCTCACAGAATGACTTAGGCGTACAGTTTTGTTGTTTTCCCTGAAGTGAAAGCCATCTTGTACACTTATTACAAAAGTAGCTGCAGGAAAAAAAACATCAGATTTGTCTTTGACAGCAGCAATGTAGTAGAAGGAATTGTATTTATATCCCACTTAAGGGACATCAAAATAATTAGGTATCTTGAGATAAGTTGTCCTTGTGAGATGGATATCTTGATGAATCAGGAGGCTGCATCTCATTTAAATGTGAAAGTTCTTCTGCATCCATGTTATTGTGCTGCTTTTCTTTGCTCTATGTTCTCTCCAAGCTTTCTGTGATTGTTGCTCTTTTTGTTTTTCTTAATTGTTGCAGAAGATTTTGCAGAATAGGATGAAATATTTTAGTGAGTCCGCAATAGTAATTTAAACATTATTCTTTTCTTTTGATAGCACACAGAAAAAGTGAAGCGAGTTCATCAGTCCTTCTAGTGGTTAGGGCATGTTTTACGTGTCCTTGTGTTCCACCCCTTCCACTTGCGATCAGCTGCTGTTTGGTAAGATGCTTTCCTGAATAGTTCGAGTAAACCTTAAATCTCATAAACAGGGAGCAAGGTTACTGTTTAACAAGAAATGCTTCTGTTTTCCTAATCCTATTATGTTCTTTGCAGAGTACACTTGATTTCCTAACCACTCATGTGGACCCTTTTATTTTCTATTTGAGCTTTACTATAAGCAGACGAAATAAGTTTGAAATGGCAAAGGCAAAATAAATCAGGATGTTGCGTGATGCTACATTCGGAGCTGGTGAGCCTTTACAGACATGTGGAAGAACATATTTTTATTATGTGATTCTTTCCTATGGTATTTGCTATCACAGTTATTGCCAAATGACTGCCAAATTTCAGCATGAAACAGGCACGGCATCACAGTTGAGAATTTCACAGTTGAAATTATTAGAAACCAAGGCTAAAAAGAAATTGCCTAAAAAAATACGAAAAGCAGGGATTTCTTTATTTTCTGATCCTTTGGGATGTGTTTGGGTCAATTTTATGCTCTTATACGGCAGATGTGGTGGCTAGAAACTTCTTTTCAATGACAACTGACGTTCTCATGCGATCATTTAAATTTGACACCTAAGTTTTCAGGAGGAAAAAATTTTTCAGTTATTAAGGTTGTTTACTGAAAGTACCAGCTCTAGAATTCTTCAAGAATAGATGGAGTGTGAATGATGGTTATTTCTCATACTTCTATTCAAAGGACAAAGGTTTGGAGTAACAAAAGCTTTCTTTATCCGAAGTATTACCTAGACAAAATATATTTAATGCTATACAAGAATATATATAGAACAAGTCTCTAAAAATCTCATTCCTTCTTGCTCAGACACTTTTCAAAGAACACTAAAAATATTCTTTTTATAGTCCTTCACTTGTTACAGAGTCTGCCAGAAATGTTTGATTAGGCCAGTGATTACAAAACCCAATGTTTTCATCTGGTTTCTATGTCATATTGAAGCAGAAGTCAGTAGGGAAATTGGTTATTCTTTCCCTTGAGTGTTTAGGTTTGGTGGGAATGCTGTCTGAACTTCCATTAGATTAAAATGAATAACTATATTTTCTTTATCCTGTCTGTCGGAATTGCGGTGAAAGCTTTGTATTGTCTTCTGTGTCTGTGCATGGATGCATTTTTTCAAAAGGGATTAATGTGTTTGATTAGAAATACTTAATTTTAATGAAACTAATTCAGTAGCATTGAAAATAACTTTTAATTATTGCCATAAAGGCTAGCAGCAAAATGTCGTGACCAAATGGAGGTGTCCTAATGTGTTGAACTAGAGGCCTGTACAGTGCTGTGCACTGGGTTACCAGAGATCAAGCTGTAGATTTAAGGAGCTGAGGTGGCAGGGGAGTTTGTGTTGTTTGTGACAGATCCATCCATTGATTTTGGTGATGCAGAGTAACTTTAAAAACCACAATGGCTACAAAGGGGTGCTAAGCCAAGCGGATGCCCTGCTGAGTTGAAGACTGAAGAAAATCCCTGGGTTTAGCATGTGCTTTAGCTGGTCTAACCTGTAGTGGGTTAATTGTCTAAAGCAAAGACTGATAAATGCAGCCATAATTATGCCAATTAGTATTAGAATCCTCTGATGCTTTCATAGTGAAGAACAGTATAAACTATAATGCAAGTTATATGGCCAAAGTCTAGCACAGCTAACTGTGCAGTGTTACTATCCTAATTTTCCTTTCTTGTAGTTTCATCGGGGTGGATCATTGAGTTTCAGTACTTGTGCGATACTACGTTGTGTGCTAAATAGACCACATGCTGTCCTCCACACCAGCAGTGAGACACCCCCACATTTTACTCCATGCGCATTTGACACCTTTTAAGGTGCAAGTCAGTATGCCTTGGGCAGTTTATAAATTTATATTAACCACATTGAAGTTTTTTCTTTGAGGAAAGAAAATTTTTCTTACTTTGCAAAAACTTGAGAGTGCTTTAATCTGAACAAGCAAATAATGTGATAACATGCATACTGGGCAAACTGTGCTAGCCATAGAAGTTCATAAATGCATTGTTATTTATCAAAGTGTTTCTATCAGTATACGTGTCAACAACCAAGAGACTGGATTTAGAGGACATTGTCATTTACTACTATTGATATGATACCTAACTTCGAAGACTATTTAGTTTTCCGTCAGTGTTCCTGTAATCAATTTCTGCAACAAAAAAAATTTAAAAATCTCAAGTTATACAAAAAGGGAATTCCCCATCAAAATATCTGTCATACAGATTTTCCTAACTTCCTTGGTTTTGTCTGACAGTGATTCAGTCTGGTTGATAATGCTGACTCAGGTGTAATTCTTGGTTTTCTTTCTTTTTTTTTTTTTTTTCAGTGTTCCTGGTTTCATGCAGGTACTCCTATTGATGGACTCATTCTTCTGATAAGGAATTACCATACTGTGACTCAGGCACAGTGCAAGCAATGTGACAATTACAGGAAGATACCTGTTAGTATCAGGTAGGCTGTTATTTACATTTTGTTTATACCTTCAGCTGAGAAATCCAGAAGATTTGCCAAATGTTAAGTTTTGCGAGTCTTACAGCCTCCCATCACCTGAGAAATAGTCACTCTAGGTTAAATGGAGCACATACTTAAATGAGGAGTATCCAGAGACCTTATCTGAGTTGAGGAAAAAAATGTGTTAAGCTAATGCTCATACTGTCTGGGCAGCAGTTCCAGCTGCACCTGAAAGCAGTTTTATACCTGCGGCATTTCTGTTCCCACTACCTGGTCCGCTGCTTGCTTTGTGCAGAAAGGTCTGGCCATGGAGGTGGAGGACATGTCCTTGGACCTGAAAAAAGCTGCCAGAGCCCCAATGCCTTTGTGATCCAAACTTCTTAGGTCTCTGTGAGACTTCTCCGTTATGCATGTGCTTCCCTTATACCATGCAATAAAATGTGACTTTTTCTGTCACTGCTGCTGGTGGATTTGAGGTCTTGTTGACACCTCAGTGTGCTGCAGTGACTCTCATTAGTGGCCAGCAAAGTGGCACGAGTGCCATCATCCAGATAGAAGAGGTTTTTCCCACATCAGAGTAGAAGTCTTGTTTAGTATTTCATCGAGGAATTCCTGACCAGCTCTGCTGCGTACCTTGTTTTCTGTTCAAATCTACTTGGTTTTCTTAGTCTTATATGAAATGAATTGCACTGCTTAAAACAATGTCAGGAAAAGCCTAGAGTAGAACTATAGTCATGATCCTGTGCTGTAAGTTCTTGTCATTTGCATCAACCTCAATTTGTGAAACGTACTCATGAACTGTCCCAGACCTGTTTTAGTGGAAGGCAGCAGAAATTTTGCTCCAGTTCTGTTGATTCCTGTAGTCTAGTTCACAGACAATATGAAGGCCTTTAAGGAAAAAAAGTGAAGAAGGACAAGACAGGTTTGTATTCATATGGCTGAAGAAACCCTCTTATCACTTGCAGACCCCTTTAAGCAATTGGTTTCCAAACTGATCTTGATATAAGCCAAATGTTAGCACATATCACTGATGAATAAGTACCCAAGCAAGTCAGGGTCTTTTTTGACCTTACCTGATTCTAACTCATCAGCTATTTCTTTAGTGTTCATGAGCCAGGCACCAAAGGCAGTCCCCATTTCTGTACTAAAGTAATTCCTTCTATTTTCATTTATTTAATGAGTTATTTTCCCTTGTACACCAAACAGAGACACAGCTTCACCACTCTAGGTTACATCCTTCTACTGCTTCTCTTTCTACAACAGCGATTCAGAGCAGAGAAGTCATGGACTGCGTCCTGCCAGATTCTGGCAGCTGTGCAGTTCTGCAGCACAGGGAAGCCTGTGTGACATTGCTGTCCTGGAGCTGTGTCAAACACACCATGGATACTTTGTAATTTGAATGCTAAAACTGAGATCTGCCCAAGTATTTGCAAGCAAGAGCCAAGAGGTAGAAACACAGAAAACAAAACAAAACCAGCCTTTTAAGCAATGTCAAGAGGTTTTGTAAAATTTGCCACAGGCAAAATCTGACTTCTTCATTTTACAAGATATCTGACTTCACAGAAAAGCCAAACGTTGGAGCTCTCTGCCTTTGATTTTTTTTTTTTTTTTTTTTTTTTTTGGAAACAGGGAGAGACTTTGTATATGATGGCTTCAGAAGGTTAAGAACCAAGCATTTCACTGTCCTGGATAAACCTGGCATTGGAAACATGTTTGTACAGCTGTCACCTTTGTCCCTTAAGCTATTCTCTTCTGTGGTCAGTGGGTGTTTCGCATGTGTCTGTCAGATGACAGCCCGGGAAGGGACACACCTTGTGGGAAAAGATTCTTTAGGTCTGTGCCCTTTTGACACTATTCTGAGTGGAGCAACCTCCAGCAAAACTTTCTGAGAGAATTCTTTGCTGAATAAAAATCTTTTTTCATCAAACAGCATCTGAAATTCAAATGTGTAGATCAAAATTAAGCAACAGGAAGACATTTGGTTAGAAAATGAAAGAATCACTTTTATAAAACTGTGTCTAGGTATGTGTGTGCTAGAAAAGGATTTAAAATTAAATCTATGTTGTCTAGACCTTTGTGCACAGTTGCAAATTCAGTGCGACCACCTTCCAGCTAGATCTTTTATGAAAATAAATGCCTGAAAGTGGATGCCCAAGCCTTCCTTAAGTGATATCAACTTCATCTGCCAGCAGTAAAAATACAAATTAGTAGAGTTAAGCGGTTTGGCTATTAAGGAATAAAATCAGAACTTATCCCCAGAATGCAAGCGTTTTTGGCCATTTGTGGCCGTTTATATTCTTACTATGTTTTCTTTTTCCATTTGGGGTGACTTGTCAGAAAATTGATGTAGGATACTGATTATGTACCTTTCTAGTGTTCTATCCCCTTACCCTCCCTTCTTGTACAACAGCAGTTAAACAGACCTCATTATCTTGGGGATTTCTGCAAGGATACTCTTTACAGAAAGCAGTGCCTAGGAAAATAATTGAGATGCTTTGCGGCAATCTTCAGTTACTTTTTCGTTCTGCTGTTCTGGTTTAAAACTGTTCTACAGTACCACTGTGTGGAAGATGATGTTTGGTAAATAGAGATGCTTAGAAATAAGTATTTTTTCTGTAATATTACTGCTGCCAATTACATACTTCTTTCTTTAGTTCTACTTTCATATTGTTCTAGAGCATGACAAGTGAAAGAAAAACATGTGAATATTCCAGAGAAATAGATGGTGAGTCTGTCCATGTCTTCTTTTTTGTAGTTTGTTTGGGTGTTTTCTCTCTTGCTTCCCTCCATGCCGCTTTCAAATGCACTTTATCCATTGACACATAAACAGAAGAAGGAGAGGCAATCATGACAGAATGCAGGGCTCTTACTCTCAAGATGATTTGGGGCAGTTGAAATCGGTTAATTGCAGGTAAGCTGTGGAAATTTTGATACCATCAGGAGTTCTGGGCATGGTGTATAAATTTTTACAAAAACTGAGATCTGTATTCTGTGATTTCCACTAACAAGGAAGGAAATAGATATTATGCAGGGGATTAAATGGAATCATTCTGTTCATATGTGTTTTGGCTGTTTGTATGCAAATACACCAGCTGTGATTTCTTGGAAATCTCATCTTGGTATACCCTTTCAAAGCACAGTGGAAAGCCCAGATTAATGCAGTCTGTGCTGTTAACAAGCTGAGAAGCTCCACATGAGTTTTATGAGAAAGCTTAAAAACAGGGATTGAGGGCTTTCACCAGGTGGGCTTTCTGGTTTGTGGTGGTTTGGTGTGGTTTTACTGGGTTTTGGTTTTTTGGTTGTGTGTGGTTTTTTTGTGTTTGTGTTTTTTCTTTGTTTTTAAGCCATTTGATTCTGCTAAAACCTGGCTTGGTAAATGATTCCGTGTGAAACTGGGCACTCATTACCATTTGAAGTTAAATTTTGGACCATTTTGCCAGGTGTGTAACCTGCTGCCATTTGTTTGAAGCAAGGGTCAAATTTCACTTTCTTTTTGAAGACTGCAAAGATATTTTCTGTTGTTCTGGCTGGCTGAATGTATATACTTAGAATTAAGTGATACCGAGGGCTCAGATGACCTTGCCACTGCCTTCTAAAAATTTGTTTTGCATGACTTGCTGGGTGTTGGAGGGGCTAGGAAAGCAGTTTTGTCAAGTGCTTTTGTTAACATGAGTTGACAAGAGTTGTTTGGAGTCAAGGGTTATACCAATTAATCATGTAATCATTAGCTATGCTCAAGGCAAGTGGTTAAGGAGGACTCTGATATCACTGGGTAAATAACTGCAGGGAGACCTTGAGCTAATAAAATGTCTCTGCTGGTGGTGAGTAGTGCTACATCACTCACCAGATCTGGTTCAGGAGTCCTTAACAGTCTCCTATTTTTAGCCCTTGAAGGAGGGGTGTATACATCACTGATGACTAAACCTTTTGGAGTGCTTTGTGGGACTATAAATACAGAGTGTACTATTTTGGTTGCAGTACCTGTGTAATGGATCTTAGAGAAAGGGTGCGAGGGAGGTTCTGTGCCAGTAAGAGCGATGTTCCTGCCTGACACCTGTTTTGAGGTTGCCAATATGTCGCGTGTGCTGTGCTACTGAACTGCATTTATGTGGGTTCAATGCTGCAGAGGCGACCACGGCTATTTTCATTTTTAAATTGTTGCTTCTAAGGCAAATATTAGCCAGTGAGAGTTTTGAAAGAACTTCGGCACAATGTGGAGGCAGAGTGCTTCCAACTGTTTTTTTTCAAACAAAACAGACCTGTAATGAAGAACATTACTGTTCTTTGCACTGTGTATTTTGTATGGTCTTAATTGCTGCAAAATACCAATTACTTTTTACAAGCTTGTAGAGTGTAGGCCAGCACAGTAAACAAGTCATTTTTTGCAAGTTAGAGTGTCCCTACAGATATAAGTGTTGGGCAAGCATTATAGATCAGAGTAAATGAGTTACCTTAATGTGCAGGGGTAGCACTTCATAGCTATTGTGGGTATTTTTTTCATAATACTTTAAATTTTTTCTTTAAATTCAGTTGGAGTAACTGCAAGGAAAAGAAATTGAAGTAGGTATGTCTCCTACTTGCTGTCAGCTTGTAATATTTCTATTCCCCTCCCTTC
>Ga0065711_1043088_pt1 | contig 14946 bp, 9 predicted proteins | sample Hoacrofraction12_FD_59098 | JGI IMG/M metagenome (GOLD analysis project Ga0065711, IMG submission 59098) | Hoatzin crop microbial communities from Cojedes, Venezuela - Epithelial fraction 12 v2 (version 2) | ecosystem: Host-associated > Birds > Digestive system > Esophagus > Crop | place... | reverse complement strand
GGCGCGCCGGGGGGGGGCGGGTATCGGGCCTAGGCTGGCTCCGGCGCCGCGGCCCGGCGCTCGCTGAGGGGACGCGGGGGGCCCGCCTGCCTCGCCCGCCGCCTCCCTCCCCTGAACAATGAGGCCGGCCTGGAGCCCGCCCGCGCTGAGGGGCTGTGGGGAGCTGGGGGGGGGCTCCGTGCTTTCGGCGCCGCTGGCTTTCCGTGAGTCAGCATTTGGGAGGCCGCTCCGCGGGGCCGGGGCGGGGGGCTCGCTGTGCAGGCCGGGCCCGGCGGGCCGGGTGCGGGGTGCTGAGGAGCCCTAGGGTTGCAGGGGACGTTCCCAGCCCCCTGGAGAGGACGAAGCGCTGCCGGCGCTGCCGGCTCCTCTTACTGTCGTCAGCGCCAGGAAGGCGATGGTCTGCCTGGCGGTTCGCGGTTTGGTTCCCCTCTCCCCTCAGTACGTGGATGCCCGGCAGCATCTCGGTGCTCGGCTTCAGCAGGGCCCCAGGCCAGCGCTGGGGAAAGCAGAGCGGCTGCTGAGCCGCCTTTGTTCCCTTCGTGATCGATCGCCGGGCCCTGCTCAGGTGAGGGGGGTGAGAGCCGGCGTCCAGAGCGCCGAGGGGCCTCTGGCTCCTCTGCCTTGCAAGCTGCTCGTTGAGGCTTGGCGTCTTATTTCCCTGTAGAAATAATGATCTTTATCTTCTGCTTGAACGGTGTCGTTCGGATTCAGTTGTCACCTGTGCTGGGAACTCCCGTGTTTACTCTCAGAAAAACCTGTCCTGTCTTGCTTAGTCTCTCAAACAAGGTGTTACTTCTGTACTGCTTTTAGTGTCCAGGTTGGCTGCTCCAGCTAATGTGCATCAGCGTTTTCTTTCCCTGTTCTGGGAAGTTCATGCCGCCTTCGTTGCCTTCAGCAATCCACCGGGATTGTCCACAGACCAAACATCTTTTGTTTTGAAGGACTATCTGCTGGCAGGAGACGCTGATGGTGGTTCTCAGCCATCCTTGAGGCATCCTGTGCCACAGTATTTATTCAGTATAATGATGTTTATGTGATACTGGGCATGAGTATATGACAGCTGTAAGTGTGTATTCTGAAGTAAAAAATGTGGGTTTGGACAAATTCACTTTTTTTCTAGGGACGTAGCTGTTTATTTAAATGTACAAGTGGAGCTATTTATGTTAGTGTTCAACTCAAAGTAGTTGAGAGGTTGCAGGAAGGATGCAATTCCTTTACTGTGTGTGCAGGAAGGTTTTCACCTTCACCCAACAGCAAGTAGAAATGGTTTCTCTCATAGTTCTGGCTTCCACTTAGCGCTTTCTACTCCAGAGCTGAAGTGGTGTGTTTCAAAGGCATATGTGATTAAAGTGCTTTATGGTGTGAGAAAGTACATGCTCTGTATAAGATTTCTGGCAGTTCTAGTATTTATTGGTCTCTTAGTGTTCAGTTTTGATGAACTGGAATGCCTAAGAAGTAGGTGTTACAATAGGCCGAGAATACATTTTTCCCCACTTAAAGTGCTGCTCTATAAACTTTACGGTATAAACCCTGCTTTTCATTTTAGTCCAGAGGGTTTTTTAAATCTAGAGACTTTATATCAAAATTAGTGTCAGAATTATGAACATAGCAACAATGTTGAAGTCTGTGACAGCAATATCAACCCTGTGCTTAGGAGGAGCTGCAGTTAAAACCACTTGATCTCTGAAGGGTTAGAAGAACCGTGAATTACTGATACACAGCTGAAGTTGTCCAGATAGCTAGTAAAGTATTATTAAGCCCTGGATGCCACTGTTTAAGGTTCAGACATCTTCAAGATGTAATTTAAGTACTCTTCTCTTTACTTTTTATCATCCAAGTGTTACAATCAAAAACTAGATTGAAAGAGACCTCAGGAAGGAATCCAGTTCAGCATCTTACCGAAGCAGGGCTAGCTTCAATTGATTTGTATTTGATTCCTGTTAAGTCTCAACACGTGCACAGTGTCTTAAATGCTGGATAAGGAGATTCTGTGTGCTTGATTAAGTACTGCAAGAAAGCTGTCTGTCTTGTTAGATGGTAAACTCAAGTTGCAAACAAAGTTTAAGCTTGTGACTGTCTTGTCAGCAGCAAACACCAGAAACTTGCCCTGCTTCTGTAGAAGTCTGAAGAAACTAGAGTTTTTGAGCAAGAAATATCCATGTAAGCTCTGCTTGCCAGACATCCAGTCACTCTTGTTATGCTTCCTGACCCTTCAGAGTTGTAGCTCGAGAGCCTGTGCATGAGTACAATGTATTGTAAGACATTAGCTTTAGCGTGGTGTGGGATTGATTTCCTGTTCTCCTGTAAACTGTTACTGTCACTGTAACTCCTCATGAGTGACAGCCCTTCAGACCTCCCGAGAGACTTAAAGCTGTGCTTTATGGTGTGCCAGAAACCATTAATCACTTCAAATGTACAGGCAGGCGTGCTCAACTCCTAGAGCCCTCTCAAATGCCCTCCCTGGTGTTTTGTCTACAACAGGGGCGTAGTATTCCACCTTTTATGTTGGAAACCTTAGGACCAGCCAACAGAGAGGCTGCTTGGACAGCTTTGGGCTTTGCTGGTTGTGGGTTTCTCCAGGTGGAAGCTGACAGGCTGGTTCTGGTGGTCAGAGAAGACGTGGCGCTTTCCAAGCGACCCATAGGATTCTGCAGTGGTCCCTGGATGGCTTTAGTATGTCTTGCCATCAGCTATGTCCTTTAATAATCTAATCTTGAGCAGGGATATCAGTGGTATGGTTCATGTGTAAAAGGCCACAAGCATTGCCTTCAGTTTATAATCTGTTTCTAGTTGACTAGGTTACAGCTGTAATATGATCAAACAGCAGCTGGAGATCTAAAATAACTTGGAGAGGTTGTATACCCAGGAACTAATGGAAGATGGTCATTGGAAGCAAGCGGCTGACAGCTTGTCCTTGTACCAGTCAAGATTCCCTTCCAGTTAGGTGTAAGCTGAGGTGCTAAACAGCATCAGCGTGATGGGGATAAAGTTTGGCGCTGACCTGCTGTACACGGAGCTTGCTGCCCCTTGTGAGCTCGCATACATGTGGAACAGAGGTGAAGGCTGCTTGCAACGCTGAGTGCTGCTTGGTAGGTGGAACCACCTGGGCACAGCTTTCCATCTCTGAGAACTGGACTCTTGATGAGTAACCCTGTCTACATCCATCAGCGTTCCTAAGAAGTTAGTGACAGTATGGTATACCAGAGATGCTCAGCACCGGGGTTGAGTGGATCCACTTTTTTGCTGCCCTTTTTCTGGCGAAGCTGTGGTGTCCCTCGTCCCCTATCATTCATGTGACAGGGCTGTCTGTTCTTACATCTTTCCAGCTGTGCAGTGGGAATGGCAGCTGGCTGGCACATGGCCACAGACTGTGACATGGCAGCTGCTTGTGAAAGGTCTGTTAAGGATGTAGTTTGTAAAGGTACTGCAGAGGAGTCCTGGCAAAGAGGTTGAGTACTTCTGTGGTAACCTGTTAGAAGCAACTGATGCAACTCCAATACAGAATTCTTCTACTGGCAGAAAGCATACATCAAACCGGTATGTGCTGGTGCTTATCTGAACTGGCAAAGCCTCACGAAGACAGAAAGCAACTAGACTGGTCAAATTGATGAGCTTCTGTGACTTGTAGCTGAAATTTCAAGCTTTCATATGTCAGTGTCTGATGTAGCTACACTACCTATTTTTCCTGCACTAACAATCCAGTAAGTTTGAGTCTGACCTCTTCCTCTTTAATGGCTCAAACTAATTTATGCTTCTACCAGGTAGCTGCCACACAGTCAACTGCAGCGTTTTCCGCACTCTAATGTGTAACATCATTGGTTAGTACCTGCTTAACCTCAGCAGGCACGGAGGTTTTGGATTTATCACTAAAAGCTTGCTTTGTAGCCAGTGGATATTAATCATAAAACCTGTGACATGGAGTAGAGAGAGAATTTCAATAGGAAGCTCTTGTCATTGATAAAATTTTGCCTTTATTTGTATAATAAATAAATGAAACCAAAGGTGCAAATTTGAGCTCTAAAGCCTTCTAAGATTTTTCTTTTTCGCCTGCTGCTTCAGGGGCCTCTCCTGTGGTCTGTTGCAGTGGCAGTTGTCTCAAGCTGAATGTTTACGTAGGACAGAGGCTGGGGAGGGAAGGGGAATATGTCAGTATAGCACTACAGGGAATTCCCTGGTTTTGGAGCTGGATTCTTCACTCCAGCTGGTCTGTGGTCTTTACTTTCACAGCTTGATGTAAACAAAACTGTTTATATAGGCTGCTGAAAAAGTTGGCACTTGAGGGAGCAGATGTGTGTGTGATAAGGAGATTCAGGGTTCTGGAGGTAACCTTTTTTTGTTGTTGTTGTTCCTTTTGGCAAGTATTGCAAGAGTACTTTTTAATTGCATAAATCTTAACTCACACAATGCTGCAATGATAATACTGGACTAATGGTAATCTTTCTACTGCTAAAGTGCGATCCTTTGGTACTGAAGACCGGCCCACAGACAGACCTGCTCCTCCCAGAGAAGAAATCTATGAATACATTATTTTTCGAGGAAGTGACATCAAAGACATCACTGTCTGTGAACCTCCAAAAGCTCAACATACTCTGCCACAGGATCCTGCCATTGTTCAAGTAAGTTAGCTTGAAGTGTTGGTAGAAAGCTATGATAAAGTGTTGGTGATGAGAGACTTAATTTTGGTATAAACTTATAAAAATGAAGGCCAGTAAGTGTCTCCAGAAATTTTCAGATTGAAGCATCCTGAATTCTGTTGTAGTGTTTAAAATAGCAGCAGCATTCAAGACTTGAGTTAGCAAAGCCAGAGCTAGTTTACCTAGCTGAGAATGCAGGGAAATCGTGATGAGGTAAACTAACCCTTCTCAGTATTTACTTAAGCTTTAGTAATGCTGTATGTGAAGTAGAGAATCGCTGCCAAAGCAAGTTGACTTCTGGACGCTGTAAATGGAAATGTACTTTGTCTTGTTACAGTCTTCACTGAGCTCTGCCTCTACATCATCCTTTCAGCCACATGTGCCTTACAGCCCGTTTAGAGGTATGCCACCTTACAGCCAGCTTGCTGCCAGCTCTTTACTTAGCCAGCAATATGCAGCTTCATTAGGTTTAGGTAAGTGAAAACTTTACTTGCTAGAATAAAAGGTACAGTCCTTGTATGCAACTACTCTGAAACCAAGTAACAATAATTAATGTTGAATTCCTTGCCAAGCGTCAGGCTGCAACAAGCAGCGAATAAGTAGTTAACTTTGTGCCATGATTTTACCGCAGGAAGGCCTGTGTTCCACTTACACACACACACAGATGCACATGAAAGAAAGAAACAAACTAAATAGCTAATGTTTCTTTCTGAAAGTAAAGTGAATACCTAACAGTTGAGGCTAGTTCATTTCTAACCTGACATACCTTACGTACACATCACATACGAAAAGAACTTGTATTCCCGGAGAGGACTGTAAATAAGCTGCTCTAATGCTGTTCTAGAGAGTCTTGTATCTTTCCAAGTCCTTCAGATGTTTCACTACCTTGTATCTTATCCGTATATCTTTGCTTTCTCTTCTTCCCTCTATCTCTTTAGAGAAATTGGTAAGCCCTCCAGCATCAGCAGCTGCTTCCAGCCCTAGTTCTTCTCCGTCTCCACAACCTGTTTCAGAGCCTGACATGTCTTCAGAGCCCCATCAGCTATCTTCCAAGGGTAACAGCAGTTTGAGGACTCCAAATATTTGGAAGAACTGCATGGCACTTGCAAACACTCTGTTCTTGTTAACCCCTCCTAGAATGATAGCATATATATGGGTAATGCTGGTAGAACTAGTTTGTTCTCAGCTGTTTTTGCCTTTCATTACATGAAGTATTCCTCCTGTCCTAGAGGTATCAATTAGAGAGACAGGAGAAGGAAAAAAGTACAGGACAGCGGATCCTCTTATGTAAGTATCAGGAGAGGGCTGAGGTTTAGGGATGTTGATGTGCTGCATCCTATCCAGGAACATGTGTCACCTTAGACTGGGCAAGGAATTAATTTGTCTTCCCTGGAAAGATGAGCATGCTGCTTAAACTGTGGGTGGCCTTGCTGTTAGAGACACAAGTTAACAGAAAATTGAGGAAATACCAGGGTACATTTCATGCATGATGGGGCATAGTACCATGTCAAGACTCCCAAGTAGTAAAGCATGACTAACAGTGAGCAATTTCTGAGTTGTGGTAAGCTGAGATAACATAGTTCTGGGTGCTTGCTTCTATGTGTAAAAACTTTTGAAGGTTGAGTAGAGATACTAGACTGACCATCCTCAGAGCAGAGAGACCAGGTGCAGCCTGCATTTAGACATGGTAATTAGTTTCATCTGTTTTTAACTTAAGCATGTATGCTTGTGTTGGCATGAAACTGTTTTTACTTACTCTCTGGTCTTGGCCATCTCTCTGTACGTACTTTCTCAGTATTCTTGCTAAGCTTTGAAACTTTCTCATGTTAAACTTGCACAGCAGCTTTGTCCTACTGAATAATCCCTAGGGTATGTCTGTCTTCCTTGCAAGTTTTCCAGGTGTACGTTAACTGGGAACCTGCATGTTACCTACTGAGTATATCTCATGTGGGCTTGGGTGGCCCAGAAGTGTCAGTGGCTTGGTTTGTGTGTTCTCTTCCGCTTTTCACTTTTCTTGCTCTCAAAGTATATTCAGTTAAAGTTCGCTTCCAAGCAGCTCTTACGCCTAACTACATAAACCTGTAGTACTCCAAAACTTCTAATTAAATCTAGAATGCAGTGTTTCTTCTGAGTACTGAAGACTGTCACTTTTTAATATAATTGGTGTAAGGTATACCAAACCATGAAAAGTATTTACATGTTTTGTAGTGTGAATAAATAAGCCTGGATGGAAGAGCAACAGAAGTCTTGGTAACACTTTGGCCTTGACCAAGAAGGAATTTAAAAGGGTAACTTTGAGATCCTGGTCTGGTTTCAGGTTTTCTTTGTCTGAAAGCTAACAATAATCAATGAAGTAGAAGGACTTCTAAAAGCGGCTTACAAAATGGGATATAGTTGAGGTGGTTAAGCTTTTCCTGCAAAACTTTCTTGACAAAGTGGGGAAGCTTCCTTGAGCAGTTTCAAAATGGTGGATTTTTGCTTCAGATTTAAACCATCATGTAAAGTAAATTCCTCGTAACCAAGGATACACCTAGAAATTAGATTTCGGTATAAACTGTCTTAAGAGACTGACCTGGCTTGCTTATGTAATGTGTGTCTAACTTGGTTTAAGAAATAAATGGGTAGATTTCCTGACTTTAAGGCTCTGGATTGGAGAGCCCAGACCTGTATGGCAGTAGTGCCTTGCCTAGTGTATATAAGCCACTTAAACAGAGCATGTAATGATAAACACTCGAGGTTTTGAGTAATTCCCGACAAAACGGTTTCTCCGTAGAAGTGGGTAGGGTTTGAATAGTGTTGGCACAGTTTCCAAGAGGCACTTAGTCATTGGGATTTTTTCCAGGTGCTGGCTTTCCTTCTGTTCACCCAGTCCGCAAGAGCCCCATGGTAGAGCAGGCTGTTCAGACTGGCCCGGCTGACAACATGAATTCACAAAAGCCACCCCCAGTGAAAGTAACTCCAGGGGTTCAGCGCAACGGACGGCAGGTTCCGCCGGGCAACAGCAAGGCAAACGGTGTGTATGCACCACTTTGTCTTTAACGTGCTGTTCTGCAGCATCCTCCAGAGGGGCATAGCGAGACTAAACTGTTTCGGGTTTGTTCTTGGGCTGTTCTATTAAGTTTATCCATCTTGTTCAGTAGATACAGTTCAGGCAGCACCTGTGCAAACCCAAGGACAGGTGAATGATGAAAACAGAAGACCTCAAAGGAGAAGATCAGGTAAGCTAACCTGACACTGAATGGTCGCTTTAGCTTAAAAAGGCAAATATTGTTAATTGTGGCGAAGGATTATCGGACAGAAGATTGAAAGCAAAATCTTGATAAGGCTTTGGGTGTCCAGAGATGCTTCCCTAATGAAATAGGTTCTGGAGTCACAGAAGTTCAGAACATTTTGGGGACAGAATTCTAGTATCTTTTTCTAGGAACCCGAAGGTACAGTATAAAAATTGATGCTGTGATTTGACAGCAACAACTAGATTTCTCTGAAACCTGAAGTGTTTTTACTGGGAAGGGCAGCCTTTTTAAGAACTTCCAGAGCTCTTACAACTGAGAGGAACCATGGAGCCCTTGCTTCTATAAAGCAGAAGTATTCTCTCAAGACTGCAGTTAAAGCACAGGTCAAAAGAAAGTGGAATTAAATTCAAGTAGGTGTTTGCCCAAGCAAAATGAGAAAAGGCAGGAAACAAAACTTCAGACTCGGAGGTCTTCAAATTAATTTGCCTGAGGGCAGCACTGTAGAAGGGGTTATAGCTTTTTCCATAAAGGAGTTGATAGCTTCCGAGTTGGAAACCAGAAGCTGTACAGAGTGCAAGCGCCTGTTGTGGGTAGATAAGTCTTGGGTGGATTCACCGAAACCAGTGACCTGCTCCTCTTCACCGTCGTGACGAGTTTGTAGACTAATTGCAGTACCACGCTTGCAGAGGAATAGCTGTTTTCCCCGCTTGCCTCTGCCTTTCTCAGTCCAGTACTTGTTCTGGTTGCCTCTCCTCACGCTGGAAGGGAAGTTGGGTGTACTCTGTTGTAAGGGTAAGACTGACATCCAGGAACGCTGCGCAGAAAGCTGAAGTGTTGCTGTAGTGTGTCTTCTGCAGCCCAGCACAGAAGTTACTTTGAGAGGTGTGGCCTAACCACAGGACTGGAAGCCAGAAACTCCCGAGTTCTAACCCTGGTTTCCTCTGGTCTTGAGCAAGTCGTTTAACCTCCCTGCGCGTTACCAAGCGTTTAAACTCTCCTGCTTTCAGGAAACAGGAGAACCAGAAACCGTTCTAGAGGACAAAACAGACCAACCACTGTGAAGGAAAATACAATAAAGTTTGAAGGTGACTTTGACTTTGAAAGTGCAAATGCACAATTCAACAGAGAGGAACTTGATAAAGAATTCAAGAAGAAACTAAACTTTAAAGGTTTGTGACTTCATTAAATATGAATTGCTGAGCTGGTAGTAAATGCTGCATAGAAAAACCTGTTCTGAGAAACTGTGTGATTACATGTGGCAGTGTCTCAAATCTTGTTTGAGGGAGCAGGAGAACAGATGGCTCTTCACTGTGCATCAAGGAAGTGTAATATGTTTTATTATCTTCAGATGACAAAGCGGAGACGGGGGAAGAGAAAGGGGACCCTGGGGTGGCAACTGAAAACAGTGACGGTAACGCAGAGGAGGACCTTCTGGGACCCAACTGCTATTATGATAAATCCAAGTCGTTCTTTGACAATATCTCTTCAGAACTGAAATCCAGGTGAGCATTTTGTAAAAGCTTGCTTTTTTTAATGCAATTTTAGGCATAGAATTCTAGACATGATCTATGTCACGTGGTTTAGTTTTTTAGAAATCTTAGAATACAAGAAAGTCAGGAAAATAGTCTTTCTTTAGAAGGGAGTATTGCCATGCATGTGATGGCTCGTGAGTGATCTTAACCAAGCTTCATGCAGTGGGATCAGACAAAAAGCGAGGATTTCAGCTGATACTGATACACTTGCCTAAACTACAACACAGGAATTTCCAGTTCCGTTTCCCAGTACTGACTCTGACCCCATTGATTTTTGAACACATTTCTTATCTCGTCTGTGGGAGGAGGCGTCAGGCTCAGGCTGTGCTGAAGATGGGGCGAGCAGCAGACAGGAGCAAGCTAAGCCCGGAGCTGGGGCAAGGAGGAGGGCAGGTCTGCCTGGGGAAATGCATCAAATTGAACACTGGGAGTGTGGAAAGAAAGGCTCATCTTTTGCTGCTGACACTGATGTTGCCAACTGCCCGGTGAAGTCAGGTGTCCCTTTAGTGTCAGTGTGTGAAATTCCCTTGGCAGAGTCTTCCCTTCAGCAGCGCTTTCCTCCGAGTGCTGGCCGTGCGGTGCTGGGGGGGAACACGCTGGTGCTGTGGAGCTGCCTGCAGCCTGCCGAACCTCGGCTGGGACCGGGCTTCCTGGGATGCTGGAGAGGCTTCCCTGGAGTCAGGAGTTTGTATTCTCGGGAACACAGGACGGGGTTTGAAATGCTAGCGAGACGACGTTCAACCCTTTTTTAGGCCTGTCTTCAGCTTTCCAGTATGCAAGTAGCTTACAAAAGCCAGCAGCTGTCGTGTTCAAATCCATGCTTCACAGAGGAATGGAGCTAGTGAGCATGTGGACGCTGCAGCTGGTTCTCACTGCAGTTCAGCAGGGGTTCTTCCTTGCTAAATGAGTTGGTGGCTATTTCCTGTGGATATGAAATCTGAACGCAGCCTTGTTCAGTTCTAGGCGTACCACGTGGGCTGAGGAAAGGAAGCTCAACACGGAGACGTTTGGAGTGTCCGGACGGTTCCTTCGTGGCCGCAGCTTTCGTGGTGGGTTTCGAGGTGGAAGGGGTAGCGGAGCAGCAAGGCGAAACCAAACCACTCACAGAGCTGGTACTGGCCGAGTGTAACTGCGGAGGCAAGTGTTTTAGCAGGGATAAATACTGTCTCTGAGCCAGGCTTGTCTCTTGCTCCTTGCCTGAACTGTCTGCACAGCCTCTCTTGCTCTCCAGTCTCATGGATATATCAAGAAGTGTTCCGTGCTGTGTCTGATCGATCCTCCCCAGGGGTAGAAGGAAGTATGAACAGTTTTAACGTGTCCTTTAGCGTGTTGATTATTCTGTTGATTTGGGCTAGGCTTCTGTCTGGGAAAAGAAGAGCTGCTTGTTCGAGCTGTGGCATTGTAGCTGAGCATGTCAGTCGATACATGGGCGTGAACTTTGCTGCTTTGCTGGGGAGAAGATCCCCATGATGCCAAGTCTAATTCTGCCTTTTTTTCTGAATAGGTTCTAACATCTCTCCTGAGAGGATGAAACTGTATATAGAAAGAAAACAACCAACTGCTGCACTAATGTGGGAAAATGGTTCATATTGTTTACTGTCTCAGCTCAAGCGACAGAACTTCATGTACTACTGCTTATCTTCTGGACTTTTTTTGGACCAGCAACTGTCAGCTGGAATATTCTTTGGAAGAGGGAATGTGTTCAGGGGTACCTTCTTCAGGGTGTCTTTTTTGTTTGTGTTTTTTGTTTAAGTGCAGACTAACTTACGTGGTTCTTCTTTCTGGGTCTCTCAAAGGCTGCTATGGTCGAAGCTGAAAGTCAGACTCCTTTTCTGAACCCTGAAGAAGATAAATCATGCTGTTTTACCATGGAACCAAAGCTCACTTGAAATAAACCAGCTGTAATTTGTTTGTTCTGAGTAGCCAAACAGATTCTTTGGTGCTGCTGGTCTCACTGGTCCCGGCAGCAGGTGTGAAGCAGCACTTGGTATCTGGAAGAAAGGATTCCTGGTGCCGAGGAATTGTGTATATTGTCACTTGGGAGTACTGGGTTGTTGATCATGTAGTAGTGTAAGTGGCTGTACAACTGTTTGCTGGCTGGCACGTGTGCGGAGGTACTGCAGGGTTACACGGCTCCGCGGCTCTCCCTCGAGCTTAGGGTGCTGGGGCGGCGGGGGCCACCGTGCTGCGCCCTCGGGGCGGGAGCAGCGAGCGTCTCCGCCTGTGCTCGGGCTGAAGAGGTTTTGGCAGTAGCTGGCTGGCTGGGGAGGAGATGCGAAGCTCTGACTTCCCGCCTGGATTTGTACCTCGCTCACGGGCGGTGCCGAAGGCAAACGGTTCCCTGTACGCTCGTAGACTGTGGTGGAACGCTATGGAATGTTTTCATTAAACTAGGGATGGGAGTCCATGTAACGAAGCTTACAGATGGGCATGTTTAATTGGCTTCCTCTGTACCCCCCCATACTGTAAATAGTTTAGTTCGTTTTTCTTTTTGTTTTTAAAAAAATCTGTATGTGGGGAGAGGGGCTGGGAGGGAGGGGTTATCTTTGTTTGCATGAATTAAGTGGGTTAAACTGCTCTAGGCATGTGTCCCTTTTTTGGTTGGTAGGGAATTATGTTGAAAAAGCACCTTGATGACTGAACCCCTTACATAGCTAGAATTTTTTAGTTATGCATTGACCTAGGTTACTGTAAAAGCTTGGATTTATTTTTGTAGGACTTTATTGCTGAGAATTAGAACATAGCAGTGGGGCTGCTCTTTGAAGTAATGTAAATTGTAATTATAATAAACATGTAAATGTTTGATGCTTCCCTCCTCCTTTGTTCTGTGTGTAGCTCAGTAACTCCAGCCGTACAACTCATCAGATGCCCGTCCTAGCAGGGGTCAAGTCCACCATGGAGAAAACCACGCTGCAGAGCTCTGGCAGGCCTGCAAAGTGTCACACAGCGTTTGAAACGGGCTTGAAATCCCCGATCCAGGCCCCGACCCCTTGTTCCTGTTGCCCTGCATTCTGTGTTCCCACTCTCTCGCTGGGGAACCGGCCCAAGGAGCGCTGCGGCTGCCTGGAGCGTGCTGCTCTCCCCTTGCTGCTGTTGGAGCCCCCCTCCCTGGGCTGCTGGGACTTCCCGGGGGCTGCGCTGCTGGCTCAGCAGCCACAAACGCCTTTGTACTGGCAAAGCAGGGTGTGCTGGAACAGCCGCCCTGGAAGCTGCTGTGAGCCTCTAATTCTCTGCTGGCAAAACAGGCAGTGCCGCTGGAAGGGGCAGGGGGGGCTGGCGCTGCCCGAGCCGGCTGACCTGTCGGAGGTGGCTGTGGCGAAAGGACAGCTCCTCCCTGACCTCTGTAATCGTGCTTTTCTGTTTATTTTATTTTCAGGCAGTAATTCACCTGGTTTGTAGAGCAAAGCCTCAGGTCTAATTTGTCAGACGCAATCATTGCTGCTGATGCTGCCACAGTCACTGTGGTGCTGGGCGCTGTGCCTGGCTCCAGTGTGCAGGAGCAGGGCTGGGAGACCAATGGCTGCTACCTGTGAGTCCTCTGCCAGGAGCAGGGCCAGGGGCCCCATGGCAGCTACCTGCCAGTCCTGTGCCAGGAGCAGGGCTGGGTGACGGATGTCTGTCACCCATGAGCCCTTCTCTACCTGGAGCAGGCCCTGTCGGCTGCTGGGCAGAAGATTCCCAGCAGGAGGGAACGATGCTGGGGGTTTGTGCAGAGAACAAACTGCAGCTCCTGTAACTTCAACCTCTGCCTCCGAGGGCTGAGGAAGGGGCCCCCAGGGCCCCCCAGCAGCTCCCTTTCCCTGGCCGAGGTGTCCCTGCGCTTTCCCGAGCAGAAGGCAGCGCTGCAGCTTTGCTGTCCTTGATTCCTGGGAGCAGGCTGGCGCTGGGGGGGAGGCCAGGGAGCTGCGAGTGCGAAAGCGACTGCAGGGCTGTGTCTGGTGGGGGGGTGAGGTGTCCCGGGCGAGGGGCTCCCTCCCACAGGGCACTGGGATGCTGCCAGTCCTCCCCGTGCCTGCTGCTGGCTGCGTTGCTCTGGGGCTGCGAGATGGCGCGTTGGCTGGTGGCAGCGAGCAAAGAGCTGCTTTTGAGGATGGTTCTGGTTCCACCCAGGGAAACCCTTACAGTGAACGGGGCCATCCTGCTGCTGCTGCAGGCGCTGAGCCGCGGGGCTGGGAGCTGGGGAGGGAGCTGAAATGGGACAACCCTGCAGCTTGGGCAGCGAAGCACTGGTGACAGGGCAGCATCCCTGGCAGCTGGGAGGGCGGGTGCCCTGGGGCTGCAGGTAGGAGGGGGAGAGCTGTGTACTGCGCTTAGGGGTTGTACTGAAAGAGGAACGGAGCCCCAGGAACAAAAGAGGAAAAAATACAAAAGAGTTAAAAAAAAACAAATCCCAATTTTTCACCTGGAGAGGAGGATGAAACTGGTGTCAGCGCTGCTCAGCCTGTGCAGCACGGGTGACGGGCCGCTCTGTACCGGCCTCCTGTCAGAGCAGCCCTGGGCCAGAGCGGGACGCCCAGCTGGCAGCCCTGCCCTGTTCTGCCTCTGTGCATCAGACAGCGCTCGGGCAGGGGCCGTGGGTACCAGAGAGCGTCCCGAGCAGCCTTCTCGCAGCGTAGAGCTGGTGATGGCAGAGGAATGGGTGGGAAAGAGCTTTTCACTGGCCAGAACCAGACAGCGGAGATGCCACATGTATCTGTCTGAAATAAATCCCACTCCCATCTCCTCTGGGCTAGTTTTAAAGCATTTGTGTCAAGTCATCACCCGACACCCCCGGCTGTATTTCTGCATTCACTACATGATACGTGTTCGCCGCCGCAGCGAGCGCGTTGCTCAGAGCAGATCCCGCTCTCCAGCGCACCGTGGCTTCAGGGCAGAGCAGCACCGGGGCAGGGCTCTGCATCCCTCACACCCCCCCCAGCGCTCTCGCTCTGCTGAAGAACTGGCTCGTGCCATCCTGGGACAGGGAACAGGCTCGCCCAGAAACCACGTTAAGCCCAGCTCCTGCGGAGAGGGACCTGGGTGTCCTGGTGGACGACAGGTTGACCCTGAGCCAGCAGTGTGCCCTGGCTGCCAAGAAGGCCAATGGGATCCTGGGGTGCATTAGGAGGAGTGTGGCCAATAGGTCGAGGGAGGTTCTCCTCCCCCTCTATACTGCCCTAGTGAGGCCCCATCTGGAGTACTGGGTCCAGTTCTGGGCTCCCCAGTTCAAGAAAGATGAGGAGCTACTGGAGAGAGTCCAGCGCAGGGCTACGAGGATAGTGGAACATCTCTCCTATGAGGAGAGGCTGAGGGAGCTGGGCTTGTTCAGCCCGAAGAAGAGAAGGCTGAGAGGGGACCTTAGAAATGCCGATAAATATCTCAAAGGTGGGTGTCAGGAGGACGGGGCCAGACTTTCCGGTGGTGCCCAGCGACAGGACAAGGGTCAACGGGCACAAACTGAAGCAGAGGAAGTTCCGTCTGAACATGAGGAAGAACTTCTTCCCTCTGAGGGTGACGGAGCCCTGGCCCAGGCTGCCCAGGGAGGCTGTGGAGTCTCCTTCTCTGGAG
>Ga0065711_1043086_pt1 | contig 14947 bp, 6 predicted proteins | sample Hoacrofraction12_FD_59098 | JGI IMG/M metagenome (GOLD analysis project Ga0065711, IMG submission 59098) | Hoatzin crop microbial communities from Cojedes, Venezuela - Epithelial fraction 12 v2 (version 2) | ecosystem: Host-associated > Birds > Digestive system > Esophagus > Crop | place... | reverse complement strand
TTTTTTTTTTTTTTTTTTTTTGGTCTTGTAAATAGATCCACTAGGTGGTGCTTGAAATAAGCTACCCCGGTGTGACTTGCTCGGGGTTGCCAAGCTCATCTTAGGGGCAACTGGAAATTGACATGGCTGTGAAATACAAAACTATAATTCATTAGTCAAAACTCCAACAGGAATATTCTTGGCAACAGGAATAAGATTGCTCTCCAAGTGCTAGGGTTCCTTGTTTTCCAAAACCGAGTTTTCTGTTTTAGAAGTAAAACTAGGTGTTCACCATTATGGAGATGTATTGCTCTCCATTATAAATGTATATAATATATATACATATATAATTTCAGTGTTTCTTCACTTCTGGTACTCTCAAATTGGATTGTTTTCCATTAGTATTTTTGGCATTTGAAGAAAAAGTTTATGTCCAGACTCAAAGTGATTTGGATAAGTAGTTATGTAGTTATGTGAATACATGAAATAATGATGAAGCTTGGCATTACCCAAGTGCTTCATCAGTCCTGAAAGAAGTTTAACTTCCAACAAGCACTGAAGGAAGACTGTTGTGATGTTACTGAACATGGCCAGGGCAAGGGGCAGGAAGGCACATATGGCCAGTTATGCAGGTATGAATTACGGACACTGTGCCGAATTCCTCATGGAGACCAAGGCTTGTTTTCTCAGGTTATTCTTTAGCCATTTGCTGTACAATCACTCTTCCTAATGTAAACCAGCTTCTTCAGAGCTTTTAAAAAAGCAGGGCCACTACAGACTTCTTGGTCAGCTGTGCACCAGCCAGTTGCCTGATAACTCCCCTGCCTTTCAATCTGACAGTAAAAGCTTCTGCCGTAATTATTTGTTCCTGGCATTGCCTCTCTATCAAAGAGGATGTCAGTCCTGTCAAACACCTGCCCAGCACCCTGATGGTTGCTCCAGAGCCCGTCCAGCTGCCAGGAGAAGCTGTGACACCTTCAGTCCTCGGGCCACTCAGATTTCCTCTACCTCTGCCCTGAACGTGAAACTCTGGTGATGCAGGCTTCACTCAGCACGTGGTTTTGAGGGAAGTGCCCCTCAAATGTCATTTCTCCATTCTTTGCAGACCCCAGGAGAACAAACTCCTCTAACCCATATGGCAAGCAGGGAACAGACGGAGAAGAAGAGTGAGGAAACACAATGAATGTGTTCCTATCCTTTTTGCTTGCCTACAGCGATGGGAAGGTGGCCAAGGACATCCCCTGGACCATAGCTGTGCAGTGCTGACACTCTTACAGCCCATGCAAGTCTTGCCCGAGTAGGAGGGCCTCAAAGGTGAGACCCATGAGAGGGCTTTCATTGCCAGGGCAGGTCTAGGAGGGCTTCAGGTTTGGGGTGAGGGAGCTGGACAGCTGAAGTCAGGGAGCCCGGTGGGAAAGTGAAGGTAATACTGAGAACTTGTGAGGAATCGGAGGTGCTGCACTAGTAGTGACTGTTGAGGTTTGGCATGAAGGGAATTGGAAGTAACCACAGTGGAATAGTTTAAGAGACACACGACAAATTTAGAGAAAGCCAGGCTTCTGTTATTCATAGAAAAAATGTTCAGCGTTGAGGCAGGGTATGAAGGAAAAGCATGTGTGAATTTCCAGTGGAAAAGACTCTAGGTAGTCTATTATAAAAGTGTCTGAAGGATGCATATGTGATCCCAGAGAATTCAGACCTAGTTATTGATAAATTCACTACAGTCAAATGTAATGTGTCATTCAGGTGTAACAAAAAGGCTGTTTTGCTCATGGCCGAAGCACAAAGACTCTTTTCGCCACAAGGGTGAAAAGCAGAGTAAGATCTTGTTCTGATTTGGCCTGGATAAATGCCAGGTGCCCACCAAAACTGCTCTGTCACTCCCCCTCCTCAGCTGGACAGAGAGGAAATAAAATGAAAGGCTCAAGGGTCGAGACAAGGACAGGGAGAGATCACTCACCAATTACCATCACGGACAAAACAGACTGAACTTGGGGCGAAATGGGAGCTTAATTCATCATCAATCAAATCAGAGTAGGACAGTGAGAAATAAAACCAGATCTTCAAACACCTTCCCCCCACCCCTCCCTTCTTCCCGGGCTCAGCTTCACTCCCGTTTCTCTCCCTCCTCCCCCCGAGTGGTGCAGGGGGACGGGGAATGGGGGTTACGGTCAGTTCATCACACGCTGTCTCTGCCACTCCTTCCTCCTCAGGGGGAGAACTCCTCACACTCTGCCCCGCTCCAGCTTGAGGTGCCTCTCATGGGAGACAGTTCTCCATAAAATTCCCCAGTGTGAGTCCTTCCCACGGGCTGCAGCTCTTCACGAACTGCCCCAGCGTGGGTCCCTTCCACAGGGTGCAGTTCTTCAGGAACAGGCTGCTCCAGTGTGGGTCCCCCACGGGGTCACAAGCCCTGCCAGCAAACCTGTTCCAGCATGGGCTCCCCACAGGGTCACAGCTTCCTTCAGGCATCCACCTGCTCCGGCATGGGGTCCCTTCCACGGGATACAGGTGGATATCTGCTCCACTGTGGACCTCCAGGGACTTCAGGGGACAACCTGCCTCACCATGGTCTTCATCACAAGTTGCAAGGGATGGCTTTCTGATCCAACAATTCGGGCACCTCCTCCCCCCTCTTCTTCACTGACCTTGGTGTCTTCAGAGTGGTTTCTCTCACATCGTCTCACTACACTCTCTACACTGCCGTTTCTCCTGCAGAGTTTTTTTCTTCCCATTCTTAACTATGTTATCCCAGAGGCACTACCACCATTGCTGATTGGCTTGGCCTTGGCCAGCAGCACGTCCATCTTAGAGCCAGCTAGCACCAGCTTTATCAGACATGGGGAAAGCTGCTCGCAACTTCTCACAGAAGCCACCTTTATAGCCCCCGCACTATCAAAACCTTGCCACGCAAACCCATAGCAGACATATAAACTGGGGTGATGTACGTGAGAAGCTAATCTTTCACCCTTAGTATGCCTACATCATGTCAGGTATTTTTCTTGTTTAAAACATACTCTATGAAGGATCAGTTGAAGGATATTGATCTCACAGAAAAAAAAGAAGGATTTGGGTCACTGGAAAGATACAGAGAAGAATTTAATCATAAACTCGGCATTTTGTGCAAAAATGATTTATAGGACATGGAAAAAATAGGCTTAATTTTCTGTAATGCATCCTGAAATAATGCTGATATCAGTAATCTGAAATATGCAAATTAGAAAATGTCAGTGCAACCCTCAATTAATATGAAGTTGATACTTCAAAGGCTTCTTCCTTTTTCTTTCATATTGTAGTTCTGAAATGGATACACACATTTTATATATATACTATTTTCTTTCTTCAGTTTGTTGTTGCTGCTAAAGTTTGACACCAGTTTCAGTTTTGTATCTGAGTATCTTCATTTTTCAGTATGCATACTGACAAAAATTAAAGTCTTTTTTTTAAACCAGAAGTCACCTTCGGATTGATCAAGTTGGTTGATTTTTTCTTTAATTAGTTTATGTATTTATTAAATGGGGGAGACGTTAACAACTTAATTCTTGTTTTATCTCTTCTGTTTCATTTTCATGACTGAAGAGGAGACTGCTAAAATACTTGCTCAGATGATGTCAGTGGCAGAATCACCAGAAGAACCACCAACTGGCGACGTGAGTCTTCCACATAGGCAGGGCCAGAACTGTAGGCAGTAAGGAAAACAAGCAAACAAAAAGCTGGAGTAAATGGCTGTTTCTCCAAATAGAAGGAGGTTAGTAACAGGCCATCCCAGGGATTTGCATTAAGACCATATTATTTTTGTTTGGAAGCAAAACCTTTTACCCACTTAGTCTATAAACAGTCTAATATGAGATGGAAATAACTCTGTTAGAAATCAAAGATGGGAAACCATACCCCTCTGAAACAAGACAGAGTTGACTGATAACTATTCTGAGACAGAATATGGTATGTGCTCTGTTTTGTGGTTACATTGGCTTCTCAGAAACATATCAAATACTGTTTATAACTGTGCAATTGGTCATACTCTTACGACTGTCACACCCGCTTATCACCTCCAAAACGCTTATCGCTGGCAACTAAAATATTAGTATGTCTACCTGGCTTCCTCTCATGGATAATTAGCCAACAGTCTCCCCCTTGCAGCCCACGCCTTCTCTGCCTCCTCTTCGATGCGGTGGCAGATGGCATCTCTCTGCCTGCCATTTTGGGTATACCTAAACATCTGTCAGGCTCCTTTGTGTCATCATCCCGAGTTCATAACTCTTCTTTTACTAATTCCCTCTGTATAATGTGTCCAGGATAAAATTCTCTTTGTCTGCTCACAAAACCAAAGTTCTCATTCATGTTATGGTTGTCTCATTTATTGAGACCTTTTTCTGGTCTGGTGAAAATTAGTTGTGCCCTGCTCACACCTGCCCATGAGCCGGCTGTAAAGATGGCTTTTTGTGCACATCTGAAAGTGTTAGCTGTCTGCGTGCGTCCTTATACTCCTCTTTCTCTGTCACGTCAGACCTAAGATGCTTATCCTCAAACCAAAGCACTTTTTACTGTTTCCATCTAACCTACAGCACCAGCTTTTCTTTAGCAGTGAGTTAGAATTAGGTGCAAGCCCCCCCTTTTCCCTTACTGTTGGGAAAAGCTCCACAAAAAGAGTTTTCTCCTTTCAGTCCTTCCGTGACACTCTTGTCTGGGACATTTCCAGGCTTCTCAAGACCTAGGTTGCAGACATGCAATAATTCAGGCTTGTTGTTTGACCAGTATGGTTTCACTGTTTACTTACCCTCTGTCTAACTCTGTCTTTTCATGTATTTTTTTAATATGTATTTGCAGGCTGCATGAGGCCAGGGACTAACTTGTTCTGTGTCTGCACAGAACTGAAGAGAATAGGGTAATGCAGTAACATCAACCATAGTAGTAATACCATCAATGCGTAAATAATTTTAGTCATCTTCCATGTTTTTTAGGAATCACAGACATCTTTTTGGGTTAACCACATCATGAAACTACCTCCTCAGTCCTTCTGTGCCTTTCATTTAATTTCACTGATATGATACCAAGTTCCCCTACCTGGACAGCTGAAAGGTCATCACAGGGAAGGACTGTCTCAGTGTCTAAGGATAGTTCTGTCCTCTGGCTACCTTCACGCACTAAAGAAAAGGAAAACATTGACAGAAGATAGAAATGGCTCTAGTATGCTTACTTTAATGGTGCTGCTATAGAGACTCTGAAGATGATTAGTATAGGCAATATAGAGAGCATCATCATTCTTCTTAATTGAATTCACTGAAGAAATGGTAAAGAAAATCAAGAATAAAAATACCTAATTCGTTTATTAACTCAGCTGAGTCACTGAATACCCAGTGATTGCCAACCTGGATTAAAGTTTATATGTCATTCAAGAACTCAAATATTGTTTCACTTGGCAGGCAAGGGTCTAAGTAAACAGGATTTCCCTGAAGGTAGCAAGGAATGATGATGCAATGTGGTTATTTATTAGCTTTGGTTTTACTGTCAGGGAGATGGGCAAATAATGCCTTAATGCTTAGAATTTAAATGGGTAAAACTATTTGTACTTCTTAGTCTCTGCCCAACTTCTTTATAAGTTCCTAGAGATAAGCTTCTCAATAAACATAATTTTCAGAAGTCCTTGATCCTCCTTTGGTACTTTGTGCCAGTTCAAGACAATGCGCGTAAATTAAAGCGTCTGATGCTGTAACTTTAAATTTTTCAAGGTTTTCAGGCATTATCATGGCTGTTATATAAGCTTTAGAAATCAATAGACGCTTCCAAATCAGTGCCAAAACTCCTATTGTCTACCATTTTAAATACAGCAAGTGGGATTAAGGCTACTCAAGCGATACAGCAATTCCTATTAAAGTCATTTAGGTTAGACTTTTAATGTTACTTAGGCACCTAATTCTCCTTTTATCCATGTTAAGATGAGGTGTATAAATAAATTTGTCGCTCTGGGTCTTAGGAGCTTTTGAAAATCCCATCCACCAACGTACAATCCACAGTTTTGCATATGACTTACAGACCTGGTTTCCTGAGGAAATAAATGTGATCACATTGCCTGCCCATCTGTCTGTCCATCAGTCAGCCTCTGATCTGTCTCTCTCCCTCAAGATTTTTGAACCTGACAGATAATGTCAACTACATTTGACAGAAAGGCAAGGGCCCAAAGGTACTAAGTCCTTACGAAGCACAAGGATTGAAGAAAGGGCAGAGGCAACCTGCTCTCTCTCTTCAAGAGCTGCAGTACGAGCTCAGCTGTCCTTGCTTCTCTCTCGTCCACTCAGGTTCACTGGCCAGCACGTGTGTGGGTCACAACCAGCACGACACCACCATCTCTGCTAGAGGCTCTCATCTCAGCTCCAGGAGCAGACTGGCACTGCTCTGCTGAGGATAGTGGAGGAATCTGAAACACAGGTCCACTGGAAAACAGGCTTCATTAGTTTCATTGTCTAAAAGCAGTCACTTGCTAACTTCCAATAGCCAACAGTGAACACCAGCTTCTCAACACAGCTTCTGGAAAAACGCTCTTGAAAACCATGCATTTCCTCTGAAACGGGATCAACAGAATTTCTTTAATTGTTCTCTGGGCCTCCACAATTTTGCTGTCTTGCAGAGGGCAAAAAAAGTGACATGTCCCAATGGCAGTAGCTGTACTGAAGAGCTGACATTGGTGCCTACCCTGTAGAAGGTCCTTCAGTCTAGACTGGCTCTGTGACATGCCACCAGCAGCAGATGCACTGTCATCTGGTCTTGGTGCACCCTGGATAGTATTTCTCATCCCCCAGGTTTACGTCTTCTTGATCCCAGGTGATCAGCCAGCAGGACGGGTACCATGTTGGGAGGAAAGAATGGAAATCTATCCACAGGCTGTGGCTCTAACTTGACTTTCACACTCAGGCTCGCTCGTAAATCAGATCTCAATGCCCAGGCCTGTGAAGCCTTATGTTGGCAAGGCAGCAGACAACGCTATTACATGCTCAATGAAAGTACATTATGAAAGTCAGTAAAGATGATTGACCTTCGGCTGGAAACAAAGAACCTGGCGTTAAATTAGGTTGTCAATGGCTCATCTTAAAGATTTCTTTGTGTTGAGACAGTACCAACTGGAGGCAGCATAGACCAGTTTTTAATCCAGTATGTGGAAGGAAAATTAGGATAGAGCAGTAGCTATTTTTCTCATCGACTCAAAAGAGTATTTGCAAAGAGTATTTATAGACAGTAGAAACCAGTGCTATACCTATCTGGAATCAACCAGTTTCTTTTCCAGTAAAGACACAGCATTTATTGATGCCTGATTTTCATCTAAGTATCGAAATCATGACAAGGTCAATTATTTTTATTCACTTGGAGTGAAAGGCAATAATACAATATATTCCCCCTCACCTCACAAACCTGTTTAGCAGTAGGGACAAGGCCTGGGAAATTCCTGCTGCACTGATGCTTAGTACATAAAGAGATGTGAGGCCTTAAGTTATCGGTTTAATCCAGGCATAATGTAGACAATGCATAGATTCTACACAGTAGTGTATTATAGTGGCCTGATTCTGGTCATAGCACTTACGTTTTGGCGGTCCAAAGCTTGTCTAGGTGAGAAGATGCCCATTGTTTCAAACAGAATGGTGGTTTGGTCACATCTAGTTGGCTTGATGTACACTAGAACTGCTCATTAAAGTATCAACAGGACTGATTAACACCATGACTTAAAAAATAAATAAATCTGGGTTTCGCAAGAGAAAATACTGATAAGCATATTTTTCAAAAAGGAAAAAGCCAAAAAAAAATTGCAATACTGCATCTTCTGCATATCAGAAGGAATAGTTATAATTTTAGATACAGCATAATGACTATTTACTGTAAGAATTGATCTGTAAAGGAATATTATTATATAAAACTCCAACAATATCAGTAGTAGCAGACCATAGCTTAACACGTATCTCAGTGTTTTCCGGAAAAAAAATCATCTCTCCCTTCCATATAACTTAGGAAGAATACTGTGTTGTGTGTCTCATTCTTTTACAGTATGATGTACTGGATTCTCTCCTATTTAGAGTCAGAATGACAGCTGTATAAATTCATCAGGAGAGGTGATTTATTTAAACCATAGACAAAATAAAAACCTAACCCCTAATAAAATGCAAGACTCAAAGAAAAGTTTGCATTTAGTTTGCTGAGGTATAAAATGTTATCACAGATACAAAACTAAAACAAAGACAGGAAAATGTGTCAGATTATCTGGTATGGAAGTGAAAGGTAACCATGAATACTTAGTTTTTGTATTTCTGCATGCACAAATGTGTTCATGGTGCACCTGGGTAAATTTTTTGCAACATTTGCAGGTGCCCTATTCAATATTAAGTTTTTTATTTACAGACTTCAGCTTGCAAATGGCTTTCCCCGTGTCTCAGAGAACCAATGCTACATTCTCATGTGAAAAGCATACAGTAGGTCTGACTCTGCTTTAGTCAGAATCTTTAAACTTCACAGATTTCTGAGGGAGGTGAATGTCTTCAAAGCTTCACAATCTCCATTGAATAAAGTTTACCATGTACTAATTAATTCCCTGTAAATTGCTTTTAGTAGTCTTTGCAAAGCCGTCTTACTTGCCAAAAACATGATTTTTTTTTTTTCTGTGACTTTTTACAAATAGATCAGATCAATGAAAATCACATCAGTGAAAATCTCATAAATGTCATCCTTATCTCCACAGCACTGGTAATCAACAATGTTCATCGATCACCAAGGAAGATGCAGACCTGTTGAGGATATAAATTTTGCTGGGGTTATTGAGCTGAATAGCACCGCAGCTGATTTTATTTCTAAGGTTTAAATTGCTACAGCAGTGGTTCTCAGGCTTTTCCACTGCTGAAGCCCCTTCACTCTTCGTCTTCCAGTCCCCTTCCCATTTACCTGGAATCTAACTCAGACCCTTAGCCCATTTAGCAACGTGCCTGATACAGGGTGGTTTTGGGTGGACAAGCTGTTGATAATAAAATTCTGATTATGAAAATTTCAAAGCTGCTGTACAGTACAGAGGCAATGTTTATCTAACAGTTGAGTTTTTCCCTCTTCCATTTGGTTACAGCGTGAGCAGAATTGAACCCTCCTGTTTTAGAACTATGTTGAAGTGCAATGACCAAATCAGTAAAGGACATCAGATGTCTTAGATATGAATTAGGTACCTATTAGGTATTTAAATCCCAATAAATAGGTCTTGTAGCTGCTTGTGCGAGCTGCCTACCCCAGCTGTGGGGGCTGCATTTAATGGATGCCCAGGATTTTTCAGTCCTTACAGTGCTAAATAAATCAGTACATACCTCATGTATAAACTCCAGTTGGGTCAACAAACCAGTTCTAAAATAGTCTTTTTGTCACGAGGCTGATCCGGAAAATGTATGATGGGGGGAGGGGGGAAATAGAGAAAGAGTAAAAAAAGAAACCCTAGAACTTTTGAGGCAACCCTTTGTTATTGTTTTCTCCTTCTTTATAAGGTCAGATTTAGAAACAGCAAAAATTTCAGAAGCTCTGTATGAAATATTTTCACCCACAGTAAAAAAAATTAATAGTTACTTTACAATTGTGGTTTGACTTTGAACTTCAAAAATAGTTTCTATATAGATTTTATTTACAATATTTAAAATTTTGTAGGTTTAGACAATTAGAATTCTTGCATGTTATAGGTTTATATAGTCTCTATGTTTACATAACTTCTTGAGGCTGCTTCTAATATACAGAGATCATGCTCATTTTCCAAACTTGTCCTCTTAATAGGAACTAGAATAACTTAAGTTTGTTCAGAATCTGCATTATAACACTGGATCTTTAGTTATAAATCACTACTGAACTTCACTGGTTGTAATCTCCATCTGTGTTTATTATCAACAGTACTGATGTTCTCTTATTGTTATTTTCTTTCTAATTTTTTCAGAGACAAAAACCTTTGTGAGAGGTACACTTCTGGTTTTAGATAAAATACAGTGTTTTAATTCAAATGTAAACTTATTTATTAGATTCATCTCAGTAGTTTCCATGTATTGAACTTTACTTGGTACACTTATTTCTAAAGTAATATTTTGCCAACAATTGCTGCAAATAACTACTACAGATGTTTTCTTTTTCCCCAAATGAACCATTTTTGAAAGACAATCTAACATTTTTCTGTGCCTTTGAGATTTCCATGCCTAATGCAGGCTTCCAACACAACAGCAATACTTATTCAATGACAGGAGAACTGTTTGGCAGTACCTCCTTCTCGATATCTTTGTGTATTACTTGTAAAATATATAAACAGTTCTTGGAGCAGGATCCTGAACCGAAGTTCCTACTCCTATATGCTATTTAGTACTCTGATTGCTGTGCTACCTTGTCTGGTTCATTTTATTGTGCCCTAAAACCCAAATAATCCTAATAAACAATGTGCACTATACTAAGGGACAGAGTGTTCTCATAGTATTCTTTTACAGCATTTAAGGCATGTTTGTTGGAGACAAGGATTTGGAGGCAGAATGAGGAATGAAACCTGGAACTTTTACAGTCCTGGCAAATGTTGCAACTATCAAGTTGGCATTAATATGAAACAACGCGTCCCCTTCTCCAGTGACTATGTTTGCATGACAGAAATTAATTTGGCATTAATATGAAACAACGCGTCCCCTTCTCCAGTGACTATGTTTTCATGACAGAAATTAATTTCCTTGGGTTTTTTTCTTTTTGACATATTTTAGTGCAGAATTCCAGCATGGGATTCTGAGATGGGCACATCTGGAGAGCGTAGTCAGTACCTAACTCCCTGGCTAGTAAAACTCTGTTTAGTGTCATCTTCCCAGGCAAAAAATTGTTAAGTCAGGGCACTGGGTACTGCTTCCGTGCCAGGGCTTGTATTTATTACCCTGCATATCCTGCTGCATACCGTAAACAGGACTAAGAAGTCGACAGGATGAAGTAGTTGCAGAGTGCAATCAAGTTCGGAACAAGGCAGCAAAGAACCACACCTTGAAACAACATGCTTTAATGGAGTAGTTGGCATTGAAGGTAAAGGAAAGGGGAACTTGCTATAGCAGATCATAACCCAGACTGCTGCTGCAGCTGTACTGTAGGCAGTGGCCATGTGCTGGAATGCAAGCAGGAAAGACAAGGCATGTGCATGCCCACATATTCACCCTATCGATTCTGCTTGTTGATTTTGCTCGCAGCTTTCCAGTGGCTGTCAGCCCCAGGGACCTGAGTTAGCATCTTTTGTCACTTGTATGCTTATACAGTGGAAATGTTGACAAGCTGCAAAAGCAGCAAAAAATTGTGAGCTGAGGTCCCAGGGAGGGACACTACAGCCAGCCAGACCAAGCACACGGTCACAGACAGACGCTGTGAAACACATAGATGCAGGGAATAACAAGAAATTTGCTGAAGAGCTGTTGTTTGCTGTTTTGGGTGGTTTTGGTTTTGGTTTTTTTTTTTGTCTCTTCCTCACCACCAGTCTACAGAAGATCTTCAATGAAAACTCAGTGAAATTAATCAGACAAATTTCAACTGAAAATGAGTGATAAGTGGAAAACTGTGAAAGGTGAAATTGAAGCCTGAAGTATTTAACTAAATACAGAGCTGATGGATAAATCCTTCCCTATACGTATGGGCACAGATTTATTTGAAAGGAGGAAGAGACGAGGGTTAAAGAGCCTAGATATCTTTCCTCTCTTTAAACACATACAGTGTGATGCATATTCTCCCAGCCACGTGAGATCTGGGACACAAGATCTAGCCAGCCCTTACTGCTGCTGTAACATGCCCAGACTTCAAGAGGATGCCCATAAATCTGGCAGTAAATAAACCATCACTTCTGCAAATGATTTGATGCAGATGATTCATACTCTTGCTACAGCAGGATCAAAGTCTTTCCTGTTCATCGCTCAGTCCTTGAGTTACCCTGCCAGTTCCTGATCGTGAAGGTTTTTCATCATCTCTTCACACACCAAGGATTTCAGTGTCCTACAGAGCAGAATAAACTAGATTTAATTTAAGTAGAAGCTTGGGCTGTACTTATACTAATTTTTTTTTAAATTTTATGTTTACACCAAGACAGTTTTGCAAATAATCTGTTGGGCTCTAAGATGAAAGACAAGTTTTCTGCCATGTACCTACCATCAACCGTCTGCTGAGATTGCTGAATTATATCATAGAGTAAGAATTTTAAAGGCTATTGCTAAGTTGCTGAGTCACCAACCAACCCTGCTAGATACTATATTATAAGCTTTTAGGTCTAGTACAATAGGAAAAGTTTTGCCAAAGTTTTGAGCAATGCCATCAGCACCAGTGAGGAGACAGACAATAAGAAGGATGGATCGTGGAGAAATTCAGACAAAAATCAGAAAGAATTTACTGCGACAACCAGACCTGTTACACCTTAGGTTTTCAGTTGCATTGAAAGGCTGACATCTTTAGCACTATTATGCTGAGGCATTCCTACAGTCTTGTCTCAGAGAAGGATGAGAACTATTATACATTTTTTTTTGCTGTACAAAATGGTCAGCTTTCAGATACAGTAATGGGTTCTCAATTCAATTTTGCTTAGCTGGAAAGATTTCTTTCTTCCACAGTAATATTCCAAAGTACTTTACGAGACCAGACTCCCGTGACAAACTGGGGGTTCCACGGATTTGGCTGTCTGCTCTGGATTTCACTGGAAGCTTGCATTTGTGTAGGAGTTAGCTTGTACAGGACTGGTTCTTTTTACCTGCACGTAATAAATACCAGAGTGATAAAGAACATTTTTTTCCATGTGACATGCAATTTCATGTCTCTCTAGTTAATAAATGGTAATGCAATTCTTCCCAAATGCATATCCACCCTGTAACATGTGATAAGCTTGAAAAATAAATGCTTGAACTTATATTTTTTTGGTAGAGTAGGGTTATTTTGTTTTAGCTGGTGTATCCTTCTTTGAGGAGAAAGATAAGAGGAAAGAGCAAGCCATCTGGCACCCTGTAAAAAGGCTCTCCCCATTATTGTCTTGATTTCCTGACTCACACCTCTGCATTTACACTTCTTAAATATGTGAATTCTTAGTAAAAAAAATCAATGGCCTGAAAAATAAACATTCCATAACGGCTTTCTCTGCACAAGTTTAATCAAGTTAACTAGAACTAAATTTACAGAGATGCTGACTACCTGCTATCCTCAGTGACTGAAATTAAGTGTTCACCATCCATGAAAGTTAAACTCTTAATCTCGATCCTACTGAAATTTGTGTGCTAATGCTAGCTTAAATGCATGTGTGTGAAAGACAAGGTCCCTCTATTTATCCATATGATTCACAGAAAGAACATACAACTACTACTGTAGGGTTGAAACTGAAAAAGCTTTTATGATTTTTATAGTGGCCTGCAAAAGAAAGGAGCACAGGTACACGTGTATTTTACAGTCAGTCAAAGATAGTTGCCTGCACACCTCTTGAACACTTGCCAGAGAAGACCTGTTGAAGTATGAGGTGGGTTTTACACAGATGTAAAGCTTCTGCTGAAGGAGTACAAATTCCAGCTATCTGGGACAATCCTCTTTAACACAGGAATACACAAAAAGGGAACGTCCAAGAGATATTACCACAATTTCAAGCCTTTGTTGTAGCAGTAATCATCATGGTCCAAGGACACAAACAAGGCAAAGTTTACAAACAGGCATACTTTATTTAAACAGAGCTTTCAGGCACTTGAGCTCTTTTCCAGATGTAATTAAACAAAACAAAAATTTTACCTACAAGTCTCATCTTGCAACAGGTCTTAATTGCTCTGGTGAAGGGTCAGGTATTCAACATGTTGGCTCCTCTGTGCAAAGCCCTAATGATATCACATCTTCACTGTCAGAAACAGGAGCTCTCATTAGTGTTACAAATTCAATCTTGCTCATGGAATTTTTAATACAAACCTTAAATTTACAAATATTTTTGTAACTCGGTCTTGAGGGAAATCACTGAAACCACTAGTAAAACTAACTTTGGTCAAATATGCAGCTGAAATCACAACCTGGATTTTGTAGAAGAGCTAGTTAAAAGCTATGATTGCTCAGCTAAAGGGTGTAATAAAGAGTAATGTGTATTTTCTCACCCTTTTTGTTTTTCCAGACAAAACCCTAAGTTGTAAGAGTACTGAGATGGCAAAACTAAGTGCTCAAAAATTAGGAAGTGGTTTTTAAAAGCATTGTATGACCTTGCTGTGATAGAATCATAGAATCATAGAAAGTTTTGGGTCGGAAGGGACCCCTAGAGGTCATCTAGTCCAACTCCCCCACAGCGAGCAGAGACACCACTAACTAGATACTCCTTTGTGTTTGTCCTGCCACTTGTGGTTGGGTTACAGGTTTGCATGCCATTTTTCCCATGGAGGCTCTGTCCAGCTTCGTGCAGAAACAAAAGGTTTAACACAACCTGCTGTTACTGCGCTCTCCTCTTTTCTCTGTGTTTCTTTTTATATTTCCAGCTTGCTTCTTCTTCTTGATCTAGGGCAGGTCCATACTACTTCACACCTTCCTTCTCCCTGCCATTCTACCTATCTGCCTCTACACACACTTGACCCCTACACCCAACTATTTCCCAGTTTTTATCTTTTGCTGCAACACTTGGCCCCTGCAAGCTTATCTTTCCAGTTCAATCTCTTAAATTCCTGCTTTAATCCCTTTTTTTTGGCAAGATTATTCACACTCCTCCCACTCTTTACCTATCTGAATTTAGTTAGAATTTTTTCACATTTGTAAAACTGAGGGCGATACCTGTAGGCATTTCAGCAGTATATAAGAGTCCAAGTTGTGGCTAGATATGACCAAAATGCTGATCAAAAAGTAAGTGTAGTGATGCCGTGAAAAGCCGGAATTGAAGACTCAATAGTCGGCAGACTATTAAGCAGGTATTCTTTATTGCGGCGCCGGGCACACGGGGGATCTCTCCTCCAAACGTGTGCACCGAAGAGACACAGTT
>Ga0065711_1043087_pt1 | contig 14949 bp, 6 predicted proteins | sample Hoacrofraction12_FD_59098 | JGI IMG/M metagenome (GOLD analysis project Ga0065711, IMG submission 59098) | Hoatzin crop microbial communities from Cojedes, Venezuela - Epithelial fraction 12 v2 (version 2) | ecosystem: Host-associated > Birds > Digestive system > Esophagus > Crop | place... | reverse complement strand
GGAGTCTTTCACTTCAGCCTATTTTTTTTTCTCCTTTTTTTTTTTTTTTTAATGTGTCATACTTAACTTGCCCTTCCAGGCATGCAGCTATTTTTGCCTTTGAAGAAGAAGAAGAATTTTGAAAAAGTCTGGGAACTTCAGACTTGGCTTTTCAGAAATCTGTAGAAATCGGTTGGTATTCTGTGTCTAAAACTGACTAACAACCTGATGAATTTTGTGGCACTGGGATGTGACATGCTAGGTCAATGCTGAGGGAAAAAAGAATGCCAGAAAAAAGCAAAATAGTGAGACAGAACTGATATTCATAATTTTGTTGAATTCAACAGAATTTGGACTAGTCTTTAAACCACCACATGGTAACAAAAAAAAATCCAGTTGCCAAAAACCACCAGAGTTTATTCTGTTTGCCACATCGTTTCCTTCCAAAGTGTATTAAACCATCTGATGTGACTGGAGATGGCTCTGTTCAAACAGTCAGCTGTGGTCTGAGTGCAATAGGACAACTATAATATCGAGATTTATTTTGTCCAGGTCATGAACACTTTTTTTTAAATTATCACAGATTTACAGTCTAGATATATTACAGCCTCAGTTTCCACTTCAGAAGCGTCTCACTCACACTCCACCATATGACCCAATTTTAAAATTAAATCAGCAGAGAATGAGACGCACCGTGTGCAATTGCCCACTGCACTTCCAGAATCACTGCCCTGTCTGTTCCATATCGAAGAGCCTCTTGTTATAAAAAGATTCTTTTAGTTGCTTATCCTGTACTTTCTTGTTCTTATCTTCAAGCTTTGACCTTTTATTTTTCATTATTTACCTTTGTAAAAAGCCTGTCGGCAACAGTCTATTCTTTTCCATTTCAGGCTTTTGTACACTGTGGTCTCACTGAGATTTGTATTCTTTTCCATTTCAGGCTTTTGTACTGTGGTCTCACTGAGATTTCTCTTGAAATAGAAACGCCAGATTCACAGTGTTGAACATTAACTCCTTCCTTTAACTCTCAAAGTCCTTTTGGTTTCTGTGGTATCATACTCAAAGTACTGCACACAAGGATTCCTTTGATGTCTGATGTAAGAAAGTGCCTGTGCCTTCCCAGTGCCCAAACGAGATTCTTAGTTGCTTTGCATCTTTTATGCTGTACGTCTCTAGATCATAGTGGTATTGCACTGAAGAAAGGCTGGCTTAAATAAAGAACCTGAAAGAGATCTTGCTTTGAGTTTTCTAATTCAACTACATATTCCCAAGCAGAAACAGACCTTCAGGCAGTAAAGTGATAGCTGGTTAAGGATGGTCTTCAGTACTTTGCTAACTAGAAATTTTATGGTAATGATGGTTACAACTTTCTATTTTAGGGACCATTTTCTGCCCTTGTTCCCTATTTAAAGATATATATCAGCACAAGTCCATAATGATAAGATCTATAAAGATACTGCCTCTCAAAAAAAGCATCAGTAAAATTGTCTTGTTTGTTATCCTGAAAAATTTATAAACAGTAATTATTCTTGGCTTTGTGTTTTGTCAATTTATGACAGTTCCAATTTCCTATGTGGGTAATTATGCAACCCCTTAATCTGACACTTCCCCTGGGAAAATCTCTCCCTAGTCTAAGAAACTGCTCCGTGCATGGATGACTTATTTTTGGTTGTAATGATATCCTGAAAAAACAGCTCATCTCTCAATAGCTGTTCATCCTCCTCTGACAATGAAGACCCTGTGGATTTGCACCAGTCTGGAGTTCTTGCAGAAACCTAATGTGTTGTATAGGACTTAATGTGATATTCAGACCTAACGTATGTTAAAATCTATTACTGCTGTCCCATATTTTCTAATTCCACAGAACAATTCCATTTGTTCTATCTCGGACTTAAGCTTTCAGATTTCAGCATTCTCCCAACTTTTGATGCTGTCAGAATTGTGCTACTCATCTGCTTGTGCAGATGGAGATTTTGGTAGCCAAGAGGAAAGGATCAAGGACAGGGGAAAGGATTGTTTATGTTAAATGATAATGACTGGTGTAAAATTAACTAGAGGTAAAAAATAATCATAGACTGGAAACTAGTAACTATCCAAAGCAGTAACATTCTGAAGCAGTCTTTCAAGTAGGATATTGGGGGAAAGACACCAAAGACATTTTAAACTAAGATCAGAACATACGGATCTTTAAAGGGTCTGTCCTCACTTTGTGGGAGACAAAACCAGAAACGCCCTCTGAACAAGCTCAGGTATTGTATGATTCTCTGCAGTTGCAGGAGGGTGGACTCAATAAGTAGAAAAAATTAATTTGACTGTTATCTGCGGCTTTACTTTTTAAGGTAGGATTTAGCTTTTTGAGGTCCAGTGTCCTCTGCAGCTAGATACTGCACACACAAAGATTCCAGACTTTCTCCATATTCAAAGTCGTAAGGATCCATCCTGTCAAATTAAGCCATCACTTCAAGACAGTGAATCACCTCTGCTTTCATATTCTTCCATCTGGACCTAAGGGTGTTTGCTTATGCAAGGAACTGACTCAGTACAATAGGACAATTTGCCACCTAATTATCTGTAACTAGAATAACTTCATTTCTAGCTGTAAATCTGTGTATGATTTGGTGCTGGTTTATAGCACTATCATGATTTACATGTATTTTTTTTCTACTATTCAGAGTTCTACTAGCTTTCTCTATTTCTAAATCATGTGTTTGATCTGTGACTCACAATACCCTGGATAGCCTGCTAAACAGTCAATTTTAGGGGGAGAGGGAGGACTTTTTCTCAGTACTACCCCCTCTGGCAGTAGTTTAAAAGCTAATACAAACCATATTTACAGATCAGGAAACAGAATTTCAGCACTAACAGCAATAAATGCCTAAGGAGTCAGAACTTAATACTGAACTAAATGTTTCTTTGAAAATACAAGAATAATATAACTTCCTATTAAAGTCTTCCCACAAACAATGAAACAAAAGCCCCAGGCCTGATTTGATTGTGCCATCACATTAAGTAAAAAATACAGATTTTTTTTTTTTTTATATGATTGAAATTTGCAGAAAGTGCTTCTGGTGTAAGTAAATTCAGGGTATGCAGAAGTATGTCCACTATGCATAAATTACCCTAATGACACTCACAGATTGGGTCTTTAAAACCCTTAGGGGCTTTGACACTCCAATTACAGGGCTCAACCTTGCTACTTTGAAGTTGATTCCAAGACTGTGTCTAGGCAATTTGTATGCCCCAGCCAATTTCCATTACAGTCAATGATAACAAGGTTGCACACATCTCTTCAGCCTGTTAGACGGCAAATGCATAAAAATGAGGAAAACAGAATAATGAAAACAGCAAAGGGAGTTTGGAATGAATGTCTTTTTATAAAATCCTTTTTAAACTCAAGTCTCATTGAATTAAGAAACCCCAGAGATATTATTTGTGGATTCACATGTGATTCTCCTCCACTCAGCTGAAACCAAATCCTCCATTTTAATATAAATTGCAGCTCTGAGTTGAGACAGTTTTCAAATATCCAGATTCTAAATTTGGCAGTTTTCACTTTTTTTTTCTTATGGTGGCTGTGATAAGGTCACTACAGTTCACACCCTCAGATGCAAGCTGGTCTGCAAGTGACTGCTCAGTACCCAGCTTACTATCATCTGAATAGAGTTCCTATCACACATCAGACATAAAAATCTAGCAACAGAGGGTGTCTTTACTGGTGTCTCAGATAAACTGACAGAGTGGAAAAAGGACTTGCTCACCTACAGAAAATTTTCAGAGCAATTACAGCATGCTGGAAGTGCATCATCATGATTGGTGTGACCACTTCAGACTTCAGTTTCCAGCGTCCCCAGGCGCCTGAACTGAGCCACAAACTCTCTTCAAGACTAGTACAGTCCATTTGCAAAATAGCCTGCGGTACCTCATCCGGCCATTTCTGTTGTATATAAAGAAGGATTAAGTGGGTTTGAGTGGGACTTAAAGAAAAGCTGTCCATATAATTAGGTCTGCAGAGAATTATGACAGACTTAAAGTACTGTAATAGAATTGTGCAAGAACATTTTCCAGACTTCCTACTGTTATTTCCAATTTTAAATAAACTCTAGTTTGGGTATCAGTACCATATTCCTTGTTGCCAGATGCTCTGACAACAGAATTTTTCACACATTTGGCTGGTGGCTTTGGGTGAGGTGTGAAAGCAATTTCCCCCAGACTAGATTACACGTCAGTCTGAAACTAAGCAACCTAATTTGTCCTGCTGTAAGTGAAACAAGAGTGGCATTTTTCTACCTCTTTCTAGGAGATGTACCACTGTGTATTTCACATCAGTAATTCTCCTATTGACCTAACCTGACAGAAGGGTGCCCTCAGTATCCCAGTAGGTCTAAAACCAGAAGCTTCTCCTAATACTGTGTACTTTTGGTTTCTCTCTTCTCTTTCCCCCTAAACACAGATAAATAAATAAATACATAAATGAATCTCTGCAGATGAGACAAATTAGCTGATCTTGCATGATATTGTTTCAGCACTCAAGTAAGCCCTGCTTGCAGAAAACCCGGAAATTTATCTCATTTGTTTGTGAATAACGAGTCATTACTACAACTGTCCAGCCTGCCTCTGCCTGGCCTGGATTTTGCAAGGAGTGGCAGGCAGCTTTGGTGCAGAGGTTGGTTTTCTCTATGCATCAGAACAGGGGCACCAGCCAAGAGGCTCTGCATCCAGCTGTGCCCTCTGCTTCCTCCTGGCTCAGGTGTGTAGTAAATGGCTGTTCATCTTTCCACTTCAACTTGCAACTGCCAAATCTTTTCCAGCAGCCAAGAAGAGGGACAGAGTAATGGCCATGCCAGTTCTTCACTCCTCCCCACCTGCCTGTTTTAGGGAAGATAAAGGCTCCTAATTTGCTGTGCTTTATTCATAAGCAGCTTAGAACCAAGATCTGAGCAGCTTTGGGATGGAAAAGGAGCTGCTTACTTTCTTGAAACAACAGCTGTTTCTTATCCCAGTCACAGCTACATCACATATGACAGCTTTGGAGAAGAATTTCTTATTTATCTATCCATCCTGACAATGTGTCCCATTTAAAATGCTGCCCATAAAAATTCTCAACACCAAGGTAACATGTGACCTCATCCCCTCGCACCAAGAAAGAAAAGAGAATACTCCCTGTTTTGCAAAAATCAATGTGTGTGATACAAATATTTGATGTAAAGTTGGAGGTCTCTTACATCAGAAGCCAGCTTTCTTATGAGAGGTGTCAGAAAAACTAGTAATTTTTTTCGTCTGAACCCAGAATCTGATCTCAATACGTCTCCACATTACAAAGCTTGAGGTCGAGATCTTTGACATATGCTGAACACACACATCTCTGGAAATCACCCACCACAAAACCAACAGACCAGACTCCTGTGTTCCTTAAGTGGAAATTCTCTATATGAATTAAATATAATATCAAAAAGAGCTAGAAACAGATTTGTCATTCAGTAAAATACTGGGATGCCACAGGCATGAAATCTGTTGTTGTTAAAAATTAATTAAGCTAAACTGCTTCCTTTTTTCTTCTTCTTTCCTCCTCAGGTAATATTTCCATTCAATTCTTTCACTTTACAACGAGATTTTTCTATTTCATTAGGTGTTTATATCTCCCCTGCTGCTATACGAAAACTTCTTGCAACCAGCAAAGAAAATAATATTGACTCTATTTAGGAACTGTTATCAGATAGACTGAATAGACACAACGCACTCATTATAACCTGTTTCAGACCACTGTTCATATGTCTCTATTAGCAGACTAATAGCAAATCTTACACAAGTGTGATTTAAGTAAATTCTACAGGATTAAGCAATGAATTTACCTGTTGTTTGCAATTTTAAGTTGTTTACAAATTCTCATTTTTTAATGTGAATTTATTTGTAAAAAAAAGGATAACTTCCTTTTAATTATTTCATCAGAAGTCACTATGCAAAATTAATCACCTCCTGGATTAAGTAAGCCTTTGGTGATGAATCTCATTTTTACTGACCTTTCTTCTGAATTCATTATCTCTGACCTAATTTGTGTTGTTGCATACTGAGGTATCGCTGTAAACAGTTCATGCTATTTTATTTGCATCTGCTTGCACAATTTTCAGCTCATTTGCAATACTGATTAATTTAGAAAGATACACATCTCAAAACAACCATCTCTCATGCTGCCTGTTTCTTTATTTGTCTCACTAGCAAACACCCATCTTATCCCAGCCAACATCTGATAATGCCCTAGTTTTGTCCACGGAAATGTCACTGCTATCCAGTCTTCTTGGATAGCATTCAGAAAACTCTTCCTACTGCTTGCAGAAGAGCACTTTCCATAGTACCTAGAAACTGATGCGAATTCTGATCATCTGTTCTAGTAGATATAAAATGGTTTCTAGCTGGAATATTTTGCCTTTCTACCACTCCAGAATAAGGAAGCCTGGGGAAATTATTAAAAGGATATTCTATGAGAAGGGGTTCTCATTCCTGCTCCTTGTATATTTTACTCCTGTGAAGGGCAGTGGCTGACTTCCTTAGAAACTTGCAAATGATTGGACTTGTAAGAAATGTCTTTTTTCCCTTGTGCAGAGTGAATGAAAACATGCTACAAGTACAATGTTTTCTTTGGTGTAACTGCCTCCCTATGTGGAGGACTCACAGAAGGAAACAGTTTTTTCTTGCTCGCAACACAGTGGTGTAACGCCTTCCCAGCACGAAGATACTTCCATTAGATTTACTGTTGTGACTTGCCACGTAATTTTAAAACAACGATGCTATGATTTTCTTCAGTATATGAAATTATTATCAAGGTATTTTATATCCAGACTATTCTGCGTAAAAGGTAAACACAATAAAATTTCTTAACAATTACTGAGGGAAAAAACCCATATCAGCAATTATGAAATCCCTGCAACAAAATGAAACTAGGAAGATGCTGAAAAAATGCTTTGCATGGCTAAGATTCCTGCTGGAAGAGCTCTCGTACATGCTTTTTATTTTTGATAGGAATTAGCCTGAAGTTTCAGCACCCTTGCCTTGTACATCTGCTGAACAGACACAACTTTGACTACACAAGCTCAGAGTGTTTATACACATTAGGTATGATCTGCCCAGTCCTCAAATCCCTGTAGTTTTGCATATACAAACCCTAGAGTAGGAGTGCTGTGGTTTGAATCATAGTTGGGTTTTCTTCCTTTCAATGAACATGCTTAGGAGATGAGGCAGAGAGGAGAGAGCTGCAGTAAAGAGAGGAGGAGTCAAGGAGAGTGGATGAATTAATCTCAGTCGTTCATTCTAGCATACCATGTCTGTATATCAAAGACAAGAATGGAATGTAGTGGAAAAAGTTGATGGAGCCAGTAGAAGAGCTCTGGTACCCATCTTGATCAGAATGTCACGGCAGTATATGGAAATAATTTCACAAAATGTAGCCAAGCATTGAAAAAGACCTTAATATTCCCCTCCTCCCCCAATTATCGTCCAAGTACCACTGTTACATCTCTATTGAGTATTTTGTTCACCTTATAAATACAGAAATAAAAAGGACCATGCTGGTCACTGGCTGCCTAGTTACCTATTTATAGGTGTCTGATTTGTGAGAACAGGGGCTATCTTTTCTAGTCTCTTCTCTGATTATCCGAAAGCTAGTGCAAAAGAGACAGGAGTTGCTAGTACCTAAAGTACCTAGTTCTTGGTATCTGTTCTTTAATGCCTTCACACCGGGGTGGAGCAGGGGATGTGTGTGCAGGACAGAGGAACAGACTGACTGCTTAAAATAATATTTTATTTTTCAAAATAAGTCTGTGTGAGATGAAAAGCTGGTTTACATTCAAATAAATCATGATGCTGACAATGTAGTTACCACTGCTTTTTTTGCATATTCCTTTCACCTTTTCCCATCATGTAATGAATTGAAAATACAGCCTTGTGTACTTTGAACAGCAGTTTGTCCTTCAGAGAATGGGGAGAACATGCAGCTATACGCAGCCTGGTGGCATACAAGTTTGCACGGTGTATATGATCTGACAGCTGTTCCTGTGAGAAAGTGGATCTAAACCAGACACAAAAAATGAGGGAAAATTGCCTTTGAAGGTCTGACCCAAAAGCCCTCATTGTCAGTTTTATTCAGCAGCACTGGGTTAGACCTCTATCTGCAAGAAGCTATTTTAGTCTGGCTCAGGCAGACTGCCAGGAGTCAGGAAGACTCAGGAAGGTGTTTCCGCGCCCAAACCTGCCACAGCCCTGCATGAGATTCAGCACTATCAGAAGGCTGTAAATAGAAACCGGTATGGTTAGTTACTCCGGCAGGTACTTTCCCTAGTGTGGAGCTCCCACTGAAATCAATGCACATTCCCATCTAGAGCAAGACTGGGTTTAAGCCACACTTCAAGGGAAGCAATTCATGCTGCATCAATTCATCTTATGTGATGGAGAATTAAAAAGCAATATTAAGAAACACACATTACTTGTTCATTTACTTCTGTCATTTTGCTCAGTGGTCAAAGGAAACAGCCTGTGGCTTCCCATTTTAGTCCCTTCTAGAGTTCTATTCTGACCCTGTAACATTAACACAAAGCTTCAGCACTTAACCTTCAACTGCTGTAACAGTGCCAGCTACAGCTAATGTTCTGGTTTTTAAAGCTTATTTAGTTTGGTATTTTTAAAAGACTTCTATCTTTTTTTTTTTTTTCTTCAGGGAAAAAAAAGGTCAACAGAATGTTCAGTCTCAAGAAGTCTTGCAAAACCTCTTTAGGAATACATGGTTTTATGGTTTCTCCTATGAACATCGATTGATAAAGAGCAGCATGTGTTGCAAGTGAAATAACAGCAAAATGGTCACTGACATTTCTAAATTTCACATCTTTACAATATTCTCCTTTGAAATTATCCAATCACATACCAGAAAGCTTGTTTCTCTCTCTCTCTCTCTCTCCCCTCTCTGTGATGTGGTTCTCTAATAACAGCGTTTTCTAACAGTGCTCTAAACATCTTCCCAGCAGCTGGCTGATAACTTTAGGCAACCTTAAAACCATTGGTAAATATTATAGACATGAGAGTCCAATCTAGTAAAGGCCAAAGCTGGTATGGAGAACTGCTTCAGATGCTAAAGAAAATGGTTCACATAACAGATTCCCACTCCAACAAATAATTAAATATGGAGAAGATGCTCCTCAGAAACCAAGAAAACAGATGTTTCATATTTCATAGGAGAAAAGACTAGTAATTTCCCAGGGAAATGAATGTTGCTATTCCTCTGGCCACGAGCATACAATGTGTACAGTCCTACAGCAAAGCGGAAGGCCAGGCAGCAAAGAATCATACTGGGATCTTGTTCTCCCATGTATGAGGCACACAGTGTTTCCAAGGAGCCACAGGCAAAATCTGTGCCCTTCCTTAAAGATGAAATTGCCAGAGCCAGCAGAGCCAGAGACCGGCTGGTTTTTTCCCAGTGTACACTCAGGTGAGCCAGCACAGGGCTCCATCTCTTCAACTCACATGAGATAATGATGACAGTTGGCAAACAAATCTGTTTTGCACTTGCCTTTCATCTGTGAATGTGGAGTCATTCTCTAGCAACCTCTGTTTTCACAAAGTTAATTGCTTTTGCATGCTTGGTTTTGATTCAGTTTTCTTTAAATATGCGGATATTTTCTTTCTCGCAGCTGGCACTGGGGCTGACACGAGGCTGAGCTGACTGCCTCCCGGGAGGTCTCAGAGGTGAGGAAACGAAGGCAGTTCGGCAGAGTCTTAATCTGTATCACTGAGACAGACAGCTGGCTGTCACCTTCTCTTTATACGAGAGAAAGAAATAAATTTTGTAATGGCAGGATGTTTCACGCCTTACCAAGGCAGAGACAAATGGATGTTGATTTTACTGGCTTTCAAAACTCCATGGCTGTGCCCTTCACTATCGCATCCCACATACTCTCTGTGCTACAGACAAGTATCAGCCTGAAGGAAAACGTCTCTGTCTTCGAGTCTGCCAAACTGCAGTAACTTCAGTTGCCTCGCAGGCACGGTGCCCAGAGGAAGCTCTATGGGAATTCACGGTAGAAGGAGAGAGGAGGGAAACTACACATTGGATAAGGAGAGCGGGGGCACAGATGCATAACTGAATTTCTGTGACTTCCTCTTCTCCTGTGAAACAGCATAGTTTGAGGAACAGCCACTCACTGTAGGGGGTCCACTGTATCAGCTAATGATTCCCAGCTCAGACAGAAATGGCATTACCCTTGCCAGTGCAAACAGTTCTCTAGGGAGCGAATGCTCGTCGCTGTTTGCCAAGGCTCTGCAGGACTGGAGGACATGCCCAGTGAGAAGTGAGGGCAGAGAGACCAAACTCACAGGGCAGCCCGACACAGATCCCCAGGGGAATCCACGTGGAACTGACATAGCCCCCCAAATTGCCTCACCAGAGTTTTCTAGAGAGAATCGGGGTGAACAGGGCACCAGGAGACGAAGGCACAGAGCCCAGTCCAGTTTTGCTTTTACTGAAATCAGTGAGGAAATCTGCATTGATGCCAATGAAGTCAGGACTGCATTTTGTATTTGTAACTAAGAAAGTGTCAGTCGGGCTTCGCTGTCATTTCCCACAGAGGTCTGGTCACTGTCTTGCTCCTTTGGCTTCAATACCATTATTCTAAAACATACTTTGGCCTCATGCACTGAAAGGGCGCTAGTGGTGTAACTGCCTGTTGATTCCTTTTCTGGCTTTGGAGTTGTTTTCTCCAAGAGATGAACAAAACCACTAAACCACTTTAAAATGAGAATCTTTTGTTCCAGTTTCATCAGTATATAAAAAACTAAATGTGTCTGTAGAAAACCTCTTAAAACACTAATCAATAAAGGTTTGGGGGCGGGAAGGTTCAGGGAAATAAAAAGATCCTTAAACACCACTGATACTGCTGCAATAACAAATTACCTCTTGCATTTTGGTAGTGTTTGCAATCATTAGGCTTTTGCAATGAGCAGCTTGTCTCTATGAAGATCATTCATCCGCATTTAATGACAAATTCTCTTAAAATTATTTTCGCAAATATTTTGCCCTTTATGAACTGACAAAATGTTGATAATTCATGTTTCATTGCTGATCCTGAAGAGCAACTAACATAATCATCCAAGGGTGTCCTGCTGATTTCTCATAGTTTACCCTCCAAGCATATATTTTCATCTTTGAATTTTGAATGCATTTATACTATGCCTTTTTATGTAGCTAAACAGCAGAACATGTTTCATGGAAATAAATTAGCATTAATTATTGAGTCTCTGGGACTATTTTACTAAGACAGACTTCTATGAAAATGGAACATATTTAGCTACAGAGGAAAAGGACTCTGGGATTCAGGATTACGGAGTGCTGAGCTCCAATCTTTCTTGTGCTCAGTAACTACAAGAAAACTCTACATTCATGCATGATACACACTGCTTTGCAGTGCATGCCCAATCCTGAAAGTAAGTTTTTAATCCTGTTTTATAATGCACTCTTGAGACAGACACACACACACATTCTTACAAGTGATGAAAACATGCTATGCAACTATGGGATGAATTTTCAAACATAGTCAAAAAAAATTACACAGACTGAGTCTATAATCTCACAGGTTACCAGCAGCAGGGATGATGTGTGCAATTCAATTTCCAGGTCAAATAAATTGTTTCTGTAGAATATCTTTAAAGGAAATAGGAAAATTAATGAGCAGCAGTCCCAAATATGACACTTTAGCCTCATCTGTATCTTTTCCAGCAATTATTGGTTGGCACTGGTTTGAATATAAACACTGTATTACACACTAAGTGTTCATTTCCTGCCTTGTATACACAGTTGGGCACAGAGATTTTAGAAGTCATTAACCCTCTGATTTATGAATATGTCAGGCAAGAGAAATGTCTTTGCTGACATATGCGAGTAGACGTGCAGCAGTAAGATCCTGATCCATAATAACCAACATTTTTTTGGCAAGGTAGCCCCTATCCAGAATTAGCAAGACTCCTGCTCCATGCAGCCCCTTTGGCTTCCATTAGATTGGGGTGGGTTTGGTTGTTATTTTTCTCATTTGTCTGTGTTTTGTAGGACAGGTTAGACTTTGTAGAATACAAAGTATTGTCTGTCAAGAGACAATTATGTTCAGAACCGTGGGACAAGTTAGGGAGTAAATTAGCTGTTCTTTTTATTGAGAAACGCTGGACACACACAGCCCATTGCTAGACAGAAAAGTGAAGGAAGTGCAAAACTCATAAAATATGATAGAGAGATTATGGGGGCAAGGGTAGCCCATTAACTGAATTTATTTCTGTCACCAGATAGCATAGTATACTTCTGTGGGTATCTGTGCTACAGAATTCTGTGGACTTGGGAGACCAACAGGAAGTAGCACCTGGAAGAAGCTGCTCTAAAGGTCATAGTTCCTCCTGTTGTTGACCAATATTTTAGCAAGCATGCACTCTGAGGCACTAAAATATTTTCAGTTCTCCCTTTTCCTTCTTCCTCTGTCTCAGCAGCTGTCTGGAGCACCCAGCTGTGGGAGGAAGAATTAGAAAAACGAGACAACGTGTAGACAGTATAAACTGGATTAGTCTCACTCTGGGAATCATTCTCCTGGCTCTTTGTGAAGTAAAACAAAACCTTTATGACTTGCAAATGATGCAGAAATGACCCGGTGGAGGTTATTAAGTGGTAGGTTCTATATTTAAGAAATATTTTGCAGAACGAGAGGGATCAGGATGTAGTACATGTAGAAGTGGATAAGCAGATAAATTGTATGTGCATACTGCTAGCCAAAATCACCACTGACTTGTAGAAACACTAAGCTTTGTAGGAGAACTTTAGAGCCATCTGACTGCCACTGAAGCAGGTGAATTTTATAACTGTTTTATAGAACACAGCCTTTCTAATTTTCAGTGCAGCAGTTCTGTCCTGGTTTCACAGATCGGACAGAGGCTGCTTCTCCTCTTGAACTACAATATAAATATGTTAACATTAGTAATTATGAACAAGATAAAATCTAGAACTGGCATCATTCTTTGAATCAGTTGTCTTTGTTGATTACAATATTTTGTCAAATATTTTCTAAAAAGCTGTGGGGCTCACTATTAGTGTTTTATTGTCACATTTTAATTTCATTGTTACTCTCCAAAATCTTTACTTTTTTTTTTTTTTTTAAATGGAGACATGGAAAGAATATTAATTACATTCTCTATTTGAAACCTGTCTTTACACCCTTCTAAAGCCAGCAGACTTGCTGCTTCTATAAAAAGAGATGTAACTGTGTATATCCTTCAGTTAGCTTCTTTCCCACCTATCTTAACAGATGGTCTGAATAAGCCTAGTCTGTTTTGTCCATTTCATTGCCTATAATAGATACAATTAACAATTATGAGGAATTTACAGTAACACAAGGGCATCACTGTGAAAGAACAGCAGTGGTAGTTGGGCTATATAAATTCTGTCTGTGCCTGTGAAACCTCTTGGTTTTGGGTTTTTTTTTTTTTTCTTTTTTAAATCAGAGTGGAGACATGATGAGACTGGGGGACAGTGTCACAAGAGCATGACAGGCAGGGTCATACTGCATTCCTGACTGACTGGAGAGGTGTTACAGTAACAAGAGAGTTTTTATGCAAAGCACTGAAGTGGGTTTGTGGATGCCTGTGCAGTATGTGGGGTATTATGGAAGAAGGCACACAGGTGTGCATTGGAGTATTTAACTACCAGATGATAGAGACAGCTATAATGGATGCAGGTTTGGATTTAACTGTGGGCGATGTGGAGTAAACTTCAGTCCCTGGTCAGTCCCAACTCGTGAGTCTTCCCTCATACTGAGAGCTCCTGAATTCCCAGCATTGCTCTGTAGTTTCTGACTTTGCAGCCATGTGCACCACTGCAACTTTCTAATCACACTTCCTTCGCTGTCTTGTGAGACAACATCGTGCCTTTCACTCTCATGAAGCAATACAGAAGGAAGACAAGGATGTTGAGCTGTACTCCCCTCTAAGTACCGGGGCTGCATCCACCTTTGTTCAAGTCTAAATAAACTTGCTTTTCTACATTTACTTGGGACCAATCCAACACGAATACACAGGAGTGCACTGATACCTCACAGGAATCAACATACTATCCAGTCTAGCCTGTGCTAGATATAGAGAGCTACTAAATCTCCAAATTTTACAAAGCTGACAAGAATTCAAGAACAAATTGGCATTTGCCTACTTTTTAACTAATAGAGGCATCTGATTAATGTAAACCCATCCTAACTACTCATCGGTGACCAGAATGACAGACAGATGTCACAGGACACTAGCTGTGCAGGCTTTGCTGTGCAAGACATATGTGTTTCCCTGTTGCTAATTGACTGATGTTTTTAATACTGCAACAGAAATTTCTCAGATTATTACAAAATGTTATTAAGGAACATCATGAACTAGATCCTGTTCTAAGGTGCAGCCATTCTGTTCTGTTAATGAAATCGGGCGCTAAAGGTGACACCAGCAGTTCCCAGTAGATTAGATAAAGCAAGTGCCCATAACCAGGGTATAAATGCCCCTTCTTCATTCTTTCTTCACCAAAGATAAATGATGACCTGGCTACAGGACCACATGTTATTGCAATCTATGGTAGTTTTCTTTTTAACTTTTCAAGCTTCTGCAAGATGAAAGACCATCTCTGTCCATACTAGCACTTCTAAAACAAACTGGTCTTGAAGCAAAAATGTTCCTGATAGATAAGCTGTCCACCTTCCCATGCTGCCAAGAAATGCAAATGCAAAATATTAAATAGTGCATATGTTCAGTGCCTGAACCACTCTCAGTGCTCAGCAGAGGAGCATATAAATATATACAAGAGTGTCCTGGGTTTGGCCAGGACAGGGTTAATTTTCACCGGACTCCAGGAAGGGGCACAGCCGGGGGGTGGGGGCTGACCCCACCTGGCCAAACAGAGCCCGGTATTCCATACCATGTGACGTCACG
>Ga0065711_1007605_pt1 | contig 14950 bp, 12 predicted proteins | sample Hoacrofraction12_FD_59098 | JGI IMG/M metagenome (GOLD analysis project Ga0065711, IMG submission 59098) | Hoatzin crop microbial communities from Cojedes, Venezuela - Epithelial fraction 12 v2 (version 2) | ecosystem: Host-associated > Birds > Digestive system > Esophagus > Crop | place... | reverse complement strand
CCCCCCCATTACCTCTTAAAGGTATGAAACCAGAAAATTCAACTCTGGCTCAGCTGCGGAGGTTGGAGGGTTTGGGTGGCGAGGAGGTGTCCAAATTCTGACAGGACAGCACAGATTGGGCAATGCAGGGTTTGCAAGATAGCTTGTCCCCTCCCCAGCCCAAAGGACAGTAAGAGGAAGAAGTCACAGCTTCGGAGTTTGGTGCATTTGTGAAAAACATGAAATCAGGACTTAAAACAAAACAAACCCCCATCCCATTTACAGAGGCTCACCCTAGGTAAGGGGGAAGTGGGGAACAAGAGACATCAAGCACCAATCATGGCTGTTTCTCAAAGCTTCATTGTCTTCAGTGAAGTTTATTACAGGCCCCAGTGAAAATATTACAAGTTTAACCAATGCATATACTTCTGCACCTTTGTCCAGGTTGGTGGTGTTCTAGAGCAGTTAAGTGCCTTCTTTTTTTATTAAAAAAGTTTTTGTTTGTTTTTACATTATTGCTGTGTTTTACAACAAAATTAAAAACCATTTGTGGAATCCCCTCAGCAACAAAAAGTTTCCCCAGAACAAGCCGAAAGCATAAAAGCATGTTCTGAAGGGGCCTTTTCTATACCAGCTATTTAATGAGCAAGGAAAAAGAAAACAAAAAACCCTATCGCTTCTGTTCCTAGTGTGGATGAATTTACTCCATTTTCCAGGAGGCAAATCCTTTCAATAAATATCAGAGTAACTCCCGAGATGCCGAAGTTCCCGAGACAGAAGCAGCAGCAGCAGCTCTGCGCGCTCTCTCCTGGAGTCCCCGCGCCGCCCCGCGTTTCAGTCCAGCGAGATGATGTCGGGAGCGCTGCCTCTGCTGCTGGTTATCACTCCTGCCTCGCTCCTGCCAGAGGAGCTAACGTGCGTGCTGCTCTCGTGGTGACTGGTGGATGTGATGATGCTGCCAGGCGTGCTGCTTGTTAAGGTTGAGGTGAGACTATCCAAAAACATAGGAGGACAGTACTGCTTGAAACAAACAATGAAGAATGAGGAGACTAACTGCACAAGGGAAATGTATGCTCTGAAGATACATCTTCCCTACAACGAGCACAAACCACATTACTAGCAGAACCTCGGTAACGCGTGCAGGGCAAGAACCGCGGTTCAGCAAACCAGCAAGTAAGCAAGCAGAGATGGTAGCCGCAAGCCCTTCTCCCTCATCCTCCCCATGTTGTTTGTTGGTTTGTTTTCTCCTAACTGGTTAGCTCAAGCCTTGAGTAGCGTATTAAGAAAGGCTGTCACGTCCCCAGGATGATAAAAAACCCTTAGCCTTTGGAGAACGTTTGCTGCCCATAGCTACTGGGCACGACTGCATATTGCGGGCTCCTTTCATCATGAAATGTAGTGGAATGCTTTTTGCTGCTTCAGTAGAGGTTAGAATTGTTTCATCCCCTCAAATGGCCGCTGCGGGACTAATCCACATTTTCATAGCATATCCCTACGATGACACATGCAGGTCTCAACAGTTCAGCAGTGATAAGTGAGCCCTTTGTTAATCAAGCCCAATTAAGAAAAATCACTAAGCTGATTTAAGTTCCCTGAAGTGGAAGACGAGCCATCTCAAAGCAGAGCTAGACGTTTTAAGCATTTAGAAACAGAACAAGGTTGCCAGGTGCCAAAGAGGAGGCTAATACAAGGCACCTCCGCACATGCGTGCACACACACACACACACACACGTTGCTCAACACACCTTTCTGTTTCTTACCCCATGGATTCCAATCTCGGGCACGTATTTGGGACCGAGCCTGACCTGTTTGAACTGTCCAAAGGGGACACTCGATAGCAGCATACCTGCTTCCAGCCTCCCACATGGAGCAAGCTTCTGCTACTCCCATTTATGGCAGTTCAGATCTCAAGGTCAGGCACAGAGTAGTGCAAGATGCAGTGTATGGGAAGAAAAGGAGGGAGTTCATCCTCTGTGTTTAAGGCACCAGGAAGTCAATTCTACAGCAGAGTCCTATTACTGTCTGCTTCAGACACTCTTGTCTTAGTTAGGGAGCCAATACTCCCCCACACTGAAAGGCTGTGGTCTGTATAAGCAGCCAGACACAGTAAGAATCATTCTCCCTAGCTGTGTAAGGTTTAAGTTTCCAGGGAAGGGAAAGCACTGCCTAGTTACTTTTGACCTACAGAATTTCCAAAGCCAGTAGGGCCTAGGTGTTACATGGAGGGATTTATTGTGAAAGTGTTCATCCATGTGCCCATTAAATTAATGAAGATATTTTCTTTAAAACTTAATGTTCTACTAATATCAAAACTAACAACAATCAGTGAAGTATATTTACAGAGCTTAATCTGCCTTACGGATACACAGTACAAACTAAGACCGTGAAGTGCACGATGGGTGTATTCACGTTAGTGCTCTGCAAATATCCAATTTAGAAAGACAAACTCTCAATAAGAAGCGAGTTTCCACGCCTGGGTTTATATCCCAATGAGGCTAAACCGAACCCTCCCTTACTGTGCCTTCATCACTACGTCTTCATGGGAAAGTGGATTTTCCTGGTCTGTGGTTAGGGCTAAGCAAGTGGACCGCAAACATGATATGGATGATGACAGCATCCCGATAGTTACTCAAGTACTATGTCACAAAAAGAGACTCAGAAATTAACCCCGCAGCAGTTTAGAAACATACCTGTGAATCAACGGGGATTAGAGAAAGAAAATCCAGACCTAGAAAGAAGAGAAGGATAATAAATTGATGCATCTTCTCTTTTATTCATACACAACTTTTTTTGTGGTCGTAGAACAGATTTTGCAATTTTGTTACACAGTTTCTAAATGGAATATACCACGGTGACACCATTCTCAAAGACTACTTCAGGCAGCAGCAAAACAAGTTATCTAGTACAAGTGGCTCTTTTTAACAATGAGAATGACATAATGATGTAGTATTATTATTCACGGGATATTGCAGGGTGGTTCAATGCGGTTGCTTAGATGGAGGTTGCCGTTTGGAGCTGTTGGTTCACAATGCAAGTTTCACTGCATATTGTACCTGACTTGGCCAAACTGGGACATGAAGAGTGTCATCACATTAAAGATGCTGGAATGAAGTAAAGTCACAACATGCACAAGTCCAAAAACAAGCAGCAGGTCTCTTCCTCCACCCACGGGCAGCCAATAAGGAAACATTTCTAATATCATCCCCGTTTTGTGTCTAGACAAATAAAAGGAACGAAGAAGAGGAAACTACAAGTAGTTCAACGTATATCCTCTATGAGCAGTGACAACTAGCGTCCATCGTTTACACCATTAGCGTGTAAGCATTTATGGCAAGACGTTTAAAATCAGGAAACCAATGAGAAATTACAGCCTTTTTTGGTTCGTTTCTAAATATTGGCCTTGTGTTTGCTATGTCAACAGAAAGAAATGGTAAACTTACTCCCTCCCTCCTCCCTCGCCTCCAAATCTGTTCCGGCCAGTGACATCTCTCCTCCTCCGTTAGAGAAAAATTTTGAAGGAGACTCAAGCTCAGCTTCTTTTGTTCTTGCACGTTCTAGAACTTCAGAGATGGACAACAGTTCTAGACTTCCATTCCAGCCAGTTTTGGAAGACAACCAATTCCTTAACGAGGGAGAAGTGGAGGGAGGGAGCAGTAAGGGAGCCAAAATGGACAGAGAAACAAGGGGAATGATATCCATCCCATTGCCAAACTGGTGCTGAAAGAAGAGGAAAAAACCCAGAGATGTTGCAGGGGAGAAATGGAGACAGGCAATGGAGCGGGAAGAGGGAAGTACAGGAGGCCAGTGTGACACCTGTCACCACAAGTCACCATTTCCCGGGCTCTGGGTTCGCTACGGCCGGCAAAGAGAACCCCCAGAGTCCCTACACACAGTGTTCTTTTCAAGGAGCCAGGATAGAAAACAATCAGTATCCCCACCTTTTGTCTGATATTTAGCAGCAGTGTTGAAGAATACATCATAGGCATTTAGGGTATGTCTAGGTAAAGAAAGTCAATAGAGGTCAGCTTACATATTGTAGCTCACCTTAACCTTTTTCATACAGTCTAGACAGAGCACCACGAGAATCAGCTAGCAGAGTCTCTCTACGTCTAGGGCTGGGATGAGTCAGTGCCATCGCACGTCCATAACTTAGGCAGCTGCTCTCCCTCGCGTCTACGACACGTAACGACCGGATGTCTACACAAAGTCTAACTGCGTCTAGCGAGAAGCGTTTCTGGCTGCTGTTCCAAAGGGCCCGTCTGTACCCCAGGAGCAATGTTTTTCACATCACTGTTGCGAAGTGCAACCTGAAACTGGAAAGACAGCCTGTACTGGTCTTGTCTAGACACCACATCAGCACAATACTGCATATAGTCTTGTTCCATTAAAAAACCAAGTTGATCAGTTCTCCAGTTGTCACCCACCCCGCAAATTAATCACGCTGTCAGAATACACATTAAAAATAGCCACCACCTACCTGGCAAGTCTGATGAAATACTGGATATTGGTGGGTGATGGAATGGTACTGGGTAGTCTGTTAATGAAGGAGGAATAGCAGTAGCGTCGACCGTTGTCACGCTGGGCACTCTGACAGTAGATGGCTGATACATGAGAACCCTGTTGCAAACAGCATGGGAAATTACAAACAACCTGGCCATTAGTTACAGAAGAGAAACGATGCACCGCTGTGCACTCATTCACAAGGTCACTACGTTACAACACAGCTACAGCGTGGCTACTCACTACACAGTATTCCACTCTAATTTCCTCTTTCATAACAGTCTTCATAATAACATGACCGTATCTTGGCTCTTAACAGCAGCTGTGACATAAGAGCAAGCTGGCATTAAAACAACTGGAGTGCTGGAGTCATTGAGAACAGTCGACCATTCAGAGACAGAAATGGCTGGCTGTGTCTGTGGAGCACCCTGGGAGGGATGCGCAGGCTGCCAGAGTCGGGAGGAGAGCGCTCCTTTCCATTTCTCCAGGTAGCTGTTCCTCAGTGCTAACCTGTCACGCCAAGGACGTGACTGACCCTTACTCAGCCCCTGGAGCACAGGTTACACGTGGGAGTTCACCACTGACCCCATCTTTACTCACAGCCTGAGCCCAAGCTAAGTTCGGCTCTCCAGGAGCACACAACCAGTTCAAACCCTTCTGCATCCCCACCTTCTGCCCAGTTACTTTGTGGCACTGTTAAGGGTGGCACTACAGCAGTTCTGGCACCAGACCCATGCATAAAATCCTTCATAAACTCGAAGTCGGGTGGAAACACCCAGAATCCCGCTCCCAGCTGCTCCCACCAGCCATGAGCGTCACCCACTCAAGTCTTCCTCCCCAGACTGCTGTGTTGCGGCGTTTATGCTACTTCCTATTTCAGAAGCTTGAATTTCAGACCCTCCCTTCTCCAGCACCTCTTACACTTCTGCCTGTGTTTCTTCTGTCTACAGGAAGACACCCCACAGTTTTGCCAAAACTAGCATTCAGGCAACATGCTTTACGGGAGATAAGCTATTCCCCAAAAGCCTGGCTTCGACTTGGATTTGAAGAACGAAAACATGCCATTTCCATACCCAGACAGTAAGGAAAATACATTGGTCACAGACAGACAAGAAAACTCAGTCCTTCTACAGTTAGGGTTGGAGGTAGCCATCTCAGAGAAACACAGGAGGATGGAAGGAAGTCTTGGTGCCTTCTGAAACGTCACCGAGAGATGTATTTGTAGCTATTTCTTTCTTACAAACATAAGAAACAGAGTCTCTCACAGGATTCCTCCACAATCCTCACAAAACCCAACAGCCTTTCAGTATCGTTGCTGAAAGGTGTCAAAGAAGACCAGCCATCTGCTCAAACACCACATATTTCCGTGGACTAGAGACACTGTACACCTACTCATTGCTTCAAGAGCTGGCAAAAGGAGGGCTTTGGTTTTATTACTATTACTTTAGTACAAGACGTAAGCCGCTATGCTGAGAGACACAGACACACACCTCATGCAGGCAGCAACACTAACTAATAAGCCATCACTGGAATCGCCTGGTGGAGCAGTGACTGCTGGTGAGCCTAATCGATGCCCCTCGCTCCCTGCGTGTCTCCTGCACCTATGGGCCAAGAGCAAGAACTTTATGGAAGCCACAGTTACTGCATCCGAGCTGCACAGGTCAGGACAGACAGAAGGAGCCACAACGGTAAAGCAGCTGGTTAAGCCTGCCGCTGAAGTCAGGCACGACTACAAAGATGGAGCAGTTGACAGAGGACTTGGGAAGTTGTTGGTTGTGCTAACCAAGGTGCAGGACTGACTGACAAACACGGCCAACAGTGTCCACGACATTCCAGAGATTAACAGAGAGGTGGAGGAAGAGCTTGTCTTGATTCAAAACAGCAAAGCGCCTCGCTTCCAAGACTGACAGGACGGATGAAACACGCGACACAGCCTAGCTTCCTGGGCACCGGAGCAGATTAGGCAGAGGGTGTAACAGACAGCGAGAGAAAAGCCTTAAGACGACACTAACTTAGCAAGAACGCATGAAACTCCTCCACTTGGCACAATCTGCTTTCTCAGGAGAATACTGTCCGTTACCTTAATCAGCTTCCTTTCCTATGGAGAAATATCCCTGCAAACACAGCAACAGTCAGCTAAAGTCTTTTGTGAGATGTGTGTTTTGCCTGTACAAAGGTACTGTCTCAATACAACCTTCTGCAAGGAGAGGCCTAGAAACTGCCCTCTGGAAGTGTGGAGCTGGATCCCGAAGAGAGATTACAAGTCCATTTGTCTACACATCAGTTTATCTGAGACATTACAGCATAACAACTAACTTTAAAATTGACAAACCCTTTGGTTGGGCTTCCTTGTGTTTCAGACATAAATATGCACTTCCTTTTGGCAGGAGGATCTTCCTCTTCATCGGAAGAGCTTTCTATTGTCAAGTCAATAACGTCAACTTTCTTCTTGCTGACCTCATTGGCCACCGTCACAGAACATGGTTTGCTAACAACACTGGAACCTAAACAAGAGAATAAAATGTCACTGTTTTAAAAGGGTGTTGACATCAGCAGTCTCTATTCGCAACAGAACCAGGAACTCAAATCCTGTTTTAGCTCATCTTCCTGGCCGCTACAGAGAATGTTACGGCCCAGGAACTGTTTTATTAGTGTTCTGTATCACACCGAGAATATTAAAGCGCAAGCTTTAATCTTTTAATTATCCTTTTAATTATCAGTTGAAGGACCTAAAACAAGAGCAACCTTTCATCTTCTTAACTGCTATAATAAAGGGCAAAGACAAAGTCCAAAACCTCATGCTTGTAGAGACACAAGCCTTTCTTTTTAGTTCAAATGACAAAGGTTGGAAATATGAAGCCCTCCACAAACCAAACATCAACATCCAAGCTACGACCAAGTCTCCAAGACTTTTTGTCGGTTTGCAACCAGTACCCAGGTGTACGTACTTTCTATTTTGGTGCACTGTGGACTTGAGACTTTCACAGCTTCTTTCTTTGGCCTCATGGGGCACCAGGAGCCATCCTCTTGGAATTTGATCTCATCCACATCTGAACATTCATTAAGGATTTCCATAAAGAGCCTGAAAAATAAAGTGGTTTCATTTTTTATTCCAAGTGAAATTTTTTTCTTCTAAGTGAAAAGGAGACACAGCTGAAAAGCTCTATGATCACCTTTAGACCCACTGGATGTACTCTCTCCCTAGTTCATCTTACCCAAAAGCCCAGAATTACAGTCTTTGCAGACATCAAAACCTGAAAGGGTATCCCAGCCTACCCATACCCCACTCCAGCACCACAGCAATTCATAGATTTCCATACAGAAGCAGAAACCATCACCCTTTGAATCAAGTCTGACACTTGTTTATGAGTTAAATTTTAAAGTTAACTTCAGAGACAGGGCCATGTAAAAGGGAGTCCTATCCTTAGATGTCCCATCAGGATTGCTCCAGAGGAAATACACTGAGGCTCAAGAGTTTGATGATGCAGTAAGGAGATAAGTTGACGTAGTTCGTTACACAGGAATAGAAACTATGTCTAATGGTTCCTCCCAGTCTAAAGTATTTTGACACAGAAAATAGCATGAAATGTGTAAACCTCAAGTCACAAAAGTAGCTATCAAGTACATCGTGAAAACTTTTAAGCAATTGTGTAATCTGCAAACCCAGTCTCTTACCCATCTAATATTAGGCTCTCATAAGCTGCCTTTTTGTCACAGACAGGGCAGATCCAGGTAGGCTTCTTTTCATTCATTTGAAGATAAAGAGCAGCATCAAAACATTGCAAGTGTGTGCAAGTAACAGCCCGGCATGGGATTGTCAGTCTCATTTTTCCCAGCTGCAGGAGATGCATTTAAAGAGCGTCAGAACAGAAGACAGTGAAGTAGCCCTGGATGGCTCACAATGAAATCGGAGGCAGGCGGTGGAGTTACTGTCTCTCCTCACTACAGAGGTGCCCAGCGCTAATGTCGCTGCAGGCAAACCGAACCCAATCAAAGGCACAATAAAGCCATCCTCGAAGTCTTCACAGAGTTGAAAATGGTCAGAAACATTTCTAATGGACCCGCACCAACATTATTTCTAGGATTTTATTTTTTATTAATAGACCTACTGAAGCACCCGCTTTTACCATTTTCTTTCAGCCACGTTTTGTGAGCTCCAGTTACGTTAGACTCAGAATGGCGTAATCCCCATTTTAACCTTTAGCTTAACAGAGGAGTCACAGGGCCAGTTTCTACCCGGGAAGAGCAACCCCACAGCAGCGTTACCTTGTTACACAGTGATCAATTTTTTTGTTTGTTATAGCAGCTGGCAGTATAAGCAATACCACCAAGATGAGGGGATCCAAAGTTTTAGTTATCACTGTGCCCATTAATTATTCTGTCACCCAATTAGTCTCAACACCTCAACATACACGATTAATCCTTCTAAAGGCCTCACTCTACGCACACGAGGAGCAGCAGTCTGATTCTGACCGCATTACAGCCAAGGCATTCGCAGTTCTAAACCACAGCTGGCTGAGTGCTGCTACAATCAGGTGCTTGCAGATGCACTCTTCTCCCCCACTATTTTATATTAATGAATCAGTATGTAACAAAAACCAGCGAAGTTCCTAAAGCGAGGCCTTTTAAAAGCAGCCCAACTCTGCACCAAAAAATGGAAATACAAATCAGTATTTGGTAATTTCCAGCAGTACTTACAGGACACATCAGAGATACCCGCAGACTGGTTGTGGCAATCTCACTATCAGGATCTGCAGTTAGTTTTTCTTTAACTATTGAAATAAATTAAGAGGTTATACACAGACATCGTTATTTAAAATGCTATTCTTGATTCACCAGTACATGTACTTTATTTCCAGCTACCTAAAAAAAATAAGCATCTAGGAAACTTGTTCACAGCAGTGTCAAACAACAATAGTTTCACTGTTTATAAGCAACTGGCAAACACCGTGCATCACGAGATTGTTTGATGTGCAGCAGATGCACTAACAGCCACAGCAGTCAGTAGAGCAAACTCAACCCAACGTGCGAAGAGATAATCAATAAAATAATCATCGGTGAGTGAGGTACAAGGACAATGACCATCACATGCAAGTGAAGAGAATTCAGGACGTCTGCCTGCACCTCACAGCCCACCACAGTAACTGGTGCTCATGGCATCCCCACTAGAACGTTTCGCATAGGATCTCTAGGCATGCTCCCTACCAGCGCAGCGACCCTCGCTGAAAAAGCACACGATGCCTCAGCAACACCAAAGGGAACCTTTGGGCATGGTCTTTCTTTTCAAAATGCTGCAAATCCCCCTAGTATTACCTAGTTCTATTAGAGAGCCACCCACCACCCTCAGAAAGCACAGACAGGCAAGTTAATTTGACTTACTTAGTGCTCTGGAATGATCGGGGTTTCTGATACCTTTCATTTTTAGCCTCTGCAAAAGCATAGCCGAAGTCAGCTGACGAACGAGATACACAGACATGGAGTAATTCTACAAAAAGAGTGATTAAAGATTAAATACTGATTTCATACCGTACTTCAACCATGACAACAGATTATTTACACTAGTTGTAGCATACAGTAAAAACAAAAACATGCCGATTTTTTGCTTAGTGGTTGTGAAAAGCCTTGACAGACAACTTTGTTACTGTGAAAGAGTCCAACACTCTGCCAGAATACTCCTGCCAATCAAATCCAACTATCCTACCCCAGCTGCGACTTCACCAAGAAGAGGAACTCCACAACCGGGAGACAATCCGGGCTCTTTTCTTGGAAAGATGATTTAGCCTGGCGACACACACCTTCTCATACATGCAGTCTCTAGAGAACTTCTCCTAAATCCTTCCCTTTTTTTCCAGCGTCCATCTGTCACTGGGGAGCTCAGAGACAATCACGTGACAAAAGAAAAGGCGAATGCTCTTTTGGGTGCAAACACACCCTTCGAATGGCACACAGCTGCACCCATTTCTTTGTGCCTTCAGCTTGCTCTGCACTTTTTATCCAAGCCTCCTTACACCATACCCACTCCTCTGAGGCTGGCCACGTGCCCTAGCATTTACTACTTTTCCCTAATTCACACCACTTGCCAGCTTTTGTTCACTGTTCACTCTTCAAGGTCACTAATGAAGAGAAAATTCTGCAAGTCCCACTGCTGCAGAATAATAATGGTTTCATCTGTACAACAAGCACAGCCTGCCATGTCTTATCACCACTCCCTGCCAGCCACCTTCTCATGGCTTCTACACCAACTGGGTACAGCACAAGAATTTTAAATAAGAACACCTGCCGCCCTGCTCCTCCTTTACCACCTACAGGAAAACCAGCTTTTACCTAGATGAGCACATGAAGTTATCCAAATGCGTGGAAAACCACTAAGAAAAGATTCCCCCCGCCCTTAAAGAATGACCATACATTGCATTGTTTATTGCCTACAGAATGAATTCTGCAGGCTCAAGTCTGACCAACTCTGTGGGATTGAGGCTTCCTTTGCCCAAAAGCCCTCCACTATCAGTCAAGGACACGCCACTAAGCCCACCGACACTCCACCCTGTCCCCAAGGGTCTCATTTAGAGGACACAGAGACGGCTGCTACGCGAGCTCTGATACTCAGAGCAGGGCACCAACATTAAACCACAGAACTCGCTTTACCTCTCAGGGCAAGGGCAAACGCTGGGACAACCTCCGATTCCTCTGCTTCCAGAAGATGTTTTGGCAGACACAGGGAAGGAAGAAGGCAGGGGTCAGCGGGAGAGGCCAAGACCCCCACACAACCCTACTGTCATTTCAGGGTTCTTGGGCTTTATGACTGGGAAGCAACAGCTTAGATCTTTTCCCCCCACCTCTGTTTTAGAAGAAAAAAAAACAACTTTGCTGTCAGCACTGCCCTTTCATTTATTTTCTAAACATTAGCTTTCTCCTCTCCAATTTCTTTTCAAAATTTTAGTTAGCGTATAAAAGTTTATACTGGAATCTCACTTTGAAACACGTGGTGTCTCTGGTCCATAGATTTTGATTTTTGATGAAAAAAAGTTAAGAGGGAAGCTGCTTTGATAGCTGAATGCAGAAGCATTTACACAGCTAACCACAGAGGAATAAATAGTTCTTGACTTACCAACAGCTATTTAAACCCAGGAAGAACTCAGAAATTCCTCACACAGTCCCCTTCTTTCCTTAGTAAATCCATAGGGGGATTTCTGAACACCCACGCAGCCATTTTAAAGGCTAATTCCTTTTCAACTATGATTAATGACTGCAGGCACTAGAAAGCAGCAGGTACCGCATCTCAGCCACCACCCCCTTCACCTCCTGCCACCTGAAGCCTAGCATGCTTTTCCCCCACTGCAGCTTTCCATGAAGTTTAGAACTGAATTATGAAGAGGCTTCAATTGTCTTTTTTTTTCTCCCCCCAGCTCTCCATCCTTCCCCCCATCGAGCCACTTCTCCCTCAGGTCATCCAAACTTCCAGAATACTCTTCATCTGTAATAAACCACACACTGCTCAGATATCCCACATTACAAACACACGCACCGCACAAGTACGGTCCAGCCAACCATGTCTGAGATCCATCAAGCCCAGCTGACACCAATGGCCTGACACCTCCCCAGTAAACCCTTGCCAGCAACCTGGCATCTAAGAGCTTTCCGAGCTGGAAATTCCACCCCTGTTTTGGTTTATTTGCAAGTAGAATTTTAAAATCAACTCAGAGAGGCCATTTTCATGTAAAAAAAGGAATCTCAAAAGAACAGAGACGGAAATATCCATCAACGAGTTCTTCCTATGAAATAAAAATTGCTTTTGTAAAACTGCTCAGTATTACTTGGTTAGAAAATACAAAAACCTCAAAAGCAAGTGTCTGTCTCCACCTCCACAGCCTTGGCACATCTGGTCAGTTTAGAAAAAGTCTTCTCCAATGGACAGTCACAACAGATACTGCGAAGTGTTATTTTGTCATATCTGAACTGTTCTGCACCATTTACACCACGAAAAGATTTTTGGTATTTTGACACACATTTCAGACAACTTCTAACAGTAGGTTTTCCAGTGTGAATTCTGTAATAAAGTCTTTGGAGTCTGTATGCACGTTTTATGAACATGACTGTAAGCTGCCATACTTCCAGAGCAAACTTTGTTTCCTGGCACTGATAGCAAGTTCAGCCATTTAATACTAAACACTTGCTGGCGTATGGTTTGCAGCAACACCAGACAGTGGGGGAGAACGAATGCTAGGTGAGCTTGTTCAGACAGCTTTTCACATCCTGCAGAACGTACAGTTTACCTTTCCAATTTCAGAAGCCCAGGAAATGGAAATCTGGTTTGGCACTGCTGACGACAACCTAACTAGAGATGTTATATTCAAGGGGCGCCCAGGTCGCTTCTGCTCAATTCCATTTTTTGGCGGTGGAGCGTATCCCTACGGGAAGAAAGGACAAGAAAAGTGTTAACAAGTCTCCCTGCTGTACTCTGAAACCTGCTGAAACAGACTCAGTTTTAAACAGATCTATGGGAAGCAGGTAAACCTTACTCTGAGAAATACCAGTTTTTGCCAGTCTAACACCATAAGTCAGCCACAACTTTGAGGTATTTTTGGTTTCAAAGAGGTTTTACAGAAGTGCTGAAGAGGTGGAAGAGAACAGAGTTTTGATCAATGTTGATGCTTTGTCCTTTCCTCCCAGCCCCCACCCCAAGGACACAGAGCAGAACATCACAAAGACACAGCGAGTCATGAGGAGTTAATTCAGTGTTTCACATCCAGAAAACACTTCACCGATTCTATTTAAGAAACAATAAAGTCTTGGAACAAGACTCCACGTCTCCTTGGTGTCTGTTTTGCCTCCCATCAGCTACACCTGGCCCCATCAGTGACAGGTTGTCACCTGTAGTCTGCCAAGGCCCCTGAAAGAAGGCCTGTACATGGAATATCAGCTGTATTTAAGAACTAGTAGGCTTCGCTGTTGTCTGCGGAAACAAAATAAACTAGATATTGTTTGCTCAGCTTTGATGAAGAATTTCATAACCTGCACAGTTTGTCTCTGTAGTTTTATTTCCTATACTATGTGTGCGAATTGAATCAGGAGCCATCCGGTTCAGTTCTGCTTCTAGGCAAGCGCCGGCATCTCGTGAGCAGAAAGTACTCATGTGATGTGAAGGAGCACACGGCCCGAGTGCAGCTTATTCACCTCACCCTGTCACTATGAAAGCAGGCCAGATCTGTAACGGGAACTCTGACAGTCGCTGTTCGGAGCTCATACAGACAGCCTGCGGTCCACCCATCTCTAAACTCCTCCCGCACCAGAAGGATGTGGCCTTGCACAGAAGCAACTGCTGGATTTCATTCGCATCAAGACAGTTCTACACAAGAAACTCTCCCAGAAAGGATATACTGGAAAAACACACACAAATGTACTGATTTTATACCCAGAGAAACACACACATTCACAGCCTAGTGCTTAAAAAGAGTTACTTTGAAAGATGCTAAGTCTGAAAACAAAAACCAGAAGTAAACAGCCTCTTCCACTCCCTAGCCAAGTATACCACAGGATCATCACTGCCTTTAATCCAAGGGGGAGTCGACAGCTGTCCCACCACTTCCCAGGTTTCCAAAGCCCCTCTGTTAGTAGCCCACACCTTCCACCTGACAACCAAGCCCTGGCTGTGCCTCACCACTGCCCTTGATTAATTTCTGACAGGACTCTTGCTTGCAGTGACGGAATAAGGACTCGGAGCTCCTACAGGCAGGTCTGTCAGGCCAGAGCGGCAGACAGCAACTGCTGGAGAACTCTCTCTAAAATGGTTCTCGCCCCAGCTGAGGGCTGACCCAGTAGCTATCAGGAACCTCACCATGGGTGCTTTAATCTCAGAATATAGAGGCAGCAGATGCGTGGGGACTGCTGAAAATTTCACATTCAAAAGAATGAACGGTTTGCCATTTCTTTAGTCAGACAACAGCTGCAGCCATTGAGAGAGTGTATATCCCAATGGCTTTGCTGTAGTAGGCCTTTCTCCACTACGGTGACTTTACAATGAGCTTACGTGGACGAACACACCATCACTGCAATATTTACGAGAGTATCTCCACACACACACTGTACCAGCCACAATAATCCTGTTGGTCTCCAACCTAAAATGAAGCTGCCTTGCTTTCAAGAGAGCAAGGATGCAAGTTCTCTTACCTTTCGCAACTTTTTGTTTTTTTTCCTTTTTCAGAGACAGAGTCTGCAACTCATACCCTTCATTTCAGTCAAGGTTTTGATGTGTTCATCCACACAGCAATGACCTTGAGATCAGATTCCATCTTGTACTCCTAGAAGATTAAAACCTTCCCTTCCTACCCTTCCAGGACTTAGGTGAGCACTCCGCTTGCTGATCGCAACCAGCATTGTCTAGCACCGCTTAGCTAGGCTGCCAGTGCTAGTGGCTACCAAGCTCCAACATTATTCGGGTAGAAGTCTCCCACTCTCCTTGCCAGAACCATACTAG
>Ga0065711_1043085_pt1 | contig 14951 bp, 11 predicted proteins | sample Hoacrofraction12_FD_59098 | JGI IMG/M metagenome (GOLD analysis project Ga0065711, IMG submission 59098) | Hoatzin crop microbial communities from Cojedes, Venezuela - Epithelial fraction 12 v2 (version 2) | ecosystem: Host-associated > Birds > Digestive system > Esophagus > Crop | place... | reverse complement strand
CTCTCGCCCCCCCCCACCTTCTTCCCTGTTGTGCAGAGGTTCAAATATGAACCAAAGGGATTTCCTGTGTTCCTTGGGCTTGATATATCCTAGAAGGTCCCAAGACTCTGTTAAGTTTTTTTCTTTACAAGAAACATAAGGAGAAACATAAAGAGAAACATAAGGCATCTTGTCTCCTGTCCCTGCCCATGTGTGGCAATGGAGTGATGCACAGTAAATAAGTTACAGAGACCTCTGATCAGGAATGAAAAGGTTAATTGTAGTGACGTTTAAGCTGTTATCTCCGGGCATTGGAGGCCTTATGTACACCCAAACAGGAACCGAAATAGCAACTTGGGTTTAAATCTGAACTTACCAGTGAACCTTGATGTGACAATGCTGTGCTTTTACGCTCAGAGCAGCCTTTTCCTGTTAAGCAAATCTCCGTTAGATTTGCACAGCAGACACGGGAGCTGACGTAGGGGTTTGCCTATCCCCCGTTCTGGCAGTGATTTAACCAAATCAGGATAGTATGTAGATGAGCCTCTGAAATATTCATGTACATGCTTGAACTACAGGTATGATTTATAGGGCTGGTCTTTTTCTAGTTCCAACCTATGTATAGATCAACCCTGAATTAACACCGTGGTGAGATGAATGGTATGGTTCATACCTCTGAGAGCTGTTGTTCCAGTTGGCCTGAAGATAAAAGAACATCTGTTCATGACAGAGCTTGAAAAAAATGTAAGTGAAAAGGTGGCATCTTCTCTATGATAATACATGAATACTGTCTCTTGACTTGATTTTTGGGATGTTTGCTATGAATGCATTCATATGTATAAATGGACTACAAGGAAAAAAAAATGCAAGCAGGAAGAGGCTCAAATTAAAGAACACGGATACCCAAGGGCTGTTGAAAGGCAATGGCAGAACGATAAACTTCGAGGACACAGTCTAGAAATGGAAGTTTTTTGATGTTTCATGCTTGGACGAAGGACTGAGAGCTGAAGGACCCAAAAAGAGACCGACCCTGTGGCTGAGGAGGTGGTAAGCAGACGTTTTTCAACAAACGGATCAGACAATGACTCTTAACTTTTTAATGAAAGTTAACACCAATCCTGGCAAAAAAACCTGGCACCTTTTCCAAGCAGCTATGTAATGATATTCCTACCTACAAGCTCCATCTTGCCACTACCGGGTGTCATTGCACAGTGCCTTGCAGTCCTAACCCACGGTTCTTTACCACTGTCTTGAGGCTGAAGGATGGAAATGTAGATGATTTGGGTGCAGATTTATGAAGTGTGTGCTGGGAGATAATTTGCTTGCATGAAAACTGCTTTGTAGAACGAGCCTCTGATGCTCAACGACGAGCGTTTCGAGCAAGACCAGAGACTGAAGTGGTATTGTCAGAGGTAATGTATCTGGGAAAGAGCTCCTTATGAAAATTGCATTTACATTAAGCTTATAGCAGAACACTTAGGACAAAGGAGGAAACTATGCTTTTTGTGGTCATTAGCTCTTGGAGAGTAATTTCTGGTGTTACCTGGGCTCACTCTGATTGGCCTTTCCAGGTACGCAGCAATGCTGTGAAATTTCCTTTGCTGTTCTGCTTTCTCAGTCTGGGGAGAAGGGAACTGTACTCTATTAAAGGATTTTTTCCCCCTGTTTTACAAGGTTGTTTGTTATCTCGGAATGCAGGCCTGCACTGGAGCGTGTAATTACAACACCATGTCCTGGGTTAGAAAGAACTCAGACACTAAATTGTCCATGTCATCACCTGAATTTGACCATGAAATATAGCACAGAGGGACTGGGAAGGCAGCCTGTAAAGAGGTGAGGGCTGAATGGGCATTTTGGTGCACTGGGCAAATCCAATCTGCTCAATCCATTGCTGCAGTCCCAGCGTGGCCATTTAATATTATTACCTGCTTCTTGCCCTTGAAATTGTGCTTCCACCTCTCTTTCCACGAGGTGTGTCTTGAGTGGAGGAGGTCAGGGTTAGAGAAGGGTGTAATAAAACATGACTCATTTTACACGGGTGATCAGAGTCCTATTAAGTTGCAAAGGAGTTGATTTTTTAAAGAACGTCTTTTTTTTCCTCTTTCATGTTCTTCTGTGTGCAGACACTAGAAAACAGAGGTCAACTCTGCCGTTCAGGGTGTTCAGGAATATGCCCAAAGCTGGGATAAAACCACTTACACTCCTTTTGTGGAAATTCTTCATTTTATTCACTTGAGCATCGTACTGTTACCACAAATTTTGAGCTTACGGCTTTTCTGTGCTTCCATAACATGTTAGAACAGAAAAAACCTCAAGTCATCTATGTCCAGGACCAGGAAACAGCTCTTACAGGGAGTTTCTTCTGAGCTCAGAAGATAAAGGTCTGCTTGAAGCAGCTGCATCAACCTGGTGACTGGTACATATCTGGAGAAAGAAGGTGGCTGTACCTGAGATTTCTGTTCTCTGCCTATAGGTACCACTTGCTAATGTGCAAACAGGAAGAAAGGTCTGCAGAAGGATATGTATGAGAAATACAAGACTTGCAGTTTGTGCTTCTTTGGGCTTAGGCATCAAAAGAGATCTAGGCTGATGAAAATGATGGACCAAAAAGAAGAGCAGGACAATGACAGAAAGTAGCAGTTGCAGAATATAAAGATCACCTCTCTCTCTCTCTCACAGTAGCTGTTCTCAATAACTTCATGAAAGAAAGTTTTGGTGTGAGCGTGTGTGTTCATATGTATGTGAAGTAAAATCCTGTGAATTGTATCAAAACATTTTTTCATAAGATCCACTCTTCAACAGAAAATATTTAAGAAATTCTATATGATTGTATTTCTGACATGCAATACCTTCTGTGACAGCATTTTCACACACGGTGCCCAGGCACCCTCTCCCCTCTGGATTCCACACATTATTCAGCACAGGTACTCTACAGTACATTCGTATTAATAAGTGAATATTTTATTTTACATTTCAAAATAATGTGGTACATAGTTATATTTATTCCCTTTTTTATGCTTTTATAATTAACTGTAGGCTTTAGAATGATAAAAAACCTCTCAGAATTACATTCTCAATGCATCATTGATAACTGTGTCGATGTTTTAAACCACCACACCACTCTCTGAAGTCACAATTTAGGTTGTGTAATTAAACATCATTAAACATCAAGTCAGGAAATACTGCACCTTTACTTATTTATTTGACTCTTAATGAGGTTTGATAGCTTGCTTGTAGCCTCGATATCTGTGAATATGAAGTGGTGCCTGCAGCATCACTAAGGAAGGAAGGAGAGTCTGTAGGGCCTTTATAAGTTAAGGCTGTTGCTAAGGTTCAGGATAGCTTTGTGACTATTTCAAAATAATGGCCTGTTTCAATACATGGCTGTCCACTGTGGTTCTGCAACGTCCTGAACGCACCAGATCTGCTCCACTTTGAGTTTCTGATGTGCAACCAGTATGGCCCTCTCAAGCTAGAAACAGATCTGGTGAACCAGGTTACTTTGTTGCAAACAGTAAGCTGTGAATAACGCTGGCCAGACTGATGTAAGGCTAGCTTGGTGGTAGTGTCAGTATCTGTGGAAATTCTGTCTGAAGAAGGAAAAAGAGATGAAAAGGTAGTTGGGAATTGTCTTCTGCAATCTAGTATTACAAAGATGTGTGGATTACAGAAGCCAAATTTTTGCAGAGATTTTTGTTGTTAAAATCTGATTGTGGTTTGTTCTTCTGTGATGCAAAAAATTGTGGTTTAGCGTGGCTTACATAAGGACTATTTTCTCTGAAGTACTGCAGTAGAAAACAGGGTGCTGCAAAGGTCATACTGATACGCTCTCATGTTAGAGGAATGCTGCTAAAGAAATGCCGTGCATGTTGGAACTCACCTTACCTGAGGAAAATAAATGAAGGAGGAGTGCTCCATATATGTTGTGATACTGACTAGCCTATCTGCTCTTAGGAAAAAAGTCTTTATCTTTCTTCAGCACAGAGGTAAGTCATCTCCAGTTCCCCAGCTCTTGCTTGGCCCCTTTGAAAAGCTGAACAAGTTAACATGCAAGAGGCTTTCTAGTCTTCGGAAGCAGTTGCTATACAACTGCGTAAGCCCCACATCCTTACAAATATCAGTGCAATTTTATACTTTCTTTCCTTTTAAGCCCTTTGACAAAGCCATCCGCTCACACTTGAGTTTTTCAGTTTGCTCTGAAACTTTCACCTTGCAGATTACACTTCTTATGGTTACGCTTATTTCCCATATAAGGACCTTTGTGATAAGAATTTCCCCATTGTTTTCCATGATAAAAATGTTCAGAGAACTCATCTTTGCTGCTCCTGTGCTTCCTGGAAATTGCTTTTGTGCCATGATCTTTCCCACATATACCTAGAGTCTTCTTACTTCTAATGCATACAGCTTATATATTAGTTTGGCTCAGTGCCTCTGGGTATCTGTTCTTCCTGTCAGTTTTCCACCTTCTTATTTCCAATTTACTTCCAACTCCATGGTATGACTTTTGCTATGTTAAGGCAGATTTTTTTTTAGTAAGTTTTCAAGTCCTCATAACAGAAACATTTTTTTTGGATATGCTTTCCCTTACTCTCTTGTCCTTCTCCTGGGGCTTATGTTTCCACTAGCACCTAGGGAAGCCTGCTGTACATATTCCATAATGGATTAGGTCCTACTTACAAGAGCAAATCTGACAACATCTAGGGGGTTAGGTATCTAAATGACTGAACATATCGAAGATCTGAGAGTCCTGCTTTCAGTGAGACTTAGATCAGTTTTTCAGGTGCAAACAGGTATCTACCAGCATTTTAAAAGGTTAGATTCCCTGTGCCTCTTCAGTTCAGAGGAATTTAGGTGCTCAATGTGACAGACAGTTGCTGAAATTCTCAAGAAATGCCTTTCTGTACCTGCAGGCTCCTCAAAACCTCAGAAAGCCAGGCTGGAAGTACTCTTGAAAACGGAACGTAAGCTGCTAAGGCTGAGACATGTTTGAAAGTGTCACAGAAAGGTTTTATTTGTCCTCAGACTACATCAGCCCAAGTTCTCCTATAGCTCTAAAGCCCATCCTTGCGAAGTTTAGTATTTCTTCTCCCTCATCCCACGGGGAAATACCAGGATCACTGTGGGGCTTTTCCAGGACTCAGTCTCTCCTTCTCTCGTCTGCCTTGTTGAATAGAGGATAGTTTTGTTGCTTAAGGTAACATTTGCTGTGCATGTGACTTTTGCACATGAAATTCAGTTAGCTAGGCCACATAACCACACCATTACAATCTTTCTTGAATGAATTTTAAACAAGTATTATGTTCAGTTGCTTGCAAGAAAGGTAGGATGCCTATTCCTTCAGGATGTGTTCGAAAACACTCTTTTGGGTATTTTCAGTGTCCCAGTAGTTACTGCCGATCAGTGTGTTGCCACCACCACTGCATCTGTGTTGCAATGTAGACTGGAAGACAGTCACTCAGAAAAAACTCTGTTACCTTCAATGGTACGGAACAACGGAGCTTCAGTGGTACAGATTAAAAGGTTTTTTCAAGAGCCCTAAGGTTGAAGATTAGTGAAATATTCATTCAAAAATGCCCATACAAAAGCTTCCCTACTCAGTTCTTATTTTACTAGGATCAGTGCGAATTTTCTAGTTGTAAACAGAAAGAGATTTCTCTGAGTCCTGATCAATGAAATAGAAAAAATAGGAAAAGTGAGCCAGTGCATCTGCTCTGCTGGAGTCTTCTAACCCTTTCTTGGATGTTGCATGCAAGACTGAAAGGATGTTGCTGTCTCCAGGTGCTCTGCAGTTGATGCTGAAACACAGCCCCTAATTGTGGCTTTCTGGTTAACAAGGTGAGAGGTGTTAGAAGAAAAGGACCATACACCTTTCTTGTGCAAAAAGTCTGTCTGCAGGAGTTGTAATTCCCTGGCAGCCCCCAAACCACTGCTGTTGATGTAGCAGTGCAATTTAACAGTGCCAGAAGTCCCAGCAGCACATGCAAATCAAAGTGATTCACAGTTTTGGTAGCCTGCCTGCAATAGCCAAAGCTGAAGCACGGCCTCCCTGAAGGGAGGAGCTGGCTGGCAGAAGTGCACATGCTGAGACCATTGGCCTCCTTTGGACCACTGGTCCGTTAGAGCAGCCCAGTGGCACAGCACTGCGGAGAATGGCCAGCTGGTGATGAGGACTTGCCATCCCAGAGCCTATGAGCAGAACATCTGGATGGTGCAATCAGAAGTGTAAGATCTGGCTGGTGCATTCTGACCCTTGTCCGCACTAGATGGCTGTGCTAAATTTCTGGAACCTTAAGGGCTACATAAACCTAAGCTTCTTGGCAAATTACATGCTTTTAGCTAACGGTCACGTTACAGACTGTAGCCAGAGCTCTCAGTTCAGAAGAATTCAGATTTTTAATCTAAAAAGTCCTTTTAATTTAAAAAGTATCACTTACTTGCCCTTTCTGTCTAGCACTCATGGGGATGTTACATGCCTAAGTAGGTTTTGCATTCTGGTGTCTTCGTTGTGTTTGCTTAGAATTTGTAAGTTGGCTGCATCCTGAAAACTCATTTCCAAATCCTTCTAAAGAAGGTTTCTTAAGGAATCGGGCTATGGAAATATCAGCCTCACCCTTCTCTCTTTTCACAGAGAATTACATGGTCTGTATACATTCCTTCACTTTCCAGTCTGCGTTAACAGAACTTTCAAAACAGCCAGAATCGAAGAAGTTTTAGAGGTGCTGAGGAAAATTTTAAAATTATTTCAGTTTCATCTGTCCTTTACACTGAATTCTTATTTGCTTGTAAGAACTGCTACCTAAGTATTAGTTCTGGTTGCAATGCTTTCAATTGTTCATTTTCCACATAAAAAAAGTTTCAAAACTTGGGGGTTTTTTCCCTCTAAAAATATCCCAACGTGTGGCTGTAGTGATTAATCAACATTGTCAGCACAAAACCTCTTTTCCTGCCCACACAAAAGTGAAAAAGGGACTGACCACAAAAAAGGAGAAAATTGCAATAATTGAGGAAAAAACACAGTAAGAGAATTCTAATGGATGCCGAAGGGAGATCACAGCGACTGAGATTCAGAACTATTTTAAGAAAAATGAGTACAGTAATCAGAAGCAAACCAGGGAGTTACTCATGTACAGAAAATGCCACATATATGTTTGGGATTGACCTTCCGAGCACTAGCTGTGGCGTGTCTTTCAAGCAGGGACATTGCATTCAGGGCTCTTTAGGTCCAAGCTGTCTGTCAGGCTTGTGAGTACAAGGATGAAACTCAAACACAGGACAAATAAGAGAACAAAATCTGAGCAAGAAACAAGAATAAGAAAAATTGTATGATAGTTACTGCAGACTTGGCAAAGACAACTGTGATGTGGACTACAGATCAAACCAGGAATATAAAGAGTGAGAAATTAGAAGGCAAAAATTTTACAAAAGACACATTTACAAAAATCAAAATGCAAAAGCTGTTTATGTCTTTTAGTGCATCCTCAACAATTAGATAAAAAAACAAGGTAGCGAGCAGGGATAACAGTTCATCCATTGCTTTCATAAATGCAGTGCTGGAATGTTACATGCCTGCCAGGTTGGCCAGTCAAGCATGCCACTACGCTAAAATGAACTGTAGAGTGAAAAGATAATTAGAGGAAAAAAGAAGGGGAAAACTGAACTGAAAAGTAAATATTGAGTGGAAAAAAAGGACTGAAGTGCAAAAAATACGGAAAGAAATGTAGTATAACTTCCTTCTGTGTGAAAGCATTAATTGAACTGAAAAAAAAAAGCTTGTGCAAAGTTTTCAACTTGAAAATACCTGGTTTTCCTGTTACAGCACCTTTTCTTATTTGATGGTTTCCATGTTGTGCTTGCTAGCTGTTCTGTTTGTTATGTTGGCTGTTTGTCCCATCTTGTTGGTCTCCTCATTGCATGCAGTTTTGTATTTAGCGCAGAATAGTAAGCCACTGTGGTTCCAATGCTCAGGAAAGGTGCTTAAAATACCCCTGGTTTAGCTGGCATCATTTTGGACAGGTATTATGTGCTCACGAGGATTGCTAAGGGGTCTACAAATTGTACATCATTGTTTTTACAGATTTGCTAATATTCCACAGGCAGTAGGCACTGTAGTCCCGTCCTCCGAGAATGATGTTTTTCACTGGGATGGAAAACCTGATTTTTACACCTTTCCTAAATGCACCTTGAAAGAACAAGGCCTTTCCTACAAAGAATGCCTGACTTTGGTAGTCTGCTGCCATGAAAGGTTTATCGTGTCTCAGCTGCTCACGGCCAGATTGACTTCTGACTCTCCTGAACGTCAGAAGGAAACACAGTTCAAAACTTTATTGCTGCTGCTGCTGCTGCCACTGCCAGAAGACAATACATTATTTTCAAAGAACTCCTGTAACAAATCCATGGAGTACTTTGAATTCCTCTGGTTTATAATATAAGGAGCCACAAGGAAAAAAACTACCTCCTCATTCTGCGTTTTCCAAGGAGTACATTAAAGTGACAAATTTAAAGGACATTTACAACTCCATTGAGCCAGGAGGACTTGATTGCATTTTTCCACATAGGAAGGGGGTGTTGGGTATGTGTGTGTTCTGGGATGATATGTGGCTGCTGCTGGCCTTTCCAGATGGCCTGTGATGTCATTGCTAAAGATCCTGAAATCTGCTGCATGAGGAAAACTGTTTCATGGCCCTCTAACACATTTTCAAATGGTCTTTGCATAAATTTAAGAGACCAGGGAGACAGAAGAGTGAACGGAAAGTGACAGAAAGGGGCAAAGAGGAGGGCACTCACATCCCTGAACAGGCAAGGCAGAGGCAAAAAACACTTGACAAGCACAATTATCTTGTCTGTATGAGTTCGAAAATCTCCGTCTACTGACCGATTAATATTGGACTAGTTCCACAGAAGCAGTCCCCTCTCTTTTGAGAATAGCAGTATTTCTTCATGAAGATGAGACTTGGGCCACCGAAGATGAAATGCGTGGGCTGGGACCACGTGGTTCACACCGGGAGGCTGTCAGGAGTGCACGGAGTCCTGCTCCTCGAGGGGAGAAGAAGGGGCCTTAGCAGGTTTCTAGCTCTATGCTCGTTGTCCTGCCGAGGTGAGCTCTGGCTGGAAACAGCAGGCAGGGCTGGTGAAAGGCACCTGTTCCTACAAACAGCCTGAACAGCTCAGCTGGCAAAGTAGAACAGGTGAGAAAATACTCTGGTGCTGCTGCACGAGCTGAACAGCCGGGCGTTCTTTGAGACCGACCCCTGGGAGAGGGGGAATGGGGACGTCTGTCAGCAGGGACCAAGCCTCGTTTGTAGAGCAGCGGGTGAAACCTTGACAGTATCCGAGGAACAGAAACCTCTATCCTGTAGGGTTCTGAGTCCAAACCCACCCCATGGAGCTGCGCTCGCTGCTTTGGGAGCAAGCGGTGATGCAGAAAGTACACTGGGATGCAATAAATACGCACCTTGGCCCCCTGCTCTCCTCGCCCTTTGCATCCACTCAGGCAGTCAGGGCTCTTTGAGAAGATGCTCTGCAGCCCCTCATCAGCCTGGTGGCTGTACATTCACCCATCAGAGCACAGAAATTCCAGTGGTCTTGGCCAGAGATCTGGATTATACATTTTAACAGCAGGGTCTCACTTCTGTTCCCTAAAGCCATCTGAAAAATAAAATCATTTAGAGTGCAGATACAAGGAACTTTTGTTTTCCCATGGAATGCACCTGCCCAGTATCTGATGAGGACAACATACACAGCACAGCTGATGAGCCCAGACAGCATGAAACTATACCCTGAATTGAGATCTGAGTTTTGTGGAATCCCGGTACCATTTTCAATAGGATTTTTTTTGCTGTATGTGTTTGGAAAAGGAACAGAGGCACTGAAAGTGCCAAGAAATTTTTGCTTGAAAAAATTCTTAATTGAAAAATAATTCTTATTTTTACTGTTGATGATGCAAATGTCCAATAATCTTCAGTTACATCTAGATCATACTCACAGCTGCACAGAAATTGATAGGATCATTGCACAAACTGAAAGCTATTGTGTCCGCCAGAAGAATGCATCTTATGAAAAATTAATTTTTCTCATGAGAATCTAACAGGTGCAGGAAAGCATTAAAGAATATGCCACAGACATGCAGCGCTAGACAAGATATGTGAGTCTTTATGGAGAGTATGGAACTTAAATTTATAAATTCCCAAGGTAATCAGCAGAGCTGTTAAATAAGCAAAATATTCAAGAGTTTTCAGTGAAGAGAGGAGTAAAAAATGCACCCAAAACAGTGCAAAACACACAAATTTATTCTACAGCAGAACTGAAGGAATGCAAATAAATGGAAGCACATGAAACGGCCTTCAATAAAACAGGTTCAACCCATGATATAATCATCTGCGAATGAGACAGTGAGAAGCAAACAGAAGAGGTTATTGCAGTGTTATGTATCAATGGTTGAAAAGGGAAAGATTACACACAGGAGAAGAATAAATCTTTGTACTCAGTCAAAAGAACTGAGGGCCAGTATTAGAAGGAAGGATAATCCAGTATGTGAAGATGCTGAATCAAAAGGGCCACAGCCTGTTCCTGTTCCTGTTCCTGGAAAATTCTTCACTGTATTTAGTTACCACGCTGTCTGCATACGTTGTTTAAATACTTACTTTCAGAAAGTACCAGGCTTCAGGGTATTCCACTGACCTCCATGGCACCCTCCAGCCTATGAGGGAGTTCAAAAACCTTATTTTTGTTTTGGGTAGTGAAAATCAGGACTTCAGATTCAGGCTGCAAGGCAGGGATCTGTCATCCCCTAAGCTGAGAAGTGAAGAATATAGGTTTCTTCAGCTGTGATAGTTGTTTGGTCCAAGGAAGAAAAAGGGAGTTTTATTCATCTCTTTCATCTCATCCAAAATAGGTCACGAACTGCACCAGAGAGGTGCCTGTTTCTTGGTGTAGACGCTAAAGGGAGTTGCTACTAGCCAGACCATGTGGAGGGAACTGTGTTGTCTGAGTTAGGTGAAATTAATCCCGTGCCAGATTTTTACTCTTCAGAGAGTGAAACTGAGGAGAGCAGAGAGAGATCAGAGAGACACTTCCAAACTAAACCCAGGCTGTTTTACTCATGCCTGTTCCTCAAATAAAAGCCTAGGAATGGTGACCTCATTAGGCCTATTCGTTGATAGGGTTGATTAAATAAGCTTATAAACAACTCCTGGACCAGTCTGGGAAACAGATGCACAACTCTGAACAATTATGGAAGTATCACATATACTTCTGGGTTCCCATACCTCTGCATTTTTATCCTCCTGATACATTTCCATGTGTGCTTTAAATGATGGACTGGGGGCAGCATCCTCCAAGAGAGAAACAGAGTGCAGTGGGGCACAAACTGGGAAGTCATTGGAGCCACTTTCTGCAGTGAAGTTTTTCATGGTTGTGACTCTGTGACTTGCTATGCCTTGCACTGCTCAGAAATCCTCGCTGGGCACTTTCAGACAAGAGCTGGGGCAAGCAGTCCTCTGAATTTAAAGGAACCTCAAAACATCAGCAGCAAAACCGTGTATTTAATAACAGAACAGAAGCCGACTGACTGCAAGGCACCCTGCCAACAGCTTCCATGACTCAGAAAATCCATCTGACGTACCTGCAACACCAAGTACATGATAATCCTTTTGCCTCACAAGTAAATTTGTTTTGTACATTCCAAATGAAAGTGTTGCGCGTCCGTGCATTTGCTTTCATCTTAAGACTATGCAATGTGATCCTGCTTGAGCAGAGTATTCAATACTTGCTTGACAAAAAAAGGACACATTTATATCAAATCTTTAATGAATCACCCTTAAAATCTTACCAGACTCCTCAGATAAAGTCTTTAATGTGGTCTCAGAATGTGAGACATTCTAGTTGTTCTGTAATAAAGACAAAACGTGTACCATTTAATCAGGATAACAGAGTGAGCACTATGCAACTTACCAATGCACGGCATAAAGTACAAATTAAATATATCAAAATTGCACCAATACCTAGATTTCAGTGTTTGCTTTGAACACATGCAAAGTGAAGGACCAGAAGAACTGAGCTCTCATGCTTCACTGTGCTGACTCTGACACTGTTTCTTAGCCTTGACTACAAAGTTTGAAGATAGTGTGATCTCTGCTGATGCGGATGGCTGGACATGAAAGGAAGGGCAGCACTTTTGTGTAAAATCCCTTTCTGTGGTAAGCTCAGATGCAGTTGGTGATGAGGTGCTGGTAAGGAATTGCTCAAATGAGAGTCTGTTCCAAATTAGAAAAATTTTGCTCCCCAGAAGGTCCTATGGGAGTGGAGAGGAAGAACTGCAGATGGGCTCAGTGTGGCCATCCCTGTGTAGATAGAAAATGAGAAACCTGCACAGTTGTGTATGAGGAAAGAAAAACACTTAAGTCTGTGATGAAAGGACAGATGAAAAAGAGAAGTGTTATAATTCAATAGAACATAAAAGACAGCAGTAGACCATCCTTTCTTCTAAGGAGACAGCTTACTATATCACTTCCCTGAAATCACAGCAGGAATGATGGATTAGTTGGAAGGGAAAACTGGTGCCTGAGGCACTTCTGACTTCAGTGTTTCAAGTTGTCCATAATCCTTCGTAGCCTTCACCCAAACATGAAATCCTGTAATGAGCACAGGGAATTACTAAGGGCAAGAAGTGCTCTCCCTAGTTATTTCCTGAAATCCAAGCCTGAAAGAAAGTACCAGTTTTCAGGTGCATGCCAGACCCTTTGCGTTCATTGCACCTTCAAAAGGGGGATGCCTCTGGGCTGGACATGAGCCCAACTATGGAGATGGTCTTTGTTTTAAACTGCAAGCCAGCCTGGTGAAATTTGCCTCTCATGAAGGCTGGTTTATATGAAAAATGTTTCATACTTGTTTTATACTCTCCTTGGTTGAACAAACCTTGAAGGAACCCTGAACTAACATCTTCTTCTAACCTATGCATGTAAAAGAGGGGAGGCAGAACTGGAAAGGAGAGGTGGGACTGTCTACCAGGATGTGGGAGTCCAGGCTGCAACATATGACTGAAACCTGTACTCCTTTCATTGCATACAAGAAGGAAAGGGTCAGCCAGTAGACAGAAGCAGGGTGAGGGAAGGGTGCTATAACCTCGTGCAAGAACCATGCTGCAGTGCACCTGCATGAGTCTTGTTCTGCTTCACATAACCTCAGCTTGTACTGGAAAACAGGAAAGCAAGACTCTCCCATTTTCGTAATTACCAAGAAAAACTCAGATGTAGGACTTCACTGTGTCTGAGTGGGAGGTAACCGTACAAGTCAGCAGCCAGCATGCTTGGAAAGGTAGATTACGTCCTTCAGTCCAACAAAATGATACCTTACTTTTAACACAATTATTTAAACATCATCATCGTCAGTGATATCATTACCCACTTGAAAAGAAGATGGAGAGTTGCAGAACTATGCAGTTTACTGAACCATTAATTGTGACCTTTGGGAGGTGCTGGATCTTAGGTTTCTACCCCTAGTCGAAAGTCAAGAGCCCTTGGGCATAGTCAGTGAAAGCTGAGCTGATGAGATCCCAGAAAGCACACGTCATACTCTAAATCTCTATAAAATCTGCTGTGAGCTGCTCTTGTTTAGGTGCATGCTTAGGATTTATTTCAATAGATGGAGCTTGTAAGGGGACCATATCCTCTTCTCATCTGGTTCCTGGCACACCACTGAGAACAATCTAAATTGCGTGGCAGCAAATGATGGCTGTAATCTTGCTACAAGCTACCAAGGCTGAACCTGTCTGAGAGTGACAACCATTGTGCCTCTAGGTTCATGGCTAGGGTGGATTAAAGCATCGTAAGAAATGGCAAGCTGGTCTGTCTCAGGTCAAGGAAGAAATTAGCAATGAGCTGTGGAAAGATACGCATTCTGGGGCATGTAATTGAAGAACACATGGCAAGAAATTGTGCAAAGTATTGCAATCACTTCTGGAATATATCCCTGAATTTGGCTTTTTACTTACTTTACAAAGGAAAAAGACCAGGGGTTTAGGTTATAAAACATTTGTCTATGAATAAATACTTGTATGAAAAAGAATCAGGAGGAACTACTAAAGCAGAAGATAGAGAGAAACATCTTTTCTTTGCAACTTTTAGCATCCTCATGCTTAAGCATAATGGATAAATTCCTCTTTTTAGGGCTTCTTACAGGACATTTCTTTCTCTTCCTTTTCATCTTGAATACCAGTGCATTTTCAGCACCGGTAGAGTGGGCTGGCAGCAATTCTCCAATCATTTTTTTATTATAAAAATTAAATTGGGTATGATGAGCTTTTGTAAAAGAAAGCGAGAACTGAAAATATCCAGAAAGTCACCAAGTACCGCCAAAAAGACATTTGGGAAGGGGTGAGGCTGTTTAAACTTACATTCTTCCTACTCTGGGCCAGCTGTGTTTCTCTTCTCTCACACCCATCTTGTAAGCAGATGGAGTATTTTGAAGTGTTAGTATAGCAGAAAAGAAGCCAAACTAGATTCTTAAAATAGCTCCTAATTTACCATAGTTGAGCTTAAAGCAGCCTGGCTATTCTCTATAACTGCTGAATAACATTGCCAGGCTAGGGGAGGAAAAAAATAATTTGACTTTTTTAACTTTCAGGGGATTTTCACAGAATCACAGAATGGTAGGGGTTGGAAGGGACCTCTGCGGGTCATCTAGTCCAACCCTCCTGCCGAAGCAGGATCACCTACAGTAGGCTGTAGAGGACCTTGTCCAGGAGGGTCTTGAATATCTCCAGAGAAGGAGAATCCACAACCTCCCTGGGCAGCCTGTTCCAGTGCTCTGTCACCCTCAGAGGGAAGAAGTTCTTCCTCATGTTCAGGTGGAACTTCCTGTGCTTCAGTTTGTGCCCATTGCCCCTTGTCCTGTCACTGGGCACTACTGAAAAGAGCCTGGCCCCATCCTCCTGACACCCACCCTTCAGATATTTGTAAGTATGTATTAGGTCCCCT
>Ga0065711_1043081_pt1 | contig 14951 bp, 7 predicted proteins | sample Hoacrofraction12_FD_59098 | JGI IMG/M metagenome (GOLD analysis project Ga0065711, IMG submission 59098) | Hoatzin crop microbial communities from Cojedes, Venezuela - Epithelial fraction 12 v2 (version 2) | ecosystem: Host-associated > Birds > Digestive system > Esophagus > Crop | place... | reverse complement strand
CCCCTCGCCCCTCAGCGGGCTCACGGGCTGGGCTCTGTCTGGGCTGCCGAGCTCGTCCCGGCGCTCGGGCTGGCTCCGGGTTTCAGCCCCGCCTGGCTGGCCCTTCGCTGCGCGCCCGGCTGAGGCCGAGGGGGCCGGCGGGGCGCTGGAGCGGAGCTTGTGGCGGGCAGCGCTGGCCGTCTGCCTAGGCGCCGGGGGTCGCGAAGATCTGCGCTGTAATGTGGAAAAACAGGCGTCGGCTCTACTAAGCACTTGTACATGAGGGAAAAAACCCCAAAGCTGTAGTGTTTTTTCCAAGTATACCTGTGGGCATACCGGGTGTGTGATCGCTGGCAGTGCCTGTCTGCTGGTTTCACGTAAGAGCTCTCACAATAGTCAAAACTCCAAAGTTTCAAAGGAGCATTCATAAAGCACAAAAGGAAATAATGCTTATATTTAACAGCCTACCCTTTCCTCTGATTCAGTAGCGATTATGGACTCGCTCAAATCAATGCAGCTCCGCTGAGGAGCGTTACAAAAGCTCCTCTGTCCCCGTTGCGGTGGTGTTGGCAGCGGCTGCTCTGACCGGTTAATGTCCGGCTGCTGCAGGGCTGAGCGACAGCCCTCGCCTTGCCTTCTGAGCACTGCCTTGGCGGTTCGGCTCTGCTGTCCCTTCACGGCACCTCTGTTACTTCCACGCTAAGCTGCAAGTCAGATACATCAGGAGAATTTCTTGTGACCAGCAAAATCCTGTGCTGGAGGATGATGAAACTTTGATGATAACAAAAAGAAGATCTTACTGCTGGCAGCCAAAACCGTTTGGTAATTCAGGTGCTGCCCATCTAGCCGCTGTCTGAGGAAGGTCAGCCGACAAGGGCATGGAGGGAAAGGTCTTGGTCAGTCAAGAAAGCAGCCCGGATTTGGGGGAGCAAGGTCTAATTTGATACCTGAGCCATAAAACCCCTTTCGATGTCATGAAGGAACTGAAGCAGGGAACTGCACAGGACTGTTTCGTGTAGCCCCGTATAGCTACTGTGGCATTTAAATTGCCAAATGAGTGGATTCAAGCCTTCATGCCTTCAACTTGCCAGCATCCTCAAAGAGTAAAACTAAAATAAAGCTGGGATTCGGGTTCAGGCTGAGCTGGCTCAGGCTGACCTGGCATGGAGAATCTCACAGCCCAGATACAGGCTATCGGACACCGCGTACGTGCACGGGCTGAGCCCTGAGGCCAGTGCTAGAGCTTCTCTACCCAGATCACAGGGGTCTAACATCACTCGGCCCTGGTTTAGGACTCTAACCCAGCTGCTGGGAATCTAAAAGGGGAGCGTGACCAGCAGAATGATGCCCACCTTGGTGTAGCTCTGAGGGTCAGCAGGGCACAACATGCTTTCCTGCCCTCTGCGACTGATGGCTGTGCTTCAGCAACAGGGTTCTTCTAGATGGCAACGAGGGAAGTGCTCGCTTGGTATAAAATGCTTTGGAAGATCGCTAACATAAAAGTCTGCAATTATAAAAACTGCCGGTTCTCAAATTAGCTACCGTGGCAGGGCAGCTGCACTCTGTGACAGCTTCACACTAGGTCATAGCACAAAACTTCCTAAATTTAACCCTGCATTTCCAGCTTCTTGAAGCTCCCCTCTGCTGTGCGAGACACAGGAGGTCAACAGAAGGTGTCCCTGGCATTTTACCCCAAGCTCCTGGAGAAGAGGCTGTTCCAGGGGACATGACTAGCGTAACCTTATGTCCTGGAAATGCTTAGTTACCAGAAAAGCTTCTCGAGTTGGTGGTTGGCATAGCTTACAGGAGCCTTTAACTGCTATAACATGCTCTGAAGTGAGGACAGCTGCAGGCAACACTTACTTCTTTTGAACTATGCTCCAGTCCGATGCGCACATGCTGCCCTTCAGCAAACTAGCACAATTGCAGGCAGAGAAGGGAGGGCCTTGCCTGCGAGCTACAGCCTCCAGTTGTGAAGCCCTCTCACTTCCTCGTGAACAGGGCTGGCGAAGGCCTGCCGAGTTGGCTTCACCCGGGTATGCGAGCAAGATTCAGCAGGACTTCTTCACAGAAGTTGACACCAGACCAAGCCCTTCAGATGCACATTCCTGAGCCCACTCCTCCCCTTCAGGGCATTTTATGCCAGCCACTCCCAGGTTTCCCCCTCGCCTTAATTACCTTTTTGTAGGGATCAGCTCTGTGTGTGTGTGTGCGTGCTAATGCTAGGATGGGCTGTCAGTGTATCTTTGCAGCCCAATCTCTTCTAATATGATCCTGGCTTCAGGCTGTGGCTTTTTTTCCAGTGCTTAAATGCAATGCATGTGGATATTAGGCGAGGGCAAGAATTTGCTTTTTTCTTGCACGCAAAACAAGGAAATGCATTCTGCCTGGCCACAGGCCTGGCCACAGCAGCCGCAACCACAACTGTGCTGCTGAACTGGCTGCGCATGCTGGCTTGCAGTGAGGCAGCAAGAGCAAACTGAGGAGTCTCCCTGCCCCTTCCCCTCGTTGCCATTCCTCCACCAGAGTTCCCTAGACACCAGTCCCACAGGGGGCACTGCAGAGTCTCTCTCGCACTCTCAATGGATGGATGGATGGATGGATGGGTAGAGGAACCTTTGGCAGGCAAGCTACAGCCAAGTGAAAAGGACTAGAAATAAGGGTTAGTGAGATCCCACAATAATGATCACAGCTCTGCAGCCAAACAATGAAAGAGGGCCTCAAGTTGCTTCAGGGGAGGTTTAGATTGAATATTAGGAAAAATTTCTTTACTGGCAAGAGTTGTAAAGCATTGGAACAGGCTGCCCAGGGAAGTGGTGGAGTCACCATCCCTGGAGGTGTTCAAAAAACATGTAGACATGGGACTTTGGGACATGGTTTAGCAGGCATGGTTGGACTTCATGATCGTAGACGTCTTTTCCAACTTTAATGATTCTATGATTCCATTGAACAGGATGGTGTTACGAGGCAGTCTGAGGAAATGCCTCCTCAGAAGTCCACTAATAGGCTGGAGATAGTGGTCCTTGCCCTGCAGCCCCACTGGAGCTTGGCTACAGTAAGAGGGGCTGGGAGAGCAGAGACTCAAATTGTTAGCTCCCGGCATGATTCAGAAATATCTGTCCACAATACAGTCATGACTCAGAGCCTAGGAAGGTGTTTGGGATCTATGAAGATAACCTGAAAAGGTCCAACCCGTGAGCAGCAGTTTGAGACCTTAGATCGGTCTTGTCTCCACATCTGAGATAATTTTTGGCAGATGCAGAATTTCCTGGATGAAAGTTAAACGGAGTGACTAAACATACCTTGCCACTGGCTTTCTTCTTGTTGGTTGGTTTGTTTTGGTTTTTTTTTTTAATCATTCTGTGGTGGTTTTTTGTATCTTTGCATGTTTCAAAAGGATTGAAAAGAAGTGGAAATGCTAACGGGTGGTTTGGCTTATTCTGCCGTGTAGACGATTTCTGTGCCAAAGCACTAGTTACCTAGGAAACTGCTGTGGGATTGAATTTGGATAGATGTGCTGTCAACTGCAAATGAGTAAAGTGGCTTTTCAAGAGGTGGGGAAGAGTGTGAAATGCACTGAAAATACGAATGCCTGCAATGTGATTTCTAGGTAAGATGGTGGCCCTGTGTTTTTGACTGGCGTTTTGTAGGCACCCTGACAACCGCACAAAGGGATCGCAGATGGAGTGCAGGGCCGTGCCCTGGCTCCTAAGCTTGGACGCTCTCGTGTTTGTGAGCTGGGTGAGCAGTCATCTAAATGTCAAACCACGACGTTCTGCAAAGAATAGCACTGAGGTTGCCAGTAAGCATTTTGCCTGTTTTATTACAACTGAGTTATGACAATCCAAGGGAATCACAGCCTTTCTAGATATCTGAACTGCAGCACTGCATGGCCATTTGCAAAAAAAAGAAAGACTGATGAAACATGTTTAATGACTGAGATACATCTAAGAGCTTATGCAATGAAGAAAAATGTGATTGCAGAGCTTTTCCTGGAAATCGTCAATAGTGGGCCTTTTTTTAATACAGCAGAAAAAAATGTGAGAAAGCAAATAAATGCTTCAGTCTGGGGGAGTTATGCGGATGTCTGTCAGTTCTGCCATGATGGCTAAATCTGCAAGTGGTTACTTATCCCAGGGGAGTTGATACTTAGAGTGGTCCACAGGTGAAAAAAATGAGCAAAGCGATGGGGTTTACTCGGTTAGAACAGCTCTCCCACAACTCCTCCTGTTCCCTCCTCCGTCCCGAAACACGTGCAGGATTAGCATTTGGGCTTACACCGAGCACCAATTTCCTTGTATTTCACCCACAAAATGCACTTCAAATAGCAAATGCAAACTCTCAGTAGTTTGTTCATGTTATGACAGGTGTCACCGGTTGGCACAGCTACACGTAATCTTCAAAGTTCTTTTTATTTTTTCCCCCAAGCAGGTGAGCAAGTTTCCAGCCATGAAAAGGCAGGTTGTGCTGCTTGTTTTGGGTTAGGCAAGTGCACCTGGTGAGAAGAAGGCTGCAGTAAAGCACTGCCCTTACTCCTCTGGTTAAAGCTCTGAGGCAGGACCTGCTTCCAGAGCCACTTCTGAGGCCGGCTGGTCCCTGCTCCCTGCTGCTGTGCACCGCTGGAGCGCTCACCTCACCCGCGTTGCTCTCTGCGGGTGCTTCTCTCCTCCCAGGGGTCTCAAATAAACCCCGAAGCCACCGGTCCTAACCTCTGGGGCTGTACAGGCTTCCTGCAGGGAGAAGACATGCTGCTTGCTTTTCCTTCCCGCTGAGCGCTGCCCAGGCTCTACCTTCACGGCTGATGGTCAGATGAGGGTCCCACCAGCCGTTCGATCGGCTTGTGTCAGGCTGGCACATCTACACGACTAAGCCAAACCATCCTGTGCACACACCTGGCCTCTGCCCCTGCCTGCTTCGCTGCCAGCAGGCCAGGGTACAGGGGCCCAGTCAGCTGCTGCTGCTGCTCTGGAGGTCGACACCAGAGTTGAGAAGAAGATGTGATATCTCGTATTCCGATCTGTTCTTTATAAGAATACAGACACCCCTGATCCCTGTTCCTTCAAGGACATCTTTAACGACATTTATGCTGGAGATCAGCCAAAACCTATGAAACCGCAGGCTGCCGGGCCTGGAGGGGGCTGCAATACAGTCCGACGCATCCAGGCTTTCCCTCTGTCTTTGGAGAGGAGCTGAAGTGGCACCCAGGGCCAGGCACTCTTCCTCCCCGCTTGAGCCTGTGCGCACCGGCAGATGTGTACACAAACCTAAGCAGGCTCCTCTATTTCAGGCCCATCTGTAACCTGCGCAATGAATAATGTACAGTGAATTTGCGGTCTACATGTTTATTAAGTGACTCAGTATTTCCAGGGGAGATTTTGTGCTCATGTTTTACTCACATCACAAAACCCACTCACTCTTTTATTATCCCCAGCAGCGGTAGGCGATAATAAATTATACAAGTGCAGATGACGGTAACTATATCAACAAACAAATTGTATCGATTTTCAGTGTGAGTTTAAAGCTCCTTTTACTGGTCGTACAAACTCTGAAAAAGGAATTTGTGAATGCTGCTGCTGTTATTAAGCGTTCTTACCGGGCTGTAATCCAAGCCTTCCACAACGCGTCTTGAAAGAAGTTTTTTGCCTACTGTGTACCACTGCTTTTACATGCAGGATTAGGCATTTACACACATAAGAGCAGAGAGAGAATTGTAACTTACGCAATGGTGACAGCTCCCTTTCCTTACTGCATGAAAGGCCTGAAAGATAAAATGCGCCTCAGCAGCGGAATTCAGAGCTAATCCCCCTCCACTGCATTTGCAGAAACACATTTGTACCCTCTGAAAAGCAAAGGCTCATAGCAAAACGCCAATCAATCAACAGCACAGCTACAGCTTCTGTATCAAAATGAGCTCACAAGCTCTCTGAATTACTCTGAATCCTGTTTTAAGCTTAATAAGCTACTCAATTAACAATTTGTATGGCTGTGGAAAGGTGTGAGCTTATGCCACAGCGGCCATTTTCAAACAGCCACCACACCCGTGGGCAGGGATTGACTTTGGGGAAGCAGGTGTAGCAGTATTTGGAAAGCTGTGGTATCTTTTCCAAGAGGAACAGAGGCTGTTTATAGAGAAACTCATTTCTATGCGATAAAGGTCCTCGTCAGACAGAAGACAGAACACTTGGGCAAATGTAAGCGTGGCTGACTTACTACGCCACATGCTGTGTTCTTGTTTTAATTGAATATTTTCCAATTTTTAGCTGTTTAAACTTAGTGGCTATGTGGAAAAACGGGCCTGGAGCTGTGTCTCTTACCTGAGTGGCCCTCGCCACCCAGGCACTGGATGGGGCACACAGGTGAGGGAGTAAACACGACTGATGGTTTCAGGGAGAGGACAGCATCCCACAGGCTGGCTGGTGGTCAGACTTCGCTCTGAGTTTCCCCGCTCAGTGATCCCAGCACCTGTGGGTCTGGGACAGGCTGAAGCGACGCAGAGCTGACTAAGCTGCCTCGTGACTAAGCCTCCCGGACCTCACCATGCTCAATAACCAATACATGGAACTGAGCTGCTGATCACCGCCCTGACACGCCAGCCGGGTTTTGCATGTTTCGTTGCCCATAATATGGTCGGGGCTGTCGTGAGCCTGTTCCGACTCCCACTTTTGTGGTTCCTTGTTCCCAGGAGCTGCGAAGGAGCCCTCTGCCAGTGGAGCTGGGGAGGTTTCAGCCCAGGAAACTCTTGGAAAAGGGCCCTCAGAGAGACTGAACTCACCCCCCTCGCTTGTAACTGCTGCTGGGACCTGTCAGAAGAACTATGTCTTTGCAGCTAGGGTTGCCTGTTAAGGTGCTCTTGGAGCTCGACACCAGAACTTTGACAGCAAGAGCTGGAAACCAGACCTTCGAGCATTTCCTCCTGCAGCATCACCAACCTTTGCATGAATAAGACCAATTACAGACATAAGTCTGTTCTTGTTACTCGGATGTCTTTTATCCACAGCCTATACATTCCTCAGCATCTTTTCAAAATAGCAACCAGTTGCTACAAGGCCAGCAGTCAGTCAGGATATATGGGTTGTTGCTATTGGGCTTTTATAAGGATTTAGCTGTGTTACACAAATTGCCAGTTTAAATGCAAAGTTAAAATAAAGAAAAAATTCAGGTAGTGTCATAAACTTAGCTTCAGGCCACGAGAACCTATTCTTCAAATAAACACAGTATGCCTGGAAATCTAAGGACATTCAGATGGCTCCCATTTTAGCATCCGTTGAATGCTTGGCCATTTTAAAATTTGAATAGTTAATTATTCACTCGAACAGGCTACAATGTTCTCTTTATTTTGTTGTGAGCCGAGCATCACTATTTCCTTCTGGAGGACACAGAGCTGAGTTTTATGTAGGCAAAGCAGCTCTCTTGAGTTTCATGGGAGAGTTATTAGAATTTGCTTCTTTTGTGTTCCCATCGGCTTGCAGTGTGTTTTTTTTTCTTCTCCCTGAACATTTGCCATCCTGTAAACACCTCTGCATCCCAAAATTACAAGATTTATGTTGTGTACAGCAAGTGAATTTTAAATCAACCTGATAGTCACAGAGATAATTAAAATGTTTTATTGGGCTGTGTCACAAGAGCCAGGTGCCCCAGGTCACTGCACGGGACATATCTTCAGCCCATGCAGAGGCCCCTCCGTGCTGGCCGTGCCTGGTGACTGCTCTCCCCAGCCCCTCCTGCCCTGCACCAGCGCTGTGCTCCCCGGCTTCCCAGCCGCTGCCAGCTGAGGAGCAGGGTTCGTGTTCCTGCCCGTCTCTGTCCCAGCGGGAACAGCCTCTCAGAGGACATTGCTTTGTGCTTAATTTAAATTATTTTGGATTGTGCGGTGGGGGGAGGGACTGTATCTACAGCCAGGCCTGGACTAATATTGCTTTTTTTCCTTCTGTCCAGTTCCCCTATGGTCAGGAACTCCAGAAGTTAGCATTTGAGTAAATTACCCTACAAGAGTATGAATAAACATAAGGATCATCAACAGGAATAACATAATGTGTTCACCTTAATTTCATAGCAACATCTCCACTAGGAACACAATATACCAACAAGTGGCACTGTTCCCATTACAGAGGTAATTTTAAATAAGCTTTTTTATGGCCACCCCTGGGGTTTCAGTCATATCCCGCCTGCTTTGTGTACATCCTTTACAGCAGATCCTCTTTCCTGACAGACTCCCTGTTTGCTGTCTCCCTTCCTCACGGCTTCTAGAAGCAAGGGAAGCGCTTGGAGACACGGAAAGTTATTCTTCCTTATTACAATAATGATATGTAAATGTATGCTACATCCTCAGCCTCTTCTGTAAGAAGAGCTGGGTGTGTTATCTTTACATTCCAGGACTGCTGTTATTAAAACATCTCACACAAGCGCACACTTAGTGTGCACACAGATGGCCTTGCTCGTTTGCTTTTGGGTGGGAGAAGAAAAGGCTGATGTGTTAAGCATGTGAGAGCCTGGGCAAGACCACACCACCAAAACAAGCTGACAAAGTGTGAGAGCATCTTTGGGAGTATTCCTTTACTCACCTAGGAAAAAAAGATATCTGTTTAATCTAGGTTCACTAACCTGATTTCAAAGAGCTGTGAATAGCAGGTTGTTCAGTTTTGACCTGAGTCAGCAGCTCAAGTTCAAATGTTGTCATGAACCTGGGCGAGCGTGCTAGGGGCTGGAGGAGGCAGGGCAGATTCTGCCTCGCCACGGGCGGGCACGAGGCATGGTGAGAGGCTGCTGTATGCTCCAGCGGGGTCCCAGCCGAAGCGAGGAACTGCGGGTCTTTTCCAGCCAGACCTGCGGCCACACCAGCCGCTCTGCTGGGAGCAGAGGCCAAGCCTCCCCTCAGCCGGGCAGCAGGCAGAGCCGGCTCCGGGGCAGCCATGCTCCTGGCTTGAGGCACGCCTGCACGATACAGCTGCAGCAGCGCAGAGGGTCAATTAATTAACGAAGAGAAAAGCAGCCCATGCACCAGTCTGGGTCAATGAGGTTTACCCACAGCTGGCTTAGGTGGGTTAACCAGCATAAGCTCTCTTTACAGCACCAGAGAAGGCAACCGAGCTCTGCCATGTCAGTCACCGTGGAGGGCACCGCCGTGAAACCTCACACACCGCAGCCTGCCCGGGGTGAGGAGGGCTGCTCTGAGAGTTCAGAAATACTCAGTGTCACTCTGCCCAGAGAAGTGGCAACACCCCCGTCAGGTGATGGGGAAGCACTGTTGGAAACCTCACCCTAATTTTTCCTGGACTTCAGCATTTCTTTGCACAGTATCTAATCTCTTGCTTCTTCGTCAGGTTTAAACTGGAAATGTGGAATTTAAGTGGTTCGGGTATGGGGCTGAGAAAATAGTCTTTCTGTGTAGTAAAATTTAGAGTATTGTATTCAACTACGTTAAATGACAGCTGTTTGGTAGTCAACTAATTATATTTATCAATCTGCATCTGAAGTATAAAGAAATTAGGGCCAGAATTATTACGGATTCTTATTTAATCCCTCTCTGGTTGGTCAAGTACTGAGCAGGCAGGCTGGTGAAGGCTCTGGCAAGCTGATCTCTTGCAAATTGACCCTTGCCTGCAGCAACACTCAGACTGTCTTAAAATAAAAGGGTTAAATATGATAATAAACAGTGAAATCGAAGGAGTGAAGATGTATTGTACTGCCAGCAAGGACTAAACTATGACCGTGCCACAACAATAAGCTTTAATCTTAACATATCAAGTTCAAAATCCGAAGATTAGCTCCGCTGCTATACATCTTTCTCTAAGAAAGTTTCCATTTCTTTCTTGACAAGTACGAATGTCTGTTACTGGCACTGTGAATATGTGCCTTTTTTCAAGCCAACACTGTTTGTAAAATTTATTTTAAAAATTTCTTAAAGAGGAGTTAACCCCTTGTTAGCTTGACTTGACAGATTCTTGGCTCAAATCGCTTCTTCTTTACGACATTGCTTTCTCCAACTGATTTTTCTCCTCAGCAGCTTACATTTCACTGACATATTTTCTGACCTCTGTGCCATATTTTGCATATATCCCTGCCTAATGTGCACTTCAGCCTGTAAGGAAATCATATTTGTTTTCTTCTATACCCATCCATCCTCTGGAAAATCTGGTTTTACAGCCAAGGTTTTACAGACTTAGGTACTCTATTTCATTGTAATGTGGCTGTGCTAGTGCCAAGCTACGTCAATTGGCTGAAAATATTGGTGTCTGAAGGGTTTGATTTTCTCTCTTTGCCTTAATTAAATACTGTGCAGATGAAGTTAAGGATTTATTTATAATAGTTATTGAATTTTTTTCTTCATCTTCCTCACTATTTTTTTCTCATTGTGGAATTTTATGCCTGTTTTAGCTTCCTATTTTTGTTAGGCTGCTTGTGGGCCACAAACAATGTTATGCAATTTTGGGGCATCCGCTCAGGAATGTCGGAAAAAAATTTCTGTGAAGGCAGCTGTGCAGTTGCTATCCATTTAAAATCTTTTTGGAAGACTGTGGTAACAGATTTCAAACTAGTTTGGAATTAAAAATAATTAAGAATATTTTTGTGGATTTTTTTTTTCTTTAAATGGATAACTTTGAACTTCAAAAGGGATCATTTCATCAAGTATTTTGATGAAGAATTTCTTGCTTTCTGGGTAGCAGGACTGTGCATGTCCCAGGATGTGCCAAGTAAGAGATAGGTGATGCTACGCGAGTGGGGCTTGTTAGGTTGCTGCTGCAAGACCCAGTAGTTTTGGTCATAAAAGACAGTAATCTTAGGAAACTACCCAGACAAAAGACTTTCTGTGGCTGCCACTGAATGGAAAGGGAATGTTTATTTAATGACCAAGCTTGCTTGTCCTGAAATGTGCCATTTTGTCTACACAAATTTTGGGAAGAATCCGGAGAATGTTGCCAAGGGCAACCACTGCATCTTGAGGAATTGGAAATGAAATGCAGGAAGAAAATAGAACAAAGATTCTTTAAAGGAGTTTACCCTACTGTATTCGGTGCCTTGTAAGTAAGCACATGTTACAACTACCCTGGTTATTCCTCAGCAGGTAACAGCTCTGGGGAATTAAATGTCAAGTAAAATTAAACTCCAGCCTGGGCTCCCTTTCCTCCATCAGCCAGTGCTAAAGGGCTTCAGCTGACACTGGTAAGGGGCAGGATGCCTCCACAGAGCACTGCCCTCACTTGCTCCTCCTCCTGCACTCCCTCAAATCATCGAGGGGACTTTCCTGGCCTTCCTACCTCTGCAATCCCCTTCCCAACGTGGCAGCATATTTCCCTCCTCTCTGCTCCCTCCGGGGCCGTACAGCTAGCGTCGGGTAGGGATGGGTGAGCAGAGGCTGCTGCAATTATGGCTCACTAACATATTCTACAAACGTCATCACTGGGGTCAAACATAGCTGACAGTCCTGGACAGAAAAGGCAGAGATCTGTGGTTGGATCTGCAGTCCTGCGAAACTGGTCTAAGTTTCACTGAGGGCTTGAAAGAGTCCTCAAACATGGAGGAAAACTCCTGTACACGCTGACATGAGAGAGGTGGATGCAGCGTTGTCCAGATGAGAGTTCAGACCGCTACTGGCCCACTCAGCTGACCCCTGCAGCCTTCTGGGTCAGTAAGAGCAATGTGAAAGAGAAGCATGTAGCACAGTGCTGGCAGCTATTTTAGGGGATGACCTTATCGGGGGTGAAAAACCGAGAGATGGCTCCTACCCAGTATTATGACTGGACCCTCTTGACTGTCCTTCTAGAAGATGGATGACTGTTTCTCCAAGAAGAAATCAATTTATAACTCGGTTTCAAGCTCTGCTAAACTTGGGATAGTTTGGCTCTATGGTTTGCTGTTCAGGCTCATCCCTATTAAAAAAAAAATTCCAGAATTATTTTCCCATACTTGGACAGCTATATGGGATGACGCTTCCAGACTCTCTCCCCAGAGCGAATTCTCTGAATTCATACGGCTCGAGTGACCTTTCCAGTTCACAACAGTGACTAAGATTCCCAGCATTTGTGCAAGCTTTGTAATTATATATACATACGTACATGTATACATATTTATACACATATCTATACATATACTACACACACACACAGAGAAAGAGAGAATGTATGTGTATATGTATAAAAAGACTGCTTAGAATTTCAGCTCTCATGTTCCCAAGCTCTCTGTCTATACAGGTTATGGAAATTCTGGCAAAAAGCAGCAAGTGACAAGCATATTTTATATTCACTCAGCTTATCTGTTGAAGCATGATTTTAAAAGCCTTTAGCTATTTAAACACTTACTGTAAAGCAAGTGAGTAGATGGTTTACTGGATTAGGATTTTAGTCAGGTTGTAAATTTTTAGAGATTGGGTCTGCATTTGCCTGATTTTGTGCACAGGCAATAGATTTTAGTCCCTTGGAGCTGTCTCTGAAGGAATAATTAGAACTGCTCCAAGAACTGAGAAAATGCACTGAAAATTGCTGTACTATTTAGTTTCCAGTTTAATTTGGTGAAATTTTCCAGACAGCTCCTCAAATAATAAAAGCAATAATGAATACTTTTTTTAAAAAATGGTATTTCTCCTTTGCTAGACTTCTTTGACAAATACTTGAAATAAACCCTCTGATGTCTCAGGGCAGAGAAAGCTATAGGGTCTGTTCGAGTTTCAATTGTTACTGCTTTTTTATTTTAACATAGGCAGCTTGCTGGCAAAAAATGTTTCAAGACAAAAACCCATCCAAACCAGCCAATATTCCTCAAGCTGTTGATAAAATTTGGTATAACTCTCTTTTCCCTTGGGTGGCTATGAGTAACTCCAGGGAGTCTTCAGCATGTGCATCTGGTTAGGTAAATATTTGGGATGCGGTTTTGTTCAAGAATGAGAAACCTGAAGTTGAGTGTCAGTAGATCTGTGTGTCTTTACCTCTGAGTGTAAGAGGGAGGGCAGGTGAGTGCAGTCAGCGGAGCCTGCAGCTCACCAGCCATGGGGAATGAAATCCCGACGCCTATGAAGTTTGAGACGCCAGGGGCACCACAGACACCCCGGAGCCGCACAGGGCCGGCAGATCTGACGTGGGATGTGTGGGAGGCTGCTTGGGATGTCCTGTAGTGCCTAAACCAACGTAACATAGATGCCTACATTTAGCCAACTTGACCGAGCGCCAGCTGCATACCAGAGGCAACCTGAACCATACCTTATGCCCCACCTGATAAAGAGCTTGATTCAGTTGCCTACACCAGGCATCCCAAGCCATCTGAAGAATGCTAGGTAGCCCATACACCAGTAAGAGACTGGCAGGAGCAATCCTTGCCTTTCTGGAAGAACAGCTGGAGCAGCCAGCTCAGATAACAGGGGCATTTCCATTGCCCATCAGTGACCTGTGGAACTGCTTCCTAGATCTCAGGGACAGTAATGGGACTGGAGACCCCGGTACATGTATAGATAGAAGCCTGCAAGTATCTAAGTGGCCTCACAGCCCTTTCTGTACCAGTCTGAAGTTTCCCAGTAATGTTTATGCGGCTACTTCATTCTTCTACTGTTTATCCACCCGCTGCCCTGCATTCTCTCTTCTGCGTACATGTACTTTGGCTTGCATATTTTGCCTGGACATTTTTAGACTTACCCAGCGTCTTCTCTGCTGGCTCGCACACTTGATCCATAAACTTTCCTCGCTGCCAACCATCTTCCCACCAGAAACTCTCCACATGGCTCCCAGGCGAGGCATGAGGAGCATTCGTCCTCCCACTCCGCTTCTCGTCCTCAGGGGGAGAGCAGAGGCTGGAGAGCAGCAGCGGCTGGAGCTGGAGACACCACCTCATTCCTCTGACAGCCATCCTTCGCTGGGCCAAGGACATCATAACGGCTGCAACTGTCTTTCTGGCAATACTCTCATGCAATGCATGGTTTTGTTTTTGGTTTTGTTTCCATGGAAGACCATAGATACAGCTTCTTGTAAAAGATAATGTATATTGTATTTAAAGAGACAATTACCATCAAATAATTCTTGGCCTTTCTTTCCCAGGGCACTGAAAAATGATTAATCTGGTGTTACTGGCCAGGCATGCCAGGTCAAGTTGGGCTAAAAAATATTCAAATGAATAAAATATATTTACAGAAGTCTGTCATTTTACATTTGCATGTCTGTATATTCCTTTGAATGTCTGTCACATTGACATTGAGGCAGCAGTTGGTAGGTTTGTGCTCTGCAGTAGAACTCCCTGAAGAGACTGTTGCCAGCAATAATGCAAAGAGGAAATGGAGACAGCAACAACTGTGTCCAGAAAGAAAGAAAGACAGAAAGAAAGAAAGAAAAAATAGAAGAGTACTGTTTATAGAATTACAGTGTCCTCTGTGCTTTCAGAGTGAGATGAACAAGTCACAGCCTTATAAATTTGTCTGTAGTACTTTCTAAGTAGCACAGTTAGGAAAAGCAGTATAGTCTAGAAGGACCCCAATCCCTGGAGCAGCGTTCCCTGACTCCCCTGCCAAGTCCTCCTCTAGATTATTTACTTTTCACCACAACACAGACATTCTTAATGTTTCATCTCTGTCTTAGTTTGCTTCTCCTTGAATGCACAGCTAATGTCTTCATCTGTCCATTCTGACAAATCCAGATTCTCTTTCATACTTTTTACTAGATTCTTGCCACATATATATTAGTGAGCCTTGAATGTTATGTTCACATATTTTCTTTCTCTAAAAATAAGGTGATATTATTTCCACCCTTTTTGATCTTCAGCCAGGCCACAGTCATGTCAGAGTCCAATTTAAAGTTATCCTTCTGATGTTAAAGATTCCCTAGGGATTCATCAGCTTTACAAGAGCTATTTGATCTGCTAACCAGTGTGCTTCTAAACAGTGGTAACTCTTCAGTTTGTCCTTACCAGCGGTGCTGGTATCAACATTCACAAAAAAAAAAAAAAAAAAAGAGGAAGAAAGGTAAAAAGAAGGGGAGAACAAACTGTGGGCCCAAGGA
>Ga0065711_1043084_pt1 | contig 14952 bp, 10 predicted proteins | sample Hoacrofraction12_FD_59098 | JGI IMG/M metagenome (GOLD analysis project Ga0065711, IMG submission 59098) | Hoatzin crop microbial communities from Cojedes, Venezuela - Epithelial fraction 12 v2 (version 2) | ecosystem: Host-associated > Birds > Digestive system > Esophagus > Crop | place... | reverse complement strand
CCCCCCCGAGCCCCGGCGTTCGGGCACGGCGCGTCCGGTCCCGCGGCCGGGCAGGGCCCGGGAGGTTTCCGAGCCCAGGCGGTAACTGGGCGGGACGGGGCCACGGCGGGGCTCCGGTGGGAGCAGCCCGGGCCCGGGCCCCTGCGCTGTCCCACGCCGCCCCAGCCGGCGCTGTCGCCGTGTCTCTGCCAGGGACTGTCGCGACCTGGGGAGCCGCCTCCTCCCGCCCCGTCTGCCGGGGGTCTGCGCTCCCCGGAACGCCTGTCGGAGCAGGACCGCGAAGGGTGAGGGCCCGGCCGGTTCGCCCGGGTAAGCTGGGCGGGAGAGGCCCCCCGCAAACCGGGACCGCTCGGCCCTGAGCTGTCGCCTCTCCGCGCCGCAGCCCCCGGACCCGCGGCCCTTCCCTCGCAGCTGCGAAGAGCGGCGCAGGAGCGAGTGTCCCCGGGCACACGGTGCCTGCGGAGCCGCCGGCGGCGGGCGGGCAGGGGCGCGGGTGCCCGGGCACAGCGTTTCGCCTGCGAGACCCTGCGGGTTGGGGGCCGCGGGGAGCGGGACCGCCATGTCGGGGTGTCACCGCCGGTGCAGCGAGGGCTGGTGAAGAAGGCGTGGTGGTGACCACCTGATGGAACCCGCCGGGAGCTGTGTCCCGCGGATCAGCAGAGACTGGGCACTGTGGCTTGAGAAAGCTTTGTGGCCACTTCTCCAGCGCCCTGCTGCCCCGAGGAGAAGTGAGGTGATGTAGTTTCAAGGGTCTGTTTCTGGACAGTGTCTGTGTCCTGGATGGAGAATAGACTGACAGCTTAAGTTGACGAGACTCTGCTGACCTAATTGGGTTTAGGATTAGATCTGGGGTTCATTCAGAAGTGACCCTTCAGTCTATCCTGCATTTCCTCTCCTCGGGGGCTGTAAAATGACTTCATCTTCCCAGAGACTAAGATGAAAGTGGTGGATGCCTGAAGAAGCCCCAGTGCCGCTGAAGCTGGTGTGAGTTATTCCGTCATGTCTGGTGGGCCTGTGCTTTCAGCCCAGGCCTTCAAAAGATTTATTTCCCTGATAGAAAAAAATTACCCTGGCTGTTGGGCGGCTATTTCTGCAGCCACTGTACCACCAGGCCCTGATAAGCAAGCACTTAATTACACACCTAACTTCATTCATTGATGATAACTCATCTATGTGCGTGGGTGTAAGTACAGGCAGGTTTCTTATAGTAATTTTTTTTAATGGAAGGACTTCTAATTATCACACTCAAGATTGAAATGTAATGTTTTGGAACAGATCTGGTGGAAAGCTCAGAACTGAGCCTGTTTACCTAGCTGATTTTTATTTTTTTTTCCTCACCACAAGGTGCAGTTCTGAGGCAATCCCAAGAGCCCAAAGAGCTGTGGGGATATGTGCAAGTTCGAAGTAAGGCCCACATGTTCTGGTGGCTCTACTATGCAAATAACCCAGCCAAAGATTTCACAGAATTACCTCTCATCTTGTGGCTTCAGGTAAGGTTTGGTGAAAGACGCTGAAACGATAACCTTCTACCTGTGCCTGGTTCAGTCTGATAGGTATCTTTCAGCTCTACGGAAATAGGATTCAAAATTGTCCGATTTGAAATGATTCACCTTGTGAGTGAGGTGTTCAGGTTAGGAAGAAATAATGGCAATGTCATTCTGCAGTTGTGGAGTGCCCTCAACTGCTCACCCTCCATCAAGTTCAGTTGCAGAACTAGAGATTGTTCTCATCGTTTATACAACAGTAGTGCTTTTGTGCCAGGCACTACAAGTACATTGGAGTGTCACCGCTCCTTTCCAGAAGAGCTTTCAGTCTAAACAATGTTCAAAGAGAGAGTAGATAAAGTGGTCAAAGATTTAGAAAGATTTCTAAATGGAAACGAGAAAGAGAGACTCTGGTTGTTTAGAGCTCGGTCCCATTCAATCACAGTTCGATAAAAAGCAATGGCGTGTGCTCCCCATTCTCTTCCAGCAGTACATTTCAGAAGTTAATGTGGAATATAATCACTTGATGACTTCGTCTTTTTCCTTCTGGGTTATTTCTTCAGAGTGGAACGCACGCGCTGTACAGGCTGATAAAACTAATGACTTGCAAACCTCTGTAGGTAGCTAACTTGTGCATTTGGTATTAAGGGAACAAGGGGAAGGGTTTTCTAACTGCACTCACATAGTGTGCAACTCATTAGATGCTTTCACAAGTGGGTGATTGTGTCTCTGCTTAAATTCTTGCTTTCAGAAATGGCATGTGTACACATAATGAAAGATGATGAGGAAGAGAGCCTTCTTTGCAAATTAACACATAGCGCAAAAACAGGTTTTTTTCAAGTTCACAATCTGTCATTCTACTTACTGGCTTGCTTTTATTTTTCTCCTATCTGTCATATCTATACCATGCTGCCGCTTAACTTGCTTGTCATTTGGTACTTCCCCACAGGGAGGTCCAGGAGCTTCAGGCTGTGGATTTGGGAACTTTGAAGAGATTGGTCCATTAGACAAAGAAATGAAACCACGAAATACAACCTGGGTACAGTGGAGAGTTCAGCTTTTAATTACTGATTGCAAATGTTTGTTGCTTGTGTAAGCAGATGATTGCTATGCAAAAATGCACAGAACAGTTTTCATTTAAAGTTCAATAGAACTATAATATTTCAGTTTTTAGGAATAGTCTTGTTAAGAACTGAAGAATAGACCTATGAATTTGATTTGGTGGAATATGTCTGGGCTTCTATGAATTTGTGAATTGCAGATGTCTGGGAAACTGAGAGCAGGGAAATTCTAGAAGGAGGTTACTGCAGATCATAGCTTCACTGTGTGCAGGCATAGAGGTTTTTCTGGATGGCTGGCAATGTATAACCAATGGCTCGTAATTACAAGTCCCATATGGCCTGTGAGGGAAAACAAATTACAGGTGCCTGTGAAAGTGGAATTTTATTCAATGAAATGTATTTGTGCTCTGAGCTACCAATAGTCTAACTACTCTGGAGTTCCCTAGATGGGATGATCTGCCCTTGGATCACTGGGACTTTTTGGATGCCTTTCTTTTTGCAGACTGAGCAAACTGAGACTTTATGTTGTACCTCTTTATTTGTGAGCCTTACTGCTTTGAGCCACGCTAGCCATCTGTGTGCTGATCTACTAATTTTATTTCTACGCTAGTAAATATACAACTACAGCATTTGCTATAGCAATTTCATAAAAGCCCAGGAACCCAAAAGAAAAACCCTCTTATTTTACATTCTGACAGACAAGTCTCACCTCTACCATTCTCTCTTTTGGACTTTCACCTAAGTTTTCTGCAAGTTCTTTCAGGGCCACAGATTTGGTGGTTCAGTTAAACGTTTGTGCCATCGAAACTAAGGTTTTCCCTGGTGCTGAACTGAGGTTTCGTACAAACCTTCTTTCTGCTTGTACAGTTGCAGGCAGCCAGCATCTTGTTTGTGGATAATCCTGTAGGCACTGGATTCAGCTATGTGGATGATTGTGGCTTGTTTGCCAAAAACCTTACGGCAGTAGTTTCTGATATGATGGTATTTCTTAGAGAATTCTTCATGTGTAGAACAGAATTCCAGGTAAGTGAATTGAATTCTTGGTTAGTATCATATTTTTCTTTGCTTTTAAACAGATCTCAAGACAAATTACTCAACAGACTTCCAGATGGACAGTGTTTGCTACTACATAGTGTGCATTTGGTGGGAGTCAGTGCAGGTATAGCCCCTGCCTCTCCTTTCTCACAATTCAGAAGTTTTATGTTGAATTTGGTGCTAGTTAGATAAGCAGTGGTGTAAATTATTGTCTATCGTGCGATCCGAGAAGCATATAGGATCACGGCTGTTGCTAGTTCCAACATACTGAAGTGTCTGCTCCAAAACTTCCATCAGTAATTACACCAGGATGTTACAGAAATCTTATCTGCAGCTTAGATTGGAAGAGTATCCAGTGTTTGGTAGTGAGAGGTGAAGAGTCAGTACCTGGGTTATGTGGGAGATGGTTGGAGGTGTCTTCTGCCCTCTGCCCAACAGGTTCATTGTGTGGCTTTTCTCTCTCCAGACCATCCCATTCTACATATTTTCTGAATCTTATGGAGGTAAAATGGCTGCTGGCATTGCTTTAGAGCTGCATGAGGTAAGTAGTCGGAGGATGTAGTTCAGTTTTCACTTTAAAATGTGGTGTTCTACAAGGACTTCTACTTCCTGGAATTCACTGTGCCTCTTGCCTAATTCAGAGTGCCACTTATTTTTTTGGCTTAAAGAAAACTGGTTCTAGAGTCATGAATATCTAACTAAAAGTTTATTTGTTTGTTTGTTTTTGGTTTTCTTCTTATTCACCAAGGCTGTTCAGAAAGGGACCATAAAGTCAAATTTTATGGGGACTGCTCTTGGAGACTCATGGATTTCTCCTTTGGGTACGTTTAAAATCCTCGGGCTGCAGGTGGTTTGTTGTTGTTGCTTTGTTTTGTTGTGGGTTTTTTTTTTTTTTATCATTCCATGGATACGTAGAGTCAAAAATGCCAGATGTGCCTTAAGTGAATTAAATCTCTAGTGAGTCTGGTAAATAAAAAAAAAACAAACTTCAACATTGCAAGCTGTGATTGAAGAATCTACCTTTAGAATTTATCTAGATTGTGAAAAGTCATGGAGCAGAGTCAGTGAGGAGCATACTTGCATTTGAAGTGGGGTGGAGGTGAAACATCCCTGCACATCTCTACAGCCTCCGAGGTGTTTTTGTATGAGTGCAGCACTTAAAATGTGGCCACCAAAGGACTCGCAAGGTTGCAGCTGAGGTTTGATCTTTCTTTTCACAAGAACGCCTTGTGCTGAGAAACTGATGTGCTCACAGAACTGGAAGAGATGGGGTGTGTGTCTGGTGGAGGACAAAAACCAAATCAAAGGACTCTTGGTCCTTCAATGAGATTTGCAAGGCCAAGCCCCACAGATTCTCTGCAGCATGGGACAGTATCAGGCAAAGTCCTGTCTGTCTTGGGATCAGCTGATCCTTGAGACATTATAAACAAAGTTGCTGTAAAAAAAAAAATCTTTTACAACTAGGTGTTTTTCCCCTGTAACTTTTGCAAACAGATCAGTTTAGACAATGCCCATTCGTTTGTCAGATCTCTCCTCGTATTCTAGCAATGTGCTGCAGTGTTGGGGTGAGAACATTTTGGTAAGAACGTGTCTTGTAGCTTTAAATAAAATTGACTGATTAATGTTTAGGGGGTTAATGACGTTGCAGAGCTTTTATTGGTTCTCAGGATTTGTATAGAACCTGCTCTGTGGTACATAACCTTTGGGCTAAACGAAACTGACAGTACCTTTTTACTGATTAATTAATTTCCATATATTTTTGACACAATTGTTCTTGCTACAGTAAAGGAGAAGAAAAGGAAATGGTATGTCAAAAACTTACAATGTTTGAAATCTGTTCTGTTTCTTTAGACTCTGTGCTGTCTTGGGGGCCCTACCTTTACAGCACTGTAAGTACCTTCTTAAACTCTTGGTCCTGCCCTGTAGTATAAATGATGTTGATTTTTAGGGTTAGCTCTTAGCCAGAATGAAACCTCGACTGCATGAAGACTGTTAGTGAGAAATTGATGGAAATTATAATTAAAGCTGTCTTCCTTTGTGTTTGTCTTCCAGTCTTTCCTTGACGATAAAGGTCTAGCAGAGGTGACTGCTGTTGCGAAAGAAATAATGGATGCAATAAATAAAAAGCAATATGGGCTTGCCACTGAGCTCTGGGGCAAGGCTGAAGATGTCATTGAAGAGGTGAAGTCTTCTTTGACCAGCATTAACAACTAACTGGTGCCTGCGGAGGCACGCGATTTCGGGTTATCCTTTCTATGTGCACTGGGTTGGCATGAATCCTTCAACCCCCTGCCCAGTCATTTGTGCCAATGTTTGTTTTATCCGGGTGCTGATGTAAAAGAGCTGTTTGTTTGCTGTGGACCCCTATGTGATTGTAAGAGGCAGTGGGTAGGGCGACTCACGTGGGCTTGCAGTATTGCATCAAGGTTTCAACCTGGCACATGACTTAAATAGATGCTTAATTTTTAGCATGCAGCTAGTCCCGTTGATTTCTATAGAACCCAGTTTCAGGTTAAATGAGCTGTGTCTCCTTGAAAGCTTGGTTTTTAACATTGAAAACCGCATCCAGCAACACACAAATTTCAAGTTAAGCATAGATCTCTATTTAAAGGACTATGATAGGTGCATAGGATGGAAAGGAACCTCCAGTTATGTCCTGTTACAGTGGGTTGCTGCACCTTGTTAATTAGCAAGTTCCAGCTTAAAAGATAGGTGCAGTTTTGCTCTTGTTTTTCCTGTTGAATGGTTGCTCCAAAATCTCACTCTTCTTGTGTTTTTGTTTTAGTACAAGTAAGGATTTGGCTTCCTGAGGCTGAAAGACTAATCTGGAGCTGCTTCCTTTTCTCACTCTTGGTCTTGTTTTGGTTTGGTTTTTTATGTGACAGTGCCTTGCACATAGTTGGTTTCACTTCTTAATGTTTGGAAGGAACTTGTGATTCCCATTTTGCTTTTCTCTTCAAGTCTACTTATCTTCTCCTCCCCATTGTGATAGTTGCTGTCAGACTGCAGGCACTTCAGTTCTTCTAGGGTTGCTGTTGTGATCTGATTTCTGACCTATGCTTCAGAACTTCAGAAATTGAATAAAGCAGGGCTTCAGGAATCTGGAATAGCTTCTCTAATGGCAACACTGATCACACTTGTCCTTTGGATGCAGGCAGTCTGCTGTCTGCACCAGAGCTGCCATTCTACAATTCGTGGACTTGTCCAGATGTCAGCAGTTCCAAAAGAGGGGTGGCTGATACCTATCACCATGTTCTTGAGGAAGCATTTGAGATTTTGAAAGGTTGTAGGCTGGGAAGATGTTGAGCAAGAGGCACCGTCAGGCTGGACTGGATATAGCAGAAGAGACCATCTGAAGGCATCATCTGGCATTGCAACTCTCTGTAATTAGTAATGAGAATCTGCAGTCATTCGCAGGGTGTAAGGTTTCCTGTAGCTTCACATCTGTTTCAGAGAAGTAAATAGCATCTCTGCCACAACCCATGTGTGAACAATACAGACTTCAGAAAACTCCTCCCCACTTCTCAAAGCAAATGTAGAACCAAAGATTTTCCATAAGTATCCTCCTGACGTGTAGGTGACCTTTTTTTTTTGGAAGATAGTCTGTTCCTCATATCTGAGAAATGTTTTTGTTACAGTGTTACTGAAATTATCTTGTGTTTTCAGAACACAGACAATGTGAACTTTTATAACATCATGACTAAGGAGGTTCCAGAAATGAAATCAAATGAACAAGAAAATCTCCATCTCAGTAAGTTGTATTTAAGTACTTGAGCTTCTGAGGCCCTATGTTTGCGTTCATGTACTTTCAAGGCTGATGGTTGGGACAGCGTCGGTTTAGCACATCCTTAAAATGGGGCCTTCAGATCCAAAGGATATTGGTATTCTCCGGAGCAGAATTTGTTTGCTCTTGCATAAATAGGGATAAATAGGAATGTGGAACAGCCCATCTATGGATTACACCTCCGCCTATACATCCTGCACAAATTACTCCAAGGAAGTAGTCAGTATAATTGCAACATAGTTTTATGACCTTTAAATTACTTCCTCTTAGTGTCTTTCATTTCTGTCTTCAAGCTAGGATGCAAAAAATGTCTCATCAATATAAATAGTCTGATTAGACTCCTTTGCTCCGTGATGTTTATGCATCAATGTGAAAAACAAATGTATAGAATTTATCTTTATCTCTTTCTGTTGGCTTCAGCAGGGAGGGTGAACAGCACAGTTAACTCCCAAAAGTGAAGCATTTCAGCTCAAAAATAACTGGTCTGTTGAGAAGAAATCGTGTCTGTACCAAGTGGCTAAAGTAGAAGCTGGTCCCCTGGAAAAGTCTTGTGGTAGCCAGAAGTAGAAACAGGTGGTTGGGTTCTTCCCATATCATTCCCTGACATAAATAAATGTTGACTTCAGTGGTTTCTAGTAAAAGTAAGCAAATCTCTCTCTGTGGTGTTGCATTTTCATTAAAAAAGTGTTTGTTGGCCATGACTGTAACAATGAAAATTGTTGTCTGTGCAGGATAACTGTCTTGAACGTGCCACTGATCAGAGGGTGTTCTCTCTCTTTCAGTAAGACTTTACCAACGCCACGTCAAAAATAGGCATAAGGACAGCCTAAATCAATTGATGAACGGACCCATCAGAAAGAAGCTAAAAATTATTCCTGACTCTGTGAAATGGGGAGGTACTTTACTGTCTGCTAGTGTGGATCTAATGAGTGCTTTATTGCCTTTTACAGTATTGCTGTCTGTAGGAAGATACTTTACTGTAGTAAGCAGTCACATGAAATTGTTATTAACATTGGGTCTAAGAAGAGGACTTATTCTCAGAAATGAACACGTAATGGGGCAGGCCCATGGGAGCAGATGTGGTTCTGGTTCCAATTCTGCTGTCTGTACCTATCTTTAGCCAGGCAGCTAAAAATACAGGGGAAGGAAGAAGATGCTTTGTGTCTCAGCAGCTGGTTTCTGTCTTTCATGCAATCTTGATGAAATTCCTGTCAGTTTTTTTCTGCCATAAATCTAGTATCATAGCTGCATGGTGTGGAGGGGAGGGTGTAAAATGAAAGGAAGGCGTAAAGGACTGATGGCAGCACCCTTTATGTATATAACAGGAGCCAGAAGCTACAGTGCTGTGCGTGAGCTGCAGTGGCAGCATGGCTGCTTTCTGATTCTCTTTAGTTCCTCAGACTGATAAATCACTGGCTGCTGCTTTGAGCTAGGACTGTTTGTTATGCAGCCATGAACTGCATTTTAGGACCCTTAGCCAGTTGTGTCTGTCCCAGCTTGGGGATGACATTCTTCATCAGTTAAAATTTGTCTTCTTTCTGGTTCCAACCAGGTCAGTCCAGAGATGTCTTTGAGAACATGGCTGAGGACTTCATGAAACCTGTAATTGATATTGTTGATCAGCTTTTGGCAGCCAACGTCAATGTTACAGTCTATAATGGGCAGCTAGATCTTATTGTTGACACCATGGGTAAGGGACTTCTTGACTGGGGTTGAGAACAGAACATGCGAAAAGTGGAACATGAAGTTGCCAGTGATATTGGTACCTGGATCTCTCCAGTATTCTGTAGAAACCTCATGTCTAACTGGCAACACTTAAATACTACAGTCGTAAACAAGCAGCTCGTAGTATGTTTTATTTACATCCCTCTGAGAGAGGCAGTTGCTTTACCTCCACTGCACTGTTGGGACATGGGTCTGCAACATCAATAACTGCTTGTTTTAGTGAAGCCCATAAGTAAGTAGGTAGCTAATAATTCACTTAATGCTTCTGGATAGACACTTACATATGTATGTGCGTATGCTCATTCAGAAGTGAAGAATGAGGATAGGTTAATAAATACATGGAGATTATCCTCTCTTCTCCTGCTGAGCCTTGAAGATCCTGTTCTCTGGGGCAAAGGTCATATCTTGCTACAGATTTGTGCACAATGCAGGTCAGCCTTCACTGAGTGGCCTGCAGCAGCGAGCATGGTGCCAGGTGAGATGGAACAAGGCTGTTGGTAATTAATTAAGCAGCCGAAGAGTGAGCATGCCTTCTGCTCAGTAAGATGTGTAGGCTTCTGCACGTCTTGGCCACGCAAGGGCTTTGTCTGTCCCTTGCTGCTTGCAAGGTGCAGGCTTGATCAAGTGGCAGTTTGGGAGCCAGGCCAAGTGTTGCTGAAATGCCTCATGCTGTGAGACTGACATGCTCCTTTTCCTTCATATTTTCTTATTGATTTAAATAATCTACAGTCAGACTGCGCAAACATCTTGCTGTGTTGTGAAAGGCTTTATCCTTTGTCTGTCTCTGCCCACTTAGATATGCAGATGTCCTTCATGAACATCATAGCAATCAATAAATCAGGAAACAGAGTATTTAGGCTGGCAAAACAGATTAGCAGTTAGTGGCACTCCAGTTTATCACATTTTGAGCTAAAATTCAGCTGCAGTTAACATAGAATTTCAGAGGTGAGCTAAAGCTTTGTCCCCCTCGGTGTCCTGGAATTGGTCTTCTTGCTGTCTTCACCTCCCAACTTCTCTAGCAGGCATCTGAAAACATAAAACCTTCTCAGGCTCTTCTTGATGAGTGACTGTAGCAAACAGAGAAGCAGTGTCTCTTCTGATTTCCGAGAGGGGGACTTGGTGTGGCTGTTCCTTCTCCATGGCAGGACATTCAAGGTGTTTGAGGAGTAAAGCAGAATATGTCAGAATTGCTAGGGCTGCAGAGCCTTTAAGAGGCACATGTCCCACTTGTGCAATCGTAAGTCCATTTCACATACCTCTTCACTATGTGCTTTTTCCCTTCTCTTTGCATTGCTTTGTTTCAGCTTGTCCTGAACCCAGCCTTGGTCATTTTCCTAGCCATAGCAAAATTGTTATTAGAATCTGAGCCCGCAGAGACTTTCCGCCAACTCTGCTGTATTGTATCTAGTACAGTGGGCATCGAGCTGAACTGGGACTCTCAAGTTGCTATGTCAGTATCGGTAAACAAGCATATCTCTTATCTCTAACAGGCCAGGAGGCGTGGATCCGGAAACTGAAATGGCCTAATTTGTACCAGTTCAGCCAGCAAAGGTGGAAGGCACTCTATGTGTCTCCAGAATCCACTGAGACAGCTGCTTTCCACAAGGCCTATGAGAACTTTGCTTTCTTCTGGATTCTTAAGGCTGGGCATATGGTAAATAATATACTTCTTGGGGTGGAATGCACCGTTATTGGCAAGAAAATTGAAGATGCGTATATGCTTGCTGTCTGCTTCCTTATAACAGCTGTTTACTATGTGCTCTCATCTCTGTGCTAGGTACCTTCTGATCAAGGAGAGATGGCACTGAAAATGGTCAGGATGGTGACCCAGCAGCAGCACTAGGGAAGGGGAGGCCAGCTGGTATGGCTTCCTGCTGAATGTCAGTGCTCGTGCAGAATGCAAGTCCAGAATAATAACCCGCAGGAGGAACAGTGGCTATTTGGACACATAGCCTCTCTGATCTTGCTGATAAATGTGGACAATCACTTATGGAAAGACATTTTTTTCCTTGAGTGATTTGTTGCTTTTGAATTTGTAAGCTGTGATTTGCTGCCTTAACACTGTTCATAATGACTCTTCCAGAGGGAAGTCCACTGTCATGAAGAACTATCTTTGAACGTTTGCCTTGGAAGGATTTTGTGCTTTTGTAAAAAGCTGCCCTTCCCTGAATGCCCTCTTGTCTGTTCACACACCAAGACTAAAACTGATTTGAGTGCTGATAGATTTGCTGTTTGTTCCTGTCAGAAAGCTAACCCGTTTCATGAGGCCGTGGAATGCTTCTTCCTTTGTCCTCAGGCCTCTGCTTGAGTCACCCGGCTGGATTACAAGCTGAAGACATGGAGATGCCAGGATAGAGGACCTGCCCTAGAGGAATTACAGTCCATCTCATCTTGCTGAGGCACCTGACTTAAGATCCAAGATTCTTTAGGCTTTCTGTGCTATGGAGACAGAAGAACACCCCCCCAGAGGAGGATTTCACCTTTTTCATCTTACCATTTGTTGTGGGTTTTTTTCATTCTTTTTAATGTCTGTTACTCAAACTTTGCCTTTAGCCTTAACACCTGAAGTATATCCAGCAGGAATTCCTGCTTTCCTGTATGCTGAAGCAGGAGCCTTGTTAATACCCTCTTCTTGTATAGAAGAAAGTCCTAATGGACAGAAGCCTCCTAAAACTTTCTGAGTTTAGTCTGGAGAGTGGAAAGGAGAGCATTATTTGAGCAATAAGAGCATCATTCTGAAAGATAATAGCAGTGTTTAAAAGGATATACAAGCTAGAACCAATATCTTAATCCATATTTTTCTAGAGCTTTTTTAAAGTCTTGCAGAGACCTATTATTTTGAAACACCTTTTTTTATATAGTACACAGTCAGGAGGAGACTTGGTCAGACATTTGACTTCTGCTGTGGAGCACAGTGACTGTTGTTTATTTGGAGGCACAACAGTTTGTTCCAGCTGTCAGAATCCTAAATAAATAGCAACCCCTCAATTACTCCAGCAACTGAAACTGTCATGAAATGTCTGATAGTGTTGTTTTAGCAAGGACTGAGGCATCATGCTATGTAAACAGATATGCAGTCACCCAGCAGCTGGAGTATTGGCACCTAATAATTGCTTTCCTTCTTGGCATTCTCTGCTCGAACTGTGTTCTTGAGAACTTTAGCAATGCAAATCTGGATTTTTTCTTCAAACACATTTTTCAATAAATGCAATAGGTCTAACTCGTCTCTCTTCAGCATCACATTGATTTCACTGCTTGAAAATCACAGCTTTTCTGTTCTGTTTTTTCAGTGTAAAGCCCCTGCCAATGGAGGCAGGTGCTGTCACACTTGAGAGGGAAGGGTACGGGACAGTGCTCTCGCCCGTGACTCCATCGCATGACGAGGAACACACGCACTGGGGTCTGTGGCCCCTCCTGTCCTTTCCACAAAATGCAGTCCTGCAGAGCATGAAGGGAAACTCAGAATGGCTAGGCAGGATCAAACCAGCAATTGTTTCTGTTCTTGTTGAAGATTAGGTGAATAAGAAGAGGCTCCTAAAGGTGTGTAAATCTGCATATCTGCATTCTTGGAATATTTTAAAATAACTCACCAAGCAAATAAGGGTGTCTGAACCTGGGCAGTTTGAGTTGGCTTCTAGTCCTGAAACCTGTTATATACAATACTTTGCATTATGCCTAAACAACTAATACTATTGGGCTTGACAGAGGGAAAGAATTGAGAAGATGGTATTTCCAGAAAGCAGCATTTACCGCTGTTCTTATGCTTCATTATCAAATGGGACATTCATCCACATTGCCTAGAGCTTGTGCTCAGTGATAAGCCTGAGACATCTGGGTTTTTTTGTCCTGCTTTGGTTTAGCTTCTGCAGGTTTTTCTGTTGGCAAAGAGATGGCTTATGAGGAAAAACAGATGGTTTCAAGAAGGCTGGTGGTAATGATTTGTTGGTTTTAGGGGCTACACCAAATCTAAACACAATAGAATAAAAATACGTGACCATGGAGACAGGCTCTTAAGTAGTGTCCATTTACATACAAACAACAAAAAAGCACCAATCCTGTAATATCAAGGAAGATTCCTTCCTTTTATTTCGCCAAAAGCTTTGTAACTGGTGCATCACAGCTCTAGATGTAATCACAAAGGTAGGTCACCTGTCCAGCAGATGCTGTAAGAAATCAGTTACTGTGAAAGGATTTCAAGTCCTGCTGCGTATCTGATTAGCAGTGACATACTTCGTCCATTTTGATTTCATGCAGTATGCTGTTTCTAAATAAGGGCTGTCACTTGGCAAATCCGTTAGAATGAATTGTTCTAAATATTAATAAGGTTTTCTACCGATGCTGGACCAGTCGAAAGAGAACAGCCCAACATTTGTATTTCATCCTCTACAGCTGCAGGCTTTGATGGTATAGGTAGCCTGAGAGCCAGTGACTGATTTTGCTCACCATCAGTTGAGCATAATTTTCATAGAAACAAACTGTGTTAAAAATCATTAATTCAGCACTACCTCTTCAGCATGAACAATTTTGGCTTTCTATAACTATCTTTTCTAAACCAGAGAAAGAAACCTAAAAGTTATCCACTATGTGATAAACAGGTGTCTGTGTCTTTCTCCTTTATATTTTGCTGGACAGAGGAGTATATAATGGGGAAGGGTCGCTTGATGCATCCAGTGTGCCTTAAACCAGTGTGTACCAGTGCCTTGTGGTCACAGGTGACAGATGGACCTTTAGTCTGGCTTTTAGAGCTGTTCCTATGCAGTAGAGTTTGAGACTGGTGTGGACAGATGAACACAGGAGGCAAGAGATCTGCCCTGTTTGCCACCATAGGGGTATCTGTGCAGGCACAATATTTGTGTCTGATGTAACTAATCTGGCATGGAATATTTTTGCCACAGGAAGAGTGAATTACATAAGCTATTTCTAAATGGAATGTGGCACGTGATGCTCATTGATTTTTATGCCTTTAAAGTTTGAGGTTTAACGGTGGGCATGTAACTGTGCATTGAGATATCTTTTTTTCAGAAGATGAACATTTTGAAATATTGCAATATCTGCTTATCTCGGGATTCAAAGCTACAACAAAAGAAGAACATCTGTGCACTGAGGCAAGATGGAAATCTTGGAGCACTTCTTCATTGTCACATTATGTCTATTATCCTGTAAACATTCTGCTGTATGGCAGCACAATTTGTGTGTGTCTCTTCTGAACTCTGGGGTATGTTGGTGTTTTTCCAGAAGGGATTCAGGAAAGGAGTAGTAATTTATCTGACCCACAGACAGTGACGAAGGAATAGTAAGAATTTGAGTAAAGCATAGTTCACCCTCACAGGCTTTCTCTGAAAACATGTTTTTGGCATTTGCTTATAATATATTTGGGAGTTAAGAAGTAGCTTTAGCTCTTGTGGAGGAACAAATGTACCATTCTGGTCACTGTTTGGGGAGGATTTTTTTTTTTCTTTTTCCTAACTGGATGGTGGTTGAGTTTGTACGGAACTATGTTGGATATACCTGCAGGAGTAGAGGTGTGTTAGTATAAATGGCCTAATGCAGTGGTTTTCGACCTATCTCAGTTTACAAACCCCTCACCTGAAATATTTCTGATGAAAGCAAAGCATCCTTACAAATGTCATATATTGACCATTACTCTTCACTTGTATCTGATAAGTAATGTAATTCAGTGGTTAGCACTAGCAGAGTATTTGCGGAATTGTTGCACTAACTATACCAGTGGTCTAAAATAAATGGGAATATTGGCAGGCCATGTCCCGTAGGGTATTTCAGAATTTCCAGTCTTTGTCTGAAGTAGTCTTAACTGGTTAGTCTTCAGGACGTACTCTAAAGCATACTTTGATGCCTTCCCCCC